>MDTD01152932.1_pt1 | contig 366411 bp, 350 predicted proteins | sample 811221 | NCBI WGS metagenome assembly MDTD01 (sample SAMN05326646, study PRJNA326480) | marine metagenome | isolation source: seawater | place: Pacific Ocean: South West | collected 2011 | reverse complement strand
ATCCTTTCCCGGCGCAAGCTCGCTTGCTCGCCAAGGCTAGAAATGAAAAACATAGGGCGCTAGCCCGAGGATTTTAGGTGTTTGACCATTGAGCCTAATCAGGATCAGCCTGCTAATCCTATCTAGGCGCAAGCTCGCTTGCTCGCCAAGGCTAGAAATGAAAAACATAGGGCGCTAGCCCGAGGATTTTTGGTGTATGACCATTGAGCCTAATCAGGATCAGCTTGCTAATCCTTTACCGGCGCAAGCTCGCTTGCAAGCCAAGGCTGGAAATGAAAAATACCGGGCGACAGTCCGTGGATTTTTGGTGTATGACCATTAAGCTTAATCAGGATCAGCTTGCTAATCCATTCCAGGCGCAAGCTCGCTTGTTCATCTAATGTATCTATTTGCGCCTTCTAAAAGGCTGTGAGGTTAACTTAGCAATTGCAGAAATAAAGCCATAAACCTTAGCCTTAGATGAAAACAAAAAGCTCTATTCTGACAGGCCTAATGCTTTGTTTTTCATTTTCAATGCTAGCTCAGAAAGGACCTGCGTTTCTTATTGATAGTCTTAATTTTATAGAGGTTCGAAATGGGCCAGGGATGCAATTTCACAGCATAGACACCTTGTTTAAGGGTGCCATTTTCTACTACCAATTAGAGGATGAGTCAGATTGGGCATGGTTGAGTCCCTGGAAGGGAAGTCAAGTGGAAGGTTTTATTCCGAGAAGTAGTATTCAGGACTTAAGTGACCTTGACAGTGATTCTCTTAGAGGACTTATAATGGGAATACTGGACAGGCAGAGAGCTCTAGCGGATAGTTTGAACTTTACTTTGAAAGGTATTGACTCTTTAAATTCAGAATTAATTGCGGAAGTGTTGAAGCAAAATACAGTTAGGAAGTACAATCCCATTCTTCAATTAATTCCTGATTATTTCTGTACCAGCAAAGACCTTCAGCTTATTGATAAACTCATTGCAACCATCTGGGCCAACCGAGAATCAGTAAATGAAGAGCCTTTATACTCATTGGGAGCTTGTTTTATTTGTCAGCCCGAATTACTCATGAAGAGTCTGGATAAAATCACCAATACAGAACAAAAGGAAACAATCCTCAAGCAAATTGAATGGGCCTTTCTCAATCATTTTGAAGTGGATGAAAGTGGAAGCTCAGATAATCCTAATTTCAAGGCTTTAATGGATAGGCTTAATGCCGATAGAAAGCAGTCAGCTTATTAATTTAGGGAGCTTGTTCTTGGATGAAACCACATAAATATGGGACTACTCAATTTTTTTAAAAGCGACAAGGAAGATCTGGATTGGGATACAATTCGGTCTACTGAAGGGGTTTATCCCTCTAATTCTATTTCTCTCCTAATGACGGAGACTGAAACCGGGAAGCCAGCAACTGGTTGGCTGGATTTAGCCTATAAAGATTACCCATATAAAAAGTATTGTCCCTACAATCTTCAGTTTAGTGTGGAAGTAGATGAATCTCGCTCTGAAGATTTAGATATGGGAACAATTGAGGATTTCTTTAGGGATCTTCTGAGAAAAGAATGCGTGGTTCATGTAGTGGCAAGAGTCACTACTGATTTTGGGATGATCATGGATATGTATATTGATAATCCCGAATTTGCCCAGGCTATCTTAGTTGACTTAAATGAAAGGGAAGACAAATGGATCGAGTTCGGCTGCGGCTTTAAATATGATCCTAAGTGGAAAGAGTATAAGAGGATTGCAAGCTTAGTGGGGTGATTAAGGCTATTTAGGATCAGCCTGCTCATCCTTTCCAGCCTTAAGCTCGCTTGCTTACCCAATGCGCTTATTCGCAGTTTTCCAGGTTTTGACTAAAACTCAAAACCTGTCACGGCCATGTACGCCAAAAGGCTTGAAATTAACTTAGCCTCTAACAGAAAATCCAAGTATATTTAAGAATTAAAAGGTGATGCAGCTCTGTATGTTATGTTGAACGAGTCTATGAAGTATTAAGGCAAGGCAAGCGTTTAATAATTCCCAATTCACTTTTTATTTTAAATATTATAAGAATAGTTACAATGTCTGAAAAGAACCCATTGCAAACTTTTATAGAAGAAGCTCCTGAAGTTCAAAAAGCTTATGCCGACTTTATTCAGTCACTAATTGCGGAAGAAGGTTTAGATAGTAAAACCAAGCAATTGATTTATATCGGAATGAAGATGATTGCTGATGATGAAAGAGCTGTAAAAGTGCATGTTCCAATGGCTAAAAATGCTGGGGCAACGCGGGAAGAAGTGAAAACAGCTGTTCTTTTAGGATTATCAGTTATCGGCATGAAAGCGGTGTCGAAATATTTGCCCTTAGTTTTGGATAGTTTTGACGCAGCTTAATGGGGATGAGGACGCTTACAGACTTACCAAACATTGGAAAAACACTTTCGAATAAATTGAATCTCATCGGTGTTAGAAACGAACAAGATTTAATACAATTAGGAAGTGAAAAAGCTATTGTCAGGATTGCAGCTCTTGAGAATAGTGGTGCATGTATTAATATGCTCTTTGCACTTGAAGGAGCCATTCAAGGCATTCGATGGCATGGACTAGATGAGTCGAGAAAACAAGAGCTTAAAGAATTCTATGCAATGTTAAATAGTTGAAGCCTTGGTTCTGGCATTATAACTTCGTCAATATTTTATACCCCTTCTTTCCCTCCTCAGTCAAATAAGGATAAACCATCTCAAAAAGCAAGCGATGGTAATGCTTCACTACCGCCTGATCTTTGCCTTTAAAGAGGATGGAGGCATTGATCCAATTATCCCCTAAGATATTCATGCGCTCATAGAGGCCCAGGTATTCGCCTTCAAATTCTTCGGGGCGCAAAAGGCCCTTCTGGATCATATGGCTAAAGAGCTGCATATACTGTTGCTTGCGCAATCCTTGCAGGCCCAAATAATGTTTCTTTAATTCGGGGTCAGCGTCCAGTACTGCGTATAGGTCCTTGGTGATGAAGCGATAGTCGTAGAGGGTTTTCATCGATACCCAGGAGCTCTCATAAATCAGGGGAAGGAGGGCCTGGTCCTGGGCAATCTTTTCCATTTCACGATCCATATGCGCTACCAAATCGAAGTAAAGGGCCGCTATTAAATCGCCTTTGGTTTTGAAATGGTAGTTCAAATTACCCTGACTCATCTCCAGAGCTACGGCAATCTTACGTAGAGTAACTTCTTTAAGGCCTTCAGAATTAAATAGTTCTAAAGCTTTAGCTAAAATGCGCTCTTTTGTCTTCATGAAAAATTAGTACACTTGACCTAATTTAGTAAATTTGACCTAAAATTACGATTCCAATGGAAATAGCCATCATCGGCGGGGGCATTAGTGGACTAAGCATGTCCCTGGCCTTAGCAAAGCTAGGAATACAGTCGACCGTTTACGAAAGGGCAGAGGATTTATCAGAAGTTGGAGCTGGACTTTGGTTGCAGCCCAATGCCTTACGGGTATTGCAGTGGTTGGGAATAGAAGATGAAATCTTGAAAGCAGGATTTGTGCTAAATAAAATGGAAATCGCCTATCCCAATTTAAAGGCGGTTAAAGAGGTGAACTCCAATGTGGTGGCCGATCGTTTTGGCAATCAAACAGTGGCCATTCACCGTGCCAGATTGCAAGCTATTCTTTTAGAGAAAGTAAAAGCAGTGGCTAAGGTGGAATTGGGCATGCCTTATCTCGGTCATGAACAGAAAGGCGATCAAATTGAAATTCAGTTTGAGAATGCCAAGCGCAAAGCCGATTGGATTATTGGCGCGGATGGTATCAAATCTAAGCTTCGTGGTAGTTTAGGCTTTGCCTCCGAATACCGCCATACCGATCAGATTTGTGTCCGAGGCATTGCCCAGATTCGCCTACCGGAAGCATTGCGAAAGGAGGGAAAGGAGCTCTGGGGACCCAAAAGGCGCTTTGGCTTTTCCCATATATCCGAAGATCAGGTTTACTTCTTCGCCGTGCTCAATACCGAAATTTCACCGGCGGAAATTAATATCGAGAGCCTTCAGAAAATGTATGCAGATTTTGATCCGGTGGTTAATCAAATTATCCGCGCAACCGACTTTGTGCACAGCACGGAATTGGCAGACTTAAAACGTTTGGATAGCTGGCATAAAGATCAGGCTTGCTTAATAGGTGATGCTGCCCATGCCACTACTCCAAATATGGGACAGGGGGCATGTCAGGGAATTGAAGATGCCTATTATCTGGCTCAGCTTATCCATAAAGAGGCTCCAAACTTAACTGAGGCTTTTAAAGACTTCGAGGCCCAACGCCGAGCCAAAGTGGATTATGTAGTCAATAATTCCTGGCGCTTCGGGCAATTGGTTCATAAACCCTGGGGGCAGTTTCTTTTAAAATCTATAATGAAGATTACTCCGGAGAAAGTGGTGAAAGGGCAGTTGGAGAAGCTTTATGAAATTGAGACGGAAGTTTAATCAGCTTCTTCAAAGTGAAAAATCTCCTCTTCATTTTCCAACATATAGGTCAAACAGCGATCAAATTCACTGTACACATCTTTGCTTAGATAGTTTTCCCATTCGGGATTGTCTTCCTCTCGAGTAAAAGCGAGAAGGGCTAAAACATAAGCCCATTCTTCGATTTTTAAATAGCCCAAACTGTTATAACCCCAGCGGTCCATTTCCTGGTAAAAACGAAAGGCTGCATTGGCATTGAAAATTCCCATACCGAAATAAACGGTGGTCATGTCGGTGGTCATTTCATCTGCCTCCTCCATTACATTTTCCCCTAGAAGTTTAACATGCGCCAACTCATGACTTAGAGTGGCGATAAGGTTTTCAGGGTTTTGCAATAAGGCTTCGTCCAAAGCGATTTGGAATTTACCATCCACTTTTTCATGAAAATACATTCCTGCTGCTTCAGAACTATCAGGATCGGATTCCAAAAAGATGCTGGAAATGCCACTGTCCAATTCCCTGGGATTATTTTTATAGAACTCCAATTCAATTAGGGCTGGATCAATCTCCATCTGTGGCGCCACAATCGCTAAAACATCCTGTGCATTTTCCTTACTGTTCTGCCATTTTATGGGGAAATCGCTTGGTTCTGGAACCCTAATTTTACGATCCTTGATATCCGGTTCCGGAAAGGCATGCATAAGGCAGAGCCAGTTGTTTTCAAAGAATTTACGTAAGTCGTAATCCAAGGGCCTTGGGTCTTTCTTGGATTTAAATAGATCAAACATATTCTGGCAAGGAAGTCAGTTTACAGGTTTAAAATTAGGCTTTGATGTCTTTTCCCTCAAACTCCTCATACCATTTAAAATGCTTTTCAATAATCTCCTCTTTGTGTCCCCGCACATAATCGAGATAAGCCTGGGCCACGGGTGATAATCGTTTGCTTTTTAGCCAAATCAAACGCCAGTCGGTTTTAAGGGGCAGGCCTCGACGCGGAACAATGTGTATCGACTGGTTCAATAATTCGTTCTTAATCCCGATTAAGGGTACGATGGAATTTCCCAGGCCCGCCACCACCGCCTGCTTTACCGCCTCATTGGAGGTAAGCTCGAGTTTCTTGCGATCCTTACTGCCATGCTGTTGAAAATAGCGCTCCATTTCCTGGCGGGTTGCTGATCCTTCTTCCCGAAATATCAAAGGCTTCTTTTTGGGATTTCCCTTGCCATCACTCACCAGAAAGAGTTTGTTTTCCACCAGCTTTTCTTCCGCTACCTCCAGGTCTTTGGGGATTACCGAAACTATGGCGAAGTCAATTTCATTTTGCTTTAAACTTTCCAACACCCGACTTTTATTGGTTACGTCCAATACTAAATTAATGCCCGGCGCACCTTGCAGAAATTCGCTCAAGAAAAAGGGAATTACGTATTTACCGGTAGAAGCGGAGGAGATTTTTAGCTTCCCCGAAAGCAGACCTTTAAACTCTAAGGTCTTGAATCTGAGGTTTTCCAGTTCTAAAAAAGCCTTTTCAGCGATCTCCGCAATTTCATAGCCAAATTCGGTGATATGCAATTTTCTACCTACCAATTCAGTAAGAGGAACTTCAAACTGATCTTGGAAATTTTTCAGCTGGATTGACACCGCCGGTTGGGTCATATAAAGCTCTTCTGCAGCCTTGGTAATACTCTCGGTCTCAACGATTTTGAGGTATACCCGAATCTGATTCAAAGTATAGTTCATAAAATATTTTTATGATTGACATTCGAAATATAAATAAAAACTTATGATATATCCATTCTAGTTTTGTCCCGTCACAAAAGCACAAGAAATGACTGCCATACTTCTCATTGCCATTCTGCTAAGCCCAATCCTAAATCTTGGAATTGGGTTTTTTTATGCGCCTAAAAATCCGAAGCTCCCCAATAGCCTCGCTATTCGATCTTCAATCATAGGATTAAGCATGGCAAGCCTGGCCCTGATTTGGGTTTATGTTCATGGGCCAATGGAGTCGGCTTTATATGGTTTTGCCGACTTAGGTTTCTCCATCCGACTGGATCGCCTCAATAGCCTGCTGCTTTTCATGATTAACCTGATTGCCTTTATCGTATTTCGCTACAGTCGAAACTATATGGATGGCGATTCACGCGAAGGAGCCTTCAGCGCCAATTTAGCGCTCACCGTCGCATTGATTCAGTTCTTCGTTTTATCTGGGAACCTACTCTTGCTAGCTTTATCCTGGACCGGTACCAGTATGGCCCTGCAAAGACTTTTGCTCTTTTATGGTCATCGTGAGAGAGCCCGCCTTGCCGCCCGCAAGAAGTTTGTGGTGGCCCGCATCGCTGATATCCTACTCATCAGTGCACTGGCCCTGATTTACTCCGAATTTCACAGCGCCCAGCTGTCGACGATCTTTAATCAATTGGAAGCCGGAGCCTGGTCCGCTCAATTAAATGCCGCGGCCATCCTGATGGTACTGGCAGCTGCGCTTAAGGCGGTACAAATACCCTTTCACAGCTGGTTGCTGGAAGTGATGGAAACACCCACTCCGGTTTCGGCCCTCTTACATGCCGGTTTAATTAATGCCGGACCGTATTTGATCATTCGTTTTTCGCCCTTGATTAGTGGAACAGAAGCGGCCAGCTTACTACTCTTAAGCATTGGGGCCTTAAGTGCTTTGTACGGAACGGCGGTGGCGCCAACTCAGCCCGCCATCAAAACATCATTAGCCTATTCTACCATTGGTCATATGGGTTTCAGTCTGATGCTTTCGGGCCTGGGCTTGTATTCTGCAGCGCTTTTGCACCTGATGGCACATTCCTTCTACAAGGCCCACTCATTCCTAAGTTCTGGCAGCCAGATCGATCGATACCGCAATGATCAATGGCGCAGCCAGGTTGCGGAACCTTCTTTAAAGCGGGTGTTTATGGCAATCCTTGGAGCGCTACTGATTTTTAGTGGGGTGCTCGCCTTAAGAGGTGGCCTCGAAGGAATGAGCTTCGGTTTGCAGATTGTGGCAGCCATAATCGCAGTTGGTACTTCGGTGCTTTTAGCCAAGAGTTTTGAAGAAGGTATAGAACTTCGGGCGCGCTTCATTTTAGTTCTCCGGGCCTGCCTGGTAGTCTTGAGCTTTTTCTTCCTTGAAGAAATCATTCACCTGGCCCTGAGGCCCGAAATTGCTCAGAGCCCAGAGCTTAGTACTGTACAAATCTTCCTGAGCATAGGAGTATTACTGGCCTTTACCATCTTGGCCCTGGGCTCTTACTTCTTACCCAAACGGTTCCGAGCCTCCAGCAGGTTCCGAGCGATGGAAATTCACCTTCGCAATGGTTTTTATCTCAGCGTTCTCACCGATCGCCTCTTTGGTTCATTGAAACGAGCAAATAGCTAATCGCTCAAAAAGCAAAAATTATGGATGCAAAAATTAAAATGGCCCTCGAAACAGCTTGCCAAAAGCTCGCTCCTGCCTGGTCCCTGGAAAATTCCATCGCGGTAAATCCCTATCTGGGTTTGCTCCATCAAGATTTTCAAGATGCGGCTTTCAGCCTTAAGCGCCGAGCAGGTATTGATATGAGCATGTCGCTGGACTTTTACCTGAAACAGTACGAAGAAGGGCAGATTTCAGCCGCAGATATCGAGCGCGCTCTTCAAGCCAATAATCGTCAGGAAAGCAGTGCTGAATTTTTAGCCCAGGCTAAATTTCTGGCCCTTACTGCTTCCAATTATGAGCTCTATGAACTTTACACTTTAGGGGACCTGGCGCGGGAGCACGGTACCAAGGATTGGTCGCGCTTTATGGTAGACCGTGTATCGCAATGGGCTGCCCACTTTTTCAATCAGCATGATAAGCCTTATGCAGAAGGCATAGACCTCTTTGAAATCTGGCGGAAGGAAGCGATGATTAATCGAGCTCCGGAATTAATGGGCCTGCCTAATTTCCGAAATTATGTAAAAGGCCTTTCAGCCAATTATCAGGAAGCCCTCGAACAAAACATTAAGGTCCTCGCTCTTAAAGGTCCTTCTTTAGAACCTTATCTGCATAGTCTTCTCTTAAAACTTAAGGGCTGGTCCTCCTATGTGGCTGGCCAAGATTGGCAGGCAAAACTCTATGGTGGGAATACTCAAAACCTGGAATCCTTCCTCGCCATCTTATTAAGCTGGGAAGCAGCTTTACTGGAGGGCCTCAACGACTTAAAGCTCTACAAAGCCTGGGAGCAACGCAAGGCAGATTTAGCCATCCTCGAATTAAAGGCGGCCTTCCCAGGTAGTGAAAGTTTAGAGAGCCGACTCCTCTTGCAGGATGCCTTTGATTATGCCTCGCAAAGAGAACTCAAAGAACGCTTAGATCAGAATCCCCTGGAAACAAAAAACCAGCGTCCTAAGGTCCAAGCAGTTTTTTGTATCGATGTGCGCTCGGAGCTTTACCGCCGCAATCTGGAACAGGTAGATCCCGAAATTGATACCCTGGGTTTTGCGGGTTTCTTCGGAATACCTCTAAAATATCAAGAACTAGCCTCAGATAAAGCCAGAAATCAATGTCCGGCACTTATTCCCAGTGCAGTTGAAGTACGAGAGATCAGTACCGATATTCACCAAACCGAGAAAAAGCGTGCCTTGAAACGGAGTCGCCAGCAAATCGCTAAAAGCTGGAAGCGATTTAAATCCGGTAAAGTATCGGCCTTCTCATTTGTGAGTCCTCTGGGAATAAGCTTCCTCTCGAAGTTAATCAGCGATTCTTTTGGATGGACCCGTCCGGTGGCTGATCCCAATGCGGCTGATGCAGATCGCGACATCGACCTTTCGCAAATCCCCTTCGTAACTCAAGTGCAAATGGCACAGGGAGCTCTAAGGGCCATGGGACTTAGCAAAGATTTTGCCCCCTTGATACTGATTGTGGGGCATGGCGCCAGCAGCGTGAATAATCCTCATGCCAGCGCTCTGGATTGTGGGGCCTGCGGTGGACATTCGGGGGAGATCAATGCTTGGGCCTCTGCTCGATTATTAAACGACCCCAGGGTACGCGCCGCTTTAAAGGAGGATGGAACTAGCCTTCCGGCGGATACGATATTCATAGCGGCCTTGCATGATACCACTACTGACTCCATCCATATTATTAACCGTCGGGAAATCGACAAGAAACGATGGAAGGAGCTCTCAGAACTGGAAACGCAATTGGAGCAAGCCACTGAATTGGCCCGCCGTGAAAGAGCCTTACGCTTCGGAATTGAAGAGAAGGAGGCCCAAACAGAAATCCTAAAGCGCAGTAAAGATTGGTCGCAGGTGCGTCCGGAATGGGGCTTGGCCGGCTGCAATGCCTTTGTAATCGCACCGCGATCTAAAACCAAAGGCAAGAACCTAGGCGCCCGCAGCTTTTTGCACTCCTACCAATGGCAGGAAGATAAAGACTTCGCCATTCTGGAGGCAATCATGACTGCTCCCATGGTAGTGACTTCCTGGATTAACCTGCAGTATTATGCCAGCACCACCGACAATCAAAATTTTGGGGCAGGCAATAAGACCCTGCACAATGTAAGTGGCGGCATTGGAGTGCTGGAAGGGTCAGCGGGTGATTTGCGCATCGGCTTAGCCTGGCAATCCGTGCATGATGGAAAGCAGTTTCAGCCCCTGCCACAGCGCCTAAATGTGGTGATCGACGCCCCTCAGGAAGCCATTAACAGCATCCTGCAGAAGCATAGCATGTTGCAAGATTTATTCGACCATCAATGGTTGAAACTCTTCCGAATGAATGAGGCCGGACAAGTGGTCGATGAATACCAAGGAAAAATGCAGTGGCAAAGTATAGAAGCCATCAGCATCCAAGAACAGAATGAAAAATTAGTAACCGTTTAAATCCACTCTTATGCGAACTATGAACATTGACCTTCAAAAATTAGATTGGAAAGCCGCCGATTTTAAAAGATTAATCAGTTTGGCCATTGATCAACAGATTAAGGATATCCGTTCTGAATTCCTACGTCGCTGGGAGGCAGATCATCAATTGACCGGGGCGGATCAGGAAGCGAAAATCCAAGATTTAAAGAACTTAAAGTCGCAGGTTTTATCGGAGTTTAAAGAGGTCTCTGATGATGCAGCCTTAAAAGCAATTGCCTTAGCGGCAGATGCTCACATACAGAGTAGCAGGACGCTCAACTTCGAGATGGCCGGACAGGAAAATTAATTCTTTCCCCTGGCGACCTTTTTTTAAGGTCCAAACAAAAAGCCAAGTCTGAAAAGACTTGGCTTTCCTGGTTTAAAACAGAATTCTAAACCTGAGTAGAGCCCGGAGGGTTCATTTTAAATTCCTTTCGATTAAGCGATTAATGTTTTGAAAACGAATAGTTTGAAAATCAATAAACAAAAAAAAGCCGGGCTCATTCCCGGCTTCTAATATTTTAAAAGCAAACTTAATCCAAATTATAAATCTCCATTACGCTCTTCATTTTTGATTCGAAGTCGATATCCAAATCAATCAGTTTACCAGAATGAATATCGAATACCCAACCATGTACGCTAATGTTGCGATCGCGGTGGGCACGTTGTAAGGCAGCAGTTTTAATCACATTAAAGCACTGCTCTTCTACATTTAATTCTACCAGTCGTTTGTAACGTTCTTCTTCATCCTTAATAGCTTGCAGCTCATTGGCATGTAAGCGGTACACGTCGCGGATATTTCGCAACCAGGGATTTAAAATACCCAGATCTTGCGATTGCATGGCAGCTTTTACCCCTCCACAGAAATAGTGACCGCATACAACCACATGATTCACTTTGAGGTGGCTTACGGCATATTCAATTACCGACATGGCACTGAGGTCGGTATTGGGGACCATATTGGCAATATTGCGATGGATAAAGGCCTCACCTGGTGATACGCCCATTAATTCTTCGGCGGTAACCCGGCTGTCGGAACAACCGATGTATAAAATTTCAGGACTTTGCCCCTTCGATAATTCACTGAAATAGTCTGAGTCGAGTTCTAATTTACTTTGAACCCAGTTGCGGTTGTTTTGGAAAATGTTTTGAATGTCCATTTAATGCTTTTTAGGATGGATGTTTGCTTGACCTTAATTTGAGGCAAATCATTTAGGGGCATGAACTGACCATGGAAATTAAAGGAATTCCAAACATAAGGATAATTCGGATTGAGCCTTAGGTAATGTTCAATAGAGCTGCTTGCGCTAGGGGTCTCAATTTCAAGCCTTAAATTGCCAGTATTAAAGAACCATCATGAAAAGTGAATTTCTAAAAGCCCGCATATATCCTCTGGCACTCCTCTTGAGTTCCCTTATTGCCTATTTGGAATGGGGAGGCGGTCAAAGCGCCTTCTTGTTTGAAATGGAAGGGCAGCTGTTTAGTGATCTTTTCCATCAGCCCGAGCATTTTGCCCATCCATTAATTCTATTGCCTTTGTTCGGGCAAATAGTCTTGATCTATCTTATCACTAAGCCTCAAGCCAAAAGAATTGGGCCTTTGGTGGCGATAATCAGTATAGGAATATTATTGGTCTTCGTACTCCTGGGCGCCTTGCTGAGCTGGAACCCCTTGATGCTTATTTCCATTTTGCCCTTCCTGTTGATTAGTCTGCTCTGGATGCTTTATTACCCTTCGCTTAAATCACAAAGCACACAATCCGAGGACTAGCAATGGCGCTACAGACTTTTGGATTTTTTAAGAATTGGAATTCTGCGTGCATATTCCCTAAAAAAGTTTCAAATTCGGAGCAAGCATTGTAGACTATGTTAATTACCAAGAATTTTTCTCTTAAAAGAATCCTTCTTTTTTCCGGACACCATTTTCCCTGGTTAATTCTTTGGATGACCTTGGTTGTGGCGCTCTATGTTTATACGGATGATGGGCATCATTGGATGTTTATCCCTTGGTTGCCGGTTTCCATAATTGGTACCGCCGTAGCCTTTTATGTGGGTTTTAAGAATAACAGTGCTTATGATCGCATGTGGGAAGCCCGTAAAATTTGGGGCGCCATTGTAAATAGCAGTCGTTCCTGGGGGAATGTGGTACGCAATTATACTAGCAATTTGCACAATCCCATACCTATTGATGATGCGGAGATAAAGGCCTGGCATCAAAAACTGATCTTCCGCCATATCGCGTGGTTATACGCTTTACGAAGTCAATTACTGGTAGCTACGCCTTGGGAGCATTCCAATCAAAGAGGTTTTACCGGTTCTTTCGCCAGGCGCTACCAAAGGCTTTTTGGCGTGGGCTTGGTGGATGATGAAGTGACCCGCATTGAGCTGCAACTGTTTTTAGGAAAGGAAGAGCATGATCATTTAATTGCCGCTAAGAATACCGCTACTCAAATCATTTTTAAACAAGGTGAAGACCTTAAAAAACTGCGGGACTTAAATCTCATAGATGATTTTCGTCACATGGAAATGCAGAAAATCCTGAATGATTTTTACGACCATCAAGGCAAGTGTGAGCGCATTAAGAAATTCCCTTTGCCACGGCAGTATGCCAATATGAGCTTCATCTTTGTCTGTATTTTTATTTTCCTGATGCCTTTTGGGCTGGTGCCCGAGTTTGCCAAATTCGGTAATATCGGAATATGGATGTCGATACCATTTTTAGTTATTGTAGGTTGGCTTTATGTGGTGATGGAGATAGTAGGCGATTATTCGGAAAACCCTTTTCAGGGAATGGCCAATGATATCCCAATGTTATCACTCTGTCGCACCATTGAAATAGACCTGCTCGAAATGCTGGGCGAAACGGATTTGCCCGCCCCCATTGAAGCGAAGAAGGGAATATTAATGTAGACCATGAATCGCTTTTTACATTTCTTATCCTATTTACAGTTCCCTCTCTTTGCCGGGGCATTGTACTATTATTTGCGGCCTATCTGGGTTCATGAAGAAATTCTGCTTTCACTTAATACCGCTTTAATGCTTACCGGTTTGGCTTTGAGCTTTGTTTCACTGGTAAATCCTAAAGCCAGTAAACGACAGTTGACTGATGCCAACCGCCGCATCTTGTTCTGGATATTAATGCCCAGTCTTTTACTGATGTTTGGCCTTTCACTGTTCTGGTATTGGCAAGGAACGGAGATTCGAAGTTTAGGTCAGTCTCTACTTTTCTTGACGATAGGAATGCTTTCCGTTTTACGGGTCTTGAGCCTTCCAAATGATGAGCAGTAGCCTGAATCTGAATTGGTATGTAATTTGTTTTCTAGCCAGAAAATGTATTCGATATGGGCCTACGACTATTTTTCTTCCTACTATTCAGTTTAAGTTTAAAGAGTCAAGCCATCCGCACCGGTCCTGCCGAAGAGCATAAAGGTCAATTGCCTTGGGAGCATATTTATGCTTTTGGCGCACAGGATTTAAATCGCTCCTTTACTGAATTGGCCCTGCGCAGCAAAATTGAACCCCAAGCACTTTTAGAAGCCATTGGTGCTTATCAGCAGATTTATCAATTTGAGGTTAATGCCGATAGCTTGCCTGGTAAATTTGTATTTGCCGGGGTACCTTATCCCATCTTGTTCTTTGTACGCCATAGCTTTATCGTGGAATGGGAAAAACAGGCAGATCAATCTTATTTCTACCGTTTTTACAATCAACATGCTTATTACGATAAGGGTAAATTCAATCCCGATCAAAAGGAACCTAAACCTCTGAATATTGGTTTAAGAGAATGGTCTTACTTGCAGATGTTGGTTAATAAGCTGAGCTTCAACAGCCCTATCTATCATCCTTTGGCCATGGCCTATAATGAAGAGATTTATTTTTTAAGCAGGGAAGAAAGGATCCATTGGGGTATTTCTACCCTCAAACTCGAGAGACAGGATAGCTTACAAGATGCAGATAGCTTGCAGATTAAGTTGTTTGATAATCCTCTAAGTTTAGCTGAGGTGGAGCTGGTTTGGGATTCCTCTAGCTTTAGTATCAACGAAGTTCAGAATTATCCAAACCTTCGCTATGTAAATCCCCTTTATCAGGCTATTTACGATTCGAGTGCTATTATTCAAAAGGCAAAGTATTTGGGATTTCTCCGCAGAGACAGCAGTTCTTATTATCGCTATTTCTCAGATAGCTTGAGAACGGCCTTGATATTAGGCGAGCAAAACCGCATTTATTATTGGGATGCCGATCCTTTTGGCTCTAATCATATCTATAGTTATTTATCTTCCATGGCGACGGAGAACCTTAAAACCTTTTTCCTGAAAAGCAATCCTCTCGAATTGAAGGCTTATTTGGATACCGGAGCTCAAGCGATAGATACCTTAAGCCTGCATCAAAATGAAATCCATGCCTTTTATACGAAGGGTGATCCCTGGCATAGGATATGGCGAACCAAGGGCAAATACCATAAAGCCTGGTTTTGGAGAGAGCTTAGTCAAAGGGATTTTGTACCCTATAAAGCTCTGGTTGGTGAAAGTGATTTTAGCGAAGTAGTCCAAGATCATTTAGCTTATTGTCCTCAGTATTTGATGCTTGAGGTAGATGACTATCAAGGATTGATTTTCTATAAATCCCCAGAGGATTCTCAATACTATTTTATGGGCCTTCACGAGCTGCGTTTTTTTTAACAATAGCAGGCAAACTGAGCTATACAGCGTATATTAGAGCTTCTGATTTTAATTTCCTAAAAAGCTTTTTCCTGCCTTATGAGCCCACTTAAAAACGAAGTTCGAAATCTGTTTCGCCAGAACGATCAAGTTTTTGATTTCTTAAGTAAAGAAGCCCTCGATGGCTTGGCTATCAGAGAAATAGGTGGAGATGAAAGATTTTGGGCCAATGAGATTTTCTGGGAGCGCTTGGGTTATAAGCCGAAGAATGTTAAAGCCAATATTCAATTTTGGCGCAATTGCTTACATCCGGAAGATCAGGATTTGGAGCAGCGGACTTTCCGATTACACGCCGATCATCCTGAGAAACATAATTACAATCTTGTTTTACGCTATTACCATCGCGAAGGTGGATTAGTGTGGATGCAGGTTAACGGGCATTTAATTCGAGAGGAGAATGGTTTAACGAAAAGGATGTTACTCTCTTTTAAAGAGATGAGCGCCTTAAAGAATCAAGAAGACTTTTTAAATCGTTCTTCGGAGATGGCTCGTATTGGATATTACGATTGGAATATCCGCACCAAAGAATTGAACTGGAGTGCTGTTACCAAAGAAATACATGGGGTATCCGCTGATTTTAAGCCGGATTTTCGTCTGGCACTTAAATTCTATAAGGAAGGTCGTTCGCGCCAAAAAATCACCGAATTAATCGATCGTGCGCAGCATTTTGGGGAACCCTTCGATGAGGTCCTGCAGATTGTAGATAGCCATGGCAAGGATATTTGGGTACGAGTTATCGGAATTCCCGAAATACAAGAAGGCAGAGCACTAAGACTCTATGGTATGTTTCAGGATATCGACATTAGTATTCGTACCCAAAATGCCATTCGCTCCGAAAGGGAGTTGTACCGCCAGGTTTTACAAGGAGCCAATGTTGGGGCCTGGGACTGGGATATCGATTCGGATCAAATGACCTTAAATCGCAAGGCGGCTGAGATGCTGGGCTATGATCTGGAAGTAATGCGAAGAGAAGGTCAGGTTTATTGGTTTGACCTGATTCATCCGGATGAGAAATCGCGGGTAATGCAGGAACTGATGGAGTATTCTGTTGGGAAGCTGCATGACTTTCAAACGGAATGTCGACTGCGCAAATCCAATGGTCGTTACCGCTGGCTCCAAATATCCGGAAAGCTATTTCAGCCGGATCTGCATTTTGAACGGCCCCGTATTGTGGGCATCTGGACCGACATCCATCACGAGAAAGAAAGGCTCTTAAGTTATAGTACTTTCATTCAGGAGGCACCGCTGGCTATTGCCATGTTCGATCGCAATATGCGCTATATCAATTGTTCCCATAAATGGTTGATTGACTATAAATTGGAAGGTCAGGATATTATCGGTCGTAGTCATTACGATGTGTTTCCCGAAATTTCTGATGAATGGAAACAATTTCACCTTCGCTGTTTAGCGGGAGAAACCTTAAACCGAGAAGAAGATTTATTCCGCCGCATGGATGGACATGCTCAATGGATTAGATGGGAAATTCGTCCCTGGTATGAAAGCAAAGATCAGGTGGGAGGAATCATTATGTATACCGAGGATATTTCCGGTCGAAAGGAAGCCGAATTCAAGCTGCGTAAAAGTCAAAAATCCTTTGAGCAAAACTTTACTAATTCCGCCATCGGAATGGCCATTATTGGGCGAAAAGGTGAGTGGCTTCAGGTAAATGATAAAATTTGCCAAATGTTGGGCTACAGCGCGGAGGAGTTAAATGCAAAAACATTCCAGGAATTAACCCATCCCGACGATTTGGAAAAGGATTTACTCTTATTGGAAAAACTCAATCGAGGTGAAATAGATAATTACCAGGTTGAAAAGCGCTATTTCCGCAAGGATGGTACCGTGCTTTCGGCTCTTTTAGGTGCCACGGTACTCCGCGATGACCAAGGGGAGGTGGATCATTATATTTCACAAATTATTGCTTGTAAAGAATAAGTAGCTGGTTATTAAAAACTTTCAATCCTATTCTTTACCCACTGTTTTCTATCGGAAAGGCCTTCTGATTTTTTAAGCCTATTCACTAAATTAAGGCACCATTAGTTTTAGCCCCTATGAATTATCTCCAGCAGGAACTTCATGATTTGATTCAAAAAGATATCAAGGTATTTGAGTTTATTCAAACTTCCGCCTTGGATGGACTTTGGTATTGGGATTTGGAGAATCCCGAAAATGAGTGGATGAGTGAGCGATTCTGGGAGGTAATGGGCTATGAACCTGAGAAAATGCCGCATAAAGCTGTTGCCTGGCAGGATAAAATTCATCCCGAAGATCTAAAAGTGGCTATTGAAAACTTTACCGCTCATTGTGAGGATCCGAAACATCCTTACGATCAAATAGTAAGGTATTTTCACAAGGATGGTGGAACTGTTTGGGTACGCTGTCGCGGAATGGCTATACGAGACGAGAATGGCAAGCCCTTGCGGATGTTAGGTGCTCATAATGAAATCACAAATTTAAAGCAGCGGGAAGAGTTATTAGAACAAACCAGCCGATTAGCAAATATTGGCTATTGGGCTTTAAACTTGTCTAAGAATCAGGTCTTTTGGAGTGATGAGACCAAACGCATTCATGAAGTTGAGGATAGCTATACTCCAGATGTGAAAACCGGCATACAGTTTTACCATGGGGAAGAGGAGCAGCAGCGCATATCAGCTTATGTTCAAGCGGCTTTAACTGAAGGTAAATCCTTTGATGATACTTTTAGCATTAAAACCAGCAAAGGCCGTATTCGCATGGTTCGGTCCATTGGTATTCCCGAATTTGTAAATGGAGAATGCAAAATGTTACGGGGCCTTTTTCAGGATATCACCGAACAAAAGGAAGCAGAAGAAAATCTCAAGCATCAGGCTATTGGCTATCAAACAGCTTTAGAAGCGGCAGATTTGGGAGTCTGGGAATGGCATCATCGCGAAGCCAAGCTCAAGTTAAACTATAAGGCCTTAGTGCTTTGTAGGATAGAGTCCCAAACCGTGCCAGGCGAAATGCTCGAGGTAGATTGGCGAAATTTGATTTACTCCAAAGATTTGGGCAAAATCGAAGCCTTAATTCCCCAATTACACAGTCGGAAAAAGAGCGAGATTAACCTGGCCATAAGGATAAATACAGAATCCGACTATCGCTGGACACGTTGGACGGGCCATCTAAGCATGAACTCCATTGGAGAAGTCTATTACCTGGGCATCATCGAAGATGTACATGACCAATATGAGCAGCAGCAGTTGTTGCAAACTTTTATTCGTGAATCCCCAACTCCGGTGGTCATGTTAAACCGGGAGTATAAGGTATTAGCTAGCTCACAGGCCTGGTTAGATCTTCATTTATTAGGAAATCATCAGGATGTGGAAGGGCAAAATTTCAATTACTTATTCCCTCGCTCTTCCAGCCAATGGATGCCTTATTTCATGCGCACCGAGGAAGGTGAAACCATAAAGTCGAATGCCGAATTATTACTGCAAGAAGACGGCAGCTCACGCTGGATGAAATGGGAGCTAAAACCCTGGTATCAAGAGGGGAATCTAATGGGCGGCTATATCCTTTATCAGGAAGATGTAAGTGCGCGCAGGGCCGCCTCCGAACGATTGAAAATCAGTGAAAGGACTTTTCGTGGAAACTTCGAGAACGCTGCCATTGGAATGGCGATTCTTGACAGTGACGGGAAATGGCTGCAAGTAAACGATAAGGTTTTAGACATTACCGGATACAGTAGGGATGAACTCTTAAAGCTGAGCTTTCAGGATATTACTCATCCCGATGATTTAAACAGTGACCTGGCCTTATTGCAGCAATTAATAGATGGTAGTCGAGATCATTACCAAATGGAAAAACGCTATATCACCAAGCATGGTGAGGTGGTTTACATTCTCTTAGGCGCTTCGGTTATCCGCGACGACAATGGAGGGGTATTGTACTTTGTGTCTCAGATTATTGATATCAATGCAAGGAAATTAGCGGAGAAAAAGGTGCAAATGCTTTTGGAGCAGGAGCAGCAGCGCAGTGATCGATTAAATAGCTTTACCCATATCGTGAGCCATAATTTGCGTTCACATTCCACCAGTATCAGTCGCTTGATAGAATTTCTGAAAGAGGAGCATCCGGATTTATTAAAAAATGAGATGTTTGAATACCTCATTCAGGCTTCTTCAAACCTAAATACAACCATAGAGAATCTTAAGGAGGTAGTTGAAATTCAGGGAGCCACAACATCCCAGATGAAGCCTTGCAATTTGAAAGAGTTACAGGATTTAGCCATTAAGGGATTGCAGCTTCAAGTACAATCTTCGGGAATTAAAATTCAATCGGAGATTAGTGAAGATCTTGAATTGATGGGCTTCAGAGCTTATTTGGAAAGCCTTTTTTACAATATGATTTCCAATGCCATTCGCTATTCTTCATCCGATCGTAAACCGGAGATCAAGATTTACACTAAGCGAAAATCAAAGAACTTTATTGATATTTATTTTGAAGATAATGGGGTAGGGATTGATATGGATCGCAATGCGGATCGGGTATTCGGAATGTACAATACCTTTCATTACCATCCGGAATCCAGAGGTTTGGGATTATTCCTAACTCGTAATCAGGTTGAAGTGATGGGAGGCCAGATTACCGTAGAAAGTGTTGTGAATCAAGGAACCACATTTAGAGTTACTCTGCCTTATGAAGAAAGTTAATTTAGCCTGCTTAGTAGAAGATGATCCCATTCATGTGTTCATCACTAAGAAGCAATTAGAGATTATTGGCCTGGCCGAAAACCTGATGGTTTGCAAGAATGGCAAAGAAGCCTACGATAAAATGCGGGCTATTATTAAGGCTGGCGAATCCTTACCCGATTTGATCCTTCTCGATCTTAATATGCCCATTTGGGATGGTTGGCGCTTTTTGGAGGAGTTTATTAAAATTCCCGCTCGTCAACAAATCATCATTTTTATCCTCACTAGCTCAACCTCTAAGGCCGACATCAAAAAGGCGGAAGAATTTAATTTACGCTCTAACTATCTGGTGAAACCCGTTACTTTGGAGTCATTGAAAGATGCCCTTGAACAGATCTAAGCCTAAGGCTTCCAACCTTTTTAGGCTGAACTCCGTCTAAGGGACGAAGACAGCAAATGAAGAAATGGAAATTAATAGGGCTCATTATCTTTTTGCAGGCATGCTCTGCCGATATGAGCTTTGACCTTAAGGCTCCGCAAAGTTTAATCTTTGCCGCCAATGTAAATCGTGAGGGAGGAAAATTAGATCGACTGTTTTTTGAAGGCGGACTGCTGCGTATATCACGTTTTCAACTTGATGGTGATCGCGTGGAAGCAGAAGATTACTTCTTTCAAAACGGATACACGCCGCCCATGGAAATCCCTTTGGATTCTTTGGCTTATCCCAGCTTACAATTTGATTTACCGCAGGGTATCTATAATAGTATTCGCCTGCAGTTCGAAATTCCCTCTGCCAATATCCCTACCCTTATCATAATGGGGCGTTTTCAAGACTCTACTGGAGTATGGGTGCCTTTGCGATTGGAGGTAGACAGCTTTGAGCTCTTTAATATATTGGCCCTGGATCCTTATGGCGATCAGGAGATTGTGATCGAAGAAGGGAACTCCTATTATGGATTACTAAAGCTAAATCCACAACATTGGTTTTCCAGTGTACGTACCGAGCAATTGGAAAGCGCGCAGCGTATTAGCCTATCGGGCCAAAGCACTATTCTGATTACTCGATCGGTAAATGCAGAGATTTTTACGGAAGTGGATAATCGATTGGATGAACTCAATTCTTTAACCATCTTCTGATGACCCTGGGCCAACTGCAAAATTTAGAAGATAAGGATCTGATTGAGGGTTGTTTAAAAAACGACCGCCTCTATCAGGAAGCCTTGTACCGCAAATTTGCAGATACCATGTATCGGGTGGCCTGGACCTATGCCAAGGATGATGATGAAGCGGCCGATATCTTGCAAGACGGTTTTATCAATTGCTTTCGGAATTTACACCGCTATAAATTCGAAGGTTCCTTTGAAGGTTGGATTCGCCGGATCATTGTGAATAAGGCCCTGGAATACTACCGTTCCAAACGTCGTAAAGAAGAAGTGACCCGTGAGTATTACGAAAGGCAGGAGCATAGCACGGATGATTTGCTCTCGGGCATACAGGCGCGGGAATTGATTGGTATGGTAAATCATTTGCCGGATAAAGCAGCGATGGTATTAAAGCTTTATGCTATTGAAGGATATGCCCATCGAGAGATTGCTGATTTGATGGGGATTAGTGAAGGAACCTCTAAATCTCAATTAAACCGGGCGCGGGGCTTATTACGCGATAGAATAGAAAAATTGAATGGCTAAGGATCCAAACATAGATCGTAAAATCCGCGAGAGCTTTGAGTCAGCGGAGTTTAAAGCCCCGGAGGGAATCTGGCAGGCTTTAGATCAATCTATGTCTGCAGATGAAAGCCAAATGGATCAAAAAGTTAAAGTCTCTTTTGAAGCACAGAATGCTGCGGCTCCAGAATCGGTTTGGGAGGGAATTAACCGTCAGCTTACCATCGATAAGGCCTGGAACGGCATTAATGCTTATTTAAATCGACAGCATTTGTATCGTGTGCTTGGCAGAGTAGCAGCAGTTTTATTGCTCTTGTTTAGCATGGGTTGGTGGTGGACTAATAGTAGGGCTTCTGAGCCGATAGCGAATGAGCCTGCTTCCAATTATTATGAGGAGCAAATCCAGATTCCAGACCAGCAGCAGGAAGAGCTGCCTCAATCAGACGAAAGTCGTTTACCCATAAACACGAATCAAGAACAGTCTGTTGAAACGGAAAAAGCAAGTTTCTATGCCACGCCAGCTTCAGCAGGCATCGGTTCAATGGGGAAGGCTAACAATACCCTCCAAGGGATAGAAGTTAATGCTGAAACAGAGCCAATTCTGCTGGCAGCACAGAGCAGGGATAATGAAATGTGGGATGCCAATCTGGAAGCCAGGGATTGGTTTGATTTGGGTCTTGAAAAGCCATCATTAGTCTTAAAGGAAAGAGACTTTGAGCCCAAACCCCAATTTAGGACACATCCTAAAGCGCGCTTTAAAGCCTGGCAAGTTGGCTTGCGCTACAGTTGGCAGCGAGATTATTTAAGTAATAGCTTATATCGTGAGAGTTTGGATCCGCGCAGCTTGGTGCGCAGCAATGCAGTGTACAGCAGTGCCATTAGTGCCGAGCTCTATTATCGACTCAATCCAACCTGGTCTGTAAACCTGATGTGGCAGCAGTCTCGTGATTGGGTATTCCATTACAATACCTACGAAGAGGGTCAATATGTAGACCGAAAGCTGGAGCTTAATTACCGGCGAATAGGCATTGGCCTAAACCATCATTTCCGATTTGGCCCCCGAAGTAAATGGCCGGTTTTAAGCCTGGGAGTGCAGCCCTATTATGGCTTCTTAAACCAGGCCAGTGAAGCCGGTATCAATCAAACAGGTTCCTACGCTGATGCTTGGGGCATGGAATTAAAGATAGGCCAGGAGTGGAAGAGTGGAGATTTGGTTCTGTTTTATGGCCTGGCCACCGATTTTAGCTTGAACAACCTCTACCAAGGAACGGATCGCATTCCTGCTGATTTTAATAGAACTCTTTATCGATCCTGGGGATTGTATATCGGAACGCGCTACGGCTTTTAATCAGGGCCAGAGGATATGCGCCAGAGATAATCCGTTTTCATCAAAACGCTTTCCCGTTAATTTGAAGCCCAGTTTTAAGTAAAATCCAATGGGGGAAGGGTAAGCACTGCCATCTGCTCTTTGATAATGCGGATGATCAACTGCCCAACCATTTAAAATGCTTCCTTCGTATTGGGCCTCGCTTAAGAGTTTTCTACCATAACCCAGGCCTTGTAAATCCCGATCCAAAATCATGGCAAACCAGGGCATGGCATCTCTTTCAAATACACAGAACCAAGCTTTTAATTGGTCTTTATCATCCAATAAAATCCGATGTCGAGGCTCCTTTAAATTGTCCAAATATTCTCGGACTTCGCTCAGCGTTGAATAGGCAATTTGACGAGGGTACTCCGAATTCCATATTCGCATTAAATCGCGAGTATGCGAATCTTGGAGCACTTCACATTTCTTTTCTCTTAAAACCAAGGTAGCTAGTCTTTTCCTAAAATACGAGTCATCAGAAACTGACCGGGATTATCCCAAAGAGCCTTGCCTTCAGAAACGATATTATCGGTGATTTCAACCGCCGAACCCCACATGCCGTTTACGCCTTCTTGCCGATTGCCAATATTACCATCCCAATCTTTGGAGGTAACTTCAACCTGGGGACAATCGCCATAGCAATCGCAATGCTCATCGAAGGAGGTAACTTTAAATTCGCCTTCCAGTACAGCGCCTAAGTCATTAAGAACCATCATTCGGGCCGAAGTTTCACCAAAATCCAATCCTCTGAAAACAACGCGCGCTTTAAAGGTTTCATAGGCATCACTTTGTACGCAAAAATGGTACTCGGCAGCCTGAGCCTTTAAATTAGCACTAAGGCCCATTGCCAGAAAAAGCATGAAGAGCGATTTGGTTTTCATAAAAGCATTCGTCGAAAGGGACTCTAAAGGTCAGAAAAAAATTAATTCAAGTCCCTATCTTAATTCAAGACATTGAAATACAAAAATGCTAGATTTAGATAGAGATGCGAACAAAATTCTAAGTATTTGGTCATTAACAAGATAAATTGATAAATACTGAAATCCATTTAGAAGATCTCATCGTAGATTAATCAAAGCCGCCTATGAAATTCCTGTCCCCCCTAATCCTATTGCTGCTTGCCTGCACAGGCAGCATGGCTCAGAATTCTGATTTGGATGTTCAAGTCAGCTATTTCTCAAGTTCAAGGGCTTTAAGCTTGGAAGAGGTACAAGCGCTGCCCCAAGATTCCTTTCAAATTCCGGTGAATGGAAAAACTGAGCAAGGTTTTAGCAACAAGCATTATTGGTTGAAATTAAAGCTTGGGAACCCTCAGTTAAATGAATTTGAGGGTTTTATGGAATTAGGTCGTCCGGTAACCGATTTTATTGAAGTATACCAATCGAATAGCCTAAGACCCATCTGGCGCGGCGGAGATCGTATTCCTTTTGAGGAGCGCAGCAAGGCCCATCGCCTAAATGTATTTCCCTTGCAATTGGAGCCTAATGCGAGTCAATCCTATTGGATTCATTTTAAAAGTGATGGGGAGACCTTAGACATACAGCCTAAAATTTACACCGAAGAAGCCTTTTACCAGCGGCAATACAGCGAGCAATTATTTCTGGGGCTTTTCTATGGGATGCTTTTTCTAAGTGCGGTAATTTATTTGTTCTTCTACACCGGCCTAAGGGAAAAGGCTTTTTTGTTTTATGGAATTTATGTGCTAAGCATAGCCCTATTACAAGGCTCTCTGGATGGCTTTAGCTACCAGTACATCTTTCCTTCTGGATCTAAATTTGGCAGTCAAATCATTTTACTGAGTGGGGTTTTAACCAATTTCTTTCTCCTGCGATACAGTGCCAGTTTTTTGAAAGTGAAGGAAGTACTACCACCCATCTACAATCTATTTCGCTTCTTTTATGTGGCAATCCCATTAGTAGGGGTATTGATTTACCTAAGTGATACCACCCTGTATTGGAGCTATTATTTAAGTAATATCAATGGTCTGTTGAGCTTGATCTTAATACTGATTACGGTAGTTTATATACATTTTAGAGTGCAAAGTGTAGACCCATTTTTCTTAACCGGGATTTTCTTTTTGGTAATGGGATTATTGGCTTTTGTGCTTAATAACTTAAGCATGCTCCCCAATAATTTCTGGATTCAGAACAGCGCCAAATTTGGAATTGCCTTGGAAGTAATTTTCCTGTCTTTATCCATGACCAATCTTATTGGGAAGCTTCGTGAAGAAAAAGAGCGTTCACAAGAAGAGGCCTTGCAGAAATCGGAAGATATATCGGCGATGAAAACCTATTTCATGTCTAATATTTCCCATGAGTTACGCACCCCCATTAATGCCATTTTGGGTATTGCAACGGAGCAGTTGGAAAGGGAATTAGGTCCTGACGAATTGGAGAATTATCGCATTGTGCGCAGTGCCTCTTTCAATCTCTTGAGTAATGTGAATGATATTCTGGATTTTGAACAGATCGAAAAAGGACAACTCGAATTGGATGAAAATTCGGTTTTTGATCCTTTGCAGGTTTTTACCGATGTAACAGATTCCTGGGGCTTTGAAGCCCGTAAAAAAGGCTTGTCTTTCGATTGTGTGATGGTTGATGAACTCCCCGAACAAGTTCAAGGAGATGAAAAGCGCTTTCGCCAGATCCTCAATAACCTCATTAGCAATGCGGTAAAATTCACCGCCCAAGGTTCGGTACGCCTTACCGTGCATTGTTCCGATCAAGGAGAGCAATGCCGAATTCGTATGAACCTCAGTGACACCGGTATCGGGATGTCAGAAGCCGAACTAAGTCAAATATTTGAAAGCTTTAATCAGATGAAACTCAACAACAAACGTCGATATGGAGGCCTGGGTCTCGGTTTAACCATTGTACAGCACCTCGTAAAATTGTTTGGGGCCAAAATAGAAGTGGATAGTGAACCCGGTATGGGAACCAATGTGAAATTGGATTTACGTCTGGCCCATGTGAAGGAAGCCGAAAAACCAAAGAGCCAGGAAACAGTTGAGATGGACTTTGATATTTCGAGCTTTAACCTCAGGGCTTATCAAGGTGAAATTCCGGATAGCACTAAGATTCGGGTTTTGGTGGCAGAAGACAATGTGATGAATCAGATGATTCTGAAGCGCTTACTAGCTACCATCCCCAATTTGGAATTAGAGATAGCCAATGATGGCTTACTGGCGCTACAGCAGATGTCGGATAAAGCCTTTGATATCATCTTGATGGATTTACAAATGCCCAATATGGATGGCTATGAAGCTACGGCGGCGATCCGTTCTGGCGCCTTAGGTGAGGCCTATCAGAAAATTCCCATTATTGCCGTTACGGCCGATGCTACTATGTCGACCCAAAAACGCGCCTTGCAAACCGGTATGGATTCCTTCATGACCAAGCCCGTTCGCAAGGAGCAATTGGTGCAAAAGATTCATGAACTCACGGGGAAAATGCGCGTTGCCAGCTAATAAAAAAAGGCCATCCTGAAAATTCAGAACAGCCTTTAGATAAGAAAGGGAAATAGGGTTATCGACTTACACTTCCACTGGCAGCACTGGCTTGTGCATTATTATTCATAGGATAGAGTTCACGATCATTGGGAGCCGCAGGAACCGAAGCAACTAAGGGCTTTAAACTAAAGGGCATAGGGCTATTATCAGGAACGGGCTCCACCGAAATCACAGCTGTGGCTCCTGCTAGATTGGTAGGAAAGCTGAGGCCATTAGGTGCATTTTGTAAGAAGTCCTCACCAGGGAAGGGAGGTCCGGCCATAGCACCGGAATAGGTGGCGGCATCATCCGCTTCATCGCCGGTTTTAAAACGACCGGTAGAGAGTACCTGACCTTCAATTACCACCCATCCTTCATAGGTCCAACCTTCGGGTAAAGCGGGGAGGTTTAAGGCTGGTCCTGGTCCGGCGCTGGGATCTAACCACCACAATCCACTTAATTCATCGCTGCTCATTCCGCCATCAGTAGGAGTCGCTAAAATGTATTGGCCAGCGGCGGAGCTAAAGTTGGTGCCAATCGCGGCAGCATGGGCGGTACTTAAGGAAGCGGTGCTATTATTGAAATCGCCTGCTAAAATATGCACAGCACTGGGAGCAGGGTCTGGATCGGGGCTGGGCTCTATGGTTAAAACATAGCTGCTTGCAGCATTTAGATCATCGGTATTTATCGAAAAACTACTTTGACTTAACTGCCCGTCTGCATCCACATCAAAGAGCCCGGCAGAAACGGGAGCGCCATCCACAATAATCCATCCTTCATAACGGTAATCCGAACCCAGATCTTCCAAACCCTGAAGGTTAAGACTTAATTGAGATTGGGTGGAGGAATTGTTAGCACTGTCGTCTTCCTTGTCGCATGCGGCACTCAGACCGATAATCATTAGGCCGTAGAGACCTGGCTTTAAATACTTGTACATAATTGAAATTTGAGTTTTTTGGTCGATGCACCTTGCTTCGATCCGAATTCCTTATAGCTCTGCAAAGATGAAAGTGGCTGATCGCAAGGGCCTTAGCTCTATTTCCCTTTTCGTTGTCAATTTTTCCTTCTCCTTACGTCTGTAGAGAGAAGAATTTTTGAAAATGACCTATCGCGGAAAAACGGACGAATACCTGTCTATCGGGACATTAAGTGGGGAAGAATTAGGCGGCCTGCTGGAAGCAGTGCCCAGTGCTCTTTTGGTCTTATGGTTTACCCAGGATCATAACTACCTGAGGATTGATGGCGAGAATTATTGCTTTAATCGCAATGAGCTCATCTGCCTCACCGAATTTCATCAGATAGAGGAAGTGGACATTAAGGAAGCACGCTTGATTAAGTTCAATCGATCTTTCTATTGCATTGTTGACCATGATAGTGAGGTAAGCTGCAAGGGGCTTTTGTTCTTCGGCTCCAAGCAATTACCGCGCATGGATTTACCGGCCGAAGAGATTGAGATCTTCGAAACAGTATATCGGATGTTTAGCCTCGAATTTGAGAATACGGATCATTTGCAAGGGGAGATGCTACAAATGATGCTTAAGCGTTTTTTGATTCTATGTGTGCGCCTTTATAAGAAGCAATGTCGCTTGCAGGCGGATGGGCCTAAATTGGATTTGATCCGGGAGTACAATTTCTTAGTCGAAAAGCATTATCGCGAAAAGCACAGTGTAGCCGATTATGCTGAAATGCTCAATCGCTCACCTAAGACTTTGGCCAACCAATTTAAAAAGATGTCGGATCAAAGTCCATTAGAGTATATCCAAAACCGGCGTATGCTGGAAGCCCGGCGACTGTTAATTCGTGGAGATTTAAGCGTAAAGGAAGTGGCTTTTGATTTGGGCTTTGAAGACGTTCAAAGTTTCAGTCGCTTCTTTAAGAGGGAAGAAGGATTGAGTCCGGCGGCCTTTGTAAGGCTTAAGGGAAAAATGGTTAACTCTTGAGGTAAAATGGCCTAAACCGGGCTGTTCCCGGGGTTGAATCTTTGCAGTGTTCAAATTGATTAATCTAAAAACACGAATAAGATGAACACTTTTGATGTACCCGAACGCCATGAAGTAGCGGAAGCGAATCAGCAAATTTTCGATAACCTGAAATCCAAATTGGGATTTGTTCCGAATCTCTACGCTAGCATGGCGCATTCGGACACTGGCTTAGCTAATTACCTGCAATTTCAAGGAGCGAAAACTTCTTTCAGTAATAAGGAAAAAGAGGTGATCAACTTGGTGGTTAGTGAGTTTAACCAATGTAAGTATTGCCAGGCTGCTCATACTGCCATTGGGAAAATGAACGGCTTTAGCGATGAGCAAATTTTGGATATCCGCAGTGCTCAAATTAACTGGGATAGCAAAATAGCCGCCCTGGCGCGCTTGAGCCTGGCGATTGTAGCCTCTAAGGGAAAAAGTGTGGATCGCGAGTTGAGCGATTTTTACGAAGCGGGTTACGATCGCGGTAGCTTGGTAGACCTCGTTTTGGCGGTGGCCGATAAAATCGTAATGAACTACCTGCATAATATTATTCAGATTCCAGTGGATTTTCCCGCTGCACCTGAATTAGAAGAAGCCTTGTCTTAAGCGAAGCCTTAGGTTTTTTGGTTGGTGGCCGCCCTTCTGCAAAGAGGGGCGGTTTTTTATTTTCTGCCCAGCTTTTCAGCGAAGACTAAAAAGAGATCCAGAAACTTATTTTGTTTCGATCGGTAAGACTCATCTACGATGGAACCATCGGGATCGATAACCTTATCCATATTGCCTACGGTAAGCATTTGTGGATGCGGAAAACCATGACAGGTAAGAATGTTCTGCTGTAATTGATAGGCCGCGCGAATACCTCCCATACTGCCGGTAGAGCCGGTAGCTACGCCAATGGGCTTATGCATAAAGGGATCCTTGGCGAAAACATCAATGAAATTCTTCAAGCCAGAGCTAATGGCGCCATTGTATTCCGGACTCAAGAAAATGAAGGCATCGCTAGCCATTAAAGTTTCGTTGAGCTCTATTAATCCTGCTGGAGCTGCTTTTAATCTGCTCAAACGCTCTTCAAAAGGGGGCAGATTGATCGCGGCCAGATCAATCAGGTTTACATCTTGTCCTCGCTGTTCTAAATCTTGCTGGAGGGCAAGTGCAATGCGATGACTGATTCTTCCGGTACGGGTGCTACTCGAAACGATGCTGATTTTCATGCAAATAGAGAATTGGCGCTTATTGGCTCGAAGTTAAGAGGAATCCGCGCAAATACCATGGGCCAATAGGAGATTAGCCTTTGCTTGGGCCGAATCTCAATCTGAGCATTCGAATTGAGAATTTAGTATTTTCAAGCCATGGAAATCTTTACTCGCAAATCCAGGGTTTACAGACACCTGGTACTGGCAGGCCTGTGGTATGCTATTGTAGTCTATAAAGTGACTAGTGGTATTCCGTTGGGGCCGCCCGATGCACTTTTCTTATTGGCTGGTATGAGCTTCTCCTTTCTCTTTTATGTGGAGTGGAAAAGACCCTATGTGGTAATCAAAGATGGCGTATTTAGTCAAGGCTTATTCGTAAAGAGTAGCATTAAGCTGGATGAAATTCACGAGTGGCAAAACCGTTCGGGAGTTCTGTATCTAGCGGGAGCTAAGCATAAAGTAAAGGTCCTGCCCAGTCGGATTAGTCAGTCGGATATGGAGCAGATTTACGAAGTCCTGAAAGGCGATAAGTCGGAAGGAAAAGCGGAGTTCCATAAGGATTATAATTTATGAAAGCATTAGTCGCGGCTTTTCTATTAATGGCCTTGGTGGCCGATCAAAGGGATTGGAAAACTTCTGAGCTCAAAGGTTTGTATGTACATGTGGATGGAGAACCGGGTCGAATAATTGAAAATTCGGATGGTTCAGAATCTCACATCATGCCTATAGTTTTTTCGAGACAGCTTTTGGACTTGAAGTCATGGGGCCGTTTTGAAGAACGCAATGAAAGCTTTTCGGAAACTATGTTTGTACAAAGAGGAAGATGGAAGCTAAAAGGGGATTCTATTTATCTGCGTTTTTATCCTAAAGGCTCGAAGGAAGAACGCTATTATGTGGAAGACAATGGCAATCTCATTCACAGCAATGGAGCTTATCGCTATAGTCGCCTGCGAGAATTATAAGAATTATAGCTATCAATACTTCAACTAACTATTTAGTTGAATAAGGGAAATTTCTATCTTGCCGCTATGAAAATTCCTTTTCTCTTAGTAATTGTATACTTGATCAATGGTCCTCGGGTGCTTGCTCAGGATGGGCAGGAGTCCTTAAAGTCCATTGAGGAAGCCTTAGCGAGCTATCAATATCAAAAGGCTTATTCGCTTCTGAAAGCCTTATCAGCAGAAGCCCAAAATTCAGAAGCTTATTATGCACTGGCCAGCTCTACCTATCGGGCTTTGGGTTATTCTAATGAAGCGCGTTTCATTTATCAAGCCTGGACGGATTTAGATTCTACATCTGCGGAAGCTTGGGTACAGTGGGCCCAATTGGAAAGCCAGATGCAAGAATATGAGGAAGCCTTTCGGATCTATTCGAAGCTTCTGAGCTTAGACAGTAGCAATGCCTATTTCTATAAACTGATGGGGCAGTTGCAGCTTAAAAGGGAAAATCCGATTGGGGCCTTGGACGCCTTTTTAGATGCCGCAAGTTTGAATCCTCAGGATGCCTGGATTCAATCGCAATTGATTAATCTCTATTTGGAATTTCAATTTTATCCGCAGGCCGATTCTTTATTAGAACTCAATCTTCAAATTGATCCTGAATCGAAATTACTACGACAATTGGCCTTGCGATCGTCCTTTATCCAAAAGCAATATCCTGAGGTATTGAATCAAAGTGCAATGCTTTTTCAGCTGGGCGCAGACTCAACTTACAGTCTGATGCGCATGCAAGGCATAGCGGCTTATCACAATGGCAATTATGCTTTAGCGGATAGCTCTCTGCAAAAAGCTTTGCAATTGACTCAGGATCGCGAGACCTTGTACTTCTATTTAGCGCTCAGCAAATTTGCCCTGAACGCTAATGCCGCGGGAGAAGCCTATTTAAGAGCGGCCATCAAAGCCGGAATTTCTAAAGCGATTCCGGTTTATGAACTCAATTTGGCCCTGTATCTCGATGAGGAAAAGCGTTATACCGAAGCCATTCCTCTGTATAAATCGGTTTACGAGGCTAATGAATCCCCCCTAATGCTTTATTATCTGGCTCGAGCCTATGATGAGCAATACAAGAATAAAACTACCGCTCTTTCTTACTATGAGCAATTCCTGGAAGAAGGTCAGGATGAACCATTTCAATATCTGGCCTACAGTCGGGAGCGCATATCCGAAATAAAAAAGGTGCAGCATTTCCAAGCGGAATAATGCTACACCTTTTAGAATAAGATTTGAGGAAAATTAGGCCTCCTCAGATTTGTCGATAGTATTTACAGGCTCATTTTTCTTGCCCCCCAAAAACTTGCGAATGCCAGCGAAAAGGGCCACCGCACCCACGGCGATAATCTTCCAAAATTTGGCTAGGAGAACAAAGAGTCCAGCTTTAGCTAAGACCTTTCCGGCAATTAAGCCACCAATACCATAGGCCGCCACCTTGTCCATATCCGGGTTAAAATCGCTGTAGCGATTCCCATCATTAAAGTTAACGGCGGGTAAGATTTCAGGCATTTCCGCTTTAATCTGATCCAGTAATTGCAAGTCGCTGATGAAGTTCAATTCCAAATAACCACGGCGACCTAAAATCCGCACATTGTAGTTTAAGGTATGGGCACTGTCATGATCAAACGAAAGCTCTTTGGCCCAGTGTAATTTTTTGTTTTCAGAATCGTAATAGGGAGCTGCGGCCCAGCCAATTACTTCGATACTGGGGTAACCTTGCTGAATTCGCATAGGATTAGCATCCTGAGCATCCTCTTGCATGGTTTCCATCAATTCATCGTAATCCAGGTCTTCCGCATCTTCATCATCCACATAGCCTTCTTCGCTATAGCTAATGATAATGGCATAGGTGCTATCATCCAAAACACTGGTGTTTTTAGGGATCATCATACCCAAAACACTTTGATCCGGAGGATTGCCCCAAACATCAGTGAGCACTTGTATAGACTGGGTTTTGCCCAGGTACATAAAATTGGAAGGTACATTCAAGGTTGCCAGATCATCACCTAATTGGATACTGCCTAATTCGAAGTTCAGGGCATTATCCAGGCTGTCCTTGAATTTGAAATAAGCATTGATCTCATCAATAAACTGTAGGCTGATGCTATCCAGATCCGTGCTATCCACAGCTGTAGTCAGCGAGTCGCTGGCTTTTACATTGCTCGCAGCCCAAAGCAGAAGGCTAAGGGCGATTAAGGTTTTTCTCATGTTGGTAATTTGCCTGCAATAATAAACAAGTTTGCCATTGCGAATTCCGGTTCAGGGGAATATAGGTCCTTATACTTGTTCATTAGAATAACAAAGTTCTTTTGGAGCTTTATAGAAAGGGCGCGCTTTTCAGCTTGATAGAGAGCGCCTTAGTGTCAATTATCACCAAAATCGATTTAAGCTTTTAATAATATCACAGGCTAGAACCAATATGGATATTATGAAAAACGCATTTCAAATTGTAATAATCGGTGGTGGAACGGCAGGCATTATGACCGCGGCTCAACTCTTAAAAGCTAATTCAAAATTGGATATCGCAATTGTTGATCCCTCAGATATGCACTACTATCAACCGGCATGGACCTTGGTGGGAGCGGGTGATTTTAAATTATCCAAAACCGCTCGAACCATGGCCTCAGTTATGCCCAAGGGCGTGAAATGGATCAAAGACAAGGCTACCGCCATTCATGCCGCGGATAATAAAGTAGATACCGCCGAAAATGGCAGTTTGACTTACGATTTTCTGGTAGTTGCTCCCGGCTTGGTAATGGCGCCGGAGCTTATTCCGGGTTTAAAAGAATCCTTAGGCAAAGGAGTGGTTTGTAGTAATTACACCGATCCCGAGCATACCTGGGAGGTACTGCGCAATTTTAAAGGGGGCAATGCAGTCTTTACTCAACCTACCACGCCAATCAAATGTGGAGGGGCTCCCCAGAAAATTGCTTACCTCGCCGCCGACTACCTCCGGAAAAAGGGCCTCTTGGATAAAAGTGAGGTGGTTTTTGCCACCCCTGGTTCGGTAATCTTTGGGGTGCCGGAAATCCGTCGCACCCTAATGCATGTGATCGACCGCTACGGAATTCACTTTAAACCCTTTTATGCTCCAGAATCCATTGATCCGGAAAATCAGATTGTCACCTTTAAGAGCGTGCATCCCGAAGAAAATCAATGTGTGGTGAATGAGGGCAATACTATTGGTGAAGAGATGCATGGCGATATGACCATCAAAATGCCCTACGATATGCTGCATATTGCGCCGCCTCAACAGGCACCACAATTTGTGCGGGAGTCTGATTTGGTGAATGCCGCCGGCTGGTTGGATGTGGATATTAACTCCCTACAGCATAAGAAGTATTCGAATGTATTTGGTTTAGGAGATGTGGCCGCATTGCCGACGGCTAAAACCGGTGCCGCCATCCGTAAACAAGTACCAGTGGTGGTTGGGAATTTGCTTTCGTTAATCAATAATAAAGCAGCCAGCGACAGTAGTTATAGAGGCTATTCCTCTTGCCCCTTGGTTACTGGCTACGGAAAAATGACCCTGGCTGAATTCGACTATGAAGGCAATTTCACGCCCGATCCCAAACTGAAGCAAATGCTGATAAAAGACTCATCAAGAGAACATTGGCGCTTGTATATGTTAAAGAAATATGGCCTGCCTTATTTGTATTGGAACAAGATGTTAAAGGGGCAAAACGTCTAAGTCTTTAATCAAAGACCTTTATAACTTTATAAGGGCAGCCATTTGAGTGACGGATGTTACTCCAACAATTTGAGCAATCGCGCACCTTTGTCGCATGGAAATTTTAGGATTCGTATTAGCCATTGTAATGGGATTTACCCTGGGCCTTTTAGGAGGCGGAGGATCAATATTAACGGTACCTATTTTGGTATATGTTTTAGGTATTGAACCTGTGCTGGCCACGGCCTACTCCTTATTTGTAGTTGGTTCAACTTCGGTTTTAGGGGGAATCCGCAAGAGCATGGAATCTCTGGTTGATTGGAAAACCGGATTAATATTCGCCGCCCCTTCTTTATTGGCGGTTTTCTTAACCCGTCGTTTTTTGGTTCCGGCCATTCCTGAAGAACTGTTTACAGTAGGAGATTTCCATTTCACTAAGCAAATAGCCATAATGGTCTTCTTTGCGATTGTGATGTTACTCGCGGCCTATTCCATGATTAAAGGTCGCAAGGAAAGTGATGAAGCTGAAAAGAAGCCTTTAAATATTGTGTTGGTAGTCCTGGAAGGGACAATTGTAGGAGTTGTCACTGGCCTCGTTGGGGCTGGTGGCGGATTTCTGATAGTGCCCGCCCTCGTGTTGTTGGTAGGTTTGCGAATGAAAGTAGCGGTGGGCACTTCACTTGTTATTATTGCCATAAAGAGCTTGATTGGCTTTCTGGGAGATTTGGGATCTGGTCAGGAAATTGACTGGAACTTCCTGCTCTTCTTTACAGGATTCTCCTTTATAGGGATGTTCCTGGGGATTTATGCCACTAAATTTGTGAAACCCACTGCCTTGAAAAAGGGATTCGGATGGTTCGTACTTTTTATGGGAATCTTCATCCTCCTAAAAGAAACTGTACTCTAAAGTCTAAAGTCTAAAGTCTATCGTCTAAACTCTAATATCTAAACTCAATAAACAATGAACATAGATCAAATATATACTGGCTGTTTAGCCCACGGTGCTTACTACATTGAAAGTAATGGAGAAGCTGTAATTATTGACCCTCTGCGTGAGGTACAACCATATATCGATCGCGCTGAGCAGGATGGTGCTAAAATCAAGTACATCCTCGAGACTCACTTCCATGCCGACTTTGTGAGTGGTCACCTTACTTTGGCCGAGAAAACCGGAGCCACCATCGTTTACGGTCCTACCGCTAAGCCAAGCTTCGATGCGCATGTAGCTGAAGACGGTGAAATCTTAAAGGTTGGTGATTTGAGCATTAAAGTACTTCACACACCTGGTCATACCATGGAGAGTACCACCTATTTGCTGAAAGATGCCAATGGAAAGGATCACTCTATTTACTCTGGTGATACCTTATTCCTGGGTGATGTAGGTCGTCCTGACCTGGCTCAAAAAGCCGCTAATCTTACTCAAGAAGAATTAGCCAGCTTACTCTTCGATAGCCTGCGTGAGAAAATTATGCCTTTGGCCGATGAGGTAATTGTATATCCAGGTCACGGTGCGGGTTCTGCTTGTGGTAAGAACATGATGAAGGAAACCGTAGATACCCTTGGTAACCAGAAGAAGGTGAACTATGCCTTACGCGCTGATATGACTCGTGAAGAGTTCATTAAAGAAGTAACTGATGGATTATTACCTCCTCCTGCTTATTTCCCCGCTAATGTGAAAATGAACAAGGAAGGATACAGCAGCATCGATGAGGTTTTACATATGGGAACCCGTGCTTTAAGTCCAGCTGAATTTGAAGTAGCGGCCGAGGAAAGTGAAGCCATTGTTTTGGATGTTCGTCACCAGAATGATTTTGTACAAGGCCATATTCCTTCTTCCATCTTTATTGGTATTGATGACAACTTTGCTCCCTGGGTAGGATCGGTAATTGCCGATGTAAATCAGAAGCTATTATTGGTTTGCCCTGAAGGTCGTGAAGAAGAAACCGTAACTCGTTTAGCTCGGGTAGGATTTGATAAAGTATTGGGATACCTAAAAGGTGGAATCGAAGCCTGGAAGGCTGATGGAAAAGAGGTGGATCAAATTGAATCCATTCCCGCTACTGAAGCACACCATCGCTTAGAGCAAGAGAAATTACCCGTGGTAGATGTGCGTAAGTATTCTGAATACGAAGCGGAGCATGTAGAAAATGCCTTGAACATTCCCTTGGATTTCATCAATTCCAAGATGGCCGAATTCCCTAAGGATGAAACCTTCTACGTACACTGTGCGGGTGGCTATCGTTCGGTAATTGCCTCTTCCATTTTAAAATCTCGCGGATATCATAATATCATCGATATTAAAGGTGGATTCCATGCGATTAAAAATGCAGGATTCATTGTTACGGACTATGTTTGTCCATCGACTTTGAAATAATGCAAGCAGAATTCTGGAATCAGAAATATCAGGAAAGCGATTATCACTATGGCTTAAAGCCGAATCGCTTTCTTCAACTCCTACTAGAAAGTCGTCCTCCGGGGCGACTTTTGTTTCCTGCCGAAGGGGAGGGGCGTAATGCGGTTTACGCAGCTAAATTAGGCTGGGAGGTCTATGCCTTCGATCAATCCGAAAGAGGTCGAGCCAAAGCTTTGGAACTCGCCGAAGAACAGGGGGTAGAATTGCACTATGAGATTTGTGATGCTCGCGAATTTAACAGTGAGTTACGCTTTGATGTGATTGCTTTGATCTACGCCCATTTTCCAGCAGAATTTAGAAAGGAGCTACATAAGCAATATGCAGACTTGCTAAAACCCGGCGGTGAGATTTGGTTAGAAGCCTTTGCACCGGGTCAGTTGGAATTCCAATCAGGAGGACCTAAGAATCCGGAAATGCTCTACAGTACAGAAATGCTGGAAGCCGACTTTTCGGAATTGCAAATCCGCCAGAGCGAAATAAAACGCTATCAATTAGATGAGGGTCCGGGGCATCAGGGATTGGGAGAAGTAGTGCGATTGACCGCCTTTAAACCTGAAGTTTAGGCTTCTTTAAGCCATAAAAGACACCATCTCTAAGGCTTTCTCGCCCAAAGCCTGATTGCCACTAATTTCAATCTGATCACTGAGGTCTTTGGCTCTCCGACTTTTGGAAAAGAGTTTCCAGGCGGCATAGGAATCGATGCGGACTTCGGTTTCTATGGGAAGATCTGGGCTTGATTTTATTCTGAGCCATTTCTCGCCGTTGTATTGAACTAGCCATTCGCCGGAAACTTCCCCTACAATATTCATTTTAAAAACACAGCCCTTCTCCATAGGGGTATCTCTTAGGGTATGGGCTAAGGCATACATACAGACCTCTAAGAAGGGGAGATAGTATTCATCGGTCATGAGGCCTTGCCTTCCCGTTGCATCTCTGATTTGCTGCTGGTGCAAGAACTTCTCGGTGTACTCTCGCGCCAGATGCATCCAATTGCTGCTTTCTTCTTCGCCCGCCCATGCCACGGAGAATTGCGCCTTGGCGTGGGGATCCAGGCTGGCGTAATAGTCATTAAAAGGTTTGCCCGTATGTTTTAGAAGGTCAATTAAGAGGGCAGGACTCACTCTTTTCATGGCTTGTACCCATTCGGCATTAAGTCCGTTCAGGAAGTCGAGGAGCTCTTGATAAGAGTTGACTTCCGGCTTTAAGCCCATATAGCCATCCCGCAACATAGAGAGGTTTCGGATATTCCCATCTAATAGATGAGCCGCCACATCTTTAACGGTCCAAAGCTTGGCTACGGTCTGTTTATGCCATTCTTCCGGTTCCAGGCTTTCTAGTAATTGGATTAGCATTTTATCTAGTTCTGGAAACTTATCTACCAAAAGTATCATCAGGCTCTCCCTTTGTTTTATACAGATAAAGATGCGCCATTTTAGGGGCACAGGCTAGACTTGATTATTAAGCAATATTTAAGCTTTAGCAGATTTCATTCAATACTCTGAAGAACCAGGTTTAAATTCACCAGTCTTTTGGTATAGAATACTTGGCATTAAAGAAATGGCTTCTCATTTTTCCTTAATTCCCTTTACATTTGTGGAGAACATGATTATTCGCCGGTTTTTTATCCCCTTCATTCTCACTCTGCTATTGCTTCCCTTTGGAGCTTATAGCCTGGACCTCGATTCTTTAAAAACAGCTCGACAAAATGTATTGCCTGGTTCGCAGGAGGAGCTGCTTATTGTGAAGGATATGATGCGCTATTATATGCATCAGGAGCAGAATGATTCGGCCATCCTCTATGGTCTGGAAGCGGAGAATTTGGCGCGACAGTTAAAGAATGCAGAAGAATTGGCCAATGTGTATACCTACCTGGGGATCATGTATCAATATCGGGGACGCTATCAGAAAGCCAATGACTATGGTTTTAAAGCCCTATCCATCAAAGATTCCTTGCAATTGGGTCCTATCTCAATGGCGGAGTCCCATGGGAATTTAGCGGTCTGCTTTCAGGAGCTCAAGCAGTTTGACAAAGCCATTGAACATTCCCTTTTAGCCCTGGACTATTTCAAAGAAGGCGGAGATAGTAATCGCGCGGCTATGCGTTTTTACCAAATCGGAGGCTTGCTTTATGAGTTTGGTTTATACGATTCGGCGAAGGTGTATTACGATCTGGCTTTGGACTGGTATACTGCCTTGGGGCATGAATCCTATATCGCTATTTATCCTACCTATGTTGGCCTGATTTATCTAAAACAGGATAAGCTGCGGGCTGCGGAGGCCGAATTCTTAAAATCCCTGAACTCTTATCCGCCGGATGGGCGACAACGATTTAAGGTATTCATATACGTAAATCTGGCGGTGGTTAATTTAGTGATGGGCGCTGAGCGCGATAGCGTAGGCCGAAGGGAATTGTACCGGGCCATTGAATATGCCAAGCAAAGCTATAGCCTGGCGGAGGAACTGGATTTTCTGCATCAGATGCGTAAGGCCAATGAAATTTTCTACAAGGCCTACGATGCTTTGGGAGAATCGGAGGAAGCCATTAAGTATGCAAAGGCATTCATCGATCTCAATGATTCCCTTTATAATATTGAACAGCAAAAGGTGATAACCGAACTGCAAACCAAATACGAAAGTGGTAAGCAGGAAGCCCAAATTGAGTTTTTAAGTCAGACCAATCAGCAGCAGGAAGAACTGGCGCAAACTCAGGAATTGATCATCTACATTCTGTCTGGCGCTGGTTTATTGATTATTGCTTTTGGAATGAATAGTTACCGTCTTTACCGTCAAAAGAACCGCTCTTTGCTAGAGCTGGAAAAGTCGAATGCGGTGATCAGTCAGCAAAATGAAGAGCGCGAAATCTTGTTGAAGGAGATTCACCATCGGGTGAAGAACAATCTACAGGTAATTAGCAGTCTCCTGGATTTACAGTCTTCAGCGATTTCGGATCCCAAGGCTTTAATTGCGGTAGAGGATGGACAATCGCGGGTAAAGGCCATGGCCTTAATTCACCAAAAGCTCTATCAGAATGAAGATTTGAGCTTGATTGATATCAAAGACTTTATCCTCAAGCTCATTGAGCAGAATGGAGCCATGCAGGATAAGCAGGCCCAGTGCGAATACGATTTACCGGAAGGGCAATTGATGATGGATATTGATACGGCAGTTCCTTTGGGATTGATCCTGAATGAATTGGTGACCAATGCCTACAAATACGGTCAGGATGGTGAGGGAGAGCTTCATCTAATTATTCGTTTAATGTCTCGGGATGATCATTATTATTTAGAATTTTGTGATCGAGGAAAAGGCCTACCCGAAGGAATGGACTGGGAAAAAAGTCGCAGTCTGGGCTTGCGCTTGATTAAGCGTTTAAGTCGGCAATTGTATGGCAAGGTAGCCTACGAATACCGCGATGGGGCCTGTTTCAAAATTGAGTTTAAGAATACCGATCAAAGAAGGGAAATTGCCTGATGAGCACTTTGAAGATTCAAATTGTGGAAGATGAGATCGTGATTGCAGATAGCATTTACGATACCCTGGAAGAGTTGGGATATCAACCTTTGGAACCGGTAATTAACTATACTGAGGCCCTTGCTCAGGCTCGGGATGAATCGCCGGACTTGGCTTTATTGGATGTGCAATTAGCGGGAAAGAAGGATGGTATTGATCTGGCTCAGGTGTACCGCGAAGAATTTGATTTCCCCTTTATCTTTCTCACTTCCAATGCAGAGTCGGAAACATTGCGCAGGGCTAAGCCTTTAAAACCGGCGGCCTACCTAATCAAACCCTTTGGCAAGAAGGATCTGTTCGCAGCGATTGAAATGGCCTTAGATGCTCCCCAGGCTGAGGAACAAAATGAGGAGCAGAAATCTTCCGATCCAGATGTATTCTTTGTGAAGGATAAGAACTTTTATCAAAAACTTCGTTATTCGGATTTACTCTATATCAAGAGTGATCATGTATATCTGGAGCTCTATTTGGTGAATGGGTTGCGTCATGTGATACGCAAGAGCCTGAGCGAGTTTGAGTCGACCTTACCCTCTCAATTTCAGCGGGTACACCGCTCCTATATCGTGAACATCGATTTTATGCAGGGTATTAATTCCCATTGCATTAAGGTGGAGGGCGATGAAATTCCGATTGGACAGTCATACCGGGATGAGCTCTTTAAAAAGTTCGCCATCGACTAAGGTTCATGGGCTTCTGAACAGAAATCTACAGGTTCAGAACAGTTGAGTGCTATTTCGTAACAAATTTTTCTAAAGCGTTGAAATCGAGGCTAATTTGCTTCTCGATAATTTGCTTTATCACCAGCAATTGAACAGAAATGGGAATAAGCACTATTCTCAGCATGGGAATCAAAACAAATCCAATTCCGGCGACTATGTTGGTATTTTTTGAATTTGACAGTCATCGTATCCAAACTCTGGAAGCCCAGCGCTTATTTGAGTGGTTGGATGACAATGGAAATCGAAATGCCCAGCTGTATGTTTTGGAGGCACATGCTGACAATACAGGTCCCACGGAATACAATGATGCCCTGAAGTTAAAAAGGGCAGAAACGGTAAAGGATTTTTTGATGCGCCAGGGGATTAGTGGAAGGAAGATTGTTATTCGCCCCGAAAGCGAGATTCAAGAGCAAACCAAACCTGATTTTCTTTATCGTAGAGTCCGGATTATTCTGCAGTAGAGGATACCGGAGGGGGAAAAAGTCGTCTCGGAATAACCGAGACGGCTTTTCGTTTTTTGATAGTATTTATTTTTTCTGTGCTAACCATTTCATTTCTATGATAGATTTAGATTCAAGCAATGAACTGTAGTCATGAATTCCTCCAACTCTCATTTTTTCAGGTGCATTATTCAAGTTTTTAATTATTATTCTGAATTCCATTTGGTGAGAGTGATCTAGTTTTTTATTAAACGGGTTAGTATTTATTTTTCCCTTCTTTGTGAAATCAATGTATTTAACAAAATTCATTTTGAATTGTATTCCATGTTGAATAAAGTACCTCGATATCTTGTTTAGAAACTTATATGGTTCTTTGATTAAAAGAGCAGAATCGCCAAACTGAAGAAGGGAGTCATCAATTTGGTGCTGTAAGCTTTCGGCAAAAGTGTATGTTGATATAGTATATAAACTATAACTAAGGTAAGTGTAGTTGTATTGAATTAACCTGCCCAGGTCTCCTTTGTTTGGGATGATTTTGAATCTTCCAATACTGGGGTGCTCAACTTCAATTTTTGAAAACTCAGTGTTTAATATCCATTCAGACCCCTCATACAAGTCTCCTCTTTGGAGGTTGTTGTAATTGTTGAAATTTTTAGGAACATTGAAGTATAATTCACCATAATCCCTCAGGTTTAATAGATGCTCTTCAGGTCCAAACTTGATAAAGCAAAATATTTTGTTGTCAAGTTTATTCATTTATAATATAATCCTGTGTTAAGATACAAATGTGCTATAATGGAGAGGAGTTGTTATTGAGCATTTTTATATAAATCGTTTCACTTCAAATTGTTGAAAGACCCAAAGTATTCTTCAAGCGCATTAAAGGCACTCATGGTTAAATAAAGTTTAATCAATTTAGGCAAAAGTTTTTGCTCCTTGGAACTATACCCTAAATTCCAAAGCCGGCATCCCTTCTCACAGGGCCCCGCCCGGTCTTACATCTCAAATCTCACTTCTCATCTTAAGGAAAATCCCCCTAATCTCCCCACGGGAAAATCCCTCTTTTTAATCAGAATTTTGACTGATCTTCTTGGTTCAGAAGTATTCAAGTTAGTCTGATTTCGTTAAAGTTTATTGGTCAAGAAAAAAACTGAGAAATCAATTTTCTCAGCCTTTATTGCTCTATTTCAGGGCGTTTCGAGCTCAGTGTATCTACAAAAGGTTTTGGGTTGCCTTAATGTTAAGCCGCCTTGGAAGCTCAAATTCCAATTGGTCTAAGGCATTATTGGAATAGAGAGCATCCTTAGGTGTGGGAACGGAGCAAGGAATAAAAGTATAATTTTAGGTAGCTAAGGACTGAATTAAGGTGATTGAGACTTTCTCATATTCCAACATTGGATGTTTTATTGCTGAGTTTGGGTTGGGGTTAAAGCCAGTTTACTACAATCTGAAAGAACAACTAAACAATAAACATTAACTTTCTTTAAACAATATACACATGCAAGCAAACTATGGAGAAAATGAAATAAAATCCTTGCTACAAAAAGTGAGGATTTTCAATAAAGACATTGGCTCATACGAAGTTTTTGCTATCACTGACAATTTTGATTATGCAGTCAAACTTTCAAACGGGAGAGTACTTCTGAAAATCGAAGAATTACAAGATGACGAAAGGGACGCTCTCACACCAGAGCGTTTAACAGAAATTGCAAATCGTTTTGTTTCATCTACTGGTCAAAAGACGAATACTGGACAGCAGAACACTCAAGCAACCCAGCAATCAACTCCTGCTCCAAAAGAGACCGTTCTGAAAAAGAAAAACAAAACAGGAAAGACTATTCTAATAATTGCAATTGTGCTTTTCGGCATTTTTGCTACAATTAAAGTAGTCAATAACATGAATTATGGCGGTAGTGGCTACAATTCGGGAGATACCTATCAAGAAAAGGTAATGACGGTTGAAGAAATTGAGCGTTCACAACCGATAAACTTTCTGTCTGCGGATGGAACATACAGAGAAAACTTCTGGGGAGACAAATTCAAGGTTAGTTGTACAATCACCAATACAGCGACAGTAGCAACATACAAGGACGCTGTTGTTAGGGTGACTTATTATACAAAGACCAAAACCGTTTTAGGTAGCAACGACTATACAGTTTATGAAACTTTCCCTCCTACATCAACAAAAACCGTGGAGTTTAAAATTGACAATTACAAGAATGTCAATTCCATAGGATGGGACATTATAAATGCCGAAGCATATTAAAAATAATACACGTACCGCTAACATTGGCCATAGCAAATGCAGGTTGACTGTTTTAAAATGAAAATTTCACAAGTAAATAGAATTATGCTTGGTGGTTGAGAAAGCGGTTTCAAAATCCTGCTCTTGCCATAACCGGACCGTTAGTGGCAATTCAAATGTAAATATGACAAATAAAGAAATTATAAGAGGAGAGGCTTCGTGTAACCTCCCCTAATTTCAGACTGGGTTTAAATGTACTTCGTTTTGTTTGGAGTAGCTTGTTTTTTCATCCAAGCAAGCTTGCTTGGATGAAAATTTCGCTTCTGTCTGGTGGGGCGTAATTCCCCCAAGTGCTTCATGCGGTCTGCTGTAGTTATAATCGTCCATCCATTGTTCGGCAATATGCCTCACCTGATCAATACCAGAGAATAGATGTGCATCTAAAACGTCTTGCCTAAAGGTGCGGTTAAATCGTTCGATATAGCCATTTTGCATAGGTTTTCCCGGCTGGATGTAATAAAGCTCTATTTCTTGTACTCTACACCATTCACTAAACTCTAAGGAGGTGAACTCAGGGCCATTATCTACACGGATCTTACTCGGCTTTCCTTGTTCTTCAAAGGCTCTCTTTAAACTTTGGATTACCCCAAAAGAAGGAAAAGCAAACTCGGCTTCAATAGTAACGGCTTTGCGGTTAAAGTCGTCGATTACATTAAGTACACGGAACCTTCTTCCATTTTCTAAGGCGTCACTCATGAAGTCCATAGACCAGGTTTGGTTAGGCTGCTCCACCTGAACCAATGGTTCTTTCACGCGGGCAGGAATACGCTTCTTGGTCTTTCTACGAAGATTTAATCCCAACTTTAGGTAGATCCTACGAACACGCTTTTTATTCCAACCATAGCCCTCTAAGCGTAAGCGCTGATAAATCTTATCCTGACCCTCACGGGGGCGTAGCGCCACCATCTCAAGCAGCTTTTTAATTACTTCCGTATCGTCTTTAACTGATTGGTAGTAAAACATGGACTTAGGCAAACGAATCACCTTACAAGCCCTGGTAATACTTATCATGTAGGTATCCCTGAGATAAGTAGCCATGTTCTGACGATCACCAGTGCCTACCACTTTTTTGAGAGCACATCCTTGAGCATTTTGTTATCCAAGCTCACATCAGCGAACATCTGTTTAAGCTTGCGATTTTCCTCCTCCAGCTCTTTCAAGCGTTTAAGCTGTAAGGAGTCCATCCCTGCATACTTCTTGCGCCATTGATAAAAGGTACCCTTAGATATGCCATACTCCCGGCAAATCTCGTCGGTCTTTCGGCCTGACTCATGCTGTTTAATCGCATTAACAATCTGGCTCTCGGTAAATCTCGACTTCTTCATAATTACTGGTTAAATTTAAATAGCTTTAACCAGTCTGAAATTAGGGGAGGTTACAAACCTAAACTACGTTTCAATGCAGTTTAGCTAGAACCATTTATTGACAAATAGAATTGGTAAAATTAAAACAATCACTCATGGGCACCTTGAATGAAGAAACACTGAAAGTTTATACAGCTAAATCACAAGCAGACAAGGCCATTAATTCATTGAAAGGAATCCTACTTGGAGTTAACCTAGATGGAGAAGTTCATCCAAAAGAAGTAAATGAACTCCAAAAATGGGCAATTGCACACAATGACCTTATCTCAAGAAACCCGTTCAATGAATTCATGACAGTAATTGAGGAAACCGTAAATAATAGGCTTCCCGCTAAGGAGACAATCGAGGATTTGTTTTGGCTTTGTCAGAAATACGAATCAGACAATTATTACTACAATGCTGTCACAGCCGATTTACAGATATTGCAAGGAATTTGTCATGGGATACTGTCAGATGGTGTTGTTAAGGAAAAGGAAGTATTTGAATTAAAAAATTGGTTAGAAGAACATCAACATTTAAATACCTACTATCCATATGATGAATTGAGAAGTTTAATATTATCTATTGTATCGGATAAAAAAGTGGATGAGGAGGAAAAAATAGTGCTCAAGGCTTACTTCAACCAATTTGTCCAACTTTATGATAATGAAGTCAAGAAACAAATTGAGTTTGAAACAGCAGACATAAATATATCAGGTCTCTGCACAAGTGAACCCGATGTCATTTTTCAGGGTAAGACTTTCTGTATAACTGGTGTGTTAAAGCGAGGTTCGCGATATGATCTTCAAAGGGATATTGAAGCACTTGGAGGTATTCCAACGAATAGTGTTACACGGAAAACTGATTATTTGATCGTTGGTGACAACGGAAATCCTGCATGGGTTTTTTCCTGCTATGGTAGAAAAGTTGAAAAAGCAATCGGTTTGAGAAAAGAAGGACACGCTATTATGCTAATTCATGAATTCGACTTCTCGGATATAGTGGACGATTTAAAATGAGTTGGATTCTAGTTGAACTAAAAACTAACACATGAACCCAATATTCTCTAGAAATGATAACTTTAGGAAAATAGCATTTCTTAATTGGAGAATGGACTCCGAGAAAACTCAGAACAATAAGAATATGGCAGAAGGATACGTCAAGTCTGCCGTTATACTAATTAAAGAATGTCTGTCTGATAATCAGGACAAAAAAGCAGATATCATAATTTTTCCTATCCTAACTTGCCTAAATCATGGTATTGAACTTTACTTAAAGACCTTTATTGACATACTGAATAGATTACTTAAAAACGACATCAAAGTTGACGGTACTCACAATCTAAACCAACTCTTCTTAACATTTACAGCAAGAATTAAAGACTTAGATGGTCAAAAGGAGGCTAACTACGTTCTTTCTCACTTTAAAGAACTTAAGGATTACATTAAAGAGCTTGTTATCAGAATAGAGTCGACTCCCAAAAATGATAAAATGGACTTTTCTCGGTACCCTTATACAAAAGATTCAGAAAATCACTTTTATGTTGACAAATGGACAAACATCGAAGTTGACCTAGAAAATCTCAGTGACTTAGTGATAGATTTGGAAAAGAAATTGGATTCATTCTCAAATTATCTCTACTTCGATAAATTAAATAATCGCTAAGAAATCATGCTCTTTGAACTGTAAACATTCTCGGATTATCTTTCAAACTACACTCCTTCAAGTGAAGAACTTTTCGGTTTGAAAGCTGCATATTTTTTATCGCAGGCCGTTAGTAGCTACCTGAAAAACCACCAAACAGAAACCATCAAATTAACTACATTACCCCAGAATTACCCAGCCCCCCCCAAAAAAAAAAGACAGCCCCCATCGGCACTTGAGGTTTTCAAATCGTATCAAAATTCTTAGGGCTTTAATCCCTTGGAACTATCCACATCATTCCAAATCAAAGAACCCCTCTAAAAGGGCTCCGCCCGTTCTAATGTCTATCGTCTAAAGTCTAGCCCCCAGACCTCACTTCAGAAATGGAGGCTTGCTAACTCTCGCCTTCAACTGCTTATTCCGCACTTCGATATAGATCACGGTATCGGCCGCATCATAAGGTTTGTTGAGATATCCTAAGCCAATTGCTTGGTCCAGGCTAGGAGATTGAGTACCAGAGGTAACTACGCCAATCGCTTCACCTTCGGCATTAAGGATGCGGTAATCTTTACGGGGAATACCACGGTCTTCCATAATAAAGCCGGTTAAGCGTCGGCTTAAACCTGCTTCTTTCTGGGCTTGCAGAGCTTCAGAATTGATGAAGTCTTTGCTGAACTTGGTGATCCAGCCTAAGCCAGCTTCCAGGGGAGAGGTGCTGTCGTCAATATCGTTGCCATAGAGGCAGAAACCTTTTTCCATGCGCAGGGTATCGCGGGCACCTAAGCCAATGGGCTTAATGTCGAAATCCGCTCCCGCTTTGAAAATGGCATTCCAAACCTGCAGGGCATTTTCGTTTTTCACATAAATCTCAAAACCGCCGGCTCCGGTATAACCCGTGGCGGAGATTATCGCTTCAGCGCCATCAATCTTACCCATTTCGAAGGTATAATAGGTCATGGCCGCTAAGTCGGTTTCAGTTAAGGATTGCAAGGCTTCGGCCGCCTTAGGACCTTGTACGGCGAATAAAGACCAATCATCACTCTGGTTGTCCATTTTCACTCCATCCGGACGATGGGAGTCTAACCAGGAATAGTCCTTATCAATATTGGAGGCATTTACTACCAATAGGTATTCACCTTCCGCTATGCAGTATACCAGAAGATCGTCAACAATACCACCTTTATCATTGGGCATGCAGCTATACTGGATCTTACCAGGACTTAATTTGGATACATCATTGCTGGTTGTCTTTTGCAGGAAATCCAATGCTGCCGGGCCACTAACAAAAAATTCACCCATATGGCTCACATCAAATACGCCTACTTTTTCGCGCACATGAAGATGCTCTACTTTGAGGCCTTCGTATTGAACAGGCATGTTAAAACCAGCAAAATCAACCATTTTGCCACCCAGGTCCTGATGAACCTGATCTAAAACTAATTTTTTCATGAGAGGTGTTTTAGGCTTGCGCCAATGATTATCCGTGAATGTGCTCTTTGGTGCCAAAGTCTTTCATGACTTCAGCTTCGAAGCTTAGCAGCTCGTCCCACATTTGATCTACATTTTCGCGTTCACCAAATTGGCGTGCGAATTTGAGAAACATGGTATAATGATTCGCCTCGCTTACCATTAAATCGCGGTAGAATTCTGCTAATTCTTGGTCTTCGATATGATCCGAAAGCACTTTAAAACGTTCGCAACTGCGGGCTTCAATTAAAGCGGCAATAAGCAGGCGATGTACTAAGCGTAAATCACGATCCGGGGTTTTGGGAAAGAACTGACTGATCCGCGCTACATATTCATCCTTACGCTCCCGACCTAAAACCAGGCCGCGCTCGCGAATGCGTTTGTGGACCATTTCAAAATGACTCATCTCTTCCTGTGCTAAGGCCGCCATGGCATCTACCAAATCGCTGTGCTCCGGATAGGTAATCAGGAGGGAGATGGCATAAGAGGCGGCTTTCTGCTCACAAAAAGCGTGGTCGGTTAAGATTTCTTCAATGTTCTTTTCGGCGATATTCGCCCACCGGGGATCGGTAGGTAATTTTAGTCGTAAAATGCTCATGGCTTTAATACTTCCGTCAATTGCTCGGCAAAATTAACCATTTGCTTGGTCTCACTCACGGTTGTATGCCTTTCTTTGGCAAATATCAGCAGAGCCCTTCCATTGCATTCGATATGGTATTGTTTATGGCTTTCGAGAAAGGGGATTAAGGGCCCTTCAAAGAAATTCCGAATCGACTTTTCATCTTCCCCCTTGAGCTTAAAACGCTTGGAGAAATCCGGATGCCTTTCAAAATTGATATCCTTGAAGCCCGCCAAATGTGCTACTCGATCTAAGAGTCGTTCCTGATCCAAAACAAAAGGCGCCGTTTCCGAAGGCAGTGGTAAATAAACCATGCTGGCATGTCGCAGGGCATTGCCGTAGAAATCGGTGTCCTCATAGTGGATATCGGCCCAAAGCCAATTTTGATTGCTGCATTCAATCCGATTGCGCAGCAGGTGCAGGTATTTATCCTGGAAGTATTCAAAACCTTTGAAACGCCCATCATCCTCCACTTCTGAATATTGAAAACGGAAATTATGCTCAGAAGCATAGAGGCGCAACATTTTCTGTCGGCGAGTTAGCTTACCCCTTTTGGAGCTGCCTTTTTTCAGGGGTCGACGCGTGGCCAGAGGGTGGGAGGAGAGCTGACCTAAATCATCCAGCCCCATGGTTTCCAGGCTTCCACCCGCTGCTTCAAAGCGATGACGATATTGTTGCACATGTTCCAGTACCGAATGGTCCACATATTCTGCCAGACTAAAATCCAGGATAAGCTCAGACTGAGGGTCCACCGTATCCATTTGCTTCTTCAGGCGAATGAAATTGAGGAAGTTGGACATGGTTTTTACACTCAAATGGTATTTGTGTTCCTGTTCTTCGAAGAGTAGAACATTAGGCCTGAAAAGGCTGCGCAGGTAGTAGCTACGTTTTTTTAAGCTGAAGAGCTGATACACCAAAGTGACAAGCATGCCACTGAGGATGCCAATAATCAGATTACTCGCCAGGGTAGCGAGATAGGTGAAGATGAAGAGCAGGAGTTCATCCCGACCTAATTCGGCCATAGCCCGGAATTGCGAAGGCGCGGTTAATTTATAGCCGGTATGCACTAAAATAGCTGCTAATACTGCTAGTGGGATATGCTCTAACTGGCTGCTGAATAAAGCCAGAAAAAGCACCAGGAATAATCCATGAAAGAGATTAGACCAGGCAGAACTGGCGCCATTGTTTAAGTTTACTGAGGAGCGGGCGATTACCGCTACTACATTCAGACCGCCAATCAGGCTGGAGCCGATGGTAGCAATACCCAAGGCCCGTAGATCTTTATTGGCATTGGAGCGTCTTTGTTCTGGATCCAGCTTGTCGATGGCCTTGATACTGAGTAGTGATTCTACCGCGGCAATAAAAGCCAGGCTTAAGCTGATGGTCCAGAAACTGCCAGTTCCTATAGCCTTAAAAGAAGGGAAGGTGAAGGCATCTAAAATTTCAGGTGGTAAGCTGATTAGGTGGCTATCCGGCAATTGAGGCCAATGGGCAAAATGTGGAGAGAGGTAGCTATAGCCAATGCCCAGCGCTAAAACCCACATGGGGCCCGGAATTTTCTGAAAAGGTCCAAAGCGAATTTTTGGTAGTATAAAGAGTAGAGCTAAACTCACTAAACCCAATGACCAGGCGGCCAGGGGGGCGTTGCCATTTCGAATTAGGTCAATGCTATTTCCTATTTCGGCCAAGAGGCCAAAAGCAGAGCTGGATTGCGGGTCTACTCCTAATAAAACATGCAATTGCCGACTAAGGATAATAAGACCGATGGCAGCAAGCATTCCTCGAATGGCAGCGGCAGGGAATAGTTCGGCTAATACCCCAAAACGAAAAAGCCCCATAAGGAGGATAATGAGCCCTGACATAAGTATGGCGCCGAGGAGCAAAGAATAACCCAAGGCCGGATTTCCCTGACCGAGGACTCCCACTGCATAGAGACTTAATACCACCAAGCCATTTCCCGGACCGGCAATAATCAGTCGGGAGCTCCCTAATAAGGAAAAGAGAAGGGCACCGGCAACAGTTGCCAATATTCCTGCCATGGGAGGAACTCCGCTGGCTAGGGCTAAACCAAATGCGAGGGGTAGAGCGACTAATGAAACAATTAGGCCCGACTGAATATTTTGGGGGATGTTCTTAGTCTCCCTAAGCATTCAAGGGCTTTGGATCGCTGCTATGCACGATTAATAAATCACTGGGAAGCTCAGATAGGATGTATTCCAAATCATGGGTGAAAACCCGGTCCATAAAGCCGAGTTTAGTATCCGGTGAATTCAAGACTAATAATTCGGCACCACTGCTTTGGGTGAAATGGCCAATGCTGTATCCAGGTTTACCGAAGATCACCTGATTTTCGATTTCCAGATTATGGGGATTTTCTTCTTTCAGGGCCAGCTTAATGCGGTGCTGTTCCCGTTCTTCAATAATATGGCGCCAGCGATTGCAGCGGGCTTGTTCTTGATCATCGGCGGCTCGACTGGTCTTTTTATCGGGAGCAATTTCTTCTACAATGTGCAGAAGCTTGGTTCCCAGGGCATCGGCCACTTCCAGAGTTTTGTGAATAGTATCGCGGGTTTTAGGATGCTTGGCACCGCTAACCACAATATGCCGATAGGCTTTAGGGAAGCGCATAGGCTGAGTAAGCAGCATAATACTGCAATTGGATTTCCGCACTAATTGTCGGGCTACCGAGCCCATATAATAGCGTAAGAGACCTTCTCGGGGCAAGGCTCCTACCATTAGCAAATCGGCCTTTTGCTCTTCACATACTTTGAGGATGCTGTCTGATATATCACCTTCCAGCCAGAGGAATTGATGCGGGACCTGCACTTCGCCAAAACTTTGCATTTGGCTTTCAATTTCTTCTCGACTGGCGGTTTTACCATCTCCTACATGCACGAAGATAATTTCGTTAGCGAGGTGTTCACAGAGGCGCGCCGCTTCTTTAATATTGGCAATTAAACTGGGGCTCAGGCCAATGCCCATGACCATTTTGTTGAAAGGTTTCAAGACAGAAAATTCAATTTGCATAAAGGTACAAAGTGAAAGGGAAGGGGCTCTATACATCGCTTAAAAAGGGAGATTCCATCGCTCTGTTTATATTTACTGAATGAGGGCTCTATTTAAAAGATTTCTACTTAGAAAATGAAAAGGAATCTCCGGGTATTCTCCCCGTGGCCTATGCCGTTCTATTGAAAAATGAGACAGAGTTTAAATTGGCTTTTGATTCGCTTTCTGAAAACCAAATTTGGAATTTGAGGAGGGTTTGGTGAAAGTATCTAAATACACTTTACAGTATAAGAAGAGATTGAAAATAAGCTAATTAAGCCATGATAATTCCATGTTGCTTTGGGGTCTTCGCTGAAATTACCTTACTCAAATTCAAAATAGTTCTTTTCAATAGAAATATCAAAGGTGACTCCTGAACCTTCCTCCGGTTTAATTGAGTCCATACGATTGTAAACTTCCTCTCTCTTTTCTCTATAAATGCTTCTAGCTACAATTGGGAGCTTTTTTAATTTTAGGATTTGATCAAAGCTCTGAATTTCAGTAGATTCAATGCTTGCTACCTTGAAAGATAGTTCTTTAGTTGAATCGGTGACAAAGATGATTGCACCAGGTAAACCATGTAATTTCCAAGGACCGTAGCTGGTTTTAACACTTGGATCATACCAGGCAAAATACTTTCGTCCCCGGAAATTACCGACTGCATATTTACATTTATAGCCTTCAATGACTCTGGTTGAATCAATTAAATTCCATTTTATTGGACTTTGCTTTTCGGCAATTATTATCCCACAGGCGTTAATAGATCTTAAGAAACCAAGCTCGTAAATAGAATCCCTTGTTCTATCAAACCTTATATACCGTCTGGTTGTATCGTGAATAATTGTTTCGTCCTGTTCTGCACTTTGATTTAGGTCCTTCTCTTTAAACACATAAATAGAACCGAGATCATTGGTGTATAAGGTTGAGGAAAAGCCTTTCCCCGCACAAAAACTGCAAAACCAGTCGTACTTGATTTTAAATGACTGTGAATGGATTTGAGTATTTGAAGATGGAGCGGAAAATAGAGTCAAATAGAGTAGGACCGTTGTTAAGCTTAGTTTCATAATGATAAGATTAAGTTAGTAATTCAAAACAAATATGGTCATAATATTATGACCGTATTTGGAAAATAACTCCTACAGATCCCCTGCCAGTTCCTTGGCTTGATCAATTAATTCGCCGAGTAATTGTACCGCTTTTGCCTTGACTTCGTCGCAATCACCAGAAACAGTGCCCGAATCTGAAATAATTCCAATGGAGACAGTTATAGTTACCTTGCATTGTAGTGCATCATCATCTAAATCAACTTTCATTGAGATTTTGATGTCTTCTTGAACGGGATTGGAAACCTCATTTAGATCACTGGTAACATCTTGATTAATTGTGAGGTATGAAAGTTTAGCTAACTCTGCTGGACTCGCAAAACTAGATGAGAAAGCTAAAAGCACAAGGCTGGTTGTTAAAATCAACTTTTTCATGAATTATATTATTAAGTAAATTAAATGCTTACTCTTTCGATTTTCAGCAACCTCGATAAATCAATAGGCCTTTAGATTTAATATTTTAATTGACAATATCAATTATCATAAAAGATAACGAGTTTGTATGTGATTTCTTTCGTGATTTTTAATGAATATATCTTTAATATTGATGCGTGTATAACTCGAATATTCACCAAATGAATACATAAAATAATAAACAAGTTAAGCTTACTGGATAAGCATAATTATTATTCTTTTACAGAATAATAATTCAAAAGAATATAATTGTGCTATTTTGTGTGATGAATCGAAAATTAAAGCCTCATGCATTTATGCGGGCCCTAGATTCTCTTTTTTTTAGAAAGAAGAGATTGAGAACAGTGGTAAGAAGTATTGTATAAGTGATTGTTATAAATAACGATTTGCTATTATTTAGTAGGATCATTCTATGATCCTAGTGCCGCTGACATTTTGGAGTATACGACCAAAATTTCCTGCTGTTCTTTGCTATCGCAGCAGCTTTTTTTTAGGCCTAACGAATCTCCAGTAGGCGGGATTATTTCATGATCCTAATGCCGCTGACATTTTGAAGAATACGACCAATAAGTTCCTGCTGTTCTCTTCGTTCACAGCAGCTTTTTTTTTGCCCAACGGATCTCGAGTAGGCAGGATTATTACATGATCCAAATGCCGCTGACATTTTAGAGTATACGACCAAAATTTCCTGCTGTTCTCTTCGTTCACAGCAGCTTTTTTTTTGCCCACCAAGCCTCAGTCAAGCAAGCTTGCTTCGGTGGTGGGCAAAAAAAAAGTCCTGATGAATTCTCATCAGGACTTTTTGGTCGGGGCGGCAGGATTCGAACCTGCGACCTCCTGCTCCCAAAGCAGGCGCGATAACCGGGCTACGCTACGCCCCGTGGCGGTGAGAGCGGGATTCGAACCCGCGGTACGGTTGCCCGTACGGCAGTTTAGCAAACTACTGGTTTCAGCCACTCACCCATCTCACCGGGTTTGTTCTAAAGAACGTGGAAGCTCTTAGTATAAGCACTTCCGTTATTGGGGCTGCAAATTTAAACAGACTTTGATTCTACGCAATAGTAAATCAAAAAAAATGGAGAAAAAGAGTTAATAGACCTTAGACGATAGAGTTTAGATTTTAGAGTCTCTGTCTTTGAAATTAAGTTTAAGATGATGAGCCTTGTGAAGCGATTCTGCCTTTGGAAATATTAAGCCTTGATTCTTTGCGACTTAAGTTGTGGAAGAAAGTATTTAATGAAGAAATCAATCCTTGCTTTCCGCTTAACTTTGCTTTATGGCTCACGATCATCATCATCATCATCATGCACCGGAAGGAAATCTGCGCATGGCTTTTTTCCTTAATCTCTTTTTTACCATCATTGAGATTATCGGAGGTTTAGCCGTTAATAGCGTGGCCATTGTTTCGGATGCCATTCATGATTTAGGAGACAGCCTTTCCCTCGGTACCGCCTGGTATTTGCAACGCAAGTCTAAGCAACAGGCCGATAAGCAGTTTTCTTTTGGCTATGCTCGCTTTTCCTTATTAGGAGCCTTACTTAATAGTGTAGTGCTGATAATAGGCTCCGTCTTCGTGATTAAGGAGGCTGTAGAAAGACTGATTCAGCCCGAAGCCTCGGATGCCAATGGAATGTTTTACCTCGCCATTTTGGGCATTGCGGTGAATGGCTACGCAGCCTGGAAAATGACCAGCGGTAAAAGCCTCAATGAAAAGGTCATTTCCTGGCATTTGATGGAGGACGTTTTGGGCTGGGCCGCGGTTCTCATCGTGGCGATTGTCCTCCAGTTCAAGCAAATCGATTATTTGGATCCGGCCCTCTCTCTGGCTATTACCCTCTATATTCTATACGGAGTTTTTAAGCGCCTCAAAGAAACCCTCTTTCTCTTTTTACAAGGGGTACCAGCCGAGTTTGACCTTAAGAAATTGGAAGCCGAGCTTCTGGCGGTAAATGGAGTGGAGGCCCTGCATCATACCCATATTTGGTCCTTAGAAGGGGAGCACCACGTGTTTAGCAGCCATGTTCGCCTCAAAGGCATTCAAGACCTGGCTCAAATGGAGCAGGTGAAACTGGATTTGAAAAAGCAATTGGCTGCCTATCATTTTAATCATATCACCCTCGAGTTAGAAACCGAATGGCAGGAATGCAGCATGAAATGAGGGGCAATTACCTGCATATTGAGCCAGGCTTTGGTTGGTTCATCGGTAATTTGGAGCAGAACCACTGGCATCAACATTATGCCCTGCAACTAAGCTTTGCCCTGGATGAGTCTCTGAAGATTGAAACCGAAAATGGGATCCAGACTTCGGACAAGGCCATCCTACTGTCGCCTCAGCTTAAACACCGTATCCTTTCTCAGGGACAACATTTGCATCTGCTTTTTAATCCCGCGCATCCCATTGGGCATTTTTGGTCAGCATTGGCCCAGTCACCATTAACTGAAGTTGAGCATAAGGCCATAGAGCTTATCATCCAGTGCGTAGAGAAGATGGAGGATGGCTCACTTCAATCGGAGGACCTAAACAGACTCATTCGTTCCTATACTTGCTTTTGTGAAGACGCCTTGCATAAAGGAGATCTGCGCATAAATCAGGCTTTAGACTATCTTGAAAAAAAACGGGAACGTATTGTCTCATTGGAGGAAATTGCGGAGCAAGTACATTTATCTCCCAGTCGGTTTTTACATCTATTTAAAATTCAAACTGGAATCAGCTATCGTCGTGCCCAAAACTGGAATCGCTTACAGCTGGCTTTCGAGTCGGGAATGCAGGGTAACTTAACCGAAATGGCTCATGCCGCGGGCTTTAGCGATAGTGCCCATTTTAGTCGAAGCTTTAAAGAAAACTTTGGCTTTAGTCCCAAAGAGGTTCTGAAGAATAGCCACTTTATTCAAGTTTAGGAAAGGCCGCCAACGGAGCTTTGTCCTAAAGAAAAAAAGATGGAAGATTATCTGGCTCCAAGCCCCCTTTTAGATTTTAAGCATCCTTCTATTCAAGATTTATTACAAAGTAGAGAATGGATGAAAATGGAAGCCTATGATCGCATTGGTGCGATTTACGATTTCGTGCGCAATGAGATTGCCTTCGGCTATAATCGCGAAGATGCTATTCCCGCTTCGGAGGTATTGCAAGATGGCTATGGCCAATGCAATACTAAATCAAGCTTATTTATGGCCCTGCTTAGAGCCTGTGCTATACCTTGTCGCTTGCATGGTTTTACCATTGCCAAGGCCTTGCAGAAGGGTGCGATTTTCGGAATCTGGTACCGAATAGCCCCGGCATCCATTCTTCATACCTGGGTAGAGGTTTATTATGAGGGTGGTTGGTTAAAACTAGAAGGCTTCATACTGGATGATCCCTATTTGAAATCCTTGCAAAAACAATTTGCTAATTGTGAAGGTCGCTTTTGCGGATACGGAGTTTATACCAATGACTTTGCCAATCCTCCCGTGCACTGGAAAGGAGCAGATACCTTTATTCAGCGAGAGGGCATCAATCAAGATTTTGGATTATTCGCTACTCCGGATGCCTTTTACAAGGATCATGAGCAGGAGCTAAATCCTATCAAAAAGTTCCTCTACCAGAATTTCATTCGCTATAGACTAAATCGAAGAGTAGATAAGATCCGCTCAAAAACATAGAAGGCATCCCTGCATTTTTCGGACCTTTGTCTAATGCCGGAATTAGTGATCAAGAATATGGTTTGCCAACGCTGTGTTATGGCGGTGGAAGATCTGTTGAAGGAAATGCAGATTGAGGATTTTAATGTGGATTTAGGCTTCGTGCTTTTGTCACAGGATTTAAATGAAATCCAAAAAGCAGAATTGAAGGAGAAATTAGAAACACAGGGATTTGAGCTTTTGGATGATCACCGCAAGGTTCTGATTGAACAAATAAAAGTCCAGCTGCGCGATTGGGTTTATTACCAGGCAGATAATCGACCTCAAACCAATTTGTCCGTACATCTGGCCGATCATTTCCATAAAGACTATTCCTCATTAAGCAGGGTTTTCTCTAGTGTAGAAGGGCAAACCATTGAGCGCTACCTCGCCAAATTAAAAATGGAGAGGGCAAAGGAATTATTGGTGTACAATGAATTGGACCTGGGGGATATAGCCCATGCTCTGGATTATAGCAATGCCTCCTATTTATCGGCTCAGTTTAAAAAGGAAACGGGTATGACCCCCACTGAGTTTCGGCGTAACTTCTCGCATTTGCGCAAGCCCTTGGACGCGATCTAGCAAAATTCCATAAGGATCCATCAAAATACCATTCGTCATTGGATGGTCGCCTTTAGATCTTTGTAGTCGAAAATTAAGCTTATGGCTACAATAGAAAATAAGGCAATTGAAGACACTTTCTTAGTGCAAGGTATGAGCTGTGCTGCCTGCGCTACCAGTGTCGAATCTATATTACAACATACCGATGGCGTTGCAGAAGCAGAGGTGAATTTTGCTGCGCATACTGTTAAAGTGAAATACGCCGAAAACTTAGCCCCTCAAGTTTTAAAAGAGGCTTTGCAAAGTATTGGCTACGACCTCGACCTGGAAGCTAAAGATCGCGAGCAAGACCTGAAGCGTAAGGAGCAGCAAGAACGACGTTACAAACAATTAAAGAAACAAACTTTAGGCTCTGCTCTTTTAAGCTTACCGGTTTTTGTGATCGGGATGTTCTTTGGCGATTGGAGCTGGGGTCCCTGGATTTCAGCCGTATTGTCGCTCCCCGTGCTCTTTATTTTCGGTGGGCATTTTTACCGCAATGCCTGGAAACAACTAAAGCATGGCTTGGCCACTATGGATACCCTGGTAGCCCTAAGTACCGGTATCGCTTATACCTTTAGCTTATTCAATACTTTTTACCCCGAATTTTGGATTTCTCGCGGTCTGGAAGCGCATGTGTATTTCGAAGCGGCGGTGGTGATTATCACCTTCGTTAGTTTGGGTAAAACCCTGGAAGAGCGGGCTAAAAGCAGTACTTCTCAGGCTCTGGAGAAACTTCTTAACCTTCAGGCCAAGCAAGTGATTCGCCTTAGAGATGGCGAAGAGGAGGAAGTAGAAATTGAAGACTTACAAGCAGGAGATCTGGTGCGGGTAAAAGCCGGGCAGAGTATTCCTGTAGATGGTATTATGCATCAAGGTTCTGCTTCGATTGATGAAAGTATGCTTTCCGGCGAATCCATTCCCATTAGTAAGGAAGAGGGCGATAAACTCTATGCCGGCACCTTAGCCCAAAAGGGAAGCTTTGTATTAAAAGTCGACCAAATTGGGGAGGATACCGTTTTGGCCCAAATTATTCGCTTAGTCAAAGAAGCCCAAAGCAGTAAAGCACCGGTTCAGGATTTAGTGAATAAAATTGCTGGAATTTTCGTGCCGGTAGTAATCGGCATTGCTATCCTCACTTTTGGAGTTTGGATGATTTGGGGTGGGGAGGAAGCCTTTGCTCGTGCTCTATATACGGCCATCGCGGTTCTGGTGATTGCCTGTCCATGTGCCTTGGGCTTAGCCACGCCTACCGCCATTATGGTAGGGGTTGGCAAGGGCGCCGAGAATAATATCCTGGTGCGTAATGCCGAGAGTTTGGAAAGAGCCCGTGAAGTGGATCTTTTACTTCTGGATAAAACTGGTACCCTTACCCGAGGTAAACCCGAAGTTTTGGAAGCCGATTGGAAATTGGATGTGAAGGATTATGCTCCGGTTTTATTAGCCTTGCAGCAACAGTCAGAACATCCATTAGCAACAGCCTTGGTGCGTCATCTAAGAACCCAGGGATACAAAGCCACGGAGCAACAGAACTTTGAAGCTGTAGAAGGGAGGGGAGTGAAAATCTCTATACTCAGCGGTGAGGAATATGCTAGTGGAAATGCACAATTCCTGGCGGATTGGAATTTAAGCCCAGCGCAAGACCTATCGGCGAAAGCCCAAAAATGGGCCCAACAAGGAGCCACTGTATTGTACTTCTTTAAGCGTGAGCAGATAATCGCTCAGTTTGCTATTGGGGATCAATTGAAAGAAGGTTCGGCCGAAGCCGTGCAAACTTTACAAAAAGACGGATTGGAGCTTATGATTATTAGTGGTGATAATGCCCAAACTACCGCTTATTGGGCGGAGGAACTCGGAATCTCTAATTTCAGAGCGGAGGTGCTTCCTCAGGATAAAGGCTCCATAGTGCGCGATTTACAGGCTCAGGGCCGAAAGGTGGCAATGGTAGGAGATGGCATAAACGACTCTGAAGCTTTGGCACAGGCCGACCTGGGTATTGCCATGGGGCATGGTTCTGATATTGCGATGGAAGTGGCTCCCATGACTTTAATGAGCTCCGACTTGCGTTTAATTCCAAAAGCCTTTCATCTTTCTAAACTTACCCTTCAGGGCATTCATCAGAATCTCTTTTGGGCCTTCATTTACAACCTCATAGGTATCCCCATTGCGGCGGGAATCCTGTATCCCTTTACGGGCTTTTTACTAGACCCAATGATCGCTGGTGCAGCCATGGCCTTTAGCTCCGTGTCGGTGGTACTGAATAGCTTGAGGTTGAGGGGAAGAAATTTGTGAGGGAGAGTCCAGAATTTGGACCGCAACGCTGTTGGAAGATAGATACTAGAAATGGTTTCAGGCGAGCGATCTTCATTAGGACACATTAAAATAATCAGCTAGTGTTTTGAGCGAAAGCTTCTAATAATATAGAATCTGGCTAATACCTTTGATTTTAACTCATTTTCACACCTCGATAGCTGTATCGGTCAGGGCTTCGTTGTCATAGGCTAGTGATTAAAATGGACTGAGATCTTGAATATATAGCCTTCCATCAAGGAGCTTAGTGTATTCGTCTATTTCCTTAAATACATTTATTCGATGTTCGGTTTTCTGTGAATTGATATATGTCCTGTATTTTATCTATATTAACTAACTGATGATTTCATTTTTATGATTAAATTAATAACACTTTTTATTTGTTGTTAATTTTTCTATAAAAATGGTCTGCCTTTCAGGAACTAGGGTTAGAAAAGGGGTTATTTGTATTTATAATTTTTAGAAGAATGAATGATTCAATTAAAGTCAAAAAACTTATTGCTTTAACCCTTTTTGGATTAGCCTTTATTCAATGGCCTATTAATGCACAAATTTATCCTACAATTGACGGTTCATTGGTTTCGAATCCCATTTATAAACCGGGCTATGATTTAGTGTTGAATGCCGATTTTGAAGATGGTACAATTCCTTCAGAATTTTATTACATGAATGGTTTGGCTGGAGGGCCTTGGTATGCAGACCCTCAATATGTTAGCGTCCAAAATGGAAAGCTAATCCTGGAGATAGAATATGATCCGCATATGCAGGCTGATGCTACTAACCCAAGCATTGTTCAGCATGTAGATTTTGGTCTGGGCGGCCTGAGAATTAAAAAATCCGTGATTTCTTTTGAGCCGGGAATGTATATTGAAATCAAATCCAAGATGCCTAAAGGATCCATAATCCATCCAGGTTGTTTTACTTGGGGATGTGATACTAGCTATGGTTTTCCAATCACAACCAACAGGCATTCTTGTACTACAACTGGAACTGCTTATGCCGATACCGCCTGGTACGATCAAAATGATTGTGCCTGGTCGGAAATCGACATTACTGAAAGGCCAGGATGTTCTGCAATGAATTTAAGAAGCTATCATAGTAATTACCATAGTCGCACTCTGGGAGATGATTTTAAGTACGAATGTTCGCAAGAGCAAAGCTTTGATTCAGCTTTACCTGGTTGGGGAGATGCTTTTTATACGGTTGGGATGCTTTGGGAAGATGATAAAATCAGCTATTATGTAAATAATCGCTTGGTGCGGGTGGCAACCGTTAGAATTCCACAATATGAGGCTGGCTTAGAAGTTTCATTGGGATTGCATGGTACCTATTCTCCAGCCGTTTATAATCAATTGCTTACGGATTATTTACAGGATCAAGGAAAGTATCCCTTTTGGGAAATTGAGTATATAAGAATCTACAAACCTCGTTGTGAGGTAGAGCGTCTGCATAATGATTTCGGCCATAGCAAGGGTTGGTTAAGCCAGAATGAGAGTTATCGCTCTATCGGGGATTTTAATGGTGATAAAAAGCAGGATCTTATTGGCTTTGGGTATAGCGGTGTAAGTGTGGCATTTGCTCCTGTTGCCACAGGTGCGTCTTTCTCTGGTTTACAGTTGCCTCTAAACGATTTTGGGCATGTACAAGGCTGGCAGCATCAGGATAAGATGCCCAGATTAATTGGGGATATCAATGACGATGGAAAAGATGATATAGTAGCTTTTGGAACGAATTATACAAGTGCTACGTTATCTACTACTCCTAGTTTCGGAACGACTAGTAGTTTCGGAGCCGTAACGGCCATTGTTAACGACTTTGATTTATCACACGGCTGGTTAAGCCAAAATCGATCTCCAATTCAATTAGCGGATGTGGATGGTGATGGTAAAATGGATATTGTGGGATTTGGTTATAAGCATACTCGCGTAGCACTATCTACCACCAGTTCGGCTTCCGTCATACCTAGTTTTACTCAGGCCTATTATGTTCTGCAAGATTTTGCTCATGATCAAGGTTGGGATTATCAAGATTCTCATCCTAGATTATTAGGTGATATTAATGGTGATGGTAAAGCTGATATTGTAGGCTTTAATGAGCTAGGAACTTATGTTTCATTTTCTAATTCCAGTGGAGGAACCCCTGGTTTTACTCCAAAATCATTTGTCTTTGCCGAATATGGAATGAATCAAGGTTGGTTGAGTATTGATAAGTCGCCTCGTTTTTTAGCAGATGTTAATGGTGATGGAAGAGATGACATCATCGGATTTGGCTATTCCGGAGTGATGCTTTCTCTTTCTCAATGTGCGGGTTCAACGGTAAGCTTCACGGCTCCCACAATTGTATTAAGCCATTATGGACATCTGCAAGATTGGTTAAGTCAAAACGAATTGCCCAGAGTCGTGAAGGATATTAATTGCGATGGATATGCGGACATATTGGGGTTTGAAAACAATTCGGTACAAGTTGCATTAGGCCAGGCTAATGGTACCTTCACTAATTATCAAAATGTTGTGGATAACTACAGTCATCTGGAATTTTGGATGGAGCAAGAGAAATCTCCCCGGTTTCTTGGCGACTTTAGTGGAGATGGAGCATTGGATATAATTGGTTATGGCTCTGGAGGTGTATATGCCTATTCATGTTTTGAATGCTTCGATCCGAATAGAAAAGATAAAAGAAGCCAAGCTCTTTCTAATGATTTGGGAGTTAACAAAAAATTGGGGCAAACCAGCGAAATTGATATTCAGCTTTATCCAAATCCCAGCGATGGCGAGATTTACTTGGCCGGAATACATGCCACGGAAATTCAATTCTTGAAATTGTTTGATAATCGAGGCCAATTGCTTTTTAGTACCCGAATTGAGGATGTAGAAAAGCCTATCTCACTTCCTGAAAATTTGAAAGGGCTTTATATTATTTACTTAGAGAATGGATCTCAGACCTTTATTGAAAGGTTGATTATTCAATAGATTCAAGGAAATTCATCTAAACAGGGGCAGGATTAATTCTGCCCCCGTTTTTTTGGGGATTAGAATTTGTCTGATTTACTGGATGATCTTCTTAATCACCCGCAGCTTATGGGTATGCCCGCGCTCTTCGGCATTGAAGATGCCACTTTGATCAAGGCGATCGAGGCGAACTTTACCGCTGGCATGGAGGATGTAATTATCCTGAAGGATGATACCCACATGCACAATTCGGCCCTCATTATTATCGAAGAAGGCTAAGTCGCCGGGTTCTGATTCTTCAATGAAACTTAAGGTTTCCCCTAGTTCCGCTTGCTGCCAGGCATCGCGGGGAATGGAATGTCCCGCTAAGCGATAGACCATTTGGGTAAAACCTGAACAGTCGATTCCAGCTGGGGTTCTCCCACCCCATAGATAGGGGGCATTGAGGTACAGGAAAGCCGTTTCAATGAGTTGTTCGCGGCTCTGTTTTTTAGAAAGGGTAGGCCCATTGTAATGAAATACTTCATCGGCCAAAGTGAAATTATGCTCGGCATCGAGGCCAGGCAAATAAGAACCCAAAAAGATGGGGAAGAAGCTCCCCCCATCTTTTCGGGATACTAATTCTATAAGGTCGGAGGCAATAAAGATTGGAGTCTTCTTTTGCGCTTCGGCCTGGGCATCATCCATAAAGCTCGCTTGCTTCCTGTCGATCCATCCTTCATAGCGATCGTGGTGCAAACGAATGCGAATCCACTTTTTACGCTGTTCCAGAACATCGTAGGTTTCCCCAAAGATCAATTGATTGACCATCTCCGCAGCATCGGAGGGATCCGATCGCATGGGAATAGCGCTAAGCTTGGAAATGCCTTTAACCATGGATTTAGGCCATGTTTTCGATTACCATTGCAGAAGCTCCACCGCCACCATTGCAAATACCGGCAGCACCGTATTTACCTTGGTTTTGCTTCAATACGCTGATCAAGCTAACAATGATACGGGCTCCGGAAGCTCCCAGTGGGTGACCCATAGAAACGGCACCACCGTTTACATTGGTTTTAGCCGCATCAATATCCAATAACTGCATATTGGCCAAACCTACTACTGAGAAGGCTTCATTTAATTCGAAAGCATCTACCTGATCTTTGTTGATTCCGGCTTTGGCCAAAGCTTTAGGTAAGGCCTTAGCAGGAGCAGTAGTAAACCATTCTGGTTCGTGAGCTGCATCCGCATAAGCGTTGATCTTAGCGATAGGGGTCAAGCCTAAGCTTGCCGCTTTTTCGGCCGACATGATTACTAAAGCTGCTGCGCCATCATTTAAGTTAGAGGCATTAGCGGCAGTTACAGTACCTTCTTTGTCGAAAACCGGACGTAGGGTTGGAACCTTAGCGTGATTTACTTTGAATACGTCTTCGTCTCTGTCCACGATAATGGGATCGCCCTTACGTTGAGGTACAGAAACCGGAATAACCTCCTCGGCAAATTTTCCATTTTCCCAGGAAGCGGCACTACGACGATAGCTTTCCAATGCAAATTCATCTTGCTGCTCACGGCTAAAGTTCATGTCTTTAGCGCAAAGCTCGGCACAGTTACCCATATGCGTTTGATTGTAAACATCGATCAAACCATCACGTAATAAGCCGTCCTTAGCTTTAATATCGCCCAATTTTACACCATTACGACCTTCGAGGTAATGAGGAACATTGCTCATGCTTTCCATACCACCGGCAATGATAACATCGGCGTCACCAGCTTTAATAGATTGAGCAGCCATCATAATGGCTTTCATGCCTGAGGAGCAAACTTTGTTAACAGTAGTACAAGGAACCTCATTGGAAATTCCCGCACCTAAAGCTGCCTGACGAGCTGGAGCCTGACCAACATTGGCTTGCAAAACATTACCCATTAATACTTCCTGAACTTCAGAGGCATTGAGCTTAATTTTGTCCAAAGCACCTTTAATGGCAATGGAGCCTAATTGGGTGGCAGAAAGGGAAGAGAGACTGCCCATAAATCCACCAATGGGGGTACGAACCGCGGATACGATTACTACTTCTTTCATGAGAGGTTATTATTAGAAGGGTTACAGAAAATACCGCCTTCCGTTTGGAATGTGATCTGAAATTTGAAAAACGACTCGTGGTCCGAGATCATGCGGTATTCTAAGATTTATCTTTACTTAGCAACGTGGGCGAAATTACACAAAATAAGCCGTTCAATTAGACCAATCGCTATGCGAAAGCTCCTACTGATCATTCAGAACTATCAAACCCAGATTTCTACAGCCTTACTTTTTCTGGGAGCGATGATTATTGTGGTTTACCTCAGCCCACGCGAGGTCAAATTTAAGTACGAATTTCAGAAGGCTAAGCCTTGGCAACATGAGAATTTACTAGCTCCCTTCGACTTTGCCATTCAGAAGAGTACTACCGAAATAGCAAAGGAGAAAAGGGATTTAGCGGAGCAGAAAACCCTCTTTTTAAAATTTCAGGAAGAAGCAGAAGGTTTAGCCCTGGCCAAGTACGAAGGAGAGTTTGAACCGGCTTGGGAGCAAGCTTTAAAAGCCGGTCGCTTTAGTTTTATTTTAGAGGAGGGTGATACCAGCTTTTGGCATGATAATATGCTGGAAGCCGGCAAGAGCACTTTAATTACCGTTTTTAAAAAAGGGGTACTTCAACCTTTGGAGGATGAACCTTTAGCCCAGTCCTATGGCGAAGTTTTACTCTTAAGAGGGCAGGTGACCGAGCATGTAGAGTGGGAGCAGTTTTACAGTATTAATGAGGCTGATCATGCGGTTCGTGAACGTTTAAAAGATCGCTATCCCGCAGCAGTGAGTAGCTTTTTAGCGGCCCGAGTGGCCTCCAGCTTGCGGTACAATATCATTTTCGATAAGGAAACTACCGAGAAGTATTTGGAGAACCAAATGAATACCATTCTCCCTACTCGAGGTATGGTAGAAGAAGGGGAGTTGATTATTGCCAAAGGAAATCTGGTTGACCAGGATCGTTTTAACAAGCTGAAATCCTTGCAAGAAGTTTATGAGGGTAGCCTTAGTGGCGATGATTCCTATTTCGGATTGCTTTCCGGGCAGATTCTATTAGCGGGTATCCTGTTTTTTGCGCTCTTCGCCTATTTGCGTCAATTCGAGCGTTTGGTATTGGAAGATATCTCGAGGCTCACCTTTATTTTACTCAATATCCTGATCATGGTCTTGGCGGCCTACTTCATTGGTCGCTTTCAAGAAGAATATATTTTCCTGGTGCCCTTTGCCATTTTACCCATGGTAATGCGCTCCTTTTTCGATATACGACTGGCCTTGTTTGTGCATACGGTAACCATTCTGATTATTGGATTTCAAGTACCGAACAGTTTTCAGTTTGTCTTTTTGCAATTCATTGCCGGAGTCTTTTCAGTACTCTTGGTAAACAATCTGTATAAGCGACGGGATCTCTTTATTACGGCAGCTAAGATTACTGGCGTGTATGCCATATCCTATTTCAGTTTGGCCATTTTACAGGAGGGATCAATTTGGGAGATTAATTATCGAGTTTTCACCTTTTTCATGGTGAATGGTCTGCTAACCCTGGTTTCCTTTCCCTTGATATATTTTCAGGAACGCCTCTTTGGTTTGGTATCCGAGATTTCATTATTGGAGCTCAGTGACACCAATAATCCCCTCTTACGGGAGTTAGCAGAAACCGCACCCGGAACTTTTCAACATGTTTTGCAAGTAGCGAATCTTACCGAGAATGCCTGTTTGGCCATTGGTGGTAATGCCCTTTTAGCACGAACCGGAGCTCTGTATCATGATATTGGCAAGATGCAAAGTCCAATGTATTTCATTGAAAACCAAAGTACCGGTATCAATCCACATGATGAATTGAGTTTTGAAGAAAGTGCGGAGATTATCATCGGCCATGTATCAGCAGGGATTACCATGGCTAAGCAACATCGTTTGCCGGATATCTTAATCGACTTTATTCGTACACACCACGGCACTTCTACGGTGATGTATTTCTATCGCCAGTATATTAAAGACTTTCCGTCTGATGAAAAGGCCCTGGATAAATTCACTTATCCCGGACCTAAGCCCTTTAGTAAGGAAACTGCGGTACTGATGATGGCGGATACCGTAGAAGCGGCCTCTCGCAGTATAAGCAATCCGGATCATGATAAGATTGATCAATTGGTAGAGCGCTTAATCGACAGTCAAATTCAAAGCGGGCAATTCGAGAATGCCCCTATTACCTTGAGGGAGATTCGAACGGTGAAAAAGATATTCAAGAAAATGCTCATGAATATCTATCATGTGCGCATCAAGTACCCTGATTAGGGAGCGAAGACTTCCAATACCGGTAAGGCTTTGCGGTTAAAATCGAAAAGGGCTTGATTTTCCCAGGGAGAGGCATTTTCACCTTGCGGGCCTTTCCAGGCAATGAGTTCACCTCCCCAATAACAAAAGCCCCGACCTCTGTCCTGAGCTTCGATTTGAGCACGAATTTCAGCTAGAAACTGCTTTTGACCAGCTGGACTGGCGGGGATAGTATCAATCAATTGTTCCGGTAGTCCTACAATATTATTCGTCCAATCATTCCAATCCAGGGTAAAGGGGTAGGCCGTTTCAGCAATCATAATCCCTTGCTTTAAGTTGGCATCTAGATTATTGAAAACATTAGTTAGGTCAAAGAAGGATTTCCCATGCCAGATGGGGTAATAGGAAAGCCCGATTAGATCGAAGTCTAAATCCTTTAAATCCAGAAAAAAAACCGGAGCTACGGTTGGACCAGCGCAATGAAGCATAATTTCACTTTCCGGGCTATGTCTTCGAACGGCAGCTGAGGCTGTGTCGATTAATGCGCGAAGCTGCGGTAATTGCTCCCATCGTGAGCCAAAAGGCATGAGCAAGCCTGGATTGATTTCATTCCCGATTTGAATAATTTCTGGCTGAATTTGTGCACTGATTCGAGCGAAATACTGATAGAGGCTATCTTGAAGTTCGGCAAAGCTCAGATTAGACCAGCGGGCCGGAATCTCTTGATTCGAAGGATCTGCCCAATGGTCAGTGCAATGCACGCTAAGCCAAACTTTAAGACCGCGATTGTGCAGTACCTGAGCAAAACTATCGACTTCTGAAAAGCTGGAATGAGCTCCCACCGGATCTACCCATAGTCGTAATCGGACTGTATTTATTCCTGCATCTTGAAGAATATCCAAGAATTCACCCTCTTCGCCATCCGCTTTAAAGAAACTAAGATTGGCCGCACTTATTTCTGGCCAGGAAGAAAGATCCGCGGCGCGATAAAAGTCCGCTTGATTTTCTTCGGGAACTTTTGCTGTACCCTGACCTTCATTTTTGCTGCAGCCGATTAGTATGAGGCTTACAAGAAGGAAATAAAAAAAGCCTCCCCGAAGGAAGGCTTTGTGTTTAGTCAATATCGGAATCATCATCCATTTCAGATTCCTCATTTTCATAGTTTTCATCATCATCGTTTTCTACTTCCACTTCCTGGTCGAAGCTCACCTTCCCAAAAATGGTTTCGAAGTCGGCCCCCACGGAATAATCGTCTCCGTGCTCGGCTACTTCAAATCGCTCCTGGTAATACTTGGTGTAGCGCTTTATGAAGTCTTCGCTATCGGTAATCACCAATAGGGTATCTCTTTTATCACTAGCCAGAAGTCCTAAGCTAAGGTCCATGCGCTCCCAGAGGTAGCGATTAGGCATTAGGGGGATTTTGGCAATAAAACGATGGTCGGTTTTAATTAGGCTACGTTTAGGTTTTAGCTCGAGACATTTCATGTTTACGTTCGGATTCTAAGGTTTAGTGTTTCTGATAGCGCCAATATTGGCTTTCGCCCTGGCGGTTTTTCATTTCTAAAAGGATATGCGCTTCTTCCTCCATATTATATAAGGTAAAGCTGTACAATTTCAATTTATGCTCTTTCAAGAAATTGCTTAGTAAATCGAAGTCAATCGCTTTAAAGGGAGCATCCAGATGTTCAAATTTATTGGTCTGAATCTGAATATTAGTTCCCTTGCTGCAATCACAATTAAGAAGCTCTTTCTTGGTGTCGTACTTCAGCTTTAAACTTCCTTTCTCTCCAGAATCTTCGCTGCTGCATTGAAAACTGTAATAGGCCTTCGCCTTGGCATACTGACTTTCCCATTGTGCGGAACTAAGTTCGATTAATACCGGCTCCGAGCTAAAAGTAAAGAGGCCAATAAGGCTTAACATAAGACTGGTAAGCATAATTGTAGATTTATAAGGGTACCCAAGTTAGACTTTTTCCTTAAATCTTCACGACTTTAAACTCCTGGCCATTCACCTTAAGAATGTAATTACCAGCGGGAAAGCGCTCCATGCTGATTTTTAATTCGGCTAGATGCTCGTACTTCTCCTGAATACGAGTTCGGCCTGCTGGAGTTATCAATTCGATTTGCCAGTCGATAGGACCGCTTTCAGATATTAAAGTTAAACTGTCTTGAACCGGATTGGGAAACAATCGAATATTCTTGTCTTCGGCATTTACCACCTGCAAGGCCAGGCTTTCATCACTATTGGCCAAAACATAATCCCCGCTCATCAAAGGGTTTAAGATAAAGCTTCCAATGCGCGAATTAGGGCTGCTGGCTTGCTTTTGCTGATGAGGGTATAAGTTCCATTGTTGGACTCCTTTCGGGCGATAAAGCACCACTAAGCTGTCGTTTCCATTTTGTAATAAATCCTGATCCATACCCCGAGTGCTGCCATCAAATCGCAATTCTCCTTTAAGGGTGCTTTGCTGGAAATAGAGATTCTGAACCGTGAAATAATGCCTTTGACCTAAGCGGAAATCAAAGGGATTAGCAGAATCTTTTTCGGCTGCCACCAGATGCTGCATCACAATTACAGAACCCGTATCCACAAAGTTTTCGGTGCTCACCGTCATTCCACCATAGCTGGCCGTTTGGCTGCCCGCCTGATCAAAATGTAAGTGATCCCTGCCGGTTGCCGTTAATAAAGATCCGCTGTGGGAGGCTATTACGGCAATGGGTTTAAAAGGAATAAGAATTCCACCATGCTGACTTTCCTTACCAGAGTGAATTAGCCTTTGGGTAAAACGGGTCCCATCCGCCTTAAAGAAGGTGATGTCTACTGGCACCTGATTGAAGTAGTTAGGAGCAGCATAGGTCCTTTGCTTTAAGCTGAGGTCCACTCTTTGCGTTAAATCTTGATAAGACCAATCCTCAACACTAAACTGCGGATAGCCAGCTTCGAATACCCAGTCTTGCCAGAATTCCTGCAAGTCAGTATTTCCGCTAATGCGTATCATTTCATCACGAAATTCTACACTGTTTAAATTGCCATAGGCATGGTCGACAAAGAGCTGTTGCAAGGAATTGAAGAATACGCTGTCCCCTAAATAATGGCGCATATTATGTCCTACCATGGCGCCTTTTTGATAGACATGATAGCCATATACAAACTCATGAGGCATTCCATAAAGTGAACGGTGCATATTACCATCACGGCTGGCCGCATTGAGAAGTACATTCCAGGCATTTTCGCGCACGATGTCGAGGTATTCATTACGACCATAGACCTGCTCGGTATAAAGATGGGAGCTGAACTCCGCCATGCCTTCGTTGATCCACATATCATCGGCTGTTTCGCAAGTAATGAGGTTTCCGAACCAATGATGCGCTAATTCATGGGCCATGATATCCTCGCCGTTAAGGTTGCCATTTATCAAATTGATGGGATAGGAAATGCTGGTGGCATGTTCCATGGCGCCAATGGTAGTAGCAGCATAGCCAACCCGTGGCCATTGGTAAGGACCAAAATAGTGTTCGTAGGCGTGGAGGGTAGGTTTTAAGTTTATGAAGGAGGCTTTCAAATTACTTGTGTCTGCTGCTTTGGCCGCTAATAGGATGTCTAAAGTTCCATTGGCTGCGGCCACTGTATCGCTTAAAAACTGATAATTAGCTAGGGCAAAACTGATGAGGTAGGTAGGAATAGGCTTGTCTAAGCGAGCAGAGCTTAGAATACTATCTCCTTGGGTGTTACGAGTGATTTGATCACCACTTAATAAAGGACGCATAGGTGCCTTGCTAAGGAGGTTTAAGCTGTAGGTAGATTTCTCTACGAAATTATCATAGCAGGGGAACCAGGCTCGGCCATAGGTATGTGGATTGGATCCGAAGCCTACTCCTAAATTATAATAATAACCTTGAGCGGCATGAAAGCCACCCCAATTTAAAGGGTCGCCCTGAGGATAGCCACTGTAATAGATCCATACCGAAGTAGTGTCTCCCAGGTTAAGTGCATTGCTGAAATCGATTTGCAGTAGAGAATCATTATAGCTGTAGCTGCCAGAAAGGCCCGGAAATTTTACGGAATCAACTTGAAGTTTCCAGAGGTCGAGATTAAGCCGACTGACATTGGCTAGGCGTGGCGTAACTTGAATTCGGGCTTCGGCTTTAAATTCTTGTTGGGCAATACCATAGAGATCCAGAAAGAGGTCATAATCCAAAATGTCAAAGGTGTCGCTCTTCGCATTGTTATTGATATTGGGAGTAGAAAGAGCCTGAACGTTTTGCTTGCTGTCCATACAATTGTATTGGGCCTGCAATAAAAATGGACCCAAGAGAAAAACGATATACCGAAGCTTTCGCATAATGTAAAATTTGAAGCCCGAAGATAAGAAGCTAATCGAGCACCCTAGCGACTCCAATCAATATTTCTAATTTAGGACGCGCTAAGCTTGAAGCCTATTATGAGTAAACGCAATATTCTTTTATTTATCCCTGCTTTCCTCATTATCCTCTTGCCCCCGAGCTTGGTTATAATGCAGGATGATTTAGCCCTGGACCCGGCGCTGCATCCTCGCATGTTTTTACTAGGTTTATTCCTCCTATTGATTATCGGCCTCAGCTATCCCAAAGTGAAATGGCTAAAGGCTTTAAAATCCTTACCAGCGCTTTTATTCCTTGGCTTCTTGCTGATTGAAACCCTTTCTTGGCTGGGACATGGCGCCGGAGCCGAAGCGGCAGTTCCCCTGATTAAAGATGCAGGCTTTTTCCTTTTGTTTATCGCGGTTTCAAGTCTGGATTGGGATGCCCCTAAAAGAAGTTATTTGGCCTGGTCGACTCTTATTTCATTGCTCTTAGTAATTGGAATTACAGTTGATAAAAACATTCTTCCCAATTGGACCACTGCGCTAAAAGAATTCCCTTTCACCGAACTGCGGGGACCTATGGCGCATCATAATTTATTGGCTTCGTCCTTAGTACTCCTACTTCCTTTTAGTTTACTGTCCAAAAACCGAGAAGGGAAAAACCCTTGGCCAGCGCGAATTCTGGGGATACTGGTGGCGGCTTGTACCTTGGCATTAATCTATTTCACACGTTCCCGATCGGCTTTATTGGGGGCTATGGCTGGAGTGGCCGTAATTAGCTTGACTTATATATTTCGTAAGTGGATTCCAAAATTCAGTTATGCCAAGCTTAGTCTTGGGATCCTGCTGCTCTTACTGATAGTCCCGATATTCCTGGTGCAGTACAAAGTGATTTTGGCTAAAACAGGAGAGGGTAAGGCGCTGCAAAGTCGGATGATTGAAACCAGCGGCACCGAGAAGAGTTTTACTACCGGGGAGCGCCTGCAAATGTGGGATTATAGCTTAGCCATGATTCAAGATCAGGGCCTATTTGGGGTGGGGCCCGGGAACTGGAGAATAGATTTTCCGATGTATGGTTCGGAGGTATATCGTGCTCGGCAAGGCATCGTGCAATTCCAAAGACCTCATAATGACTATCTCTGGATATGGGCCGAGACCGGACCCTTTGGGCTTCTTTTATATCTCGCTTTTGTACTGGCCTTAATTCAACAAGCCTTTCGGCAGATGCGTACTGGCGATTCCAATTGGAGTCCCCATCTCTTATTGGCTGTGCTCATCGGCTTTTTAGTGGTATCCCTTTTTAGCTTCCCTCGTGAGCGCATTTTTCATCAATCCTTATTTATGATGGCCGCGGGTCTTTTGAATTCTGCAGGAATGAGTTCTGAAGCTCGAAGTCAAAGCAAACTTTGGCAAGTCTTGCTCTTTTCAATCTTAATGCTAATGGCAGCTCTCTTCACCTACACCGGTTATGAGCGCTGGAAAGGGGAGAAGGTAAGCCGGAAGATAATTGTGGCTCATGGTCAAGCTAATTGGCCCGCATTGATTCAGTTAAAGGAAGAAACCGATCCCCTACTTTTTTACCAGATTAGTCCGGTTGGGATGCCGATGGAATTTTATAGTGGACTGGCTTATCTTAACCAGCAGAAATATGCCCAAGCCCTGGAAGAGTATACGATTGCGCGGCAGCTACATCCTAATAATTTACAGGTGACGAATAATCTGGCTAATACCTTCACCCTGCTTGGTGAAGCGGATAGCGCCTTGGTTTATTATCGCAAAGCGATCGAGATTTCACCTTATTACAAAGAGGGTATTTTAAATTTGGCCTCGAGTTATTTTAATAATTCTCAATCGGCGAATGCTTATACTATCCTTAGGGAAAAGGCGGCGGAGTTTGATGAGGATCGAGGGATGTATGAAACTTATGTACTTACCATTATTAAGAATTGGGCGACAGAGGAAGGTAAGGATCTAAGTACCTTGGATGATAAAGAGTTGATTCGACTTCATTATATCCTGGCTTATGACCTAAGACAAGAGCCGGCTTTGGAATATTTCGCCAGTCATACAGAAAGTCATTAGAAGCTCAGGTTTAGGCATCCAATCTGTTAAAGAAAGCAGGAAGTCCTTCTATTTCAAAGAAATCCTTTAATTTTCAGGTCTAACTCTGAAATTTCCCTGTATGCCTAAAACATTACTTCTCTTTGTTGTTTGTTTATTTGGTGGCTCCCTCATGGCGCAGTCTTCCAGTATTCAGCCGAATACCGGTAGCCAAGGACAAACTTTGCCCATCATAATATCGGGTCAAAATACCCAGTATCAATCCGGATCTGCAACGGTGCAATTGCAGTACAGTCAAGGTTCCTTTACTATTAGTCAAGGCAGCATTACTGGTTTTTCCAATATTCAGGTAAGCAGCCCAACGCAAATTACCGGAACCTTGGTGGTGCCTCCTAATGCGCCTTCGGGTAGCTATAATTTATTTGTGATGGCCGGCAGTAGCACAGTGACTTTCGATCCATCGGCTTTCACCGTGCAGCCCCCCACTAGCAACTTCATTCAAGTGCAGCCCAATGGTGTAAAGCCAGGGAATACTTTAAATGGAATGACAGTTTCTGTACCCGCAGGTTCCTTTAAAAATGCCATGACTGGAATTCAAAAAGTATGGCTAAGTAAAGGAAATCTGGTGCTTGAGAACTTTAGCAATATCGCGGTACAAAATGCGAGTACTTTCACCGCTGATTTTAGTGCTCCATCTAATGTGCCTCAGGGTATGTATGATATGAATGTCTTTGAAAACAGCGGAGCCATGCACGTGACTGTTGCTGCTTTTGAGATTTCGGATAATGTGAGTTTGCTAGAGCGTCCGCTTTTCAACTTCAGTTATTTCCCTAATCCGGCTCAAGACTACTTAAAGGTATCCTATGCTGAAGCAGGTGCACAAACTAGCTTTGAGATCTTAGACCTTAATGGTCGCCTAATTCATTCTTACACTGTGGAAGGTGCGGAAGGTGAAATGACCTTCTCCATCAGTGACCTGGCCAAAGGCATGTATTTATTGCGTGTGCAAGAAGCCGGTACTGTTCTCACTGTTAAGAAATGGCAGAAGAACTAGCTGAGCTTTAGTAGTAGAAAATTAAGGACCGTCTCGAATTTCTATTTGGGACGGTTTTTTTTGGAAGAAACTTGAGGTTTCTTCAGTATTTAGTAGATAGAAATTAGATCGGTCGCAAGCTCCCTGTTGGATTGTTTTACGACTTCGGTAATTGATTTATCCTTTCAAGCAAAGCTGCCAATAGGGCCTTGGTGAAATTCCTGCTTACGACTAAGTCGATGTTTAGAGATTTCTCTGCCTTACAATTTCATAGAGAACTGCACCGGCGGCTACCGATACATTAAGCGAACCTACCTTTCCTAGCATGGGTAATTTCACCACTTCATCGGAAGCTTTTATACGTTCGGGAGCAACACCCTTATCTTCGGATCCCATAATTAAGGCCAGGGGACCGGTGAGATCGGTATCGTAGGATAGTTGATTGGTTTTCTCGCTGCAGGATACTACCCGAATGCCACTCATTTGCAGCCAAGTTACTGTTTCATTGAGGTTGCTTTCCTTGCAAACCGGTAGGTGATTGAGGGCACCCGCCGAGGCTTTCATCGCATCCATATTAAAAGCAGCGGAATTGCGCATGGTGGTTACCAAAGCATGGGCGCCCACGGCATCTGCAGTACGAGCAATAGCCCCTAAATTCCGTACATCACTCACACGATCCAGAATAACAATCAGCGGATCTTCACCTTTTTCCCAGGTAGCTTGAACTACTTCTTTTAGGTCTACACTTTGTACCACGCTAATTGTGGCGATTACCCCCTGATGATTTTTGCGGGTAAACTTATCGAGACGGGTTTTAGGAACTACCGTATAAGGTAGTTTATGTTCCTTAATCACGCCCCACAATTCCTTGAAGAGGGCCCCTTGTAAGTTTTTCTGAATGTATATTTTATCGAGTTCCTTTCCTGCTTCAATGGCTTCGAGCAGGGGCCTAATACCACATAGGAGATCGGCTTCGGTATTGGAGTTGGTCATAGTCATCTTGTTCGCGACGAATATCTTTCGAGTTGTAGATATGGCCTCGGCGCCAGGCCTCAATTGCTTGCCCCCAGCCATAACGGTATTGATTGGATCTTTCCATCGAATAGTCGTTATCACTAAAAGGATTATCTAAATGCAAGAAATTGAAATAATAGGAGAGGGAAGAGTTTTCATTGCCATACACCCAAGCCTCACCGGTAGAGGAGCGATACACCGCATTGGGCGGACCATAGATAATGTAAACAATGCCACGGTCTGTTTTCCATCCCTCTAAATAGGAGCTAAAATGCCGATTGGCTTCTTCCACTCTTTGGTAATAAGCCGCTACCAAAGATTTGGCTCTCTCTGAGCTACCACCTTTGCGAATCCAAAAATCATCGATCCACTTTTTTAAAGCTTCAGGCTGATTCATTAAAGCTTGCATCTCAGAATATTCCTTCTGCGTAGTAAGGTAGCGCAAGGGTTCTGCCATTTGCTGATGATTTCCTACCAGCGGAAAACCGGTATAGAAATATTGCACGGTAAAGCCTTGCCACTGACTGGTATCCAAGCGGAAATGGTAAAAGCCCGGCTCTTTGAAACTCAATAAATGATTAGCCGGAACCCGAAAAGTAGTGTCGGGTTTAATATCGAAGGACTCCTCCTGATTGCTGGAATAGGGAGGCAGGGCTAAGGGGAATTCTCGACGATAATGACTTACATAGATCTCCTTATTTTCTAATAAGCAATGACGGATTTTAAAAGGTAAACCTGCCGGGATGTGGTTCTTAAAGAGTAAACGATCATTGCTGTCTAAGAGCTCGAAATAGCTTGGAGAATTGTAATTAGTATTGTTAATCCAAAGGAAATTAGCCTGACTGCTGCCACGGTTGAGGTCATAGACCTTAAGGTAGAGCATGGCCTTTTCCAGATCATCTGGCATGTGCAAATTAAACTGACCTTCTAAAATTTCATTCTTCACCTTGGGAACTCGGTGATTGATATGCACCCAACCACTGTCTAATAGAGTAGAACTTTCGATGGAAGGGAGGAGGCGGTACTCAATTTTTATTCGGGCCTCATAATCCGATTCGTCGGTGGGACGAGAAAAGAGGAAGTTGTCGGTTTGCACCTGATAGTGAACTTCAAAGAGTGTATCACTAATAGGATGAATGTTGAACTTAGGGCGTAAGCCTACTTCTTGTTTATTATAGAGGTAAGAAAGATTATTGGTTTGCAAGCCTTCTGGGCCCCGGCATTGCCAGAGTCCCATAAATAATAAAGCAAACACAAATCTTTTATACATGGTAGCAAAGTTAAGTATTAAGCCTTAGGCTTAGAAACGGTTTACATAGGCCAGGTGAATTTTTCCTGCTCTGAAATCATAGCTATCCGAATTACTCTGACCTACTGCCAGGAATAACGAGAAAATTCCTCCTTTCGTTTGAAAGTTCAGACCTAAGCCAATGCCGCTGTGTCGATCCCATAAACCTCGTTTCTGTGCCTGTCTTTCGGCAAAACCCAAATCGGCGAAAGCACTAAGGTAATCGTAAGAGCCTAACATATAGCGCAGCTCGGAACGAAGAGTGCCATAGGCCGGACTAAAAAAGGTCCATTCATTAAAACCTCTTAAACTTCGCAATCCTCCCAATCGAAAGACTTCATTGTCCTGTAAATTTTGTCCGCTTAGTCCGGCACTTTGAATTTCCTGATGCCACACCCAACGCTTAAAAGGCGCGAAATATTGAAAATTGGATTGCCAGGCGAATTGCCGACTTTCCTGACCTTCACTTTGCCTTTGGCCGCTGCCCAGGCTTAATTCCAAAGCATAGCCCTTGCGCGCTACGATAGCATCGTTTCGTCGGTCAATATCAAAGCCCAGGTTAAAACGAAGGGTTTGCACCGATTTGATTAGACGACTGTCATCCGATATTCCCAAAGGTTCGGAACTAAAATAGGTAAGGCCTAAGCTAAAATGGGCTGCTTGAGCTAGTCGATAGGGGAGATTCAGGTTCAATTCCTGGCGTACAAAACTGCTGTCTTGCCTAAAGATTTCAATTTGAGCCGCTAATCCTAGGGGGCTATTAAAGAGATAAGGGTATCGAAAACCCAATTCAAATTCCTGAGCCTGGGCTCCCGGACTTTGCCAGCGTAGTTCAATTCCTTCTCCACGATTAAAGAGATTGAGCAGTTTTAATTGAAAATCACCGGTTAATTGCGTGTTTCCTTCATCATCTGTATTGAGGCCTAAAACCCCATTAATGAGATTGGAACTGCGTTTTTTTAAGTATAAATAAAGTCGTGCTTTATTAGGGAAAAAGGCGACCGCCGGGGCTCTCTCCATTTGAAGGTAGGCCGTTCGACCAATATAATCCTGCAGGTTTTGCAGGTAGAGGTCACTGTAAGGGCTGGCTTCCTGCCAGTTTATTTCTTGATAAAGTAAGGGTAGATGGATATCATCATAGCCTAAAACAACAATGGAATCGAACTGAATAAAGGGCCCAGGATCTAGTTGCAGACGCGCGTTTAAATGATCGTCGATGACCTGATAATCCATCAGCCGAAAGGCGGCGAAAGGATAACCCATATTAGACTGTAGCCTTAATCTTTGGCTCAGAATAATCCGAAAATTAGAATCGTTTAAAGCCAGGGCATCGGGATGTTTATAGTCCAAATTATCTTTTCCATTTAGGATTTTTAATTCACCAATTTCCAGCTTGTTGCCACTGTAGAGACTATCGCCCTTCCAGTAGTGCAACCAAAATCCCGCTTCTTGAATTTTCCAAAGTAATTGTGCGGAGCTGAGACTGTCTTGCAGGATTTGTTCTAACTCACGCGTCCAACTGGCTTTGGGGCTAATAATAGTATAGTCTTGGGCTTTTAAACCCAGGCTTAGCATCAAGACCAGAAATATGCTTAGATGTCGACCTGCCATTGAATAGCCTTAAAACCTTGTTTTTCGAGATAATGATTGGCTTGCGAAAAGGGTTTGCTGCCAAAAAAGCCTCGGTGGGCCGATAAGGGTGAGGGATGAACGCCCTCTAGAATGAAATGTTTTTCGGCGGGAATGAATTTTTTCTTGCCTTGTGCATATTTACCCCAGAGGATAAAAACAATCGAATTTTGACTAGTGGCCAGGTATTCAATTAGTGCATTGGTAAAGGTCTCCCAGCCCCATTTAAGGTGCGCACCGGCCTTGCCGTCTTCCACGCTTAAACTGGCGTTGAGCAATAATACCCCTTGCTTTGCCCAGGGACTCAGATTACCACTAAAGGGAGCGGGAATATTTAGATCTGCTTGCAATTCTTTAAAGATATTTCTCAAGGAAGGAGGGAAGGCCATGCCAGTGGGAACCGAGAAAGCTAAACCATGCGCTTGCCCCGGGCCATGATAAGGGTCTTGACCTAAAATAACCACCTTGCAATCTTCCATCGGGAAAAATTCGAGAGCTTTAAACCATAAATGGGCCGGAGGATAAACTGGTATAGTAGAATTAATGCTATTAATTTTTCGCAAGAGATCCTGGAAATAATCCTTTTCAAATTCAGCCTCCAAAAAAGGTCGCCAGGAAGGATGTACCTGTTGGAGAAGGTCCTGATAGAATACCACAATCGGCATTTTTGAGTTAACAATAGAGGAACTGTGGTTAGCTATATTTGGCTAACTTTGTTGCAATCTATCTTAATTACTCTTTAATCAAAAGAATTATGAAAAAAGTATTGGTAGCAGTGATCTTAGTAGCGGGGGCTTTAGCGGTAACTTCCTGTGGTGGAGCTGAAAAGTGTCCTGCTTATACTGCAGTACCAGAGGCTGGGGAGGTGAATGTCTAAGGATGAATATCCGGACTTTAACAGACCCCACTCAGTTTGAAGAGATAGATCAGGTTTCTGAGCAGGAATTTGCCATCATCTTTAAGCATTCTACTCGCTGTGTAATCAGTGCAATGGCATGGGATCGTTTGCAACGCGACTGGGATGAACATCTTTCTGATTTACCGGTTTATTTTTTAGATTTGATTAAGTATCGGACAACTTCCGATGCAGTGTCTCGTCACTATGGCGTGGATCACGAATCGCCTCAGTTGATTTTAGTTAGGGAAGGCCGAGTTCAATACCAAACCTCCCATAATGGAATTAACGTTAAGGATATAAAAGAACTCGTAAATGGCTAAGATCAGAATCCTGACATTCATGCTCCTATTCGCTTTGTCGGCACAGGCACAGCTGGATACGGATGCAGATTTCAAGCGTCAGGTTTACGATCGCGCCTATACCGGAGGAATTAATTTTCACAGCAGAGGATACGGCCTAAATGGTCGCTACCTCAAGTTTTTGGATGGCTATAATGCTGCCGGTCTCGAAATTGACCTGGTGAAGCTTAGACATCCAAAGGAGACTATTTCATCGGAAGACATTTTTAATAATTACCGCGGTTTTGTGAAAGGCCGTATTAATTCATTTTACAGTGTTAGAGTAGGCTATATTCATGAGCATACTCTCTTTGATAAAACTGATCAGGGATCGGTGTCCATTTCTTCAATTTTCAGTGGTGGCCTGTCTTTGGGCCTCCTAAAGCCAATCTATTTAAGTGTGGATGAGTTTGGTCCGGATGGTGAATACTATACCAGTATTATTCGCTACACCGGAGAGACTAATCCGGCTAATATTAATGGTGAGGCAAATTTTTTAACCGGAATTGAGGAAACCAAATTAAAACCTGGCGTCTATCTAAAAGGTGGGATAAGTTTTGACTACCAATTACTGGATGATAAAATCACCAGCGTAGAGGCCGGAGTTATCTATGATTACTTCTTTACGGAGGTGCCCATCTTCTTTGAGGAAGATCGGGATATCAATTGGAGCGGTTTTTTCCAGTTGTACATTACAGTAAACTTTGGTTATAAACTGAACTAAGAAAATGAGTGAAGTTTTAGAAGCTAAATCTCCTGTTCGGGAGAAAGGTGCTATTAGCACGGGTAAGCCTAAATGGTTGCGCGTGAAATTGCCCACCGGACAGAATTATAAAAAGGTACGCGGTCTGGTACAGAACTATGATTTGCATACCATTTGCGAAAGCGGAAACTGCCCGAATATGGGCGAATGTTGGGGAGAAGGTACGGCCACCTTTATGATTTTAGGTAATGTTTGTACTCGGAGCTGTGGTTTTTGTGCTGTAGCTACCGGTCGTCCGGATACCGTAGATTGGGATGAGCCCGAAAGAGTGGCGCGTTCAGTAAAATTGATGAAGGTTAAGCATTGTGTGCTTACTTCAGTAGATCGTGATGATTTGCGAGATGGCGGTTCCATCATCTGGAAGGAGACCGTTCAAGCGGTTCGCCGGATGAGCCCTGGTACAACGATGGAAACTTTGATTCCCGACTTTAAAGGGGAATGGCATAATATCGATCGCATTGTGGAAGCAGCACCCGAAATTGTGTCTCATAATATGGAAACCGTACGTCGCTTAACCCGTCAGGTACGTATTCAGGCTCAGTACGATCGCAGCTTGGCAGTACTCCGATATTTGAAAGATCAAGGCTTGCCACGCACTAAATCAGGTATTATGCTAGGTTTGGGCGAAAAAGAAGAAGAAGTTATACAGTCCTTAAAAGACTTAAGAGAGGCCAAGGTAGATATCGTTACGCTTGGTCAATATTTGCAACCTACTCCAAAGCATCTCCCTGTACAAGAGTTTGTTAGACCGGAGCAGTTTGAGAAGTACAAAGAAATTGGCCTGGATATGGGCTTCCGTTATGTTGAAAGTGGACCCTTGGTTCGATCTTCTTATCATGCGGAAAGACATATGTTTTAAGCCAAGGTTAAGTATTTAGAAATTATATTTGTCGCACAGCATAAATCAAACGGAAAACGAATGAAAAGAGGATTACTTTTCTCCATCGGTGGCTTAATGCTAGCTGGAGCTTATATCTGGATGAGCCCCGCCGAAAAGAATTATTACGAGCCTCGCGAACAGAGCCTGAATGAAGCCAGTGCTCAAGGTTACGCGGAGTATATGAGCAGGATCAGAAGAAACCCTGTTACCGGTAAAGTTGAAGAAGCAGATGTAATTGCCGCACGCGAACAATTGCAGCGTATGGCCAAGAACTCTTCTTCCAGCCTTAGCCTGCAGTGGACTGAGATGGGACCCAATGATATGGGTGGTCGTACTCGTTCGCTCCTTTTTGATAAAGACAATCCCAGTAAAATGTGGGCCGGTTCTGTAACCGGAGGTATTTTCCATAGCCCTAATGGCGGTCGTAGCTGGATTCCAGTAGATGATCAAATGGAAAACCTGGTAGTTACCGATTTAGCTCAAGGAGCTGATGGTGCTATTTATGCCAGTACTGGAGAGAATTCTTACTTGTTCGTAAATACCTTGGATGGTGCCGGTATTTTTAAATCTACCGACGGTGGCTTAACCTTTAGTCAATTGGCCAGCACCGATCCTTCGCAAAACCCAAATGAGGGTTGGACCGAAGTAGGTAAAATCGCATGCGACCCTACTAATGCCAATCGCATTTATGCCGCCAGCTCCGACGGTTTAAAAATCTCCAATGATGGAGGTACCAGCTGGACTACTGAAATCAGTTCAGGAACCGGGCAAGACATTGTTGTAACAAAGTCTGGTGCTGTTTGGGCTAAAGTGGGACAAAGAATCTGGAAGTCTACCGATGGTAGCGCCGGAAGTTTCAACGAAATTACCCAGGCAGGTGGTAATACTGCTACCAGCATTGGTCGTACTACCGACCGTATGAAGATTGCAGTTAGCCCTTCCGATGAAAACTATGTATATGTATTGGTAACTACCGGTCGTGTTTTCGATCGTGTGTATCAATCTACTGATGGCGGTACTACCTGGTCTGTTATTGGAACCCGTTCAGCTTTATTGAGTATGGTTGATCAATCACCTTTTGCTGTGATGATTGGTGTGGATCCTAAAGATAAGGAGCGCATTATCGTTGGTGGTTTAACCATGTGGGAATGGTCTAAGGATAATGGTTGGTTCCAAATTGCCAGTCAAAACTCAGGCTCTACAAATTTTTATGTTCACGTAGACTTACACGAGATCCAATGGCATCCTACCGATAGCAATACTATTTATGTTGGTAATGATGGTGGTATTTTCAAATCTACTAACGACGGCTTTAGCTGGACTGAAGAGAACAAAGGTTATGCAACCATTCAGTTCTATAAAATGGCAGTTGGCTTCGATGGCGTAATCACCGGTGGAACTCAGGATAACGGTACTATTAAAATTGATCCAAACTCTACCTTACCTAAAGGTGGCGAGCGTACCATCGGTATTACTCAACCTGATGGATCCGTATTTGATGGTGATGGTGGTTATACCGCTATTTCTCACTTGGATCAGGAAGTGCGTTTTAAAGCCCGTCAGTACGGTCAAATTGGTCGTTCTATTAACTCAGGTGATGAGTACTCTTATTTCTACAATAGTAAAATGGCCGGACGTTACAATGCCTTCAGCTTTGCTTTTGCAGATTTCGTAACTCCTTACTTATTATGGGAGAAATTAGAAGATCGCAACAGTATTGATTCTATCGCATTTGTTGCTGATACCATAAAAATGAGCTACGGTTTCGGAAACGGAACCCCACGCTACTCCAGCCAGTTTACCAAGCCTCAGAGCTCAACTAAGTTTGTTCCTGAGTCTTTTGTGGTGAAGGCCGGGTCTCAAGTAGTTACTTCCGATGCCAGTGGTACTCTAAGTGGAGACGGTACTGGTACTTTCGATGCCGTAACAGGACAATATACAGTTGAATTTAATATTGGTACTTCTTTAGAAATTCGTGCCAGTGTGGCTACTATGTATGATCCAGGTGCGATCATCATCATTCCTAGTGAGACGGGGGATATTCCTATCACTGAAACTATTCCAAACGGTTTGAACCCCAGCGATACCTTTATGGTACAAGATCCGGTTCAATCTATGTTTGCAGTGGGATTAACTGCTTATACCAATGCTAGTGAGCCTGGTAACTTAGGCGGTGGTGTTTGGTTAACTCGCGATGTATTGAGCAACCGTACTCAAATCCCAGAATGGTGGCACATCGGAGCCTTAGCGAATGGTGAAACTCCTTCTTGTATGGCATTCAGCCATGATGGCGACGCTTTATTTGTAGGTACTAACTTCGGTCGAGTAGTTCGTTATTCGAACCTAACCAATGCACGCACTGAGGAAACTGCAGATATTGACATCAACTATTTGGTAAACCCTCCAGCACCTAGTAATGCTGTAGTAAACGATCGGGTGATTTTCAGTCAGCCTAATCGTTCAATCACCAGTATTGTAATTGATACTGAAGACCCAGATCGTTTAATTATTACTTGCGGTAACTACGGAAATAACTTGAATCACGTATTCTATACCGAGAATGCTCGCTCAGCTTCTTTGAGTACCTCAGGATTCGTAGCTAAGGATGGTAACTTACCTCCTATGCCTGTTATGGATGCCGTGATCAACTATAATGATGCAAGTGGTGGTCAAGTAATCTTAGGAACTGACCTGGGAGTATTCACTACCGATGATATCACCGCAAGCAACGTGAACTGGACCGCTGAGAATAATGGTTTAGCCAATGTTCAGGTATTCGATCTTTTACAAACTCGTACTATTCGTTACGACCTTGTGAGCAATACTGATTTCGAAGGAGCGATCTACGCTGCTACGCATGGTCGTGGTATTTTCCGTACCGGTTCTACTTCTGATTATGTAAGTATCGAAGAGCCTAAGCAAGTAGAGGTAGAAGCGATTGAGAAATTGGAGTTATTCCCTAACCCTGCTCAAAACAATGTAAATGTTGTTCTGAATCTTGAGAATCGCAGCGATGTGAAAATCAATGTTCGCGATATGAGCGGTAAATTGGTGAAAGCTGTTTCTTATAATAATCTGCCTGGCGGAACTGAAAAAGTAAGCTTCTCAGTTCAAAGCCTTAAAAACGGTAATTATGTAATTAGCGTAATCAAAGGCCAAGAGGTTAAAACTGGAAAACTGGTGATTGTTCACTAAGCTTTCTGATTAGATATTTCAAAGCCGCCTTGGTTCTACTGAGGCGGCTTTTTTGTTTTGCCAATGGCGCTAATGTTGAAATCTATTTTCGCATTCCGACCGTATTTTTCTGGCTACCTTCGCGGTCTCACCACTCAACAATTTTCCCTATGGTTCGAATAGCTATTAATGGATTCGGACGCATCGGACGCAGTTTAATGCGGGTTCTGGTGCATGAACCTCAGATTGAGGTTGTGGCAATAAATGATTTGGCTTCGGCTGAGAATTTGGCCCATCTCCTTAAATACGATACTACTCACCGACTTTTCCCGGAGGATATTCAACTGAATGGAGAAGTGCTAACCGTTGGTAAGCATAAAATTCTACTTTCCCATGAAGCTCAGGTCTCCAATTTGAACTGGAAAGATTTGGATCTGGACTTGATCATTGAATCTACCGGCAAGTATAAAACCAGTACCCATCTGGAAGATCATTTAAAGCTGGCAGCTAAAGTAATTTTAAGTGCCCCTCCCCAAGATGATATGAAGATGATTGTAATGGGGATTAACGAAGAAAGCATCCAGGCTGAGGATCGCTTACTTTCGAATGCTTCTTGCACCACCAATAGTGCGGCACCTTTAATTCAAGTGGTTGAAGAGCTATGTGGTATTCAACATGCTTTTATCACCACCGTACACAGCTATACTACCGATCAACAATTACAAGACGGTCCGCATAAAGATTTTAGGAGAGGTAGAGCCGCTGCTGAGTCCATTGTGCCTACCACTACCGGAGCAGCGAAGGCCATAACCCGCATTTTCCCGCATTTACAAGGCCTTATCGGTGGTGCGGGTATTCGTGTGCCAGTTCCGGATGGAAGTTTAACTGATATCACCTTTACCGTAAAAAAAACCGCCTCGGTGGAGGCGGTTCACAATGCATTTAAAGCGGCCTCCGAAGGGAGACTTAAAAACTATTTGGGCTATACCAACGAACCGATAGTTTCTCGGGACGTAATTGGCAGTACCTATTCCTCTTGGTATGATGAGGAGCTTACCACCGCCTTAGGCCCAATGTTAAAAGTCGTAGGCTGGTACGATAACGAAATGGGTTATTCGCACCGCCTGCGTGATTTAATACTCTACTTAAAGGATCGCTTCTAATAAAGCTGGTAATTCAGCTGGGTTTACCTCCTTCTTAATGATGTTCCCTTCGCGGTCTACTAAAACAGTGTAAGGGATGCTTTGGATAGCGTAAGTCTGACCGGCAGAGCTGTTCCAGCCTTGAAGGTCACTCACGTGGTTATCCCATACTAAACCGTCTTGTTGAATTGCGGCTTGCCAGTCTTGAGCAGGACTTTGTTGATTGGGTAATCCGTCGAAAGACACACTTAAAATAGTGAAGCCACGATCTTTAAACTGCTCGTATACCCGAACCAATTGAGGATTAGTCATGCGGCAAGGACGACACCAGGCAGCCCAAAAATCAACTAACACCACTTTTCCACGTAAATCGGAAAGGCTTAAGATGGTACCATCGGCTTTGGGTAAAGAAATCTCAGGAGCAGGTCCTCCAACGGCGATCGCATCCTGTCGAGCTTTCATAGCTTGCGTAGCAGCCATTTGTTCGCGCATTTGTTCCAATTGAGCATGGAAGGTTGTAGCATGTGCATTGTTAGGATAGGCGGCTTGCAGAGCGGAATCCACGCGGTTAAAGTACTCGCTGTGATCTTGAGCCCGTACAAAAGAATTATTGTAAATATTCAATTGGAAAATGAAGAGGTTGGCGATATTGGCTGGATCTTCATCAATTAAGCCCAAGTATTTAGCACTTCCGGCATCAATAATGTCTTCGAAGTCTTTTTGAGTACGACGAACAATTTCCTGGCTATTGGCACTATCCTGATACTGTTGACGCATCATGGATAAACTATCTACCTGATCGATATAAGCCTGGAAGGATGTATTAATCACCTGTAAACGCTCACTTTCCTTATTACCTTTTAAGTTGTATCCGCGGTTTACCTCTTGAACCATTGGTTCCAATTCAACCAGAATTTGTTCCGTTCCTTTGCTAAAGAAGGGAATGCGCATGCCATCATCGGTACTAATCAAATAGAAGTTGGCGCTGTCTACCGCAAAGGTGAGTTCGAAATTCCCATCCTCAGAATTTAAGGTGTCAACAGCAATAGGATCGCTGGTTGCGGGGAGCTCTTCAATAATAATTTGCTTAACCCCGGGGGCGCTAATGCGTAAATCGGTTTTGCCTTCTTCCGTTTGAGAACAGGCACTTAATAAGGTGATGAACAGACTTAGACTAACTAGTTTTTTCATGTTTATTTTTCTAAAGATTCTTGTACCAATTTGCTGGCTAATTTTGGATCGGCTTTGCCACGAGAGAGCTTCATTACTTCTCCCATGAATAAGCCGGTAAGGCCTTTTTTTCCGGCTTTGTATTCGGCAACCTTGTCTGGGTATTTGGCTAAAGCCGCATCCACCCAGCCTTGAAGCTCATCGGTATTGGATTCCTGAATTAAGTTTTTCTCTTCCGCTAATTGCCCCGCTGTTTTTTCGGGCTCTGCTAATAAGGCTTTGAATAATTCACCGGTAGCAGCGGTATTACTCACTTTGCCCTCATCTACCAAGGCAATTAATTGAGCAATTTGCTCTGCTTTAAGCGGGAAGTCACTGATGTGAGCCGCTTTTTCATTCAACCAGGATTTAATGCTGCCCATAATCCAGTTGGCGGCCGACTTATAATTGTCGGTATGCTCAATGATTTGCTCGTAAAACAGAGCAATTTCTTTGCTATCCGTAAGTAAGGATGCATCATATTCGCTTAAGCCATGTTCACGATACTTGGCAAAAAGCTCTTTGGGAAGGGGAGGCATTTGCTCCTTCATTCCGCTTACATATTCTTCACTAACAATTACCGGTTGTAAGTCGGGTTCATTAAAATAGCGGTAATCATGCGCATCTTCCTTATCCCGCAGCAACTGCGTTTTAGCACGTGCTGCATCATAGGTGAAGGTTTGCTGGGTAACCTTACCTCCGGATTCGATTAAGGCAATATGGCGATGTACCTCATAGTCGATGGCTTTCTGCACATTCCGGAAAGAGTTCATATTTTTCACCTCTACGCGGGTACCGAATTTTTCAGCGCCCACTTTACGAACAGAAATATTTACGTCGCAACGCAAACTACCTTCTTCCATATTACCATCACTAATGTCGAGGTAGCGCACTAAACGCTGCATTTCGGTAAGGTATTGGTAGGCTTCTTCACCAGAGCGGAAATCGGGTTCGGTAACAATTTCAAGCAATGGAACCCCGGCCCGGTTTAGGTCAATCAAAGTATTGAAGGGGTCAATATCATGCGAGCTCTTACCCGAATCTTCTTCCATGTGGATACGCGTAAGGTTAATGCGCTTGGGATTGCCATTATCATCTTTAACCTCAATAAAGCCACCATTACAAATTGGAGTTTTATCCTGAGTAATCTGATAGCCTTTGGGGAGGTCAGCGTAGAAATAGTTTTTACGGGCAAATTCATTCACTTCACGAATTTGCGCACCCACTGCCAAACCTAATTTAACCGCGGCTTTCAAAGCCCCCTCATTAAACATGGGCAAAGTTCCCGGATGTCCGAGGGTAATCGGACTGGTTTGGGTATTGGGAGAAGCCCCGTATTCGGTAGGATCCGAAGAGTAGGCTTTACTCCGCGTATTAAGCTGAACGTGGATTTCGATACCGATAACCGGTTCGTATTGGGCCCTTAAATCGGCCGATACTTCATTTTTTGCCATGGGTGCAAAGATGCGAAATGAATTTGGCTCTGAAGAAAGGGAAGATCAGGAAAATAGGGACTCCAGGTCACTTAAAAGCAAGCTTTGGTCTGCAACACTGAAAATGGGTTCTACCGGAAGGCTGTATAAGGGATATTCAGCTTCAATGCTTGCCAATAATGGACCTAGTTTCACCCGATCTTTATCGGTGCATAAGAGGGCGGCCTTGGCTTTTTTGGCTTCCGCCAGATGCGTCTTCAGCTCGGTTTCCGTAAAGGCATGATGATCGCGGTAGGAATTGTTTTTCAGGATAGGATATTCCTTTTCCAAATAGTCGATCATTGCTTTAGTATCGGCAATTCCGGTAATCAAATGCAATGCTTTCCCTGGTTCCAATTCATTTCCAAATTGATCACGAATCTTGCCGTATTTCAATTCACTGAATAATACCTGGGCTTGTGTATAGCGCGCTGTGGCCTGCACATAACTTTGCTTTAAAGCGGCATTTAAGTTCGTCGGGCATTTGGTGAAGATGACAAAATCCGCTCTTTCTGCCCCCTTTCGAGATTCACGTAAATAGCCAGCCGGCACCACATAGTCATTAAAGAAAGGTTGATCAAAGCGGCTGAGCATTATATAGCGATGAGCTTTTACATAGCGATGTTGAAAGGCATCATCAAGCAGGATGAGCTTCGATCCGGCAACTTCGGCGGCTTGCACTCCGGCTTTGCGCTTTTCCGATACCCAAACACGTACCGGAAACTTTTGGGCTATTTGCAGGGCTTCATCACCAAAGTCCTCGGCTCTTCCATTGGGCTGTACTTCCAACAGGCCTTTAGACTTGCGTCCATAGCCTCTGGAGACTACCGCTTTGGGTTCTGCGCTAAGCTGCTGGATTAAAAATTCTGTAAATGGAGTTTTACCAGTTCCCCCCATGCTTAAATTGCCAATGGCGATAGTGGGCACCTTGCTTTGGTAGCTTTCCAATCTACCCTCATCAAAGGCTCTGTTACGAGCTGTGGTAATTAGATCGTAAAGCATTCCAAAGGGGCGCAATAGTATTTTCAGGGCTGGATTCAAGCTTTATTCATTAAGATCATTTCCCAATCTTTGGGATGATACCATTCCATATTTTGCTCTCTGCGAAACCAGGTTATTTGTCGTTTGGCATAACGCCGACTGTTCTTTCGAATTTCATCCAGAGCAAATTCTAAATCGTAAGCTCCTTCAAAGTAGGGGAAGAGCTCTTTATAACCTACGGTTTGTAGGGCATTGAGTTCTTTAAAATCAATCAGGGGACGGGCTTCTTCCAACAATCCTTCAGAGACCATTAAGCCTACCCGGCGATTGATGCGATCGTAAAGCTCACTTCTATCGAGTTCTAAACCAATTTTGCGCACCGTATAGGGTAATTGCTTCTTCGCCTGATTGCGAAAGGAACTGTAGGGCTTACCGCTACTGCGAATCACTTCCAAAGCTCGAATCAAACGCTGGGGATTTTGAATATCCATTTGTGCAAAGTAGTCAGGGTCGCTGCCACGCAGTTCTTGCTGCAGGCTCTCTATGCCTTTATCATCCAATTCTGTTTGGAGTTCTTCGCGGATTCCGGCTGCTACTTCGGGCATTTCATCAAAGCCTTCAATTAAGGCTTTTAGATAGAGCCCGCTTCCACCTACCAAAATAAGGGTATCGTATTGCTGATGTAGTTTGGCAATGCGTATGGCGGCATCTTCCGCGAAAGCGGCCGCATTAAACTCATCCTTTACACTACGGTCCAGGATGAAATGATGCTTAACTCGCTGGCGTTCTTCCTCGTTGGGCGCTGCCGTACCAATGGGAATTTCACGGTAAAACTGTCGGGAGTCGAAGGAGAGAATCTCGGTTCCAAGGGCTTCAGCTAAATTTATTGCCACCGAAGTTTTTCCCACGGCTGTAGGTCCAGCAATACACCAGATCGATTTCTTAGAGTGCTGCGCCACAGTGCTGACAGTATTTGGCTTGCATAGGGAGGCCCTCTGCATTACAATTGGAACAGCTTTTACTACTGCTGGATTCTTCCTTGCTTTGGCTGCGAGTGATTTCTGAAGTAACAATCCCTGTGGGTACGGCAATTACACCATAGCCCATAATCATAATCACTGAGGCAATGAATTGCCCAAGGGGAGTAGCAGGACTAATATCGCCATAGCCCACCGTGGTGAGGGTTACGATGCACCAATAGATACTAACGGGAATACTCTTAAAGCCATTTTCCGGACCTTCAACCAGGTACATCACCGTGCCCATGATAAAGTTGATGCAGATCACCGCAATGAGGAAAACCGCAATTTTATGTCGTGATGCCCGCAAGGCGGTTCCCAATACATTGGCTTCACCAATAAAGCGCACCATTTTCAACACTCGGAATACCCGTAATAATCGCAAACTGCGAATTACAATGAAATACTGGGCACCTCCTAAAACCATAGCTAAATAGGAGGGTAGGGTAGAAACCAAATCGATAATGCCATAAAAGCTCCAGACATAGGTGATGGGGCGTTTAACGATGGCCAATCGAACCAAATACTCAATAGAAAAGAGAACGGTGAAAAACCATTCCAGCATCACAAATTGCTCCTGATACTGGGCCCGGAGTTTCGGGACGCTTTCCAGCATAATTACCAGCAAACTGCTTAAAATGGCGATTAAGAGGAGTACATCGAATCGTCGACCCGCGGGAGTGTCCGATTCGAAAATAATGTGATACCATTTCTTTCTCCAGTCTTTTTCTGCGGGTTCCAGCATTAAAGGTCTCTTTTGCGGATCAAGAAATAGGAACTAAACAAAAATACCAAACTGTAAGCCAGAGAAACCCACCACATATGCCAGTTTAAGCTGGGAGCTTCTCGTTGACCAAAGAAATCGAGAATACGACTTATGGGTTCCGGTACCAGACTCCGAGAGGGGCGAGTAGGTAGGTAATCAAAAAGGGCCTCACCAGGTTCGCTGAGCCAATAGCCTAAAAACTGTTCTACTACATAGTAGTACATAATGAGAATTACAATGGTAATCACACTCTTTTTAGTCAGGAAACCCAGGAATAAGGCCATACAAAGGATAAAAAAGGTCTCCATGAAATAGCCGATCAGGAAACTGCTTTCGGCCCAAAGGTTCGCTTCGGCCATATCGTTATTGGCATAAGCTAAAACCACAATGGTAATTCCTACAACTATTGTACTGAGTACAGAGAAGAGGACCAGGGTAAAAACCTTGGATAGGAAAAACTGACCTACCGAAAGGCCATCGATAATATTTTGACGATAGGTACGGTACTCAAATTCGGAGCTCACGAAGAAGAGCAGCAAGAAAGCCGGAATAAACTTGAAGAAACTGGCCCAGAAGGTGGCGTTTTGCCAGATCAAGGGTAAACGATAAAAGCCTGCTTCTTCGAAAGTTCGAGGGAGTAGCATCATGGCCATGCCGGCATCGGCAGCATCCTCAGCTTTGGGCCCGCCACCAGGAAGTGGAATTTTGCCAAAGGTCCATAGTAAGACCGATAATAATACCAGGAAAAGACCCATGCCCCACCAGAAAAAACGGTGGGTGCGCAGCTTATACCATTCAATTGCAATGAGACGCATCATGAGTCGATCAGTTTTAAAAATCCTTCTTCTAAGCCCGCTTGCTTAATCTCCAGGTGATTGAGGAAAACCTGGCGCTCGGCCAGCCATTGATTGAGCTCTTCCGCTTTCAATTCGGGATCAATTTCCAAATCGAAGAAATGCCCATCTCTATGTATGTTTTGAATTTGTGGATGCTGACTTAATAGCGCTTCCAATTGAGAATCATTATTGGCTTTAATGCGCAATAAAGCGGCATCTCCTGATAATTCAGAAGCCAGGCCTTCGAAGCGTAATACTCCATTTTGCAATACCACTACATGTTCGCATACCTTTTCTACCACGGCCAAAATGTGACTGGCCATGAGCACGGTAATTCCACGGGCAGCAATATCCATAATAAGCTGTCGAACTTCAGCAATACCTCTGGGATCTAATCCATTGGTAGGCTCATCTAAAACCAAAACTTCAGGATTGCCTAAAAGGGCCGAAGCAATAGCCAGGCGTTGTTTCATGCCCAGGGAATAGGTCTTGAACTTATCATCTGCTCGATCTAGGAGCTTAACCTGTTCCAGTACTTCCTCAATATTGGGCTCCTTGATTTGCTTCACCTTGGCGGCCAGAGTCAAATTTTGACGGGCCGTCATGTAAGGGTAGAAATTAGGCGTTTCCAATAGAGCACCAATATGTTTCTTGGCTTCTTGAGGAGATAAATTATCGAACCAAGAAAAGGAGCCGGAGAGCGGTTGAATCACTCCCAGTATCATTCCCAAGGTGGTAGTTTTTCCGCTGCCATTGGGACCAAGAATCCCAAAAACACTGCCCTTGGGGACCGCGAAACTAACTTCGTTCACCGCTTTAATGCGGCCATAATGTTTGCTGAGCTTTTCGAGCTTTAAGACGGTATCCAAATTTAGACGGGCTTAAAAATGAGCGGAAAATTTCGTAAATTTAAAAACATCATAAACATAAAAGAGGGGCTATGGGAAACAATACCAATCCGATTAAACGCATTGATAAAGAGTTGATCGACAATCTGCGCTTTCCAGCGCAGGAAGTATTATCCCGAGCAGAAGATTTAAACGAACGAAAGTTGGTATTGCATCGCGCAACCAGCTTAGGAAATTTACAAAAGCATAAAGTTTTAATCCGCTTTGAGGATGAGGATGGACTTAAAGAGGTGTATACCACCATTTGGGCCATCACTGATAATAAAGTGCTACTAAAAGCCGGACGTTTAATTCCCGTACATCGTATACACTCGGTAGAGATCAGCTACTCTTGATAGTCGTCAAAATCGTTAAATTCATCGAGGTCCAGGTCCAGATCACCAAAAAGATCATTAGACCCTTGGGCCTCGGGTCTTTTTGGGGCTTCCTCTGGTCGCATTCCCTGAATTAATACCACCTTACTGCGTTCGGTTTCCGGGCCTTCAGCAGAGAGCACTTCCAGGAAGAAGGTCCACATCTCCAAAAAGTCATACACATAAAGCAATCGATCTCCCTCTTCGCCTAATACATGCTGTACCTGCAAGTCTTTCATGCTGGTTTGGCGCTCATCAAAAGGCATCAAGGGGATTTCATGTCCTTGCTCCCAGTCTTCATTGCTATGGTAGAAACTAGCCATTTCACCCGGGCTAAGTTGAAAGCTTTGCAGAATGGCTAAATGCAGTTGATCTAAATTGAGGTCTGCGGGTACGAGAAGGTCACGTAATACATCTTCTTCCTCCCAGTCGAGGACCACTCGTATTTTAATGCTCATGATCTAATTTTGGTTCCAGGCCCATAGAACGGGCTTTATCGTATAAAAAGCGTAAGGCTTGTTCGCGATCGTTTTCGATTTCTCCGTCTAAGATAGCATCCTTAACCGCGCTTTTCAAGTTTCCAATTTCCGGACCGGGCTTTAAATCAAAGATTTGCATGATTTCCATGCCATCCACCGGAGGTTGAAACTGACGCAAACGGTCCTTTTCTTCCACTTCGATTAACTTATCGCGTACCTCTTGATATTTAGCCAGATAGCGCTTTTTCTTCTTTTCATTGCGAGTGGTTAAATCGGACTCACAAAGAATCATCAATTCATCAATATCTTCTCCGGCATCAAATAAAAGCCGGCGGGCTGCAGAGTCGGTTGCCTGTTCCTCCGCCACTGCCTGGGGGCGAGAACTTAGCAATACCATTTTCTGCACGTATTTCATGGGCTCACCGAGGGGCAATTTTAAACGACGGAAGATCTTCCTCACCATTTTAGAACCTACAAACTCATGACTATGGAAGGTCCAGCCGGTGCCCTTCACAAATTTCTTGGTAGGTGGTTTGCCAATATCATGAAAGAGGGCCGCGTAGCGCAACCAAAGGTTTTCACTGCGAGCAGCCACATTATCCACGACAATGGCGGTATGGTAAAAATTGTCTTTATGACTTTGTCCTTCCAGTTCTTCAACTCCGGCAAGGTCTACAACTTCGGGGAGGAAATGCTGCAGTAATCCGGTGCGATAAAGGAGGATTAAGCCTTTGGAAGGCTTGGGAGAGGCCATAATTTTATGGAGTTCGTCTACGATGCGCTCCATGCTGATGATCTCCAATCGCTGATTTTGGCTGCGAATCGCTTGCAAACACTCATCGGTAATGGTGAAGTCTAATTGGGTGGCAAAGCGAATGGCGCGCATCATCCGCAAGGGATCATCGCTAAAGGTGATTTCGGGATCTAAGGGGGTACGGATGATACCCTCATTCAAATCTTGAATGCCCCCAAAGGGATCGAGGAGTTCACCGTAATTTTCTTTATTCAGGCTGAGCGCCAGGGCATTGATGGTGAAATCACGACGTTTTTGATCGTCCTCGCGTGTGCCATCCTCCACAATGGGCTTGCGGCTGTCGCGCTGATAGGATTCACGTCGCGCACCTACAAATTCCAATTCCAGGTCTTCCTTGCTCAGCTTAATTTGAGCGGTACCAAAGTTTTTGAAAACATTCACCTTTCGGCCCCCGAGCCGCTTAGCTACTTCCTTGGCCAGTTCAATCCCAGAACCTACGGCAACTACATCAATATCTTTGGGTTCTTTCCGCTGCAAGAGTAAATCACGAACATAGCCGCCTATCACATAGGCTTCTACACCCAGATGGTCTGCTGCTTCGCCCAGAGTGCGAAATATAGGATGATCCAGTGCTTTTTGCATGGGCTTAGGCCGGGATTACTTTTTCGGATAAAATACCGAGTACAATGAAGAGAATCAAACAAAAATAGATTCCCACATGACTGCGCTTGATCTTTTGCTTTAATTCCAAGAGCTCTCCCTTTTCATCCTCTTCAATAGGAACGGCATAGAGCATGGGGAAGAGCAGAAAAGCCTCGGCGCGAAGGTTACGCTCCTTAATATCTTTCCAATCAAAAAATAAAAAGCTCTTTAGCGTGCCCGCTTTTTTACCGGCTTTAATTTGCAAATACTGCATTTGCAAGGCCATCTTTCGGTGAAACAAAAACAGTAGCCCAAAAATTACCAGGGCAGTGATGCTAAAAAATACTACGGACATGCGCTGAAATGTGCTGCAAAAATAGGGCTTTATTCAAGCTTAAGAAACTGAAACTTCCTGATAATGTTTCAGGGTTTTGGCTGCCATTTTGGAGGGGATAAAATCCTGCAGAATTTCCCTGGCACCCTTTGTTAATCGGGAGGCTAAAGCAGGGTCATCTAAAACTTGTAAAACTCCTTGAGCCAGAGCGGTGGTATCCTTTACCTTGCATAGGATTCCGCTTTTTTGATTCTTAACCATTTCCGGGATACCTCCGGCATTTGTGGCTACTACCGGAGTACCGCTGGCAAAGGCATCTAATACCGAAGTTCCTAATCCTTCCATTTCAGAGCTAAAGAGGAAACAATCCAAATCAGCTATTACTTCTGGAACATCTTCACGAAATCCCAAAAACGTCAATTGATCCTCTAATCCCAACTTCTGCTGATAGGCTTTTAGTTCCGCTTCTAATTCGCCAGTCCCGGCAAGGAAGAAATGTATATCCTCGCGCTCAGCTAATAATATTTTAGCGGTATCCATAAAAGTGAATAGATCTTTATGGCCAGTTAGAGCAGCCACATTTCCGATCCATTTATGTTCGGCGAATTGAGGGAATTCGGCCCGAAGCTTTCCTTTTTTTATGCCTTCAAAGCGGGAGGGTTCAATGGCGCTGTGTACGGTGAATATGCGATTGGGCTCTTTAAGGCTCTTTTTGAGTATATCTGCAATAGCTTCACTTACACAGAGGTAGCGCGAAACAGAAGGATGATTGTATTTAAAGGCACTCATCCTGGATTGAGCCACCGGAAAATCTACCCTTCGGGATACCACCAAAGGACAAGAAGCAGAGAAAAAATGCTGGGCATATACCGCAAAACCATGGGCATGGGCATCATGAGCATGCCATAGTCCTATTTTGTTTTGCTTGTGATAGCGACTTAAGCGTGCGGAAAAGCGCAGATCAATGGAACTGGCTTTGGGCAAGGCTAATACCGGGAACTTATTCTCTAAGGCCCAATGGTGAAGAGGAGCATTGGCAATACAAGCAAGATGCTGCTCTATACCCAATTTTTGCAGTTCCAGGCAGAGGTAGGCTATTTGTTGTTCGCCTCCACGCCAGGACCTTGCGGTTGATATATGTAATATAGGAGCCTGCATTAAGACCTCTGCAATTTCATGAGCTTCCGATACTTAAGATAGGTTGCATGGGCACTCCAGCGCGCAATCATCCAGCCTTCTTTACCGTCTAAAAAACCTAGGCGGAATACATAAGCTCTTATGAATTTTAAAAAAGGGGAGAAGAGCAATTTGAAATAACTGGAGCGTTTGCCATTTTCAAAAGCGGCCTTGGAGGATATATCGGTGAACTTTCGAATTTGGGCGATATGCTCATCAAAAGTGTAAATACTGTAATGGAGGAGATGTCCCGGTAAATCCTGAATTGTAGATTCCTTTTCCATGATAAAGGTATCATGTGGGTTTTGCCCGCCCCAAGCGCCTTTGCGACTGTCCCAGAGGCGTAATTTCCGATCGGGATACCAAAGCCCGTGACGAATCCATTTACCGCAATAATTGGTTAGGCGATTTAAACGATAACCGTCGGCCGTCCAATTTTCTTTGATGGCTAAAATAGCCGCTTCCAAGTCAGGGTCCAGGGCTTCATCCGCATCCAGCGAAAGAACATGAGGATACTTAGCTTGAGAAATGGCCCAATTCTTTTGTTGAATATGCCCATCAAAAGCATGAGCTACAAAACGAGCACCAGCGGCCTTAACCAGTTCTTCGGTACGATCCGAACTAAAGGAATCTACCACCACAATATCATCAGCTACCTTTTGCAAAGAAGCCAGGCAGCGAGCAATGTTCTTTTCCTCGTTGTAGGTAATAATGACCGCCGAAATTTTAATCATGTCCTGCAAGTTCGTGGTAGGTGTCCATCCATTGACGGGCAATTACCTGATCTTTAAACTGGGCTACAAAATTACGGTTCTGCTTAATGGATTTTTGGCGAAGGTCTTCGTCCTCCCAGAATTTACGAATGGCAGTCCCTAATTGCTCGGGTGTATTTTCTTTTACCAATAGCGTTCCAGGGCCAGCTACTTCCTTTAAAGCAGAATTAGCACTGCTGATTAAGGCCGTATTACAGGCCATAGCCTCGACCAAGGGAATGCCAAATCCTTCAAAATTGGAGGGATAAGCCATAAAGGTGGCCTTTTGATAGAGTCCGGCTAATTCAGCATTGGGCCCAACTTTAATAGGGCGAATGAGTTTTTTTTCTTCCGCCGAAAGGCTATTGTAAAAGTCGACCCAATATTTTTTAGGTCGGCCCACTAGCACCAGGGGTATATTCTCTGCCAGGCAAGCTTGCGCCAAGGCAACCGGATTTTTACGCGGTTCTAAAGTTCCTACGAAGAGACCAAAACGCTCGGGTAATGCCTCCCTTTTAATGAGGGCCTCTCCTAAGTCTTGATGATCTTCCCAAAATTCAGGTGCACAACCTTGACCAATTACTTTAATCTTATCCGGGCTAATGCCTAAAAGCTTAATAAGGTCTTCTCGGGTTTGATGACTAATGGCTACCACCAAATCGGCTCTTTGGCATGCCGCGAGGGCCTTGCGTTTATAGATCTTACGATCGATGGCTTTATATAGTTCGGGGTAGCGCAGGAAAATCAGATCATGAATACTCACGATGGATTTTATGCCCAGTCGGGATAATCCCTGAGGCAATTCAGCCGAAAGGCCATGAAAAATTTCTACGCCTTCTCTTTGGGCTTGTTTGCTGATAAATCGTCGGCGCCAAAGTTGAGCGTAAAGCTTCGATTTTAAGGCCGGTAATTGTTCAATCACATTGCTGGGCGCAAGAAAGCTTACGCTACCGGGCCAGGGATTGTACAGTCGAAATTCAGAATCGGGATAATCTGCAGCAAGGGCACGAATTAAGTTGCGACCATAGTTTCCCAGGCCACTGTGATTGTGGTAAATGCGCTTTGCTTCGTATCCGATGATCATTCTGAAATACTATGCCACTGTCCCTTTTGATAGGTAGCCAGGGCCTTGCCTTTAAAGGTATAATCTGCAAAGGGATAGTTTGCCGCTTTGCTTCTTTTACGATGGTCCTTCCAGTTCCATTCCATTTCTGGATCGAAAAGGGTGAGGTCCATGGCACTGCCTTCGGCAATACTACTATCACTTTGGTAATTGATGACTTCGCGGTTTTCGCGGCTTAAGCACCGTACTATTTTTTCCAAGCCCAGTTCAGTTCCGAGCTCCGTGTTTAGAAGGGCAAAACTGGCTTCCAGGCTGGCGGCACCAAACTGAGCCAGATCAAATTCGCAGCGCTTTTCTTCGATGGTGCGAGGGCGGTGGTCGCTGGCAATGCCTTTCAAAGTGCCATCTTTCAAGGCAGTAATTAAGGCCTGGCGATCTTCCTCGGAACGTAGCGGTGGGTATAGTTTAAGATTACTATCGTATTGATCCAAAGCTTCATCGGTCCAAACCAGATTGAAGAGGTTTACATCCCCACTAACTTTAAGTCCTTTGGCTTGCGCCTGACGAATTAAATCAACTCCCATTTTACTGCTTACTCCTTGAAAGTGAATGGCGCTGCCAGTATATTCTGCTAAGGAGATATCACGTGCCATAGTAAGGCTTTCTGCTAATTCGGGAATGCCTTTTAAACCCAACCAAGTGCTTTTGCTTCCTTCATGCATTTGCCCACCGGCAGTCATGGCGGTGTCGTAGGATAATACTTGCAAAGCCCTAGGCAGCTCACGATGGTAAAGTAGAGCCAGACGCATTAAGGCCGCATTGCTTACTGCTTTGGTACCGTGACTAAAAGCCAGGGCACCAGCCTCGCGCATATCGTACATTTCGCTGAGTTCTTCCCCTTTGAGACCTTTACTGAAGGCCGCAATGGGTAAAAACTCTACCGGACTGTTTCGGGAATGGGAGCGTAGGTATTCTACTGCCGATTTAGTGTCAACCACCGGATCGGTTTGCGGGGATAGTGCTACCGCGGTAAAACCTCCCCATTGGGCTGCGGCTGCACCGCTTTGCAGGGTTTCTCGGTCTTCATTACCGGGATCATTAAAGTTGGCTCTAAGCTCTACCCATCCCGGACTTAAGTGTAAATTCTTTCCTTCGATTAATTGGGCCCCTTCTGCTTGAAGATTGCTCCCCAGGGTGGCAATTTTCCCCTCTTTTAAAAGTACATCCAGTACTTCCTGATGGTGGGGTGAAGAAGGATCAAGGATCCTTACATTTTTAAGGAGGTAGTTGGCTTGGTTCATCTTCGGCCGGACTTTAAGAATAACATTTCGAGGAATAGAAATAATAAGGTGAGCATCAGGAACCAGGGCCAAAGGGCGGTACTTTCCATTAGGATGCTGGCTTTGAGCTGGGCTTGTTCCTGGGTGGAGGAAGGATCAATGATTTGCGCTTCAGGCTTAAATAGTTCATTTAGCTTGAGGTCGGCATTTTGCATTAAGCTTTCGCGTGGATCCAGGTTTACTGAGAAGTAGGCAATGTTTTGCTGGTTTCTTTTTACAGGATAATTTCCGGCTTTCAATTTTTGAGAGCCCAGCCGCAATTCATAGTGATCATTTTGATAGCGCTGGTAGGGAATAAGCTCGCCATCAGGAACCACAATTTTTAAAGCTTCTTCCATTTGAAGAGCCTCCACAATTTGGTAATCCTTGCTATTACCAGCTTGTACATAGGCTTTGGCTTTGCCACCGGCATAAAAAGAAGCATTGGCTAAAAGTGGAATTAAAATGGGATGCGCAGCTAAATTGCTTTGCTCTGGATTAATGCTACTTAAGGCATAAAACACTTGTCCATTGGCTAGAGGCTTGCGGGCGATTAATGGTCGATCCTTTGCAAAACTCAAGAGACTGATGGAACTTCTATCCAAGCTTTGAATTCGAGATTTTGAATAGGGAAGGAGGGGAGCTTTTCGGTTTTCAACAAAGGTGTTTTCCAGGTAGGGATCCACTTGATTGAGTTCCTGTGCCATCAGGCTATCCACAATCCACCTTCCTTCTACCTCAATGCCAAAACTTTGCAATTGCTGTTGATACATTTGGGCATCTGAGCCAGGGAAAAACCAAATATTCTTGCCTTTTTGCAAATGCTCTTCCAGTCTTTGCTTCAAGCTTTCGCTGATAGATTGATTGCTTTCTAGAATGATAAGTCGAGAATCCGCCAGATAATCGTAATCCAGATCCTGGCTGCTACTCTTTTTAAACTCAAAATATGGATCGCGGAAAATACTTAAAGGCAGCGCGGTCTCCCCTTGTTCTGAAAGATAGTACACCTTTTGCTTAGCCAGGGTTTGAAAGCTGAAATAGAACTGATTATCAAAATTAGGTTCGCCCTTAGAAATACTAATTCGACCACGATATGCACCTGCTTTCTGAGGAATAAAGCTAATGGGGAAGGCCGTGCTTTGTTGGGCAATTAAATCTACCACCCGTGCATTTTGCAAGGTGTCATTCAACCAAAACTCCAGGCTTACTCCACTCAGGTCTTCCTGGGAATAATTATGCAAGAATACTTCCATATCCTGCACTAAGCCGGGTACAAAAATCGGTGCTTTAAAAGCCAAGGAATCGATCGCAGCATTATTGGCGCCCACATCGCTGCTTAAGGCTAATAGTTTTATTTCTTCATTATCGGTACTTTCCAGAGCCTCGGAACCTAGTATTCCGGCTTGGAAATCACTTAATAAGTGAATCTGATGCTTCGCTTCAGGATTTTGAGAGCTGAGGTTGCGAATGCGATTCAGAACTTCCTCCAAACTGCGAAACTCGGAACTGTAATCCAATTGCTCGGCTAAATCCTTGGCTTCAGAAGCCGGATAATAGCGTTGATACTTGCTGTCAAAATCATTGCTCAGCACTTGAACCTCGATGTCTTCGCCTAAAGAACCTAGGAATTGCGAAGCAAAAAGTCGCGCTTGATTTAAAAGCGGTCCCTGACTCCCATCCCTTTTCATGCTCAAAGAATTATCCACAAAGAGGTGCAGATATTGCTTTTTAAGCTCACCGGTATTTTGGCTGCTATCGAAATAAGGAAGGGTAAAGGCAGTGACCAATGCGGCTAAAGCTAATCCCCGCAAAAGTAGGATCAGCCAATGTCGCAGACGTTTAACCGATTTGCGTTCTTCTTCTAATTGCTTTAAAAAGCGGGTGTTAGAAAAGAAAACGGTTTTTGGTCTTCGTAAATTGAAGAGGTGGATGAGCAGTGGTATGCTCAGGGCGAAGAGAGCCCAAAAGAATTGAGGAAAGCCAAAATTCATCAAAGCACAAAAGTAGTGGATTGGAGAGAATAGCCGAGCACGAAAACTAATTTTCGCTCAACAGAATTTCATCCAAGAAATCTGAGATGGCCTTTTCGGTTCCCGGAACGTCCTTAGATTTAATCGGTGAGCCTAATACATGGTTACCTACTTTATCCAGTTTTACCAATCTCTTTTGATTTTCTGCCGTGCCTAAAAGATCGTGCATCCATTCAATTTTTTCAACGGATACCACCGGATCTTGCTCCGCATCGGATTTGTAATAGCAAAGGTTTAATACCGGTTGCTTCACCTTGGCGAAGGTTTCGGGTATCAGGGTGCTTTCCAGGAGGTTCTCTAATTCAACCAAAGCATGCACAGTGTAGAGCGTATCCCAGTATAGGGCATGACCGGCAGAATCGGACACTACTCGGCGCTGATCCCCTAAAACCAAATGGGCGATTTGCTCTCCCCAAGGATCATCTAATAAGAGGGCATTGGGGTCTTTTACCCGAATATTGGGGGATAGATTAATAAGGGCTTTTACTTTCTCAGGAAATTCGGCAGCCAGATTAAGGGCATAGCTACAGCCTGTACTGGTGCCCATAATGAGGACTTTCTGTCCCAGCTTTTCAGCTAAGGCCAGATATTCTTTGGCATCTTCCCAGGCACCAATTGCAGTATATTCTCCTAGCTGCTCATTTCGGTAACCATGTCCGGCTAAGCGAGCTAAAAGCAAATTGGCACCCAGCTTTTGTGCGATGTGCTGATGCAGTGGGGCTCCCTCACCCTGACTGGCAGAGAAGCCATGTAAATAGAGAACTACCCATTCGGTCTGGCGAATACTATCGGCCCAAATGATTCGCGCCTCATTGTCTTTTCGCAATACAAAAGCGGCTTCACGGACCGCTAAATAATGGTCGAGTTCGTTTAAGGATTCTTCAATTTCAGGAAAGGAGGGGTCGAGGCTAATCGCTTCGGGACGGGGGCCGGCAAAGTAAAATGCCGTTAGTAATCCTAGGATTAGGATACTGATGAGGAAGCCTTTTTTCATTTTAACAATTTACAATCTACCAGGATGTAATTGAAATCTTCCACATCAGTTTTATTAAGTTTTAAAGTGCCCACAAAATTGAGGTAATCATCGGTTTCTAAGCGTGGTGGTTTATCTGCGAAATGCAGGCTCATCACACTTTCCGGGCCGGCTCCACCACAGAAAAAACAAGCGCTGAAGGGATAGGCAGATAAAGCGTATTTACCTCCATCCACATCCAAGGGTATTACATAACCTTTAATCAAGACCTTCTTTCCGTTCAAATTTTCAACTTCATCGCTGAAATCAGGCACTAAATACCAGGCTTCGAAGTCTTCGAAGTATTGATCGATGAACTCCACCTTGGCCAATAATTTCCAATCAATGACCTTGGCTTCATCTTGAGCCATCAGGCTCCAGCCACTTAATAAGAATACAAGGATTATTAGCTTTTTCATTATCCGGAGATTTCGGCATTTTCAAGGGTAAAAAAGAGACCCGAACCATTGCGGTTAAGTTTTAGGGTTCCTTTTATCGGAAGGTATTTATCGGTGGCAAATCGCCCGGGATCGGCGGTGAATTTTAATTCGATAACCGTTTCCGGTCCGGCATTACCACAGAAGAAACAGGAGCTAAAAGGATTTTTACTGAGCGCATAGGTATTGGCTTCTACGTCTACCGGGATTAGGTAGCCGGCAATGATAACTTCCTGTCCTTCAAATTGATCTTCCAGTATTTTTGGGAACTGAGGCGTATAAAGTCCGGTAGACGGATCCTGACTGTAATTGGTCATGGCCAGAACCGGCCAGGCTAAATTTTTTTGAGCCAGAACATTAAATCCAATAAAGAGGCTAAGCGCCAAAAAAAGATACTTAGGCATGTGCCAGAGTTTTAATAATGTTGATGCGATAAGCATGCCAGGCTGGTAATACGGATGCGATAATTACCACGCCAATTAAGGCCAGCAGGGTGTAAATACTGTTCCAATTGAATAGGACTTCAGAAGTCGATAATTGATAGGCCGGGCTTACTAAGGTGCCAATAAATTGGAAGGCAATAATATTGAGGATAAGGGCTACAAAATAGGAGATCAATCCAATGATCAGTCCTTTTACCAGGATGAATTTCAGAATACGAGAGGGCGGACTGCCAATGGCCCGAAGGAAGGCAAACTGGGGTTCATCATCCTTAAGTCCTTGGAATAAGGCCAGGAACACCGATAGTGCAGCGATACCAATGAGTAGGTAGGCTAAAATATTGAGGAATTGCACAAAGGAATCAGCCAGGCTAAACAAGCGATTTACCTCAATAGCGGGCAAGGCTGCTTGCATGGGTGTTTTCTCATTAACCATGCGTGGTAACATGATATTGGCCATGGGGCTTTTAAAGCGAATTAAGGCGGCGGTAATTTCCTTGGGTCCATCGGTATGTTCGTGCACATCCCATAATGAGGCAGTGGGGCATAGGATCAGTTCATCCAGTACCGTACCACTAGGCTGATAAATACCTACCACTTTAAAGGGGTGATGGTGATGCTCTTCAGCTTCCTGATTAAGGCCATGAGAGCCTTCGAAGGTATCTCCCACTTGTAATCCGGTAGCTTCCGCTACTGCTGATCCTAAAACTACCTCCATGGATTTCTGAAAACCGCGCCCATCCGCTAATTGCATGGCATACCAATGGGCATAATTGCTATCGGTACCCACAATGCGCCAGGAACGGAAGTTATCGCCATAAGACAGAGGTACGGCTGCTTCGATTAAGGGGTGCTTTATTAATTTCTTGTACTCATCTAAGGGAATGTTTCCGGTAGGCGGATCTATATGATAAACGCTGCTCAGGATAATTTGCAGGGGACTGCCTTTGGCTCCGACCACCATATCAATTCCCTTGATATTATTACGGAAGGAGTCCTCAAAACTGTTTCGGCTATTGAGTAATAAGAGGATTAATCCCGTACTTATAGCCAAGAGGATAACACTCAGGCTATGATGCAAGCTTCGGTACCGAATGCTTTTCCAGGCCGCTTTCCATTGATTCATAGCGAATAACTTTTAGGGATTCGGTCCTTAAGCCTTTGATCATGGGTAACCACTAATAAGGCACTTTCAAAATTTTCTACTACTGATAGTAAGAGCTCACCCACTTTGGAGGCATTACGATCATCAAGAGCCGAGCTGGGTTCATCGGCTAAGATTAAAGCAGGTTTTTGCAGAAGGGAGCGAGCAATGGAAGCTCTTTGCTGTTCACCCAGGCTGCAATCAGCGGGTTTCTTGGTTTTAAGATGACTGATCTGTAATTGCTCAAAAAGGTGATTTATCCAATCCTGATCAGCTTTGGCACCCTGATAGCGTGCACTGAGTTGAAGGTTCTCCTCTAAACTGAGATAGGGTAAAAAGAAAGGACGCTGAAATACTAAACCAATATGCTGGGCTCGAAATTTTTCTTTTTCCCTTTCGCCCATGCTTTTTAGGTCTGTACCCTTAATGCTTACCGAACCGCTTTGCGCATTTAAAAGTCCGGCCAATAAATGCAAAAGGGTGGATTTACCACTACCGGAAGGACCCAGTAATAGTGCGGCTTCCCCCTTATTGATCCCGATGTCAGGAAAACTAAAGGTCTCCGTTGTAGGGTAGGAGTACTTTAGTTCGGAACTTTGTAGAATCATAAAGGCAAATTTAGCTAAGAAATAGGGTCATGAGAACATTAGTCATCGGCGCAAGCCCCAAACCGGAACGCTATTCAAATCGAGCATTGCTCATGTTGCATGAGCATGGTTTTGAGACAGAAGCTCTAGGTCTACGCGAAAGTACTTATGCTTTTGGAAGTATCGATGCCGGATTTCCAAAATATGAGGATATCGATACGGTAAGCTTGTACGTAGGCCCTAAAAATCAAGCGGTCTATTATGACTATATCCTGGCTTTAAAACCACGCAGGGTGATCTTCAATCCGGGAACAGAGAATCCTGAATTTTATGAAAAACTGGAAGCGGCGGGGATTGAATATGAACAAGCCTGTACTTTGGTATTGTTGAGTACGGGGCAGTATGACTCTTAGTTAGAAGTAAATCCAGCGCTAAGCTCATTTTCAAATTCAAGAATCATGTCTTCTGGGGCGGGACCAAGCTCTTGAAGGTCAAAATGCCATTCTTCCTCAATTAGCATATCGCAATCACCAGGGTTGTCAACGTATAGTGCCAATTGATGATGCTTATTATTAGTGCTAATCCATCTAAGATGTGCTTCAGTGCGGGAACAACCGCTGTACTGAAATTGAATAAACAAACAGCCATTGAATTGTTTCAGGTTTTGAATAGTTACCAATCGTAGATTACTGTCAGAAAAATCACTGGCCTTTTCTAATTCAGTGCAAAAAATGGCTGTGCTTTTTGGGATCCTGTACTTTTTTAGGTCTTTCACCTGAATGCCAGATTGCATTTTACTTGCAGGGGGAGTAGCCTTTTCTAGAGCAACTGTTTTTTTTGAACCGCAAGCACTCAGAAATAAGATACCGATTAGGACCAAATAAGAAAAGCCTCGCATAAAATGAAATTTTAGAAGGCTTCGAAGTTAAAAGAATAAAGGGGATGCTGTGACCTTAGGAAAGTAGTTTCTGGCGTAGTAAGAATTCCAATTGCTCATTGGCTCTTTCGAGCTGATCGATAAGGTCTCGGTTTTCTCTTCTTAGACGAAATACTTCATGAGCCGACAAAATAGTGGCTTTCAAATCGTCATAATGCCAGGGCTTATTAAGGTAGCGATAAACTTGTCCTCGGTTAATCGCATCAATTACCGCATTGATGTCAGAATAGCCGGTGATCAAAATCCGCATGGGCTCAGGATTGATCTTCTGTACTTCTACCAAAAATTCAATCCCAGTCATATTTGGCATTCTTTGGTCGGTGAGAATAATATTGAGCTCTTCTCTTTTAAAAATCTCTAGACCCTCTGCCCCTGATTCTGCGGTAAATAAGGTGAAATCTCGACGAAAATTAGCTTTAAAAGCCTGTAAGTTGTGGGCTTCATCGTCGACATACAAGATTTTCACATTTTCGTTCATCTCTAAATCAAAAATCTAAGGTAAAAGTAAGGTAAATTTCAATACTATGCCGTAATTTGGCTGATAGATTTCAGGGTGTCCTACACATGGAAAATGCAATAAAATCCAAGCTAAAAAACTCATCTTCAGCAGGTTTAAATGCGAATAAAAATACATTTATTCCATTTATTTACGACATGTCTAAGGAAGATGATAGAACGAAATTAGAAGTATTTCTAGATAAAAATAATTCACAATTAAATGTTTATAACTCCATTGAAAATCAGATTTTGGAGTTGTATAAAATTGACAATCCGAAGCTTAAGCCGAACCCTAATTCGCTTAAAAATTACTGGTCTGAATGGTGTGCCCAGCAAGACCCTGACTACTACGGGGTGTGGGTTTATTACCCATGGAGCAATTCGCTGGTTCATTTAGTGCCCAAAGCGGATTTTATTCGCTTGAGGACTTCGAGGAATCAATATAAGATTCATCCCGAGGAGCAAGATTCTTTGATGAATAAGAAAGTTGGCGTGATAGGCCTCTCGGTAGGTCAGTCGGTAGCGCTCACCTTAAGTATGGAGCGGGTTTACGGAACTTTACGGATTGCGGATTTCGATCATCTGGACTTAAGTAATCTCAATCGAATTCGTGCCGGAGTAGCCGAATTGGGTTTGCCTAAAACCACCATAGTGGCTCGGGAAATAGCCGAAATTGACCCCTTTTTAAAAGTGGAAGTCTTTGAGGAGGGTATTACTGAAGATAATCTTGATGAATTTTTAGGAGAAGGAGAGGATCAATTAGACCTATTAATAGAAGAATGCGATTCCCTGGCCATTAAAATAAAAGCAAGGGTTAAAGCCAGAGAAAAGGAGATTCCCGTAATCATGGATACCAGTGACCGTGGTATGATGGATATCGAACGTTTTGATCTGGAGCCTGATCGCGCTTTAATGCATGGGATGGTTTCGGAAGAAGGCGCTAAATCGATCGATCAATGGACTGCCAAAGAGCGTTTGGCGCTGGTAATGGATATGGTTGGTGCGCAGAATATTTCTTCTCGATTAAAAGCCTCCTTACTCGAGGTAGAGGAGTCTTTAACCACCTGGCCTCAGTTGGCCTCTTCAGTGAGTATGGGTGGTGCGCTCAGCACTATTGTTAGTCGCAATATTCTATTGGGAAAGCCTGTTCAGTCGGGCCGATTCTATTTGGATGCCGATGAGATGTACCTCGAGCCCCAAAAAGAAGAAAGTGCGAGCTTACTTAGCAGCAGTCCTGAGGAATTAAGCTTTGATTATTGTTCGCAATTACTGGAACGGAGCGGAGTGGAAGCTTCTGCTGATGCTGTGGCGCTTACTGCCGAGGAGGTAAAGGACCTCGTTGAAAATGCTTGTTTGGCACCCACGGGTGGAAACGTTCAGCCCTGGAAATGGATTTGGAAAGATTCCATGCTAGCTCTTTGTCATGATAAACACTTTTCGGTGAGCTTTTTAGATTACCGTCATAGAGGTAGTTATATAGGTTTGGGGGCTGCCATGGAGAACTTGGAGCAAAGAGCCTTAGCCATGGGCTATCAGGCCCAGGAACTATATCGAATGGACACCTTTGGTGCAGATCTGGTTGCCGTATACTCCTTTAGTAAGATATTAAGTCCCCAAGCGCCTTTTCAAGAATTTGGTGATCGCCTGGATATTCGGATGACCAATCGCTTAAAAGCCCCAGAATATAAGGTAATCCCCGAAGCGGTAAAATCTGAAATAGGTTTGGCTTTAGCGGATAGCTCCTTTGCCATGAATTGGCTGGAGGATCGCGATAAAATTGAAGAGCTGGCCGAAATTATTGGTAAAGTTGAACGTCAAAGGATATTAGATCCTTGGGGTCATCGCGACTTTATTCATGAAGCACGTTGGACCAAAGAGCAGGCTGAAGAAAGTAGGAATGGTGTGGATTTGCGCACCTTGGAGCTGTCAGAAGCTGATAAAGTAGGTTTTAAGCTCATTCAGGATGCAGAGGCCATGGCTAATTTAAGGGAATGGGATAAAGGCACCGCCTTAATAAAAATGAGCACGGATGCCATGAAAAATTGCTCAGCTTTAGCCATTTTACATAGTCCTAAGCATGATGCAGCTACTGTTTTAGAAGGAGGAAAATGGGTAGAAAGAATATGGTTGTACTTGAATGACCAGGGAATATCCTACCAGCCTGTTTCGCCAGCTACCTTTATGTTTGCACGCCTTTCCGGCGATGATATCAGTACCAGTCCTTATCTTAGAGAAAAATTAAAAGAGCTTAGGAAAGCTTATTTAGACCTTTTAGGTCTAGGGGAAGACGTAAATGATTTATTCCTTTGTAGACTTTTTTACGCCAAGGAGCCTTCGATTAAATCAATGCGCAAACCTATCACTGAAGTGTTTAAAAATTTAATGGAAAACCGTGCTTAGACTTAGAGCATTTAAGGCAGTGGACGATCCCGAAAGCTGTCAGAAATTTTTAAAAGGCCATGGTGACATCCTGAGCAGTATTGGGGTTAATAAAGTAACCTCCAATAAAGCCACTTGGGTTGAGAATCCGGGTACCTATGTACTTGTGGTCGAAGACCCTGATAGTTTGGAAGTATTAGGAGGCGCTCGTGTAGATACCTCTTATGGTAATAGCAAACTTCCCATAGCTTCGGCTACGGGATATATGGATCCAAGTATTCATGATCATATTGCCGATGCCGCTACCGAAGGAACCGGTGAGATTTGTGGTCTTTGGAATTCTCGTAAAGTGGCCGGATTGGGTTTTGGAAGCTTATTCTTAACCCGTGCTGCAGTGGCTATTACCACTCAAATTAATGTGAAGTCTTTATTTGCACTATGTGCACCCTACACCATTGCTACAGCAGAGAGTTTTGGTTATAAGGTGATGCATGAGGTGGGCAATGACGGTACTTTTTACTATCCCAAACTGGATCTTTTGGCCACAGCCATGAAATTACCCGATACCTCAATATTGGATGGGGCCTCAGAATTGGAGCTCGATCGGGTAGGGTCCTTGCGTCAGGAACCTAATCAAAGATTTGAAGAACAATCACGCCGCCGTATGGTGGATGTACAGTATCAATTGGATTTAAAGCACTAGGAACTTGAAAAGGATTTTTCTTATCAACCTTTTGATCCTCTTGAGCTGGACTGCACATGCTCAATTGAGTATTGCAACTTTCAGTGACGGGAAAACTCATTCTGAGTCGGAGATTATTGGTTTAGATTATATCACGGAGAAAAAAGGGGTAGCCAATTTTGACAACGGCAGTGTTGCTTATGTGAAGTTGATCGTAGATGCAGAGTACGCTAATGAAGATCGGCGTATTTTTCTGTCCTATGCTTTATTGGATACTATCCGTTTTTATCGTCGAGAGGCGGATGGTCTGCATTTAATTCTGGAAACGGGGCAGGCCTATGATTTTAATACCAGAGCTTACGAGTCTTCGGATTTTGTGTTTCCTATTAAAGATGGGGCACAAGAGTATTACTTCGAAATTTACAGCCACAAGCCAGTAGTATTACCCTTTCAATTAGTGGAAAGGGAGTCCTTGTCAGCCACCTTAAGTAATAACGATTTTTTCTTTGGGACTTATGTGGGGCTGATCGCGGTGATGTTTTTGTATAACCTGGTGATCTTTTTTCTTACCCGAGATCGCAGTTACCTCTTTTACATCCTATACCTCCTCACTTTAGGCTTGGCTCAAGCAGCATTGTTTGGGTATACAGATCGTTTTTTATTCCAGGGTTTTCCGGCTTTTAACCGAATCTTTGCCGTTCTGTCCGGGGCCCTGGTAGCTATCGCCTCGATATTCTTCATCAACAATTTCTTGCGCCTTAAGACTAAAGCTCCCTTCTTTAGGAAGCTGCTCTTTTCGGTAGTTCCTTTAGATGTAGTGGCCATTATTTTATTGTTGATGGGCTATGAGTCCTTCTCCTATAAAATGGTGAATATGGTTTCTCTCGTGGGATCCATTATTGCCATTGTGGCGGCGGTGAAATTGGCTCAATCAGGATTTAAACCGGCTAATTTCTTCTTATTAGCCTGGTCGGTATTCCTCACTTCGGTGGTGATATTCGCTCTAAAAGACTTTGATATTATTCCTTATAACCCGGTATTCCGTCGTTCGATGCTCTTCGGATCCAGCGTTGAAGTCGTACTCCTCTCGGTCGCATTAGCAGATCGAATAAACCAATTGCGAAGGGAGAAAGAATACTCCCAGGCCCGCGCTCTGGAAATAGCTCGTGAAAACGAGAGAATTATTAAAGAGCAAAATATAGAGCTGGAGAAAAGGGTAGAGGCTCGCACTATGGAATTACAAGAAGCCAATGAGGAACTTCAAGTTACATTGGATAACCTGAAAGAAACCCAAACTCAGCTGGTTGATGCAGAGAAAATGGCATCACTGGGTCAGTTGACCGCTGGTATTGCGCATGAGATTAATAATCCGATCAACTTTATTACTTCCAATATCAAACCTTTGAAACTGGATTTGGATGAGGTGTATACCATTGTAGACCGTTTTTCTCAATTGCCGGAGGATTGCAAACCAGAGGAATTGAAACAGGCCAAAGCAAGCTTGCAAGAGTTTGATTACGATTTCTTGAAAGAGGAAATTGAATCGCTGGTTAGTGGTATTTCCGACGGAGCAGTGCGTACTTCCGAAATCGTACTGGGGCTGCGGAACTTCTCAAGATTGGATGAGGATGTAGTGAAAAAGGCTAATCTCAATGAAGGTTTGGATAGCACTATGATCCTGCTAAGGAATAAAACGAAAGACCTTATAGAGGTAGTGAGGGACTATGATGATAACCTGATGGACATTGATTGTTTCCCGGGTAAATTGAATCAGGCCTTCATGAATATCCTGAACAATGGAATATATGCGGTAAATGCCAAGCGTTATGAGGAGGGGGAAGAGCCTACCTTAACCTTGAAAACCCGTATGGTAGATTCCGAAATGGTAGCTGTGCACTTAATTGATAATGGTATCGGTATGAGTGAAGAAACCAAGAAAAAGTTATACGAGCCTTTCTTTACCACAAAAGAGGTGGGAGAAGGAACCGGGCTTGGTATGAGTATTGTGTTTAAAATTATTGATAAACATGGTGGGCGAATAGAAGTAAATAGCGAACTTGGCAAAGGCACTGAATTTATCTTATTTTTACCCATTCGTCAGCCAAACGAATTTGCATGACACCCAGAAATTCGACTAAATTGATTCGGGTCCTGTACCTGGATGACGAGGATAATAACCTTCGATCTTTTAAAGCTGCTTTTCGCAGGGACTATGAAGTGTATACCGCTAACAATACGGAAGACGCTTTTAGTATTCTGAAAACGCATAAACCCCAGGTTATTTTCTCGGATCAAAGAATGCCCGTTACCAGTGGGGTAGAATTCTTTAATGCCGTACGCCAAGTATTCCCGGATCCCGTAAGAATATTGATTACCGGCTTTACTGATGTTAATGATATCATCGATGCCATTAACAAAGGGCATGTATATCGCTACATTACCAAGCCTTGGAGTGAGGCGGAGATCAAAGTGGCCATTGAAAATGCCTACGATCTCTATCATACCCGTAAGCAGTTGCGCACTAAGATTGAGGATCTGGAGAAAACCAATAATGAACTCAATCGCTTTGTTTACAGTGTTTCCCATGATTTAAGAGCCCCTATAGCCAGTGTCTTAGGCCTGGTGAAAGTGGCGCATCTGGATGTTAAGGAGGAACAAGCCGTAAGTCTGTTTAATAAGGTGGACCAAAGTGTTCACAAGCTAGATTTACTGGTAAATAATATTATCGATTACTACAAGAACTCTAAGGCTGCCGAGGAGTTTGTGGAAGTAGATATTGAAAACCTGGTAGATGATGTTCTCAATCATCTGCATTCAGGAGAGAGTCGTGAGAATGTACACATTCAGAAAAGTGTAAATCAAAATGCCCGTTTCTTTGGCGATTATTTCCGGATTCGAATTGTATTAAGTCACTTGATTGCCAATGCAATTAAGTTTAAGAAACCTGATCAAGATCGTGCTCGGGTGGATCTCAAATTTGCCATTGATGCCGAGGAAATTCATATTCGGGTGAAGGACCATGGTGTTGGAATTCTCCATGAACATGTAGAGCAAATCTTTAAGATGTTCTTCCGTGGAAAAGATCAAATGGCTGGTTCCGGATTGGGACTGTATATCGTAAAAGAGGCTTTGGCTAAAATGGGCGGTTCAATAGACGTGACATCCAGTCCCGGAGAGGGTGCGGAGTTTCACATCTGCATTCCTAATGTAAGCAAAGACTCCGATGAGTGAGTTCCAGGTGGAATATTGCTTACTGATTGACGATAATGTGGTGGATCGTTTTGTACACCGCAGACTCATACAACACCATAAAATTGCCCGCGAAATAGTTGAAATCGACAGTGGTAAAGAAGCCCTGGAGTTTTTAAATGATGCCCTGGAAGGCAAAAAACCCATGCCCGATTTAATCTTGCTGGACTTAATGATGCCAGAAATGGATGGCTTTCAATTCTTAAAGCATTATGAAATGTGGGTTCAGCGCTCTAAAGTGCGTCCCTATCTCTTCATGGTAAGTTCTACTGAGGATGATCGTGATTTAAAAAGGGCCCGCGAAAACCGTCATATTATCCGATTACTTCGCAAGCCCTTAATTCCTTCCTTACTCCGCGAAGGGATCGATCAGAACTCTGATTTAAAGTGAAATTGAATCTTATCGAACTTCTCCCTTGCCATACTTAGGCTGAAAGAGGAATCCGCTAAGAACACCAAACGATCGAATTTATCGCGAGCTAAATAGCGGTATTTCAATTTGCTGAATTCTTCCAGTTGACCTTCGTCGGAACTTTCAATCCAACAAGCTTTATAAGCTGGGTAGTTCTCATAACTACATTTGGCCCCGTACTCGTGCTCCAACCGGTATTGGATAACTTCATACTGCAGGGCTCCAACGGTACCAATAATCTTACGGTTATTGCTCTCTAGGGTAAAGAGCTGTGCAACCCCTTCATCCATTAATTGATCAATTCCCTTATTCAATTGCTTGGCCTTCATAGGATCAACATTATTGATAAAGCGGAAGTGTTCCGGAGAAAAGCTGGGGATTCCTTTAAACTCTAAATCAGGACCTTCACTTACACTATCACCAATACGGAAGTTACCGGTATCGTGTAAACCGATAATATCACCTGGGAAAGCCTGATCTACCACCGATTTGCGCGAAGCCATAAAGGCAGTAGGGTTACTGAATTTCATACTCTTGCCTAAACGAGTATGCTTGTAGTTCTTATTGCGCTCAAAGGTGCCGGAAACGATTTTCATAAAGGCCAAGCGGTCTCGGTGCTTGGGATCCATGTTGGCGTGAATCTTAAACACAAAACCACTGAAGAAGTCCTCATCCGGTTTCACCAATACCCCATTGGCATCTTTCGGCTGGGGCGGGGGAGCGATTTCAACAAAGCAATCTAGTAATTCTTGAACCCCAAAGTTATTCAAGGCACTACCGAAGAATACAGGAGATAGATTTCCGGCCAGATAGGAGTCGCGATCAAAATCATCATATACCCCTTGCAGGAGACCAAGTTCCTCAACCAAGGTTTCGGCAGCTTCATCACCCACCATTTCTGCCATTTTGGGGTCTTCGATATTCTCGATCTCAATGCTGTTGGCAATCTTTTGCTTATTAACCTCCGTGTAAAGCTTTAATTGCTTTTCCCAGAGGTTGTATACACCCTGAAAACGCTGTCCCATACCAATAGGCCAACTGAGTGGACAAATATTCAAGCCTAATTTGGATTCGATTTCATCCAGAAGATCAAAGGCATCCTTACCCTCACGATCCAGCTTATTAATGAAAACGATAATAGGGGTATTCCGCATCCGACAAACTTCAACCAGTTTTTCGGTTTGAGTTTCTACCCCTTTGGCCACGTCTATCACCACAATAACACTATCCACCGCAGTAAGGGTGCGATAAGTGTCTTCGGCAAAATCCTGGTGACCAGGCGTATCGAGAATATTGATTTTCTTCGACTTATAATCGAATCCCATCACCGAGGTGGCAACGGAGATTCCTCTTTGCCGCTCGATCTCCATAAAGTCGGAGGTGGCGGTTTTCTTAATCTTATTACTCTTAACCGCACCGGCTTCCTGAATGGCTCCACCAAATAGCAGGAGTTTTTCCGTAAGGGTCGTTTTACCCGCATCCGGGTGGGAAATAATACCGAAAGTTCGGCGCTTGGCAATCTCTTGTTTTAGGCTACTCATAGTCGCCGCAAAAGTAGCCAATCCCGACTTTAAAAAAAGTGTCTATTTTTGTGCAACTTTATTCATCTAAAAGCTAAACAAATAGCTTGGGATAGGGTTTCTTTGGTAATAAACTATACATGGAATCTAAGTATTCGATAAAAGATCTGGAAAAGCTTTCAGGAATTAAGGCGCATACTCTGCGTGCCTGGGAACAGCGTTATCAGCTAATTGAGCCCAAGCGCACCGATACCAATATCCGATACTATATAGATGAGCATCTCAAGAAGATCCTCAATATTGCTGTATTGGTAAAGAGCGGTATGCGAATTAGCAAAGTAGCGGAGCTAGGTCCGGAAGAGCTCAGAGCCGCTGTAATTGATGCAGGACGTTACCAGGGAAATTATGAAAGTCAGATTAATGCTTTCAAGATCGCTATGCTGGAATACGATGAGTATCTCTTCGACAGCATATTTAATAAGTGTCTCATTCAATTTGGGACGGAAGAAACGCTTTCCCGGATCATGGGGAAGTTTATTCAGGAAGTAGGGCTACTGTGGCAGGCCGGTGCCATTAGCGTTAGTAATGAGCATTTTATTAGCAATCTGGTGAAGCAGAAGCTCTTTGCGATTATTGATCAAACCATCATTCCCCAAAAATCCGAGAAGCGAAAGAGCTATGTGCTGTATTTACCTGCGGATGAGTTGCATGAATTAGGCTTGCTCTACCTGTATTATTACTTAAAGAAACTTGGCAATCGCGTTATCTATCTGGGGCAATCTGTACCCATAGAGTATTTGAAAGAAGTTGCGGAAAAGACTAAGGTGGATCAATTCATTTCCATATTCACCACCAATCCTCATTTTGAAGAAATCGACGTTTATTTTCAGAAAATCGGGGAAATGTTCAACAAAGACAACTATCGATTCTTCCTTACCGGGATGCAATTCCATAATTATGAAATGCAAGACATTCCAGCACAGGTGGAGATAGCACCTGATATTGAGTCTTTAAAGAAAACCTTTATACGTTAATCGACGTATATTATATCTCAGAGTTATAACATCGACTAAATCAGTCTTTTAAGTTTTTGTTTAATCAAAATAGTGTTAAGGTTAAACAAAATTCTTGTGAAACCGAAGTGATTTGTTTAAGTTTGGGGTGTTATAAGTTGAACAAACTAAAAATCAGCACGCATGTCTCAGGCAGAATTCAGTTCTATGATTATTGGTCACCAAGATTTCTTACGTCAACTGGCCTTAAAACTGACCAAGAGCAATAATGACAGTGATGATCTGATGCAAGAAACCTTGTTCAAGGCGCTTAAGAACCGCGAGAAGTTTCAAGAAGGCACCAATATCAAAGGATGGTTGTATACCATTATGAAGAATACCTTCATTAATGCCTACCGCAAGCGCAAAAATCAGAACACATTTATTGATGAAACTGAAAACAAATATTTCATCAATATGCGCGAAACTGAGAAATCAGTGAGCACAGACAGTATTGTAGATCATAAGTATGTAATGAAGCAGGTAAACTCTATCGACAAGACTTATCTGGAAACCTTTATGATGTATTACAATGGTTATAAGTACGAGGAGATTTCAGAAATCCTCGATATTCCATTAGGTACGGTTAAGAGTCGCATTTTCTTAGCACGACGCAAAATGATGGATAAACTCAAAGATTACCGTTAATCTAAAAGCACATGGGCCAAACGGCAATTGTAGTCGGAGCCGGATTTGCAGGATTATCGGCTGCAAGCTCCCTCGCACAGAAGGGTTTTCAAGTGAAAATCCTAGAGAAAAACGAGCAGGCTGGGGGAAGAGCCCGGGCCTTTAAGCACGAAGGTTTTCATTTTGATATGGGGCCCAGTTGGTACTGGATGCCCGATGTTTTTGAAGCCTACTTTCAAACTTTTGGTAAAAAGGTATCCGACTACTACACCTTAGATCGATTGGATCCCAGTTATCGGGTTTATTTCGGTAGTAAGGACTTTGTTGATCTTCCGGCCGGAACCGAAGCGGTAATTCAACTCTTCGAAAAAATTGAAAAGGGAAGTGGAGCGAAACTGAAAAAATTCATTCAGGACTCGGCTTATAAATATGAGGTTGGCATTAATGATTTGGTCTATAAGCCGGGTCGCTCTCTACTCGAATTTGCAGATTGGCGCATTGCCAGAGGTCTCATTCAATTAGACCTTTTGAAGAGTATGCGTCGCTATGTACAGGCACATTTTAAAAACCCTCGCCTTCAGCAAATTATGGAGTTTCCCATTTTATTTCTGGGTGCTACTCCTCAAAATACCCCCGCTCTTTATTCATTGATGAATTATGCAGATATCGATGGTGGAACCTGGTTTCCGCGCGGAGGCATGTATGAGATTGTGAAGGCTATGTTGGCTGTGGCCGAAGAGCAAGGTGTAGAGATCCTTACTGATCAGGAAGTGATTTCAGCAAAATTTAAGGGTGATCGAATAATAGGTCTACAAACCAATCAAGCCTATTTTGAGGCGGATGTGATTTTGAATGCAGCGGATTACCATCACTTCGAACAGAGAATTCTTCCCGAGGAATTCCGTCAGTACAGTCCTAAATATTGGGATAGCCGTGCTATGGCTCCTTCCAGTTTACTCTTTTATTTGGCAGTAGATAAAAAGGTTCCAGGCCTTTTGCATCATACCTTATTTTTTGATGAGGATTTTGATCAGCATGCCCGCGAAATCTACGAAACTCCGCAGTGGCCCTCTAAACCGCTCTTTTATGTTTCGGCTACTTCTAAAACTGATCCGGCGGCAGCTCCCGAAGGACAGGAAAACCTATTCTTATTAATGCCCTTAGCTCCAGGCTTGCAAGATGATCCGGAGCAAAGAGAAAAATACTATCACCTCATGATGGATCGATTGGAAGCGCATATTGGTGCTGAGATACGACCTCATGTTCATTTCAAACGGTCTTATGCCATGCAGGACTTTAAAAACGATTACCACGCTTTTAAAGGCAATGCCTATGGATTGGCCAATACCTTAAGTCAAACCGCAATCCTCAAACCTTCTCTCAAGAGTAAAAAAGTAGCTAACCTCTATTATGCCGGGCAGCTAACCACGCCTGGACCCGGAGTTCCTCCATCCCTGATATCAGGCTTGGTAGCGGCTGCTGAAATTGAAAAAGACACCTTAAAAAGCCGGAGGCATGAAAGCATTGTTTGATCGAATTTCCTATCGCACCTCTGCGATGGTGACCAAGAAGTACAGTACTTCTTTTTCTTTAGGTATTTTGTTTTTGGATCGCAGTCTGCATCAGCACATATATGCGATTTATGGTTTCGTGCGCTTTGCGGATGAAATCGTGGATACCTTCCATGATTACGATAAGAAAGCCTTATTAGATGACTTTAAAGTACAATGTCATAAGGCCATTGATCAAGGTATAAGCTTGAATCCTATTCTCAATTCCTTTCAACATACTGTTAATCGTTTTAATATTGATCGAGAGCTGATTGATACCTTCCTGAAGTCGATGGAAATGGATCTCGACTTAAGCAAAGTGCAATCGGAAGAGGAGTATGAAGAATACATTCTAGGAAGTGCCGAGGTAGTTGGATTAATGTGCTTAAAGGTTTTCTGTTACGGCGATCAAGAACAATACGATCGCTTGCGCTGGAACGCTATGAAATTAGGTTCGGCTTTTCAGAAGATCAATTTCCTGCGCGACCTTAATGCCGATTATCAACAATTGGGAAGGGTATATTTCCCCGGCGTGAATATGCAGGTTTTTGATGATCAGGTAAAGCGTGAAATTGAGGAAGACATTGAAAAGGATTTCAAAGCTGGTTATGAAGGAATAATAGCCTTGCCCAAGCAGGCACGATTTGGTGTTTATGTAGCCTATATGTACTACTATCGCTTATTCCTGAAAATCAAGGCCACGCCAAGCAATACGATATTAAATCAAAGGGTACGCATCCCCAACCACAATAAATATCGTTTATTAGTAAGCTCGTATCTTAAACACAGTTTTAACATCTTATAGTCAATGGCAGAAGAAGTTATCCTAGTCGATGCTCAGGATCAAGAGCTCGGACTGATGGAGAAAATGGAAGCCCACCGCAAAGGACTATTGCATCGTGCCTTTTCCGTTTTTGTCCTTAATGCAAAAGGTGAACTTATGTTGCAACAACGTGCAGCAGAGAAGTACCATTCCGGAACCCTCTGGACCAACACTTGTTGCTCGCATCCCCGTAAAGGAGAGTCCGCAGAAGAAGCAGCGCATCGACGCTTAATGGAGGAAATGGGATTTGATTGCCCTATTGAAAAAGTATTGGAGTTTACCTATCGTGCCGATTTGGATAAAGGCATGATTGAACATGAATACGATCATCTCTTTATCGGACACTTTGATGGCGAACCCCAAATTAATCCCGCAGAAGTAATGAGCTGGAAATGGGTTTCTATCGAAGAATTATCCCATGACATTGAATCACATCCAGAGAATTATACTGCCTGGTTCAAGATTATCTGGAAACAATTTGAAGCGCACGTAAATCAGCTCTCGTGAAGGTTACGGTAAGTCGAAAGGCGCATTTTAATGCGGCTCATCGCTTGCACCGATCAGATTGGAGCGATGAAAAGAATGAAGCCATTTTTGGGAAGTGTAGTAATCCTGAGTATCACGGTCATAATTACGAATTGATTGTAAGTGTACGTGGTGAGGTAGATCCCGAAACAGGTTATGTGATTGATTTAAAGGTGCTGAAGGATTTAATTCGCAGCAAGGTAGAGGAACGATTTGATCATAAAAACCTCAATACCCAGGTAGCGGAGTTTAAGTACCTGAATCCCAGTGCCGAAAATATTGCGGTAGTGATTTACAATTTACTTCGTCCCGAATTAGAGGCGCGCTACCATTTAAAAATTACTCTCTATGAAACTCCGCGAAACTTCGTTGAATATGAAGGCTAATGGCCAGTTGCGACGGGATTTGGAGCAAAACGCGGATGAAATCTTACATAAGGTAGAATCCATTGGAGACGCTCATCTTATGAGTGATTTGGAGACCCCTTTACGCAAGGATGCATTTGTGCTCAGCCCGGAAGAAAAGGTAAATCGCATTGAAGAAAAGTTTGCTGATATCCTGCAAATATTAGGCTTGGATCTCAGTGATGATAGCTTAAGTGGCACTCCCAGAAGGGTAGCCAAAATGTATGTGAATGAGATTTTCCAGGGCTTATTGCCAGAAAACAAACCACAGGCTAAGCTCTTTGATAATAAGTACCGCTACGGTCAAATGTTATTGGAAAAGAACATCACCGTGCATTCTTACTGTGAGCATCATTTAGTGCCTATTATCGGGAAGGCTCATGTGGCTTATATCTCATCAGGTAAAGTAATTGGCTTGAGTAAGATCAATCGCTTGGTGCGTTATTTCTCTAAGCGACCCCAAGTGCAAGAACGTCTGACAGAACAAATTGGCGCCGAATTAAAGAATGCTCTTCAAACTGAGGATGTAGCAGTATACATTGATGCTGAGCATATGTGTGTGGCTACGCGGGGCGTAGAAGATGCTTCTTCGAATACCATTACGGTGCATTATTCCGGAAAGTTTAAAGAGGAGGTTTATCGTAACGAATTTTTGAAAATGATATCGTAGAATGGCTAAGAATTACTTGATTGTTGGAGGAGGAAGTGGCATTGGAAAAGTAATTGCAGAGCGGCTGGCCGCCGAAGGAAATCAGGTATGGGCTTTCAGTCGTTCTATTGAAGAAGCAGATAGTCGGTCGGGGATTATATGCAGACATTTTGATGTGCTTAAAGATGAGAGTTTACCCGAAATAGAGGAGGCTATCGATGGCTTGGTTTATTGTCCGGGTTCCATTCAATTAAAACCTTTCGAGCGGATTGCCTTAGATGATTTTCGGGCCGATTTGGAAATTAATTATTTAGGGGCTGTAAAGGTATTACAACAAGCTATGCCCTTATTGAAGAAGAGCAATTCAGCTTCGGTGGTTTTATTCTCTACCATCGCCGTTCAAAATGGTTTGCCTTTTCATAGTTCTATTTCGGGAGCGAAAGGGGCAGTTGAAGGCTTAAGCCGAAGTTTGGCAGCAGAATATGCCCCTAAAATTCGTTTTAATGCCATAGCTCCATCATTAACCGATACGCCATTGGCGCAAGCTTTATTATCCAATGATCGCAAGCGAGAAGCTAATGCTGAAAGGCATCCTTTAAAACGTGTTGGTCAGCCTGAGGATTTGGCCGAAATGGCCCTTTTCCTTTTAAGTGAAAAATCGAGCTGGATAAGCGGTCAAGTTCTGAAAGTGGATGGAGGAATGTCAGCTATTCGCTAATGGCAGGAGAAGGCTTACATTTCAAAAGTGCTGATTTTGAGGCCTGGGAATCCCGTTATCGGGCAAATTTCTTTAATAGCCTGGGAGGGTATAAAAGCTTTAATCTGCTGATTAGCCGCAATTCGGAGGGGGTACTCAATGCGGCTCCTTTCTTTTCGGTGCAGCATATTGGTTCCAACCCTCCATTACTGAGTTTGATATTTCGTCCCCATACAGTGGAACGCCATAGTTTGGAGAATTTCCGCGCTTCGGGTTTGGCGACCATCAATGCAGTTTCGGCCGAAATTTTGGATCAGGCGCATCAGGCGGCAGCCAAATATCCACGCGAGGTATCGGAATTAGAGGCGGTAGGATTAAATGCCGATCAAAGAGATTTCCCTATTCCTTTTCTTAAAGAAAGTCATTTGGGGATAGGCGTGCAATGGGTTTCTGAACAAAAGATTCATGCCAATAATACCCTTATGGTGGTGGCTTCGATCCTAGAAGTGCATCTCAATAAACCGGAGGCCCTATTAAATGATGGTTTTATTGAACAGCATCGCCTAAATACGGTTTCTGTAAATGGGCTGGATACTTATTATTTGCCCAAGCCTTTAAAACGCCTGGCCTATCCAGAACCCCATTCGAAACCTAAAGAGAAAGCATGGACCCAAAAGAACTAGCTATATTTTGGATGCGCAGAGATTTGCGCCTGGAAGATAATCATGGACTGGCCAAGGCCTTGGAAGGGAATTATCCGGTATTGGTGCTCTTTATTTTTGATCGGGCTATTTTGGATCAATTAGCAGCTCGCGATGCCCGGGTGCAATTCATTTGGCAAGAGTTAAAGCGGATTAAAGAACAATTGCAGGCCAAAGGCTCAGATCTCCTGGTGAAGTATGGTGAGGTGGCGGAAGTTTGGAAGGAGGTTTTGAAATCCTATCCAATTAAGGCAGTGTATGCAAATCGCGATTATGAGCCCCCAGCAAGGGAAAGGGATAAAATGATTTATGAAATTTTAAAGGAGCAAGAGATTCCCTTTAAAGGTTTTAAGGATCAGGTTTTGTTTGAAAAAGGGGAGGTGCTTAAGGATAATGGCGAGCCCTATGTGGTATACACCCCTTATATGCGAAAGTATAAGCATCTGTTGAAAGACTCGCATTTGGAGCCATTTCCCTCCGCTGATTCCAAACAATATGCGCAGCTCAATGGATTGGATTTTCCAGATTTAGAATCCATGGGTTTTGAAGCCTTTAAATTTGAATATCCCGATCGTGAATGGCATAAATCCTTGATTGGGAATTACCATGAAACCCGGGATATCCCATCCATAAAAGGAACCAGTCGACTCAGTCTTCACCTGCGCTTTGGAACCATCTCCATCCGAACTTTGGCCAAAGAAGCGAAGCAATGGAACGACAAGTATTTTAATGAATTGATCTGGCGCGACTTTTACCAGCAGGTATTATATCATTTCCCTCATTCTTTTAAAGACAGCTTTCGCAAGGAATACGATCAAATTAAATGGGAGCACAATGAGGCTCATTTTAAAGCCTGGTGTGAGGGGAAAACAGGCTATCCCTTAGTAGATGCCGGAATGCGAGAGTTAAACGCAACTGGCTTTATGCATAACCGGGTACGAATGGTGGTGGCTAGTTTTTTTAGCAAACACCTTTTACTGGATTGGCGCCTGGGGGAAACTTACTTCGCTGAAAAGCTATTAGACTATGATGCGGCCAGTAATGTGGGCGGTTGGCAATGGGCCGCCGGTTGTGGGGTAGATGCCGCTCCCTATTTCCGAGTATTTAATCCAGCTTTGCAATTGAAGAAGTTTGATCCCGAATTGAAATACGTAAAAAAATGGGTTAAGGAATATGGTACAGATGCCTATCCTCAACCCATTGTAGATCATAAAAATGCTCGGGAGCGAGCTTTGGAACGTTATAAGTTCGCTTTAAAGTCGGATTAAATTCCGGTATCGTCGCCGAAACTCAGTTTCACATCGCTAACGAAGGTCTTAATCAATTGCTCATTCTGCATTTTGCAAATCAGCAAAGCTTCGGGGGTATCCACAATGATATACTCCTTTAAGCCTTCGATTACCGCGATTTTATCTTTGGGCATACGAACGATATTTCCTTCGCTTTCGTAGCTTAAAATCTTTGAACCAATCAGGGCATTCCCTTTATTGTCAAGTTCTTTATGCTCATATAAGCTACCCCAGGTTCCAAGGTCGCTCCAACCAAAATCGGCAGGAATAACGTATACTTTACTTGATTTTTCCATCAAGCCATAGTCGATGGATTCATTTTCACAAGAAGGGTAAATCTTATTTACAAAGCTGTTTTCTTCCTCGGTGCCGAAAAGGGCACTGCCCTGCTCAAAGTTTTGGAACAGATCGGCCTGATGCAGGGCTAATTCTGTTTTGAAGGTTTTTAAGGACCAGATGAAGATACCGGCATTCCAAAGGAAATCGCCGCTATCCAAAAACTGCTGGGCAATTTCCAGATTCGGCTTTTCGGTAAAGGTTTTTACCTTTTTAACTTCATGATCTACTTCGGTTTGGCTTTCAAATTGAATATAACCATAGCCGGTATCCGGGCGATGTGGCTTAATGCCCAGAGTGAGTAAAAAGTCGCTGTTTTCTGCGGTATTCAAAGCCAAATTAGCAATGCGTACAAATTCACTTTCATTGCTAATTAAGTGATCAGAAGGAGCGATTAAAATATTAGCCTCGGGATCTTCGCTTTGGATACGGTAAGCTGCATAGGCGATACAAGGAGCTGTGTTGCGACGTGCGGGTTCGAGGATGATATTACGATGCGGCATGGCGGGCAATTGCTCCGCTACCTGCGCTTCATATTTGCGATGCGTCACCACCAGAATTTTCTCTGGATCAGTGAGCAATGATAATCTTCGGAAAGTTTGTTGAAGTAAAGATTCTCCAGTGCCTAAAATGTCGTGAAACTGCTTAGGGTTTTCGGCGGTACTCATTGGCCAAAAGCGACTTCCAATGCCGCCAGCCATGATTACACAATAGGTTGAAGCCATATTAGAATATTTGGCGCAAATCTACGATTATACTTAGCGATCACCTCAGGCCTCAGAGGTTAATAAATTGCTACTTTTGTGGCTTTTCATCTTCTAACCTCATTTAGAATCAAATGCTCAATATTGTACTATTCGGCCCTCCCGGAGCCGGTAAAGGAACTCAGTCTGAAAAACTCATTGAACAATATCAATTAAAGCATCTGAGTACCGGAGATATTTTCCGCGCTAATATTAAGGGAGAAACTGAATTAGGCCTTCTTGCTAAATCCTATATCGATAAAGGCGACCTGGTACCTGATGAGGTAACCATTAATATGTTAAAATCCGAATTGGAGAAAGCTCCGGATGCCAAGGGTTTTATCTTTGACGGTTTTCCCCGTACGACCCCTCAAGCTGAAGCCTTAGACCAATTATTGGAAAGTCGTGGAACCCAAATTTCCATTATGCTGGCTTTGGAAGTAGAGGAAAATGAACTAAAAGATCGCTTAATGGAGCGCGGTAAAACTTCCGGTCGTTCGGATGATACAAATCCTGCGATTATTCAAGCTCGTATTGACAATTACAACCGTGAAACCGCTCCGGTTAAAGATTTTTATGCGGCTCAAAATAAACTTCAGGTTATTGACGGTATCGGTAGCATTGAAGAAATTACCCAGCGCTTATTTACTGCGATAGACGCACTTTAATATATGCAAGAGAATTTCGTCGACTACGTAAAGATTTACTGCAAATCCGGTAAAGGAGGAGCAGGTTCTGCACATTTGCATCGCTCCAGGATAACCTCCAAAGGTGGCCCTGATGGTGGTGATGGTGGAGCAGGAGGTTCTGTAATCTTGCGTGGCAACAATCAGAGGTGGACCTTATTACATCTGAAGTACCGTAAACATATTAAGGCCAAGGCCGGAGAGAACGGCGGGCAAAATCAAAGTTTCGGAGCTAAAGGTGACGACGAAATTTTAGATGTACCTCTGGGTACGGTAGCAAAGGATGCTGAAACCGGGGAGGTGCTGTTCGAAATCACCGAAAATGGTGAGGAGCGTGTCTTACGCCAAGGTGGTCGTGGTGGATTAGGAAACACCCACTTTAAATCCTCCACCTTCCAAACGCCACGCTTTGCCCAACCGGGTGAACCAGGTGAGGAGGGTTGGAATATCCTGGAATTAAAGGTTCTTGCCGATGTGGGTTTGGTGGGATTCCCCAATGCTGGGAAATCTACCTTACTTTCCGTTGTTTCGGCAGCCAAGCCCGAAATTGCCGATTACCCATTTACCACTTTGACCCCCAAATTAGGGATTGTTCAATACCGCGATTATCGCTCCTTCGTGATGGCCGATATTCCCGGGATTATTGAAGGTGCCAGTGAGGGTAAAGGCTTGGGGCATCGATTCCTGCGTCATATTGAACGAAATTCGATGCTTCTCTTTTTAATTCCCGCCGATAGTGATGATCTGCGCAAGGAGTATGATATTCTCTTGAAGGAGCTGGAACGTTTTAATCCAGAATTGCTCGACAAACAAAGGCTTTTGGCGATCAGTAAAAGCGATATGCTGGATGATGAACTGGAAGCTGAGATGACCGAACAATTGAAGCAAGAATTACCCGAGGATTTGGAGTTCCTTTTTATTTCTTCGGTTAGTGGTAAGAATATTCAAGGTTTGAAAGACCGCTTGTGGCAATTAATGAATAAGGATGCTTGAACAAATCATGCAATGGGATGAGCAGCTTTTTCTGCTCTTGAATCAACAGGGAACTGAATTTTGGGATCCCTTTTGGCTCAGGGTGTCGGAAGTGGCTATTTGGATTCCCTTGTATGCTGCTTTGCTAGCCCTTGTTTTTTGGATTTTCCATTGGAAAAGTGGTTTGTGGATCAGCTTGTTTTTAGTCCTCAATATTTTCGCAACCGACCAGGGTTCCGTTCAATTATTCAAGGAAAAATTCCAGCGCTCACGACCTTGCCATGAAACGCATTTACAAGATCAAATTCGTTTGGTGAAGGGTCATTGTGGCGGTGCCTTTGGCTTTGTAAGTTCCCATGCCAGTAATACCTTTGGTTTGGCTTTTTTCCTGGGTCTTCTGTTCCGCCGTCGTTTTCCCTGGTTGTACTATGCTCTAATTGCTTGGGCTTCTCTAGTGGCCTATTCACGAGTATACTTGGGGGTTCATTATCCTGGTGACATTATTGGTGGCGCCTTGTTTGGCGCTCTTTGTGGTACCGCCCTCTATCTGATTATGGATCGCTGGATTCCTCTGGATTATAGAAAGTCAAAAGCATGAATTGGCTTTGGGTCTTTTTAGGAGGAGGTTTGGGCTCTATGGCCCGATATGCCATTAGCAAAGGCAGCTTGCATCTTTTTAAAGAGGCTACATTTTTCCCTTGGGCAACTTTGATATCTAATACTTTGGCCTGCGGACTGCTGGCATTTTTAGTCTTTAGTATTCCAGATAGGCTTACAGAAAATCATCGATTGTTTTGGATTGTTGGAGTCTGTGGGGGCTTTTCAACCTTTTCCACTTTTAGTTTAGAGAACTGGATTTTAATAGAGCAAAAAGCATGGCCTTTTGTAGCCGCAAATATCCTAGTTAGCCTGGGCTTGGGAATTTCGATTATGCTTGGGATGAGCCGTTTAAGCGCCTAGCGAATCAAACTTACGGTCCCTCTTTTAACCACACTGGTCCGATCCTCTTTTTGAATCACCTCAATCACATAGGTGTACACCCCACCAGGCAGAACATCACCTGAATTATTCATACGACCATTCCAGAAATAAGAGGGATCTCCGGTTTGGAAAACCAATTGTCCCCAACGATTTAAGATGCGGATTTTAAACTCACGAACGCCTAAGATCGAATAACTAAAGCGATCGTTTAAACCATCGTCATTGGGGGTAAAGGCATTGGGGATATAAAGTCGAAAAGGCTGCTGAACATAGGTCTCTACCTGCACCGTATCACTACATCCAAATTCGTTTTCAACGATATGAACAAAACGCTGAATACCAGTATCACGAGCGGTATAAACCAGATTATTTCCCGGGTCTATCACCTTACGACCATCAGGGAATAGCAAACTGGAAGTGCTGTAATTTTCAGAAGTGAGGCTAATCTCAAATTCTGGATTGAAAATAGTGGTTTCTTCGGGTATAATAATCATTCCTGGGAAAGGAGTGGGGTGTATGCGGATAGCGGTGGTAGATCGTTCTTCCAGGGTGTCCTTACAAGCGCTGGTGGTGATTAAACGATGGTAAACAAAGTAATCTCCTGGGTTTTCATACAGGTGAACTGGATTTTGCTGGGTGGATGTATAACCATCTCCAAAATCCCAAAAATGAATGGCCGTTCCTGCATATTCCGAACTGTCGCGAAAGCTTACCGCATAAGGCACGCAACCGGAATTGGCATCCAAAAGATGTTTAAGAATGGGCCTGGGATACAAATGCACACTATCGCTAAAATTGTCTTTACAATCCCCGTCTTCAATTTCTAAAGTAACTAAATAGGATCCGGCTTGGGTATAAACAATCCCACTGGGGTTTTTTAGATTGGAGGTATTGCTTCCAGAAGTGGTGCTTCCCCCGAAATTCCAGCTAAACTGAGCATCCGGACCAAAATTTCCGGTAGGCGTGAAATTAAAGCTATGTCGATCGAAACAGGCTTGCCCCCCTACATCGAAACCAACATTTAGTCCATCAAATACTTTATACTCCCGAATAATGGTGTCTGCACAAGAGGATCCAGGCTCTGCGATAAGCATTATCTGATAAACTCCAGTATCGGGGAAGGTATAAACCGGATTGGGTAAATTACTGGTATCCGAATTTGTGAGAGCTACTCCAAAATCCCAGAAATAGCTATTGGTATTAATACAGTCCTCATTAAACTGGATGGTTCTTCCCGAGCAGAGGGTAAAGGGGTCAAGGTCTTGCTTGTCAAAATCGGCAGTAGTGCGCACACAAGCTGCGGTTACATTAAATTGGAAGTCACGTCTTAGGGTGCTCAATAAAACACCATTTCGCCATTCCTGCACGCAAACCGCAAATACATACTGTCCTACCAGATTGGGCTTCCCACTCAACATTCCGGTTTGGGGATCTATATTGAAGGCCGGGGAACTGGGAATTGGGTAGGAAGTGGAATAGGTATTAGAGAAGGGCACTAAAGCATAGGGAGGGGCTGTAGCGGTATCGGGTCTGGGAGAATTAGGGCCGGTGGTATTTACCTGGTTACCACCCCCATGTAATGGGGAGCACAAGAAATAATAAAGGCTGTCGCCATCTGTTTCAATCGCTCCCATATCAATATTAACCGGAACATTTAAGCAGAGGGCAACGGGAGGTGCCGCAGAAAATCGGGGGCTGCTATTACAAGCGGGAGTGGCGGGAATATTAATAGTATAAGTGTTTCCCCAAAGTCGGGGATTGGGAATATTGTCAATACTGTTGTTTCGGCAGCAGCGCTGGTGACTTACAGTATATGGGCCACCACCTGCAGGAAGGCTTACCGTATCTAAATAAATGCCTTCCTGAGTGCACACAAAGCTGGGAAGTGCAGTGCAATTGTTAGGGGCATTTATGGGTAAGAAACTACTTTGATGCAGAGGGACTTGCAGGTTTTGTACTACCTGATTAGAACCATTGTAAATGGTAATAATGGCCGGATCATCAAAGGGAGCGCCATTGGAAGCACAGTCGCGATAAATGATTAAACGAAGCTCATAATTGCTGCCTCCTAAACAACGATAGCTCAGCTCCCCACCTACCAGGTGAGCAGCCTGCATCCCAAATCCTAGTAGTAGGAGTACAAATAGGCCAATGCGTCGCATAATCCGTCAATCGAACAGCAAGTTAACAAAAATGAGTGGCGGATTATTTAGGAATGCGTAAAGGGCACTAATTCCGAAAAAGCAAAGACTTGATTCAGACCTGCCGCCTTTAACTCTTCGGTTTCTGGCGCTTCACTAAGCCAAAGAAAATCGCCACCCCAGGCTCCCAGTGATTTGGCCTGTCCATTAAAGTTTGGCAAGATTTGCAAAGGCAAGGGCTCGCGCCCGATTAATTCTGCAGTATAAGCCTCATGCACTTCCATCCAATTTGCTAAGGCAGGAATATCTGAAAGCTGTAGTAGCTCCTCGCTTAGGTCGGAGATTTTCTGCACTAAGTCTGCAGATCTTACTTTGCTTAAATAGCGATCTACTTCCCGGGCCGAATTTTGCTTTTTTCCTAAATAGAGGAGATAGCTGTCTTTAAAGAAGTTTGGAATTTCCACTTTCTCCCAGCTGGGCTTTTGATTAGCCAATAATTGATATTGAATAGTATGGCCCGATTCAGCCACGGCTACATCGTAACCACTGCCTTTAAGGTGTTTGAAGAATAGTTCCCAAACATCGGCTTCCAACCATTGCGCCATCAGACTAATGAAGGTGCTGCTGCTGCCTAATCCCCAGGCTCGCGGAAAATCCAAACGACTTTCTAGCTTGCAATACTCTGGGACTTGCGTTCCACAAGCATCATTCAGGATAGCTTCAACTAATTTTTCCTCAGAACTTTGTGCCATGCCTAATTGAAAATCAAGCCAGGGCTCGCCTTTTTCGTCCAAAGCACGGTACTTTAGGGCCTTATCGGCCTGAGTTTCCACAGTCAAATGCTGACCCTTAATAGTAGGAACAGCAATAGCCTTGGCGCCTTCAAGAACACTGTATTCGGCGCTTAGAAGTAATTTGCCCGGGGCAAAAAAATGCTTCATTTAGTTTTCCTTCTTAATCTCAGAAGGGTTTTTAATACCACGAAGTTCACAGAACTTATTTACGGCAGCTGAATGTGAAACGACCTTGTCTTTAAAGTAGTTTACGATGGTTTCCTTTTCTGCATCGGTAGCTTCCAATTGGTTCAGAATGTTCAGTAGATGCATTTTCATGTGACCTTTCTGAATTCCGGTGGTGGTAAGCGCACGCAAGGCAGCGAAGTTTTGGGCCAAGCCAGAACTGGCTACAATTCCCATCAACTCTTCAGCATTAGGTTGTTGTAAAAGGTCTAAAGAAAACTTCACCATAGGATGTAAGCGAGTTAATCCTCCTACGGTACCCAGAGCTAATGGTACTTCAATCCAAAAGCGGAAAATACCGTCTTTTACCTCACAGTGAGTGAGCGAGCTGTATTGGCCATTGCGGCTGGCATAGGTATGGCAAGCAGCCTCTACGGCTCTGAAGTCATTTCCAGTTGCAATAATAACGGCATCAATACCATTCATAATGCCCTTATTGTGGGTCGTGGCCCGATAAGGTTCTACCTCCGCAATACGCACCGCGCGTTGGAATTTTTGAGCGAACTCCTCAGGGCTAATTCCAGCATCACCATTGAGTTCTTCTACTTTACAGGATACTTCGGAGCGTACCACACATTCGGGAGTGTAATTGGATAAAATACACATCACAACCTGGATGGCTTTCTCGGCTTCATTAAATTGATCCTGAGCTTTAATTTCACGCTGCAGAGTTTGGGAGAATTGCTCCAGACAAGAGTTGATAAAATTCGCCCCCATGGAATCACAGGTTTCGAAAAGGGCCTCAATCTGCCAGTAGTCTTCCATGGCCGAACGCTTATCTACCAGTTTAAGGTCGATAATACCGCCACCACGAGCACGCATATTGGCGGTGAGTTCTTCAGTATCCTTTAGGAGATCAAGTTTTAAACCTTCAAAAAAGCTTTGCAATTTTTGAGCATCTCCTTGATAGATAAAATGCACATGACCTACTTTCTTGGTAGAAATAATGCTGGTTTTAAAACCGCCGCGCTCTAACCAATAGGTAGCACTTTTAGCAGCAGCTGCTACAACCGAACTTTCTTCTATCGCCATTGGAATAGTATAGAGCTCTCCATTAATTTTAAAATTCGGAGCTACACCAAAGGGCATATAATAATTGCTCAGGGTGTTTTCAATGAACTCATCGTGAAGCTTTTGCACTTTTGGATCTTCGTGCCAGTAATGCTTTAAAAGATTGATGGCAACTTCTGAATTATCAAAAAACTGATCACTTAGCCATTCAATTTTGGCTTCCTTACTGAGTTTCGAAAAACCTTTAATGGGTTTGCGCATGCTGCTGGAAATTAATTTTCAAATATACGAGCACATTCCTAACCCCTGTTTCGTTTCTTTGTTGTAAATCTTTTCTTAAAAAGTGAAAGAAACCAAATGCGAACATTGCAGTGATTGGACCGATGGTCATCTGGAGAACTGCAATAATTGCGGAAAGCGATTGAATGATCGTCATCTTTCCGAAATCGAAGCGCGTGAAAGCATTGAAATGCGTGGTTTACCTTTGATCAAAATTGATCCGGATACGCCCTTTATCAAGAAGGGTTTTTTACAGGTGCTTCGCTTTATTCAATTGATATTCTTTAGTATAATCAGCATGGTGGCGGCAATGGCTAGCAGCACCGTTCATTAAAGATGTGGTTTCGCTTTAGTCGATTATTCTGGATTAGCTCCATTCTTTTTAGCTTTCATCAAATTGTGGAGAAATGGTGGTCTATTCCCTGGGTTCATTCCTATTTGGATGATATTCTGGCTCCCTGCATAGTATTGGGTTTAGCCCTGGCCTTTTTTCAAAATGTATTTCCCGCTGATCCGTACTTTAGAATTCCGAAGTATTGGATCCTGATTTTCATTATTTGGTATGCGGTGCTTTTTGAGTGGTATTTTCCATCTATAGATCCACGACATTATTCCGATCCTTATGATATCCTGGCCTATACTGTAGGCGGAATTTTATTTGCCTGGCTGGGAAATCGACCGCTGGGAAATTCTTCGGAGACTAAAGTCAAGGTATAAGTAATTATCAAGGTTAATTTATTGATATTCAAATCGTTTTTATTTCATTGTCCATGTTTTAGGGATTGGCATTTGATCTAAATTCGCTCGATTTTTATGTCAATCGCAATTCGCGTCAGGCAGGTTCAAAAAGTATTTGGACAGCTTGAAGAAGAGACTAAGACTTTTCAAAAAGCAAGTGGCCTGGCTTGTTTAAGCGGCTGTGGTCATTGCTGTAATAAAGCGGATATCGAAGCGGCAGTACTAGAGTTTCTGCCCTATGCATTTCATTTGTTTTTGGAGGGGCAGCATGAGTTGGCGAAACGTCAAATTCAAGCCAATACAACTGGTCTTTGCCATGGCTTTAAGCCGATCATTGCCAATAGTCCTTATTTAAAAGGTCGCTGTACGATTTACGAGGATCGTGGATTAATCTGTCGATTATTCGGATTTGCAACGATCCGTGATAAAAATGGCCATCGACAATTATCTACTTGTAAGTGGATTAAAGGGAGCCAGGCGGATACTATAATAGCCAGCCAAGCCTTAATAGAAAAGGGGAGGGCACCGCATTATATGAGCTACTATCAAAAATTGGCGCAAATTGATTTTCGCTTAGGTCAGGAATACCTGCCCATCAATAAGGCTATTCTGCGAGCTATTGAAGAGGTAGAGAACTACTATCAATATCGTCCCTTTCCTTATCGCCTCAGGAGATCAGCATAAAAAACCGCTTGCCTTATGGAGACAAGCGGTTCGGGTTAAATCGGGAAATTTCCCTTATTATAGATCAAAGCGATCGAGCTGCATCACTTTAGTCCAGGCTGCTACAAAGTCCTGAACAAATTTTTCTTTGGCATCATCACTGCCATATACTTCGGCCAGTGCACGTAATTCGGAGTTGGATCCGAAAATTAAATCAGCACGGCTAGCGCTGTATTTTACCTCTCCGCTTTGACGATCCAGGCCATTAAACAGTTCCTTGCTTTCGTCGGTGGTCTCCCATTTCACATCCATGCTAAGCAGGTTTTGGAAAAAGTCATTGGACAATTGAGAAGCATCTGAACCAAAAATACCGGTATTGCTGTTATCGTAATTAGCGTTTAAAGAACGCATACCACCTACTAATACTGTCATTTCGGGTGGGCTTAAACTCAGTAATTGAGCTTTATCTACCAATAATTCCTCAGTGGTATAAGTGTATTGAGTCTTTTTGTAATTCCGGAAGGCATCAGCCATTGGTTCTAAAACAGCCATTCCTTCCACATCGGTTTGTTCTTGACTGGCATCCATACGTCCGGGGATAAAGGGAACTTCAATCGGGTTTCCGGCATTTTTAGCCGCTTCTTCAATGGCTGCAGCGCCACCCAATACAATTAGATCGGCCATTGAAATGCGTTTATTTCCCTTGGCCTTTTTGTTGAAATCCTTTTGAATCTTTTCCAAAGCCTTTAAGACTTTTTCTAATTGCTCTGGATTGTTGCATTCCCAGCTGCGCTGAGGTTCCAGACGAATGCGAGCACCATTGGCACCACCACGACGATCGGAAATCCGATAGGTGGAGGCCGATGCCCAGGCGGTACTTACCAATTCAGAAATGCTCAGTCCTGAACTTAAGATTTGAGACTTCAAGGTCTTAATATCCTCAGCATTTACTACTTCATGGTTTAAGGCTGGGATTGGATCTTGCCAGATGAAATCTTCTTGTGGAATTTCCGGACCTAAATAGGTAGTCTTAGGACCCATATCACGATGAGTGAGTTTAAACCAGGCTTTGGCAAAGGCTACTTCAAACTCTTCCGGGTTTTCTAAGAAACGACGCGAAATTTTTTCATACACCGGATCAAAGCGCAAGGCTAAATCGGTGGTGAGCATAGTGGGATTGTGGAATTTAGTAGTGTCGAAAGCATCAGGAGCAACCTTTCCAGCATCCTTAGCTACCCACTGATGGGCTCCGGCAGGGCTTTTAGTTAATTCCCATTCGAAGTTGAATAGGGCTTTAAAAAAGTCGTGGCTCCATTGACTGGGAGTACGAGTCCAAATTACTTCTAGTCCTGAGGTAATTGCATCACCAGCCTTACCACCACCATAGCTGCTGGTCCAACCAAATCCTTGTTCTTCGATGCCGGCTGCTTCTGGCTCGGGGCCTACATATTCTGCGCTGGCAGCACCGTGAGTTTTACCAAAGGTGTGACCACCGGCAATAAGGGCTACGGTTTCTTCATCATTCATCCCCATACGGCCAAAGGTTTCACGAATATCTTTACCGGCTAATACTGGATCAGGCACTCCATTTGGACCTTCTGGATTTACATAGATTAATCCCATTTGAACCGCTGCTAAGGGCGATTCGAGTTCTCGATCACCTGAGTAGCGTTCATCTTCTAACCATTTACTCTCAGGGCCCCAATACACATTGCTATTAGGTTCCCAAACATCGGTACGTCCACCAGCAAAGCCAATGGTTTCGAAGCCCATGTCTTCTAAAGCTACATTACCAGCCAAAATGATTAAATCGGCCCAGGAAATAGAAGCACCATATTTCTTTTTTACCGGCCAAAGCAGGCGACGTGCCTTATCGAGATTGGCATTATCCGGCCAACTGTTTAAAGGAGCAAAACGCTGTTGTCCTTCCCGTGAACCACCGCGACCGTCTCCTGTGCGGTAAGTACCGGCACTATGCCAAGCCATACGGATAAATAAACCACCATAATGACCATAGTCTGCTGGCCACCAATCCTGACTGTCGGTAAGCACTTTCTGGATATCAGCTTTAAGCGCATTGTAATCCAAATTGTTAAATGCGGTCTCGTAGTCAAAGTCAGGACCCATGGGATCAGACTTCATGGAATTTTGCCTTAAGATGCTTAAGTCTAATGAATTAGGCCACCAATCACGGTTTGTAGGTCCGTCCTTTTTGGCCTCCATTTTCTCGGGAGTAGAAGTGGCAGCGGCTGCACCACCATGCACTGGACATTGGGAAATGTCGCCCTGCATTTGCACTTGAGCACTGGCAGTTCCGACCAGTAAGATCATGCTTGCAGTAATGAATTGTTTCATGGTTGTTTAATTAAGATTAGATCCAATTTTCTTAGAGCATAGTTAAGAATAATTGCGGCTAAATATCGAGCATGACAATTGGATTGATAATTATATTGTTAAAATCAATCACCATGAAAATAAGGAAGCGGGACAATAGCTTTATGCCTGATTGCTTCTAAATCAGTAAATAAGCTGGGCTTAAAGGGGCCTAGCCCTGACGATATTTTTCAGCGTATTGATGCAATCGCTTATTGTAGGTCTCTACCATGCGAGCTTTGGATCGTTCAATCAAACCAAAGAAAACAAAGCGTCTTTGGAAGTAGGGAAGGGGATCTTCGAAGGACAAAAGCTGATCATCTCGAATGATTAAGCCATCGATCCCCAAACCGTCGGTTTCAGCAAATTCGGCGGTGAAGACTTTTTGCTTGGGAGAAATTTGTACTGCTTGAAAATCGGCATCAAAGAGTTTTCCTGAATAATCACCTTTGCGAATAGCTTCACTGTCTTTAGCATAAAAGAAATAGACTGGGCAAAAGTCGAAGGTCTTTCGAAAGGAGAGAACAATTTCGCGGTTTTCGCGTCGCTGTTGTTCGCGAATTTTTTCTGCTTGTTCCATTAGCCCTTCTTCTTCCAGGCGTTTTAAACTTAAATCTTTATCCTGCAAACGGACCAATAAAACGGCCTGCTGAAAATCCTGAATAAATTCCTTTTTTCCATATTCAGCTCTGGCAGGACTTGCTTCTTGAGCATGGGCTCGTGGCGTGAATAAAAAGAGGATACAAAGAAGTAAGCAGACATTAAAGTCTGACCTAAAAAAGCGCTTATTCTTCAAGGGAATCTAGAATCTAGGTTATAACTTGCAGGGAAAAGGTACATACTTTTTCCAAACCAAATTAAATGACGGATTTAGATATTGCACGGGCTTACGAGCCAGCAACCATTGATAAGATAGCCTCCAAATTAGACATCAAAGAAGAGGATCTCGAGTTCTACGGAAAGTACAAAGCCAAACTTCCACTCCATATTGCCAAAGAAGCCAAACAAGGTAAACTGATATTGGTTTCTGCCATTTCTCCTACTCCGGCCGGTGAGGGTAAAACCACTATGAGTATCGGTTTACATGATGCACTATGCAAGCTTAAAAAACGCTCTTTAGCAGTTCTACGTGAACCCTCTTTAGGACCGGTATTTGGCATTAAGGGAGGCGCTACGGGAGGTGGTCATGCTCAGGTGGTGCCGATGGAAGATATCAACCTGCATTTTACCGGTGATTTTTCCGCCATTGAATCTGCTCATAATTTACTTTCCGCATTAATTGACAACCACCTTCATTTCAATCAATCGCCACAGATTGATCCTCGCTCCGTACTCTGGAAAAGAGCAATGGACTTGAATGATCGCGCCTTGCGTCATATTAATGTAGGTTTGGGTGGACGCAGTCATGGCATGCCTCGTGAAACCGGATTTGATATTACCGCTGCTTCTGAAATCATGGCTATTCTATGTATGGCCCTCGACCTTAATGATCTTAAGAAGAGATTGGGAAATATTCTGGTCGCCTACTCTTTTGATCGTAAGCCCGTATTTGCTCGTGACCTGAAAGCCGAAGGAGCAATGGCCGCTTTACTGAAAGATGCCATTAAACCGAATTTAGTACAAAGCTTAGAAGGCAACCCGGTTCTGATGCACGGTGGGCCCTTTGCAAATATTGCCCAGGGAACCAATACTATTATCGCCACCCAAACGGGTTTGCGTTTAGCTGATTATGTGGTTACTGAAGCCGGTTTTGGCTTTGATTTAGGCGGGGAGAAGTTCCTCGATCTTAAATGTCGTGCCGCAGCTTTGGCTCCGGAAGTGGTGGTTTTAGTGGCCACGGTGCGGGCATTAAAATATCATGGGGAGCAGCCATTGGCAGAATTGCAAACGGCTAATGTAGATGCCCTGCGCAAGGGGATGTGCAATTTGGAAAAGCATCTTGAAAATGTGAAGCAATTTGGATTGCCCGCAGTGGTAGTGGTAAACCGCTTCCCAACCGATACCGAGGCAGAGATTTCAGCTGTAATTGAAGAATGCGAAAAATTAGGCGTTCGAGCGGTAACCAGCACTGCCTGGGCCAATGGAGGAGAGGGCTCTGTAGATTTGGCCAAAGCCGTTTTAGAGACGATCGACGAAGCGGAAAACGACTTTAGTTTTTTATACAATCTGGATTTACCGGTGGAGAAGAAAATTGAGAAAATAGCGACTCAATTTTATGGCGCCGCTAAAGTGAGTTTTACCAGCACAGCTCGCAGAGATTTGAAACGTATTCAAGAATTGGGAATGAATGATGCGCCAATTTGCATTGCTAAAACCCAAAAGTCCCTAAGTGATGATCCGACCTTAAAAGGGCGGCCTAAAGATTTTAACTTTCAGGTTCGTGGTATTGAGATTGCCGCCGGTGCAGGCTTTGTAATTCCACTCTCCGGCGAAATTATGCGCATGCCTGGCTTACCTAAAGCTCCGGCTGCTCAAAACATTGACATTGACAAAGACGGAAATATTAGCGGTCTCTTTTAGTCTTGATTAGTATATCCGATTTACTGAGGGACTTAAAACAACATTTAACTCCCGAAAGGGTGGAGCGCATTGAAAGCGTTGCTGCTCAAAGGACTCGTAAGATTTGTTTGGTACTGGAAGATATTCGCCAGGAGCACAATATCGGTGCACTCTTGCGTACGGCTGATATTCTTGGAATTCAGGATGTGCATTTGGTGAGCCAGCGCTATGAAGCTCGTTTGGCCAAGGCCATTGCTAAGGGCTCTACCAAATGGATAAGCTTGCATCGTTATCAGGAGCGAGATCAAAACAATTTGGAGCTCTGTCTGGAGCAACTCCAAAAGGAGAACTACCAACTGGTGGTTGCTGATCCGGATGGCGAGGTAGATCTTCCCGATTTTCAATATCGGGGAAATAAATTGGCCTTATTGATGGGTTCGGAATGGGATGGTGTTTCTGAACAAGCTCGTTCCGTAGCCGCAACTAAGATTCGCATTCCTCAATATGGCTTTACCCAAAGCTTTAATGTTTCGGTAGCTTCTGCACTGATCCTACAGCAATTAAGTCAGAGTTTACGCAGTTCTGACTATCCCTGGAAATTAGAGGAAGAGGAGCGCCAGCAATTAGAATTGGATTGGACTATGGAGCGATTGGGAGCTTCAGCCTGGCCTTTACGTGAGAAAATTGAACAAGAATGGGAAGCCCAAAACAAAGCATGAAACGAATATTTTACCTCAGTACCTGCGATACCTGTAAACGCTTAATGAAGGATTGGAATTTACCGGAATCTGTTTATCAGCAAGACATTAAGAAGGAAGCCATAAGTTCGGATCAATTAGAAACGATGCATAAGCTGGCTGGTTCTTATGAAGCTTTATTCAGTAAGCGTGCACGATTGTACAAAGAGCGCAATTTGGCTCAGACCGATCTTTCTGAGGCCGATATGAAAGCTTTGATTTTGGAACATTACAGTTTTCTAAAACGTCCGGTTTTAATTTGGGAAGATCAGATTTTTATTGGCAATTCTAAAAAGAATGCAGAAGCGGTTAAGGCATTTATCGAGGCAAATAGGGAAGAATAGCTTTAGCTCGAAAAAGATTAAAGTCTTAGAAGCTGAGTCTAAAAAAATATCAAGCCCAAGCTGAACATTCCTCTAAGGAATTGTTTTTTGAAATATCTTTCCTTTTTGATTTGTACCCATGACTACCGATTCAAACACTGAAACTAATACTCCGAGTCCTAATCCTGAACCGCATCATCCTGAGCATAATCCCTTGGCAATAGCCTTTCGTTATGTGCGTAAATTCCTAAATCAAACGCTTCGAATTGAAGGGAATGCTCATCCTCAGGAAACCATTGAATCGATTAAAGCGGATATTGATTTCCAGGGCTACAATGTTTGGATTCTGATCTTCAGTATTCTGATTGCCTCCATCGGATTGAATGTTAACTCGGGAGCGGTTGTAATTGGAGCCATGCTTATTTCACCCTTAATGGGTCCTATCTTAGGGATGGGCCTTAGTATGGGGATCAATGATTGGGCGACCATGAAGCGCTCCCTGCGCAACTTCGCCATTATGTTTTCGGTGAGTATCATTACCAGTACCATTTACTTTAGTGTTACTCCCTTGGTAGATGCGCAATCCGAATTATTAGCGCGTACCCGTCCTACTTTATTAGATGTATTTGTGGCCTTTATCGGTGGTTTAGCGGGTATATTGGCTGCTAACCGACGCATTAAAACCAATGTAGTACCCGGTGTAGCCATTGCTACCGCTTTGATGCCACCCCTGTGTACCGCAGGTTATGGTTTAGCTACGGGGCAGTGGTCCTTCTTTTTGGGAGCCTTTTACCTATTCTTAATCAATTCGATTTTCATTAGCCTGGCCACTTTCGTGATTGTGCGTTTCCTCAACTTCCCGGTTAAGGAATTTGTAGATCAAATAAGAGCTAAGCGCGCCCGTCGTTATATCGTAGCGGTTATCTTAATTATCGTAGTTCCCAGTGGCTATACTTTCTACAATGTGGTTACCGAATCTTATTTTAATCGTCGGGTAGAATCTTTTATCTCTGACAATGTCTTTTACGATGGTGCAGAATTGGTAAAGAAAGAAGTGTTGCATGAAGAAGGAAAGGAGACCCAGATCAATTTGGTCTTTTTTGGCGAACCAATACCCGCTAAAATCATTGATTCCTGGCGCTCGAAATTGGGAGCTTACAATTTGGAAGGCTCCGTAATAAAAGTGGTCCAGCCCCAAAGTATGGATCAAATGAACTCCGAGGAGGTTACCAAATTGGTGGATGTGTTCTCGAAATCACAGTTGGAAATTCAGGATAAGGATCGCACTATCGCGGAGCTAAAATTAGCCCTGGAAGGAGAGCGTCGACAGCATTTACCCTTACAGCAAATTCATAAAGAACTTCAGGTTATGTATCCACGCTTACACAGCGTTTCCATGGCGCGAATGGTAGAATTTACCGAAGGAGCAACCGACACTCTTATGATGGCAGAATTGAAGTGGAATGCTCCGGATACCAATGGTCTGGATGCCGAATGTAAAACCATCGGTCGATGGCTGGAGGCTCGTTTACAAGTGGATACCATCTCCGTTCAGCGCAAGTTGGTTAAGCTAAAGCCGATGGAAGTTGAGGTGAAGGGTTTAAAAAATTAATCCTGCACTCCCAATTGTCTTTTTAATTCGGGGTTTAACCAAAGATGAGAAAAGACTCTTAACTCCCTTGGATTGAAAAGACTAAGACCCTCTATTTCTAAGGGGAAGAAACTCTCATGGCGTATGGCCTTTATGCCAAAGACTTGTTGATTTCCTTCCCAAAGGATGACTCCTTCTTCATAAGGACCATCAGGGTCTACCTTGAAATAAAGAATATCCCATTCGTAGATATATCGATTATTGCAGTCGCGGATTCCAATAAACTCGTCCACTTCATTGTATTCGGGTTTATAGCCTCGCCACCAAAATCCATCTTTGGAAAAGAGCACCATGCGTTCGCTAAGTTTGCGCATATAGCCCACAATCTCATGATCTTGCCTAAGTCGAAAACGTCGCTCGGGATTTTCCATAGCTACTAAACCCCTGGGTTGCTTTATAGTTTATCAACCAGGTATTTTCCGGTATAGGATTCCTTCACTTTTAATAAGCCCTCTGGGGCACCCTGGTAAACTAGTTTTCCACCCTTATTGCCACCTTCAGGACCTAAATCGATAATCCAATCGGCGCATTTCATCACATCAGGATGGTGTTCAATTACCACCAGGCTATGTCCGTTTTTCAGGAGGGCATAGAAGCTTTGCAGTAACTTTTGAATATCGTGAAAGTGCAATCCCGTGGTGGGCTCATCAAAGATGAAGAGCACCGGCGATTGACTTTGGCCTTTCCCTAAGAAGGTGGCCAACTTAATCCGCTGCGCTTCACCGCCCGAAAGGGTAGATGAGCTCTGACCCAAGCTTACATAACCTAAGCCTACATCCTGTAAAGGCTGAATTTTGTCGGCAATCTTTTCCTGACCGCTTTCGCGGAAGAAAGGAATCGCTTCATCTACGGTTAATTCGAGGATATTGAAGATGGACTTACCTTCAAATTTTACATCCAGAATTTCCTTCTTGAAACGCTGTCCCTGGCATTCATCACACTTTAGGTGCACATCAGCCATAAACTGCATTTCGATGGTGATTTCGCCTTCACCCTGGCATTTTTCACAACGCCCACCATCAATGTTAAATGAGAAATATCCTGCCTTGTATTTACGGCTCTTCGATAGAGGTTGGGATGCATAGAGGGCACGGATATCATCATAAGCTTTGAGATAGGTGACCGGATTGGAGCGAGAGCTCTTTCCAATCGGATTTTGATCTACAAACTCAACGTCACCAATATCATTAATGGCACCTCCTAAACGACCAAATTTTCCCGTCTTATCGGCATACGCTCCCAATCGCTTTTTAAGAGCTGGGTACAAAATCTTTCGAATTAAGCTCGACTTCCCAGAACCACTTACACCGGTTACTACCGTAAAGCGATGTAAAGGAATTTGGATGTCAATATTCTTAAGGTTATTCTCTCGAGCACCGAAGATTTCGATGAATTTGCGCCCTTCTTTTTTAGTCGGAACCTCAATCTTGGCGTCACCGCGCAAGTAACGGGCAGTATAAGTATCTTCTTTGGCAATCAATTCCTGTGGGGTACCGGCAAAGAGAATTTCTCCGCCGTGGATACCGGCATCCGGCCCAATGTCTACGATATAATCTGCGGCCAGCATCATTTCCTCATCATGCTCTACGACTACAACGGTATTACCGAGATCGCGTAGATTTTTCACCACTCGAATTAATCGCTCCGTATCACGCGGATGAAGACCGATGCTAGGTTCATCCAAAATATAGGTTGATCCTACTAAAGCGCTTCCCAGGCTGGTAGCCAGATTAATCCGCTGGGACTCACCACCGGATAAAGTATTCGAAACACGGTTTAAGGTTAAATAGGGAAGGCCCACGTCGCAGAGGTAGCGCAGGCGGTTATTAATCTCGATTAAGAGGCGTTTCGCAATCTGCTGCTCAGACTCCGTGAGTTCCAGCTTTTCGAAATGACTTTGCAGCTTATCAATAGGCCAGTTTATCAAATCAGTGAGTGCAAATCCACCTACTTTAACATAGCTGGCTTCTTTGCGCAGTCTGCTTCCTTTACAGGTGGTGCAACGGGTTTTTCCACGATACCTGGAGAGCATAACCCGAAACTGAATTTTATAGGATTTAGATTCGAGGTATTCAAAAAATTCATTGAGGCCTTTAAAATGCTTGCTGCCATCCCACAACATATCATACTCTTCCGCCTTAAGCTCGAAAATAGGACGGTGAATCGGGAAGCCTGCTTTCTCAGCGCCTTGTATTAATTGCAGTTTCCATTCCTGCATCTTTTCACCTCGCCAGGGAAAGATTGCATCTTCGTAAACGGAAAGACTGGTATCGGGAATTACCAAATCCTCATCAATACCCATGATATTGCCAAAACCTTCGCATTTAGGGCAGGCCCCGAATGGATTGTTAAAGCTAAAAAGATGGGGACTGGGCTCTTCGAATTCAATCCCATCCAATTCGAATTTATTGGAGAATTCGCGTGTCTCATTTTTACCGTATAGTTCAATCCGGCATAAGCCTCTTCCTTCAAAAAAGGCGGTTTGCAAGGAGTCTGTCCAACGGTTTAACTGCTCATCACTGCTGATATCCGCCGTAAGGCGATCTACCACAATCTCCAGGTTTTGGGGATCTTTAACTTCTTTCGGATCTAAGTCATTAATCAGAACTACTTCACTCTTCCAGGAAAGACGGCTAAATCCCTGTTGTTCTAATATTTCCAGTTGATCTTTTAAGCTGCGGTCATGTAAATGCAAAGGAGCCTTTAATAGAATTCGGGTATCCGGCGCCAGGCCTTTTACATATTCTAAGGCGTCTTCTATATGGTGCTTCTTCACCTCTTCACCACTTAGCGGAGAGAAGGTTCTGCCAATGCGCGCATAAAGCACTTTGAGGTAATCGTAAATCTCGGTGCTGGTCCCAACGGTAGAGCGGGGATTGCGAGAAATCACCTTTTGTTCGATGGCAACGGCCGGACTGATCCCTTTAATTTGATCAACCTCGGGTTTGTCTAATCGACCTAAAAATTGTCGGGCATAAGATGAAAGACTTTCAACATAGCGTCGTTGCCCTTCAGCGTAAAGGGTGTCGAAAGCCAGTGAGGATTTACCAGAGCCTGATAATCCGGTAATTACGGTTAGCTTTCCGTGAGGGATGCGCAGGCTGATGTTCTTCAAATTGTGAACGCGCGCACCTTTTATTTCAATCCAATCCTTATGGGAAGGGGAATTTTTTGTCATACTAAACGTTAAAGAAAGCAAAAAGCAAAAGTACCAAACCCACTTGCGTTTGTGGGATTGAAAACAAAAATTATATATTTGTTGACATGGGTAGCCAACCAAACAGAGCTACCAACGTCTATTAATTAAATACCCATTGCGTATAGATACATAGTTACTTGATTGTTTTTTAGGATTGATTTATTAACCCCAATCATGTGAACTATGGATTACACTGCAATGAAAGATGCTGAGCTAATCAAGCTCTACATCGACGGAGACGAGAAAGCCCTTTCTTTTCTGATCAATAAACACGAGCAAAGGATCTTTTCCTATATCCTTAGCAAGATTCAAAACAGAGATCTCGCTAATGATGTATTTCAAGACACTTTCGTGAAGATCATCAAAACATTCCGCAAGGGCAATTACAACGAAGAAGGTAAGTTCCTGAATTGGGCACTGCGTATTGCACACAATCTGGTGATAGATCATTTCCGGAAGCAAAAGCGCATTCCTACAGTTACTCCCAATGATGAGTACGACATCTTTAAAATTATTAAGGATGGCTCTGAAAATGCGGAAACTGGTATGATTCGCGAGCAAATTGAGAAAGACTTACACAAGCTTATTTTAAAATTACCCCCTGAGCAATTAGAGGTATTACGCCTGCGTCATTTCAGCGGATTAAGCTTTAAAGATATTGCGGATCAAACCGGAGTATCTATTAATACTGCTTTAGGTCGGATGCGCTATGCACTGATCAATCTTCGCAAATTGATGCAGGAACATAATATGAGTTTGAGTCTTTCCTAAAACATGTTTTGGTGTTTCTGCAATTTTTTTTGAAATGAAATACTAATCGTTTTCTCCTTGCCGTTATAGATAGGTCTATTTTCAAACACGGTACATGGATAAAACAACTACTTTACGAAATGATCATCAAGTGAACGCACGGCCAGACCGGCAAACCATTAAAAACATCCTCAATTTTTCTAAGGCCTATCGCTATGAAAAATTGGAAAATGGTCTGGATTTCGAGATGATCCAAAATTAATAAAGAGCTCCTTCGGGGGCTCTTTTTTTTAGACCTTGCAGCCATGAAAGCTTATTGGAATGGAGTGGTCGTTGCCGAAAGCGACGAAACCATAATTGTAGAGGGAAACCACTATTTCCCAGCAGATTCGATCAAAAAAGAATTCTTCAAAGAATCCGATACCCATACCTGGTGTCCCTGGAAGGGAGAAGCCAGCTATTATCATTTAGCGGTAGATGGGAAAGAAAATCCAGATGCTGCCTGGTATTATCCTCAAACCAAACCCCTGGCCAATCATATTAAATCTTATGTGGCTTTTTGGAAGGGTGTAGAAGTAAAAGAGGATTAAAGGGTTTGCCAGCGGTAGGAGTCCAGCTTAATCAGAATAAAAAGTAAAAAGGTAAAGCCCCAGAGAGAGGATCCTCCATAACTGAAGAAGGGCAGGGGAATGCCAATAACCGGTGCCAGTCCTATGGTCATGGCGATATTAATGCTGAAGTGGAAAAAGAGTATACTAACCACGGCATAAGCATAGGCCCGGGCAAAGCTTGATTTTTGCCTTTCGGCCAGATGAACCAAGCGAAAGAATAAGAGGCTAAAGAGTACTATTAAAAGAGCACTGCCTAAGAAGCCCCATTCTTCACCTACGGTACAAAAGATAAAGTCGGTACTCTGCTCGGGTACAAAATCGAATTTGGTTTGCGTTCCCTGTAAATAGCCTTTACCACTCCACCCACCAGAACCAATGGCAATCATGGATTGGGTGGTATTATAGCCAATACCTTTAGGATCATGCGCCTTACCCAAAAGGATATTAATCCGGTTGCGGTGCCGATCTTCGAGTATATTATTGAAGGCATAATCCACACTATTCACTAAAACCAAAGCCACCGCTAAAATGGCGGTAACCCTGAGCCAAAAGCCTCGCACTTTGCGCCCGAGGAATATGATGATAAGGGCAACTGCCGCCAGGATAATTTGCAGGTAAAGAATCGGGATCAGTAAGCTCAGTAGGAAAAGTACCGCAATGCTAATTCCCGCAATAATATAGGAGCTGGAAAGCCCTTCGCGGTAAAGCACCAGAATTAAGCTAAAATAGACTAAGCCTGAGCCTGGATCCGGTTGAGGTACAATTAAGATAGCCGGTAAAAGGATAATTCCAAAAGCCACAATTTTTGTGCGCCAGGAACTGAGATTTCGCTCCGGTTTACCCAGAAAAGCCGCTAAAGCCAGGGCTGTCGCAAATTTGGCAAATTCCGAAGGTTGTAGGCTAAATCCGCCAATTACAAACCAGGAACGGGCACCAGCAATCTCTTTTCCAAAGAATAGTACCGCTAATAGCGATAGCATACTGAGCCCATAAATGGGGTAGGCCAGGGTTTGAAAGACGCTGCCATCCAGGATAAAAAGGAAAATGATGATCAACACTGAGGTGCCAATCCACAACAATTGTTTCCCATAGCGTTGGGTAAAATCGAGGATATTGGAATGCGCCTCATCGTAAACCGCAGCATAGATATTTAGCCAGCCCAAAATAGCCAGGCTGAAATATAGCAGCACAGTTAGCCAGTCAATCTTCTGTATCCCTAAATTACCTTGCCGCATTCGCTGTAGAATCGCTGACCTCCAGGCCGTATTTTTCAATCAGTTGTTTAGCGTATTCCTCGCTTAAATCTCCCGCCAACATACGTTTTTCCATTTCAGGCCGACTGATTTCGCCGATCAGGTATTTTTCGATTATTAAGCTCGCAATAGGAGCGGCCCAGCGACTACCCCAGTAGCCGTTTTCAACAATAATGGAAATGGCAATTTTAGGATCATCTTTGGGTGCAAAGGCTACAAATATGGAATGGTCCTGTCCATGTGGATTCTCAGCTGTCCCCGTTTTACCACACATCTCAATACTTTCCAAACGCGCACCTCGTGCGGTACCACTTTCGAATACATCGAACATTCCGTCGATAACCACAGGAAAATGAATACTGTCGATGGTGGTCTGCTTTTTCTCCGTAAACTGCTTGTTATCAATTGGCTCACCTCCAACGCCTTTAATGATATGGGGAGTGTAATAATAGCCTCGGTTCGCAATGGCGGCAGTCATATTAGCCATTTGAATAGGCGTGAGCAGCATTTCACCCTGACCAATTGCCAAGGAGATGGTGCTCACCGCTTTCCAACCGGTGTAGCCAAAGGCCCGATCGTAATAATCTGCATCCGGAACCAGGCCCTTTCTTCCGGTCGGTAAATCATTATTCAAGAACTGACCAATATTGAAGCTCTTTACATGATTGCTCCATACATTCATGCCTTCTTGCGCGGTGGGGTATTTTTCAATAATGTTTTTAAAGACCTGACAGAAGTAGTTATTGCAACTCTTGGAAATCCCTGTGCGCAGGGCGATAGGATAATTGGTTCCGCAGTGACAAGCCACGTGTAAGCGACCGTAGTGAAAGCCATGATGGCAGGTATAGCTGGTGCTTGGGCTTAAGGTGCCCTCTTGCAAACCAATCAAAGCATTTATCACCTTAAAGGGGGATCCTGGAGGGTATTCGGCTAAAAGTCCTCGATCAAAAAGAGGGAGACTAATGCTATCGCGATAGAGTCGGTTATAATTTGCCGAACGTTGGCGACCTACCATTAAATCCGGCTTATAGGAAGGGCTGGTAACCAGGGCTAGAATTTCTCCGCTGGAAGGTTCAATGGCCACAATGGATCCGCGTTTCCCTTGCATCAGTTTCTCGCCGTATGCTTGTATTACTATATCGATAGTACTCTGTACATCCAAACCAGGTTCGGGTAGGGTATCATAATCACCATTCTGATAAGGCCCCATTACCCGATTGTGCACATCTTTAAGGCGGTAGTTTACCCCTATTTTACCCTTGAGAACGTCTTCATAGCTTTTCTCAATTCCGGTTTTACCGATAAGGTCACCCAATTGATACTCTGGGTGATCCAGAATGTAGCGTTCATTCGCTTCACCGATGAATCCCAAAACATTGGCTCCGGCTTGAGTCATATAATCCCGTAGAATCCGCTTTTGGGGATAAAAACCTGGAAATAAGTGTAATTGCTCCTGGATTAGAGCGAAATCCTCCTTGCTGATCTGCTTAACGAAGATGGAAGGCTTTAAATAGGAATAGCGCTTGGCTGCCAGCATTCGTTTGCGGTATTCGCTTTTGCTTAATCCTACCAGCTTACAAAATGCCAGAGTGTCCTTTACTTGAACCTGAGCAGGAACGACCATCAAATCATAAGCACTCTGATTACCTACCAAAAGCTTTTGATTGCGATCGTAAATAAGGCCTCGCCCGGGATACACCTTTTCAATACGAACTACATTATTGAGGGCCGATAACTTATACTCTTCCTGTAAAACCTGGATATAGAAGAGCCTTCCGGCAAAGACCAGGGCTATGGCAATAAAGAAAAAGTAAAAAAGGTATTTGCGCTGCATTTAGCGACGGGCATTCCAAAGTTGATACAGGAGTACAAAAATAAAAGAGAAAAGACTGCTGTACAGACTTCTTTGCAACAAGATACCGAATTGATTCCACTGAAAACTCTCCAAGCCAAATAAAACGAAATGATGCAGGAAGAAACCTACAAAGAGCAGACCTAATCTGCGCTCCAGACTCATGGTTTTAAAGTGAGGTACATCGGGATTATCTTCTCTACCGGTTCCAAAGACACGAGTGAGCATGGGCATAATGAAGGCTAAAAAGACAGTCGCCGCAGCGTGCACCCCGGCACTTTCTTCCAGAATATCTATAGAGGCTCCCAAGGCAAAGGCAATCACCAATTGCCAAAAACGTGGATAGAAAATTAAAATGCTAAATACCGGGTAGATGTATAAATAAGGATTGAGATAATGATTAAAGAGGTATTCATTGAGAAAGAATACCTGAATTGCTATCATTAAAAGCAAAATCCCTATGTCGCGGAGCATCTTCATTGGATAGCAGGATTTTGAAGGGTGTCCAGTTCTGCACCAAATAAATCTTTAACAACATAGACTTCGGCGATATTAGCAAAGTCGGTGCTTAAGGCTACTTCCAGACTGAAAAAATTTTGATCGGCCTGCAAAGTTTTAGATTCTACAACCCCAATGGAAATTCCAGGAGGGAAATATCGAGAGCGACCGTCGGTAATTAAAGTGTCACCGGCTTTCACATTCGAATAACGAGGAATATCAGTTACCTGACTAATTAAATAATCTTCACCGGGCCACTTTAATGGGCCGAAATAGCCTTCGCTTTTAAGGGCCGCGCTAATGGACAAGCTATTATTGATTAAGGGAATGACCCGAGCGAAATTGCTACTTACCGAGGATACCATACCTACGACACCCAGAGGACCTATAACTCCCATATGTGGTTTAACGCCACTGCGAGAGCCTTTATCGATAATCAAATAATTACTGGCTTTTAAATGGCTGCTGTGAATCACCTTAGCTGGAAGGTAGGTATAGCGCTGATTAAGAACACTGTCATTAATCGTATCAGCGCCATAATTCTGGATGAGCAAGGATTCATTTAACTGCTCCCTCAATCGGCGATTCTCTTCTGCCAGTTGGGCATTTTCAATGCGCAGGTTGAGGTAAGACTGAAAGTCGTCCTGAAAATTGCTTATCCGGCCATTAATCTCCGTTGTAACACTATTGAATTGCGCACGGGGATAGCTTTTTGCAGAAACCACCCAGTACACTGCAATAGCCTCTAAAAGAATAAAGAGTAAAAGAATTCGGCTCCTATGCAGCAGTATAAGGAAGTACCGCATAAGGCTTTTAGCTCATCAAGAAATTGTACTTCCCGATATTCTTAAGGGCGATACCCGTACCGCGAACTACTGCACGCAAAGGATCTTCCGCTACGTATACCGGTAAATCCGTTTTCATACTAATTCGTTTATCTAAGCCGCGAAGCATCGAACCTCCGCCGGCCATGTAAATACCGCTATTGTAGATATCAGCTGCCAATTCTGGAGGTGTCAAGGAGAGAGCTTCCATTATCGCGTCTTCAATGCGGATGATCGACTTATCCAAAGCTTTGGCAATTTCTTTATAGGTAATGATCAATTGCTTGGGCTTACCGGTAAGCAGGTCTCTACCTTGTACGGGCATATCTTCGGGTGGGTTTTCCAACTCATCCAAAGCCGAACCAATCTTAATCTTGATTTCCTCCGAACTACGCTCTCCAATAAAGAGATTGTGCTGAGTACGCATATAGTAGGCGATGTCGTTCGTGAAAACGTCCCCGGCTACTTTAATACTCTTATCGGCAACAATTCCTCCTAAGGCCAAAACGGCAATCTCAGTGGTACCACCACCGATATCGATAATCATGTTTCCTTTAGGCTCCTGCACATCTACACCGGTACCTATCGCTGCGGCCATAGGTTCGTGAATCAAATACACTTCGCGGGCTCCGGCTTTTTGAGCAGAGTCTTTTACCGCTCGTTTTTCTACTTCTGTAATCCCTGAAGGAATACAGATAACCATACGCAGGGCAGGGGGAATCATTCGCTTTTGTAGGGCCGGAATGCTTTTAATCATCTCCCGGATCATAGACTCAGAAGCTTCAAAGTCCGCAATTACTCCGTCTTTTAGGGGGCGTATAGTTTTAATATCCTCGTGGGTCTTGCCGTGCATTTGCCGTGCAGTTTGACCAACGGCGATGATTTTATTGGTGATGCGATCTTTTGCTACGATCGAAGGAGCGTCTACCACCACCTTATCGTTATGGATGATCAGGGTATTGGCAGTGCCCAGATCTATCGCAATGTCTTCGCGTAAAAAATCAAAAAGTCCCAATTCTCTTAGTGTTTAAAGTGGCGTATGCCGGTAAATACCATTTTCATTTGCTCTTGATCGCAGTAGTCGATCGAAAGCTGATCTTTAATTGATCCGCCAGGTTGAATTACCGATTTGATTCCTTCCTCATTGGCAATTTCAACACAATCAGGGAAAGGGAAGAAGGCATCAGATGCCATAACCGCTCCCTCTAATTCGAAGTGAAAAGCCTTGGCCTTAGTGATAGCTTGTTTTAAAGCATCCACTCTCGATGTTTGGCCGGTACCCCCCGCGATCAATTGTTTGTTCTTGGCTAAGATAATGGTATTTGACTTGGTATGCTTGCAAATTTTTGAGGCAAAAAGTAGATCTTCAATCTCATTTTCTGAAGGGCTTACTTTGGTCACCACCTTCAAGTCTTCCTGGCTGTCGGTATGCTGATCTTTCTCTTGCGCTAGAATTCCGTTTAAGAGAGTTCTATACTGCATTTTAGGTGCATCAAAGTCTTTAAGAATTAAGATGATGCGGTTTTTCTTTTGCTGCAAGATTTCTAATGCTTCAGCACTGTAGGAAGGAGCAATAACAATCTCGAAGAAGATTTTATGCATGTCTTCCGCGGTGGCTTTGTCAATTTCACGGTTAGAAATCAAAACGCCACCAAAGGCAGATACCGGATCACCCGCAAGGGCATCGGTCCAGCTGTCTAATACGCTTTCGCGTGAAGCTATACCACAGGCATTATTGTGTTTTAATACGGCAACGGTAGTTTCATCAAATTCGCGAATCAGATTTACCGCTGCATCAGCATCCAGAAGGTTATTGTAGGAAAGGGCTTTTCCGTGTAATTGCTCGAAAACCTCTTCCATATTGCCATAGAAGCTTCCTTTTTGATGGGGGTTTTCACCATAGCGCAAAGGATGTTCCTGGCCTAAAATCAAGTTTTGATAATTGCCGCTTAGGTAGGCTTGGATGTGGGTATCATAGGCTGAAGAAATGCGGAAAGCTGCCGCTGCAAACTGCTTGCGAACTTCTTCATTAAGACTATCAGAGGTTAGAACTTCAAGCGCCTGAGCATAATATTCACGTGATGGAATAATCCAGGTATCATTATAGTTCTTGGCCGCGGCGCGAATCAGAGAGATTCCACCGATGTCAATTTTCTCGATAATATCTTGATGCGAAGCTCCTGAAGCTAAAGTTTCTTCAAAAGGATAAAGATCCACCACCACTACATCGATGGAAGGAATCTCAAATTCATTCATTTCAGCGATATCGCTATCCAAATTGCGACGTCCTAAAATGCCTCCAAATACCTTGGGATGCAAGGTTTTTACCCTTCCCCCTAAGATACTGGGGTAACTGGTTAAGTCCTCTACGGCTTCTACTTTATGTCCCAGATCTTCCAGGAATTTGCGGGTTCCCCCGGTTGATAAGAGCGTGTAACCTTTATCCACTAAGGCTTGCGCGAGGCTGTCTAAGCCATCTTTATAAAATACGGAGATCAAGGCGGTAGGTGCACCGGTAATTGAAGGCATGCTGAAAATTTTTTAAAGGGCAAAATTAGTGCTTTTTAAAAGCATGGAAAGGCCTTGGACAAAATTCATTTACCTTTGAATGGCAATTCAAGATCATGGTCTTCCTCCGCATACTTCAAGAGAGTTTACGCTTTGCTTTGCATGCCTTGCGAGTAAATCGTTTGCGCACATTTCTATCCTTGATTGGAGTGACAATTGGTATCCTGACCATTGTTGCTGTTTTTACCATTGTAGATTCTTTGGAACGGAATATCCGCGAAAGCGTGGAGAGCTTGGGTAGTAATGTAGTTTATGTACAGAAATGGCCTTGGGGCGGAGGATCTGGTGAATACAAATGGTGGAAGTATTTCCAGCGCCCGGAGCCCGATTTTTACGAAATGGAGAAACTGGAAGAGCGCCTTTCCACCGTTGAATACATCGCTTATGCCTTTGGGGTAAATCAAACCCTTAAGTATGGTTTGAATTCAGTGGAAAGGGTAAACGTGATGTGTGTTTCTCACGATTACAATCAAATCTGGAAATTTGAACTGTCCGATGGGCGATATTTCTCCGATCTGGAATCCAGGAAAGGTAACCCTATTGCCATTTTAGGTCACGATGTAGCGGAAGGTCTGTATGGAAATGCCGATCCCATTGGCAGAGATTTCAGTGTGCTGGGCCGGAAACTTAGGGTGATTGGTGTTTTAGAAAAGCAAGGCCAAAGTTTGGTAGGGCAAAATATGGATGGGGCTATTTTGGTTCCCATAAAATACGTGGGAAACCTGATGAGTCTTAAAAATCAGAATGGTGGAACCATGATGGCCCAAGCCAAAGAAGGGGTGGAGATGAGCGCGATGAAAGATGAGATTACCGGAGCTATGCGAGCTATTCGACGATTAAAGCCAAAGGCAGATGATAATTTTTCCCTGAATGAAATTTCAGTGATTTCCAATGGTCTGGATTCCTTCTTTGCTGCTATTGGATTATCAGGTCTGGTAATTGGTGGATTCAGTATTCTGGTTGGAGGTTTTGGAATCGCCAATATTATGTTCGTTAGCGTTCGGGAAAGAACCAACCAAATCGGAATACAGATGAGTTTAGGTGCCAAGAGGTATTTTATCCTGAGCCAGTTTTTATTAGAGTCTGTGCTTTTATGCCTCATTGGCGGAAGCCTTGGAATTGCGATGGTTTACGGAGCACAATTGGCTTTGCCCTATATTTTGGGGGAAATGGATTTCGAAATTTATGTGAGTCTAAAGAATGTTATTCAGGGCCTTAGTATTTCGATAGTCATTGGCTTGGTATCGGGATTTCTGCCCGCGCTCAGTGCCTCTCGTTTAGATCCGGTAGAAGCAATTCGTAGCGGACAATAAGTCCATTAAATCAATTGATTAATGTAGCTGCTAAGCTGCGGATATCGTTGGGCTAATAACTTGTTTACGTCGATCAGAAACTGCTCATCCTCTGCCTGAAAGCGGTTTATTTTATGGCTGTCGATATCAATTTGAGCAATTAGATTACCGTTTTGGTATAGCGGAACCACAATTTCAGATTTCACATCAATGCTGCAAGCAATATAATTGGACTGTGCATTAACATCCTCCACCAAAAAGCTATTTCCGCTTTCCGCAACCTGACCACAAATACCCTTCCCAAAGTCAATAACGGTATGATCGGTTGGAGCGCCAACATAGGGGCCTAAATGCAATTTTCGACTAGGATGATGCATAAAGTAGAAACCTACCCAATCATAGGCTTCCATTTCTGCGTGAATGAGTTCACATACTTTCAAGAGCCCTTGACTAATATCTTCTATCGAATCAAGCTCTTCTTTGATTTTGCTTACTAGCAATGAATGCATCCCTTAAAATTTGGGTACAAAAATAATCAGGGCAATAATCACACTGCAAATAGCAGCGATTATTACTGCCGCCGCAGCAATGTCTTTGGCTTTTTTTGCTAAAGGATGTTTTTCGGGATGAGTAAGGTTTAAAGTATACTCAATAGCAGAGTTCATTGCTTCAAGGCTAAGCACTGCGCCATAGCAGAGAATCAGGGCGATCCACTCGCTATTGCTGACGTTTAAATAAATAGCACTTGAGCTAACCACCACTATTGCTAGTAGATGTATGCGTGCATGGGCCGACTCTTTAAATAAGAGCCCAAGTCCCTCAAATGCAACGCGGAATGCGAAAATTCGCTTTTTTAGATACCCCACCTTTTGCTGTTTTTTTACGTATGGGTTTAATGAGCAGTGTACATAAGGCAAAGGTCGTTAACTAAATTGTCAATATCCCTTGTCAATTTCATAAGACCAGTCCTAAAGAATGCTGTAAATTGCCAATATTTTGCAAACAATCCTAATTATGAAGAAGAACCTGTACAAGCTCTCTGGTCTATGGAGCCTGCTTCTGTTATTGCCTGCTTTTAGCTTTGGGCAAATAGCAGTGGGGGATATTGACCTACAGCTAGTGAGTAACAATCCAGGCAACCCAACCGGGATTTGTCAATGTGATACGATCACAGTCCGGTATGAAATTAAGGCCGGTGCCAGTTTTTCCAGCACATCCGACTTCTTTTATGAATTAACCAACTCGGTAAGTCCTCCCAACTGGGGCGCCCGTATCAATCTGAGTTTAGTGGAGCTTTGGACTAACAACAGTCCGGTAACACAGGCTACTTCGGTTTTGGATACTTTCGGACCGGGTTTAAAATGGGCAGTATTGGCCATTCCTTGTAACTCGAACTTGTTTGGTTCCAGCTTAAGGATTACCAATCGTGATGCTGTAGGTAATATTACCGCCAATGGTGCTAGTGATACTGCCTTTTATAATGTGAATCGTATTCCTACCATCGCTATGATTGATTCGATTGCCTTAATCCGCAATCAATCGCGCACGGACACTTTTGATAATAAATACACTACTTCCGTAGTAGATATCGGTTTCTGTAAAAATGATTCCGTTTTCTTACGTGTTGCCAACGATGGTAACTCTTACCAGTGGTACAATGGTACTGCGGCTATTCCTGGTGAAACCAATGATTCTATTATTGTAGGTTCTTCAGGGGTCTATAAATGTGAGGTGATTGACGGGCCTTGTTCCATATTCTCGGACGAGGTAATTGTAAACCAATTAAATACCCCAACCTCCGTTACCTTTAATGCTTCTAATGCCTTAAATGCTTTTGCTTATCGAGTAGATAAACCCTCGAATAACAATTCCCCTCGAGATTCAATTGAACTTTGTGAAACCGAAATTGCGCTCTTAGACGGGCCATTGGTTAACCCAGCTACAGGTTTGGTTTTTAGTTACCAGTGGCTAACAGATTCTTTCAATACTACCAATGGAGGCTTTGATTGGTATCCGATTACTACTCCGACAGGAACACAACGTACCTTACAAATTAATCAGAACAGCTCGGTTCCCGGCTGGAACCACTATCGTGTTGTAGTATCTGATGGTTATTGCCAAGACACCACTGCAATTGGAAATATGTTCTGGGTAAATATTGATACTGTTCCCCAGGCAGACGTCGTTGGTGTTCCTTTCCCAGGTTTGGTAGGACCTACCGTATTTAATGAAATTTGCATGAAGGATTCGGTACTATTAACAACCCTGCCTTCTGTGGCGGATCCAGGTTGGAAGTACCAATGGCAATGGTATGATCCTAGCGTACCTCCGGGTGCCGATCCTTGGAAGTCTGTTTCAGGCGGACCATTGAGTTTTGATACTTTACCTGAATTGGTAGTAGATACAAGCTTAAGCGATCCGGGACAACCCTATTTCCAAAACCCAAAACCAGCCTTGCGTTATTTCCGAGTTCGTATTTCAACTCGTACTACTTTTACCAATATCGAGACTTGTTTCTTTGAGTCGGATAGTGTGGCAGTGCGTTGGTTCCCTGATTATGACCTTTCTATTGTGAATTCGCCCAATGCCTTTATTGTGGGACAGGATTCGGTAAACTTCTGTGAAGTAGATTCTGCCATTATTCGCGCACCATCAACTCCAAGTAGTTTAATCAATTTCGGATACAGTTACAGCTATCAATGGCTGAGTGATTCCTTAGATCAAAATTTAGGAGCGCGTGTAAAATACCCGCTTACCGGCGAAATTAGCCGCGACTTAATTGTACATGAAAGCGGAAATTACTGGGTTTCTATCGATGATGGAATTTGTACCGATACTTCAAAAGTTTACAAAGTATTTGTAGACTCTATCCCATTAACTTCTACGGCTGAAATCGAATTCCCGGGAACCAGTTCTGGTTTAACCGGCTACAACCTTTGTTTATACGATTCAGCTTTAGTTTCTGCAACCGATACGGTATTAGGTTTACGTCCCTGGAATTACCAATGGCAACAATGGAACCCGCAAACTAATATGTGGTCTAATCTGTTGAATGACACACTGGTGACCCTCCAAATCGATACTACTCTGAAAAGAGTTAATGAGGATACCGCTTGGTTCCGTTTATCTACAACTTATTTTAACCGATTCGGATTACAGACATGTGATTATTTCACAGACAGTATTGAAGTGATCTTCTACGAATCTCCAGACTTAGCTTTCTTCCCTGGCGATTCTATCGGACTTTGTGAAGGGGATAGTATTCTCTTAATTGCGCAAGGTAATTTCAATAGCGTAAGCTGGGATAATGGAACTGTAATGGGGGCTACCCGTTATGTAAACACACCAGGATTATATTCCGCCAGAGCAGTGGGCATTAATGGATGTATCACTCGCGATACGGTTGAAATTTATGCTTTAACGGTAAACGCTGCTGCTGGTCCTGATCAAACTATAAAATCGGGCGAAGTAGCAACTTTAACTGCCTTTGGTGGATCTTCTTATCGTTGGTATGCTAATAAGCCAATTGAGTTCAACGACTTCCTCAGCCAAAGTATTCAAGTTTCTAAAGTGCTTGAAAACGGAGTACTGGCAGATACTATCACTATTTATGTTGTGGTAACTAATGCTCGTGGTTGTTCGGGAATTGACTCCTTGGTATTGATCATTAACAGTAATATTCCTGATCAAATTAGTGCGGTAAACCAATCTTTCAACATCTTCACCCCTAATGGTGATGGCTTGAATGACCTTTGGGATATCCGTGAGTTGATGGCCGGTGACGCTTGTGCAATTACCATTATGAACCGTTGGGGTTCGGTGGTTTATGAAGACGAAAGCTTCCCGGGAACCTGGGGTGGTACTGATAATGGTGGCAATGATCTGCCAGATGGTACTTACTATTACATTCTGGATTGTGGCGGAGACATTCGCATGCAAAACGCCATCACTATAATCCGCAACCAACAATAAGATGAAGATCATGAAGAAATTAATCCTTTTGCTTGGACTGGGACTGATGGCGACTTATACTCAAGCCCAACAGATTCCTTTATACAGTAATTATTTCTTTACTCCTTATATCTATAATCCGGCTTTATCTGGAACTGGAGGAGTAACAGAAGCGACTATTTTACACCGTCGTCAATGGAGCGGAATCCAGGGTTCACCCGAAACTTCTGCACTGGCGGTAAATGGTGCCATGAATGATGGAAGTGTTGGTTGGAGCGTTTACGGATTCTCTGACAAGACTGATATCCTCAGCCGTTTAGGTGTGTATGGAAATTATGCCTACCATGTAAAGCTAACCAAAGACATTAGTCTATCAGGTGGTTTGGGAGCTGGCTATATTAATCAAACCATTGACCAAAGCGGGGTTCGTGCTCGCGACGCGGGTGACGTGTTCACCGTAGTTGCCCCTAACCGTGGTACCTTCGATATGAACCTGGGCTTAAGCTTAATGGTTCGCGATTTCACCTTAGGTTTTGCTGCTCCTCAAATTTTCAGTGAAAGCATTGTATATGCTACTAACCCTAGTGAGATCAACTATAATTTGATTCGTCACTACGTAGTATCTGCACAATACGATTTCAAATTTGCTGGCGACAAGCAAATTCTAAGTCCAATGGCTATGGTTCGTGCTGCAGAAGGTGTACCCGTGCAAATTGATGCTGGATTGCTTTACAATATGGTTGAATACGGTTATGTAGGTGCTATGTACCGTTCCAGTTATGGAGTTACGGCTAATATCGGCCTCAACCTGTCTGAGCAATTAACCTTGGGTTATGCTTACGACTTCTCAACCAATACCTACGCCAGTAGCTTTGGTACCAGTCATGAGTTTATGTTGACTTACCGCTTCGGTAGTAATAAGGAAAATGAGCGCATTGAGAATGAAGTGAAACGCATCAAGCGTGACCTTCGTCGTCAGCGCGAAGAAACCGAAGAGACTATTGACGAGAAGATCAAAGAGTTTAAAGACAATTACAAAGACGAATTGGCCAAATCTCTCGAAGAAGAGAAAAAGAAAATGGAGGCCGAATTAGAGCGTATGCGTCAGGAAGCTCAAAACAATACTTCTAATAACCAATCCAATAATGGTGGAAACCAAGGCGGTAATCAGGGTGGAAATACCATGCGCGATCTGCAGAATCAGCGTGATCAGAACATGAACAATAACCCGAACAATAATTACCAGCCGGATAATAACAATACTGGTAATACCGGAAATACGAATCCACAGGATTATTCTCCTGAGAACAGAGCTTCTAATGTGAGCCCAGGTTCACCTGGATACTATGTTACAGCTGGTGTATTCGGTGAGCAAGGCAATGCCACTCGCTTGAAAAACCGCTTAAACAGTCAAGGTATCGATGCTCAGATCTTCCAGGATCCAAGCAATAACTTCTACTATGTATACCTGTATAAGTTTGCTAATTATCAGCAGGCAGACCAAGCTAAGTCTAGCCGTCTGAATGGTTCTTATACCGGAGATCTTTGGATTAAGATTGTAAAATAAGCCTAAGGCTTCTAGCAAAATAGAAAAGCCGTCTTGGTAGTACCGAGACGGCTTTTTTTTAGGTTTTAAACTGACGCCTTTTAAGCTTGCATTATACGCTTAGCCTGAGCGATATGTCTTAGCTCATGTTCCAGTAAAATGAAGAGACTATCAGCGGCATTTACTTTTAAAACAGGGAAGAGGGTGGAAACCTTACTTTTCTCCAGGGCCTTGTGATCTAAAATGTTAATGTATTGCTTGATGGTTTTTAAATCCTCCACGATTTCTCGAAAGATCACTTGTTCCACCGCAGCATGACCCCGTTTTTGAGCCGCAATGGGATCACTGGCCGACGGCGTTTTATACTTCTTAGCAATACTTCCATCAGGCTTTAAAGCCATGGATTTTTCTAGCTTCCTACCTACAAAGCTCCTTTTCAGGCTGCGATGTGCATCAGCATCAGCTAAGCTTTCGATATTCGGCATGTTTTTAAGGTAGCTTGCATTGAGGAGGTTAACGTGAAAAAGCACTTCGGTTACTGACCAGGAATTGGGGTCCAGACGTTTTTTAAGATCCTCTTCTTCACTGTAATAAAACAGTTCCTCTAATTGCTTTTGAGCTTTTTGCCATAGCTCATTTAAATGATCTTGTGCTTCCTGTGCTTTCATGGCTGCAAATTTACATTAGGCAATATCAAAATCGTCGATAGGCTCATATGAAGAGTGTTGCTTCCCAAGACGGGGATGCTACCTTTGCGGAAATTATTTTAAGCATGACTAATCCCTTGTTAAAGGATTTTAATACGCCCTTTGGTACCGCCCCATTTGAAGAAATTAAAACCGAGCATTTTCTTCCGGCACTCAAAGAGGCAATACAAGAAGGTTTAGCTGAGGTACAGGCTATATGTGATCAAACTGAAGCTCCGAACTTTACCAATACCATTATCGCCCTGGAGGAGGCCGGAGAAAGTGTAAGCCGAATTGCGGAAATTTTCTTCAATCTTAATTCGGCCGAAACCAATGAGGAAATACAGATGTTGGCGCGGGATTTCTCGCCACTTTTGAGTGAATACCGAAACGACATTCTTTTAAATCCCGCGCTTTTCGATCGTGTCAAAACGGTTTATCAGGAAGCGAATCGCGAGCTTTTGGATCAAGAAGATCAAATGCTGCTGGATAAGACCTATCGATCTTTTGAGCGGAATGGAGCCAAGCTGGATGCAAAGGCCCAGAAACGCTTACGTGAGATTGATCAGCAATTGGCTCAACAAAGCCTGCAATTTGGCGAGAATGTTTTGGCGGAAACCAATCGCTATGAACTCTTTTTAGAAAAGGAAGAATTAGTTGGTTTGCCAGATTATGCCTTGGAAGCTGCCGCAGAAGAAGCATCGGCTAAAGGTCAGGAAGGCAAGTATTTCATTGGCCTACAGGCCCCCAGTTATATTCCGGTAATGACCTATGCTCAAAATCGGGAATTGCGTAAAAAGCTTCAATTGGCTTTTGGCAGTAAAGCCTTTAAAGGTGATGAATACGATAATCAGGAGAGTGTATTGCGCATCGTGAAACTCCGCCAGGAGCGCGCTGAATTACTGGGTTATACAAGCCATGCAGATTATATTCTTTCCGAACGCATGGCACGGAGCCCGCAAGAGGTGAATGATTTCCTGGCCAAATTGCAAGAGGTTGCTTTGCCAGCAGCTAAAAGCGAGCTCAGCGAATTGGAAGCCTATGCCAAGGCTAAAGATGACATTGATAAACTGGAGCGTTGGGACCTAAATTATTATCAAGAAAAGCTCAAGCAAGAGCGATTTGAAATTGATGATAATAAGCTCAAGCCTTATTTCGAACTAAATAGAGTAATTGAAGGGGCCTTTGCGGTAGCCAATAAACTCTATGGTATAAATTTCGAAGAACGTAAGGATATCCAGAAATACCATCCGGATGTAGTTACTTACGAAGTGAAGAATTCTGATGGCAGTCATTTGGCCATTTTCTATGCTGATTTCTTCCCCCGCGAAGGCAAACGCAATGGTGCCTGGATGACATCCTACCGCAGTCAAAAGCTCACGAAAGAAGGTGATCAACGTCCACATGTGAGCATCGTTTGCAATTTCACCAAGCCCGGAAAAACGACCCCGTCATTATTAACCTTTAATGAGGTACTTACCTTATTCCACGAGTTTGGACATAGCTTACACGGCATTCTCGCCAAGGGAAAATACGCTAGCTTAAGTGGAACCAATGTGTATTGGGATTTTGTGGAATTACCCTCCCAAATCATGGAGAATTGGTGCTACGAGAAAGAGTGCCTTGATTTGTTCGCACATCACTTTGAAAATGGAAGTGCCTTGCCCTCGGAGTGGGTGGATAAATTAAAAGCATCGGCCACCTTTATGGAAGGTTATGCTACCATTCGACAGGTAGGATTTGCTAAGCTGGATATGGCCTGGCATAATGGTTTACCCGAGCAGGATACGGTAGCCGAACTGGAGGAAAGCGTATTTGCCGAAACTGCCCTTTTCCCCGCTCAGGATGAAACCAATATGTCTTGTAGTTTTAGCCATATCTTTCAGGGTGGTTATTCTGCAGGGTATTACAGCTATAAATGGGCTGAAGTGCTGGATGCTGATGCCTTTGAACTTTTTAAAGAAAAAGGCCTCTTTAATATTGAAACCGCCCAGAAATTCCGCGAATTATTAGCAGCTGGCGGATCCGAACATCCCGCGGTATTGTATAAGCGCTTTCGCGGAAAAGACCCCGATCCTGAGGCTTTACTACGTCGTGCAGGTTTGATAGAATTACATGGTTAGAGCGAAGAAACATCTCGGACAACATTTCCTTAAAAACCCGGAAACTGCGGGGCGAATAGCCGAAGCTTTAAGCGGTGAAGGCTATTCCAAAGTACTGGAGATTGGCCCGGGAATGGGCGTTCTCACCCAGCATCTTTTAGCGCAGGAACAGGAGGTTTTTGTGGTGGAGATCGATACCGAGTCGGTTCATTATCTGGAAGAACATTTTGAGGCTTTACAAGGGCATATTATCCCGGGTGATTTCCTACAATTGGATTTAAAGGACTTGATGAAGGAGCCCTTTGCCCTGGCCGGAAATTACCCCTATAATATTAGCAGCCAGATCATTTTTAAAATGCTGGATTATCCAGACTTGATTCCGGAAATGGTGGGGATGTTCCAAAAGGAAGTAGCCGATCGCCTAACAGCCGAACCTGGCTCTAAGACTTATGGAATCCTATCGGTGCTCTCCGCCGTATTTTACGATCGCGAATATCTCTTTACGGTTGAACCGGAGGAATTTAATCCACCTCCCAAGGTACGTTCGGGGGTAATTCGCTTTAAGCGAAAAGAAAACTGGCAGCCGGAAGTGGCAATTCCATTGCTTACAAAAATTGTGAAAGCAGCCTTTAATCAAAGAAGGAAAACACTGCGCAATGCCTTGAAAAGTCTAAATTTACCGCTGGAAGGGATAGCGCCGGAAACCCTGCAAAAACGGGCCGAGCAGCTTACCTGGCAAGAATTTGTAGCCTTAACACAAAAATTAACGGGATGAGTGTTGATCTGAGCAAGGACTTTTTACAGCAACTGGAACTGGATATTTCCCAGCGTCATTTAAGCGAGTATGAGGAATTGCTCAAGGAAGGCCACCCCGCAGATTTAGCCGAAATTATAGAGAAGATCGACTTCGATCTGGCTCTTATCCTCTACGAAAATCTTAGTGATGAAATCGGGGCAGAAGTCCTGATGGAATTGGATGACGACCTGAGAGCTAAAATCCTGGCGGATTATACCGGTAAGGAGATTGCTCAGGAGCTTATTGATAATCTCGACTCTGATGATGCGGCAGACCTGATCAATGAACTGGATGAGGTACAAAGGCGTGAGGTATTAGAGAATATCGAAGACCAGAAGCAGGCGATGGATATTGCCCGCTTATTGGTGTACCCCGAAGGAACTGCCGGCTCGCTAATGGGTACCGAAATGATCAAGGTAAAGGATCATTGGAATGTACTCGAATGTGTGCGCGAAATGCGCAAGCAAGCAGAAGAGGTGGAGCGCGTACATGCCATTTACGTGGTGAATGGTCAAAATAAATTATTGGGTACCCTTTCCCTCAAAAAGCTTCTTACAACTTCTACACGAACTCCCATTTCGGAGGTGTATTCACAGAAAGTACAGTATGTGGAGGTAAATACCGAAGCAGAGGAAGTGGCCAATACTATGCAGAAATACGATCTGGTAGTAATGCCGGTGGTTGACCCCCTTGGTCATTTGGTAGGTCGCATTACCATTGATGATGTGGTAGACTTAATTCGGGATGAAGCGAAGGAAGATTACAACCTGGCCAGTGGTCTTACCGATGAAGTAGAAGCCGATGATACCCTCTGGTCTATTACCCGTGCTCGTTTGCCCTGGTTATTGATTGGATTGTTTGGAGGTCTTTTAGCTGCATCAGTAATTGGACGCTACGAAAGTGATATTGACATCATTCCTAAAATGGCCTTTTTTATACCCCTCATCGCGGCGATGGGAGGGAATGTTGGCGTACAGTCTTCAGCGATAATTGTACAGGGTTTAGCCAGCCAGTCATTGTCCGATAATACCACTCTAAACCGCCTGGTGAAAGAATTAGGAGTCGCCTTGGTTAATGGTTTGATATTGAGTATTCTGGTTATTGGTGCCAGCTTGTTTTTGGGCTATGGGATGAAATTAGCCCTCACCGTAAGTGTGGCCCTATTCTCGGTAATTGTGGTAGCAGCATTAATAGGAACCTTCGTGCCCTTAGTGCTTAATAAGTATAAAATTGACCCGGCCTTAGCCACTGGTCCTTTTATTACCACCCTCAACGATATTATTGGACTCTTTTTGTATTTCCAGATTGGACGCCTGATCTTAGGGCTATGAGAAGATGGAAAATAGCCTTAGGATTTATCCTTATTAGTATCAGTTTACAGGCTCAGCAAGACTTTAGTAGTGATCGACCTGGACAAACCTTTTCCGCTGCCGTATTACCCAAATGGGGACTTCAGGCTCAACAAGGCTTGGAATGGAGAGATTTTTATGATCGCCAGGGAGAAGATCAAATAGTGGTTAATCAAAGGGTTTTAAGTTCCAATACGGCAATTCGCCTGGGGCTCGGAAATCATATTGAAGTGGGCTTAGCTTATCAAATGAATGGTATTAATAATCCCACCTTTGATGATGGCTATCGCTGGGAAGGTCAGGATCCAAACCTCATGTTGCGATTTGGATTACCTGGAAATGGAAACAGCTTTCAATGGGCCTTTATCGTGCAAAGCTCCTTTAGCAATTTAGATTACCGCCTTTCTGCAGCGCTCAATCAAGGACCCTGGTCAGTGAGCGGCAATTTGGGTTTTTACCATGATGAATTTACGGACTACACGGCTCAATGGACGGTACTCCTGGCTTATTCGAAAGAGTATTATTCAGTTTTTGCCGAGGTTTATGGCTTAAGCCTGAATTCGGCCAACCGCGATTATCTGGCCTTTGATGCTGGCTTTAGCTTTAAGCTTAGTCCTCGCTTCCAATGGGAATTATTTGCAGGCAATCAAGTGGGGGTTGGTCCGGCCGTAGGCTTGTTTAGTAACTATTTTGTGAATACCGGTTTTAGCTGGCGCATACGATGAAAGGAAAAGTATTGATATTGGATCGGGTACACGATCGCTTTAAAGAGATTTTACCTGAATTGGGTTTTCAAATCGAAGAGGAATATCTCGCCTCAGAGAAGGAAATCAATTGGTCTGCTTATAGTGGATTGGTACTTCGTAGTCGGATGCCAATGCATGCTGAACTTCTGGAGAAAGCCACGCAATTGAAGTTTATTGCTAGGGTAGGAGCCGGTTTGGAGAATATTGATCTGGAGAAAGCCCAAGAATTAGGTATCGAAGTTCTAGCTGCACCAGAGGGAAATCGTCATGCCGTTGGCGAACATGCCTTGGGGATGCTATTAGCCTTAAATAATCGCTTGATCATTGCTGACTCAGAGGTTCGTAAAGGCATGTGGCTACGCGAAGAGAATCGTGGATTTGAGCTAAAGGATAAGACCATTGGGATTATTGGGTATGGGGCTATGGGATCAGCTTTTGCCAGTAAACTACGGGGCTTGGATTGTAGAGTAATTGCCTACGATAAGTATAAACAAGGTTATGGTAATTCTCAGGTGGAAGAATGTAGCCTTGAAGAGCTGCAGCAAGAAGCAGATATCATTAGTATCCACTTACCTCAAAATTCAGAAACCCTCTTTTATGTAGATCAGGATTTCATAGATGCATGCCAGAAACAAATTGTATTGATCAATACGGCGCGCGGTAAAATAGTACGCATAGCTGCTGTGGTAGAAGCGCTTAAGACTGGCAAAATCCGTGGAGCCTGTTTGGATGTTTTGGAGTACGAGAAAAGTAGTTTCGAGAATCTGGTACAGGAAGGAAGTACCGATGATTTTGAATACTTACTTCAGAGTAATAAGGTGATTTTAAGTCCGCATATCGCTGGCTGGACCTTTGAAAGTCAGGAGCGAATGGCAGAGGTACTTTTACAAAAAATCGCAAAGCTTAATTTATGATCGAAGCAAAGTGGAAAGAGAATGGCGAAGGGATTTTCGAGTACAAGGAGGGGCCTGATGCGCCGGCAAGTGGTTTCATAGATTTATTGCAAACCGAAAGCGGCAAATTAGTTATTAAGCATACTGAGGTAGATGAGAGTATGTCCGGCAAAGGTATTGGCAAACAATTACTGGACGCTGTGGCGGACTATAGCCGAGCTAATGATTTAAAAATTCTTCCGGTTTGTCCCTTTGCTAAAAATATGATGTACCGTTTCCCTGAGAAATACAAAGACCTGCTTTAGAGCAATTCTGCATGCTTTTTAAAATTCTCGAGAATGGCTTGCCAGCCTTGTTTTTGAAGTTCTAGACTATTCTGGTTTTCTGGCTCAAAATGCTCACTCACCTTGACCTTCCCATTGCTCTCGCTAAAGGAGATTTCAACCTTTCGGCCATCTTCAATATGGTAGCAGATAAATTTCTGGTGGCGCACTTCTTGATAAATGCCCTTGAAATCAAAACCTACACTTCCATCCTTGGATTCCATCCGCCATTTTAAGGCACCGTTGGCTTTAAGATCGTTAATCGCTGCCGGACAATGCCAATCATCGCTGGCAAAGTTCCATTTCCGTATGTGCTCTGGCTGAGTCCAGGCTTCCCAAACTTTATCGAGTTCCTGAGAAACCAGTACTTCAACTACAATGCTTTCCATATTCAAAAAAATTAGAGCTTTGGTTAAAGAGCCTAGCGCTCTCTTAATTTGGAGAGTAAACGCAGGATTTCCAGATAGAGCCAAATAAGAGTTACCATCAGGCCAAAGGCGCCGTACCATTCCATGTATTTCGGGGCACCTTGCTCAGCGGAGTTTTCGATAAAATCAAAATCCAAAACCAGATTTAAAGCGGCAATGGCAACCACTACTAATGAAAAGATAATTCCAAAAGTGCTGGCCTCATGTATCATGGGGATCGGAAAACCGAAAAAGCTTCCCACAAAAGAAATAAGGTAGATAATGGCAATGCCAAAGGTGGCAGAAATAACCATGGACCTAAATTGCTGATTTACCTTGATTAGTCCCGAGCGGTAGGCAAATAGCATCCCAAACAGTACTCCGAAGGTGAGTAGTATGGCTTGCACGGCAATACCGGGGGAATTGTATTCAAACATGGCGGATAGGGCTCCTAAAACCAGGCCTTCTAATAAGGCATAGAGAGGGGCCAGATAAGGCGAGCTTTTAGGATTGAAAATAACAATCAGGGCGGTTACCAAGCCTCCAATACTGCCTCCAATCAAATAGCCTCTAAAGCCTTCAAAACTTTCGGCTTCCATAAACCGATTCCAACTGAAGATAGCGGTGCAGAAAACCAGTAAGCTAAGTATGGCAATTTTGCCAACGGTTCCTTCCACCGTCATGCTATTGCTGGTATCAATAAAAGAACTTTGCTTTTCGAAAGTGGAGCTGCGCAGGGCAGGATTACTGGATTTAAAAAGTGCCATTATACGAATTGCTTTAGGTTGTTAAGGTAAATAAAAGCCGAATAGACCGAAATACCAGAACACAACAAGTTTTACACTAAACGTAGGTATGGAAATTTCTCAAATTGCGACAAGCGGGATCGACCTTGTTTATGAATTTTGTTTGGACTCCGTATTAAGCATCAAGACGCAAACCTTCCAATAAAAGCTGTAGTGCTCTTTGGGCCTCTTTCTTCCATTGATCTCCATTATTAGTACCAATGGAAAGGGCCAGCATTCGAATGATGAGCAAGAGATCACTTTCTAAATTGAAATCCGCTCGAAGTAAATTTTGCGCCTTAGCTCTTTCAATCGGGCCCGCCATAATATCGAGTACTCTTTGAATTAATGGAGTTTCATCACCCGGGAAAAAAACTATCAAGGCCTGGAAGCGCGCTTGTTGATAGGCAATCATTTCCAAAATTTTAAAACAAGCATGTTGATCCTCTTCCAGTTTTTGGGCATAACGTTCGAGCAGATCAATATTATACTCAAAAACGGCAACCACCAAAGCCCCCTTGTCTTTAAAGTTTCGATAGAGGGTAGGCCGTGATACTTTCGCCTCCTTAGCGATTTCAGCCAGACTGATATCCGCTCCTTTTTGGGCAAACACTCTCCGGGCCGTATGAATCAAGGTTCGCCGATTGGCCTCAGCATCGGTACGCTTAGGTAGTCCGGTAGATTTTTGATGGGCAGAATATTCTCGCATAATTGAAAAGTGTTACACAATGTATCACTTATTATGAAATAATGTAAATTAGGGGCAACAAAAGTATCTCAATCATGGAAACAGAATGGTTTGCTCAATACGATGTAGTGGTAGTTGGCAGCGGTGCCAGTGGTCTTACCGCCGCTATTACTGCTGAAAATCATGGTTTTAAAACCCTGTTGATTGAAAAAATGGATACCTGGGGTGGTTCCACTGCCTACTCGGGCGGTGGTCTTTGGATACCCAATAATTTCCTAATGCAAGAGGACGGTGCTTTGGATTCGGAGGAGGAAGCCTTGGAATATATGGAGGCCGTAATTGCGGATGTGGGTCCGGCGAGCTCCAGAGCTAGAAAGGAAGCTTATGTGCGTGAAGCGCCTAAGATGGTTAATTTCTTAAAGAGCTTAGGATTTGAATGGACCCGTGCGCAGTATTATCCAGATTATTACCCCAATGTAAAAGGAGGGAAAACCGGTCGGGTAATTGAGAGCACCATTTTTAATGGTAAAAAATTAAAACAATGGCGTAAGACCCAAAATGTGAGTCCGGGTATGCCGCCCATCGCAATCACTTCTGGCGATGCCTATCTACTTTCCTTGGTAGTACGCACTATGAAAGGATTTCGTCGCACCATGAAAATTATGGGACAAACCTTAGGCTGGCTGCTAAGTGGTAAATATCCATTAGGAATTGGCCTGGCATTAACCGGCCGTTTAATGTATATCCTTCGAAGCAAATATCAAGGTGAAGTATGGTTGAAGGCACCCTTGCAGGAATTGATCATGGAGGATGGAAAGGTCATTGGACTAAAAGTTGAGAAGGATGGCAAAACTTTAAATATAAAAGCAAACAAAGCAGTTTTATTGGGTGCGGGTGGTTTTCCGCATGGTGGTGAATACCGCCGTAAATACCAGCCAGTTGGTTCTGAGTATAGCTCCGCATCGCCCGGGAATACCGGAGATGCAATCCGCGCCGGTGAAACAGTTGGAGCCGCATTGTCTTTGATGGATGAAGCCTGGTGGGGAGGTTCCTTTATTTTAGATGGAAAAGTGAGTTTTTCGGTTACGGAACGCTCCCTGCCGGGATGCATCATTGTCGATTCACGAGGTAAGCGCTTTGTTAATGAGTCTACTTCTTACGTAGACCTGGGGCGCCGTATGCTCGATCATGATGCCCAAAAGGGAGGAGGAGCAGTGCCTTCTTGGCTCATTATGGACAGTACCTATCGCAAGAATTACCTTTTTGGTATGATGCCTCCAGGCCAAACTCCATCTAAATACTTGAAGAGTGGAGAGTTTGTAAAGGCTGGGAGCTTAAAGGATTTAGCTACTCAGTGCAAGATTGATGCGGATAATCTGGAAGAAACAGTAAAACGTTTCAACAGCTTTGCAAAAAATGGCAAGGATGAAGATTTTATGCGCGGGCAGGATATTTACGATCGTTATTATTCTGACCCTAGGGTTGCGCCAAATTCCAATTTGGCGGCCTTAGAAAAGGCTCCTTTCTATGCCACTCGTATCTATCCTGGCGATTTGGGAACCAAAGGAGGATTATTAACGGATGAATATGCTCGGGTTCTGCGTGAAGATGGTTCAGTGATAGAAGGCCTTTACGCTTCAGGAAACAATACCGCCTCCGTAATGGGAAGAACCTATCCTGGGCCTGGATCCACCATTGGTCCAGCATGTACTTTCTCTTATATCGCCATGAATCATTTGGCAGGCAAAGTTTAATAAACACCATGAAAAACATATCATTAATTACCGGAGGTGCGGGCGGAATGGGCCTGGCTTCAGCCAAAATTATTGGCAAGGACCATGATTTAATTCTCTGTGATTTAAATGAAGAACATCTGAAGAGAGCCCAGCAGGAATTAGCAGATTTGGGAATAGAAGCAGAAACCATGATCTGTGATGTTTCCAATCAAAGTGCGGTAGAAGAAGCCATTTTATACGCTGCGGGCAAAGGCCATTTGGCATCAATTATACATACAGCCGGTGTGAGTCCGCAAATGGGGAAGGCCGATTTGATTATGAAAATCAATGCATTGGGAACCATCTATATTACAGAAGCCTTTTTAAAGGTGGCAAAACCCGAATCGGCATTGATCAATATCGCCTCCATGGCAGGCTATTTAATTCCGGGTTTAATTCTTCCTAAAAGAGCTTATAAATACGCCTTAAGTGACCAAACCAAATTTTTCAAAAAAATGATGTCGAGGGTAAATCTCTTTCCCCAAAAGCAAAGGGCGGGATTGTCCTATTCCATCAGTAAGAATTTTGTATCCTGGTATTCGAAAAAAAGTGCGGCCCAATTTGGAGCCAAGGGAGCTCGAATTCTTTCTATTTCGCCCGGAAGTTTTGATACGGATATGGGCCGATTAGAAGAGAAAAGTGGATCTGCCGCAATGCTGGGAATGGCCGCCATAAAACGTTTTGGAAAACCTGAGGAAATTGCTGAACTTATTGCTTTTATGGCCAGTACCAAACAGGGCTATACTACGGGTATCGATATTCCTTGCGATGGTGGTGTTACGGCTGGATATTCGGCCAAAGCCATGAAAGAAGCACTAGCAAATCAAAGTCATTAGATATGAAGGTAAACGGGAAAGTAATTGTGGTAACCGGCGCCGGTAGTGGCATGGGGCGGGCTCTGAGCTTGCAACTGATAAAGGATGGCGCTCGAGTGGCAGGAATTGATATTAATGAAAAGGGACTGGAAGAAACACGTGAATTAGCAGGTAATGGAGCTGTGGCTATGAGCACGCATGTGGTAGATATTACGGATCGTAACCGGGTGGAAGCCTTGCCGGCAGAATTAATAGCCTTGCATGGTGCTGTAGACGGGATCATTAATAATGCGGGCATCATTCAGCCTTTTGTGCCAATTAAGGATTTAGACTATGATCGTATTGAGCGTGTCTTCAATATCAATTTATACGGGACTTTGTACATGGTGAAGTCTTTCTTACCCGCTTTGCTTGAAAGACCGGAGGCACATATTGTGAATATTTCCAGTATGGGCGGTTTTATCCCCTTTCCGGGGCAGAGTTTTTATGGGGCATCAAAAGCTGCAGTAAAACTACTTACCGAGGGCTTATATGCCGAGTTAAAAGACAGCAATGTAAAGGTAACAGTAGTTCATCCGGGAGCGGTGAATACCAATATCACCAAAAACTCTAATGTGGAGATGCGTTCGGAGGTAAGTGCAGAAGAACAAGCCTCCATGACTTTATCTGCTGAGAAGGCCGCAGAGATAATTCTCAATGGGATGAAAGCGGATAAATACCGGGTAATGGTAGGAAAGGATGCCCGCTTTCTCGATTTATTCTATCGCTTTAGTCCCAAGCGGGCCGTAGATTTTATCAGGAAGAAAATGGCTCAAATGGCCAAGGCATCCTAATTCCAGCGGGTTCTTATTTAAATAGAAGTACTTGATTACTTTGACCCGCCGATTGAATATTGAGGATTAATGCTCCATGAGGCCAATCTTCAGTATCAATATATTTTTGATGAGTTAAGAATTTACCTGACCATAATTGGTTGCCATGTAAATCATACAAACAAAGATCATAACTAAGCTCAGGAGCAATTTTGCTTAGGAATAGCTTATTTTTCAAGGGGTTGGGATAGGCTTGGATTTCTTTTAAGTCAATTTCTTCGGTACTTAAATTAGTGTAATCACAAGTGCTTTGATTGGGAAATTGATAAAATCCCAGGCTACTATCTTGAAAGCACCGAATTCCAATTGGCCTATTTCCATCACAAGATCCTTCGGACCAGTGACTCCAATTAAAAAGATAACGGATATCTCCAATGCCTTCAATAATTTCGGAAGGAATGCTATAGGTCCTATTTTCTTCCATCATGTGATAAGTAACAAATTGAACTTTGAGCATATTACCATTTATTGAAATTTGTGAAATAGAATCAACAGTAATGGTCAAGGTATCTGGATCGCCATATTCATCAGTTATGGTATTGAGCCAGCTATCTCCAGCCACAGCATTAAAATCATACAAGATTTCAAAGCGGTTTAAGTCGAATGACCAATAAAAGACACTGTCATTCCGGTTATACACAAACTCTTGTAAACCTTGTCTTGAACAAAAGGGGACATGCCTTTTTACCAGCTTAATGCAATTTTGACCTTGAAAAAGTGTATCCTTTTCTGCTTCAATGGAGAAATAATCAATGCGATAAGAAAAGGCGAATTGTTCGGTGTAATACCATTTGGTGCCTACAGAAGGGAAGTCTTGGCATTGAACCTCAAAGAATTGAAATAATAAATAACCTAATAGCAGAATCCTAACCATAATTGGATTGTTGATGATATGGAGGAAAGAACAAATCAAACATATAGATTTAAAGCCAATTTTTTAATCAGTTTATTGCGACCAAGCAATGGTTAAATTTTAGAATATTAGCAAGGCTAAATTTTTTAGGCGAAGTCAAGTCAATAACCTGCAAAAAAGGAAAAAAGTTAAGGGGGTAGGGATCATACTCTATGGTTTGAAGAAGATCGATCAAAGGCTAGACTAGAAAACTCAGAACTTGGACCCTTTTATACCGCTTTCCATTTTCAATTGAAGACTTGGAGATTATACTAACTTAGCGGAGAATCCCCCTTCCTCATGAATAAATCCACGCTTCGGTTTTTGATATTTGGCTTCTGTTTATTGAGTAGTCTGATGGCAAAAGCTCAGCATTCGGTGGCGCGGCAGTGGAATGAAGTGCTTTTGGAAGGGATTCGACATGACCTGGCCCGTCCTACCATTCACGCTCGAAATCTATTTCATTCTTCGGTACTTATGTACGATGCCTGGGCGGTTTACGATCCTGTGGCTGAACCCTATTTTCTAGGGATGCGCTTGCACGGTTTTGCCTGCTTGTTTACCGGGATATCAGTGGAGGGGGATCGACAAGCAGCTCAGGAAGAAGCCATTTCGTATGCGGCCTATCGCTTATTGAAACATCGTTTTGCCAATAGCCCGGGAGCGGAGGAAAGCTTATTCCTGTATGATTCTCTAATGGACCATTTGGGCTATGATCGCAGTTTTATAGGTACAGATTATAGCATGGGAAATCCTGCCGCTTTAGGCAATTATTTAGCGGAGCAAATGATTTTATATGGTTTGCAGGATGGCTCCAATGAGGCACATGGCTACCGTAATCGTCATTATCGGCCTGCGAATGCACCATTAATTCCTGTGCTTCCGGGAAACCCTGTTTTACGAGAGGTAAATCGCTGGCAGCCACTGGCCTTGGAAACCTTTGTTGACCAAGGAGGGAATTTAATCGCCGCAGATACCATCGATTTTTTAAGTCCGGAATGGGGCGAAGTAGCGGCCTTTGCACTTCAGGAAGAGGATTTGAGTATTTATCGTCGAAACAACTATGATTATTGGGTTTACCATGATCCGGGAGCGCCACCGCACCTGGATACTTTGAAAGGCTTGGATGATTACTATAAATGGTCCTTTAGCCTGGTCTCTACCTGGTCTTCTCATATGGATACCACCGATGGAGTAATTTGGGATATTTCTCCGGCTTCTATTGGCAATGTGCAGAGCTATCCGCGAACAGAGGCCGAGATGCGCCAATTTTACGATTTAAGAGAGGGGGGTGACCCCGGTCAAGGATATACTGTGAATCCAGCTACAGGGCAGCCATATCAGCCTCAATATGTACGTCGTGGGGATTATGCCCGGGTATTGGCCGAATTTTGGGCCGATGGTCCGGATTCAGAAACTCCGCCCGGACATTGGTTTACCCTGCTCAATTATGTGAACGATCATCCACTATTTGAAAAGCGACTGCACGGTGAAGGACCGGTGTTAAATGAATTAGAATGGGATGTGAAAGCCTATTTTGCCATGGGAGGTGCCATGCACGATGCCGCCATTGGAGCCTGGGCATGCAAGGGTTGGTACGACTATTTACGACCGATCTCCGCTCTTCGATATATGGCAGATCGTGGGCAAAGCTCAGATCCCAATAAACCTCGATTTAATCGTAGAGGACTACCCTTAATTCCGGGTTTAATTGAGCAAGTAGATTCCAATGATGTATTAGTAGGCCCCTCCAATATACATTGGGGTAAAATAAAGGTCAAAGCCTGGATGGGCCCGGACTCCATTACGGATCCAGCCGATGATATGGCAGGAGTAGGTTGGATATTAGCAGAGAATTGGTGGCCCTATCAAAGACCCACTTTTGTGACCCCACCTTTTGCAGGCTATTTATCCGGACATTCAACTTTCTCCAGAGCAGCGGCAGAAATTATGACTCTGCTTACTGGTGATCCTTATTTCCCAGGAGGCATGGGCGAATTCCATGCCCCTAAGAATCAGTTTCTGGTTTTTGAAGAAGGCCCTAGTGAGGATATAGTTTTGCAATGGGCCAAATATACCGATGCCTCGGATCAATGCAGCTTATCCCGTATTTGGGGAGGTATCCATCCGCCGGTAGATGATATCCCGGGAAGAATAATGGGTGAAGTAATTGCTAAAGATGCCTATAGCTTTGCCTTGTCTTATTTCAGCGGAGAACAAGGCCAGGCTGGTACTGAGCGGAATTTACTGCAAGCTTATCCTAATCCAGTACCCAGTCAACAAGACTGTTTGGTGCAAAATAATTTTTCAGAAGCTCTTAGCATTCAGCTTCTTAATTTGAATGGCGAGGTAGTTTACCAGGAAATGGTTCCGGCCAATACCAATGCCAGGCAGTTTTTAATACCCATGCGTCATTTGAGTAGAGGCTTGTATCTCTTGCGAATAGATGGAGCTACAAAGCAGTGGGCTCAATTGGTAGTGAAGCAATAAGATAGTCTAAGCTTCTTTCTTTTTCTCCAGAAGTTCATGTATAGCGTCCTGTGCGCCGGGCTGAAGTTTTTGATCCAATTTCGCCATTAACTGCTCCTTAGTCAGATTTTGAAATTTCTGTTTAAACTGTTCTTGACTGGAAAGCCGTTGTTCTACCTTTTGCTTCGGACTACTTCCTAGTAATTTTAACCAAGCGGATTTAATTTCTTTCATTCTACCAAATAGTAGAATGAGGGTCATCAATAAGGGGAGGACATAGACTTTGGGGAAGATTATTACACTGATTCCAAACTGAAAATGAAAAAAGTAGATAGGAGAAAGTGGTATAATATTGAAAGTTGCAAGAATCAGTACAATGAAAAGTGCCTCGGTAATTCTAAACCATTTCAATAATTGAGCAAGTCTTAGAATGATCCAAGCAGCGCAGCTCACATAAAACCCACCTGGTAGATAGAGTCCCTTAATTTCAGCATACACCAAGTTGAGGAGGCAGGTCAACCCAAAGGTGAAAAGTACAATATTCTCCAGGTTTGTTTTGAAGCCAATACGGGACATTTCTGATACTTAAATTGAATTAAGCTTCTCTGAGAATCTTCTCCATTTTCTTGCCTTTCGCCAATTCATCTACCAGTTTATCCAAAAAGCGAACCTTTTGACTGAGCGGGTTTTCAATTTCCTCTACCCGGTAGCCACAGATCACTCCTTTGATAAGATGGGCATTCGGATTTAAATGGGCCTGGTCAAAGAACTCGCCAAAACTTGATTTTAGATCGATATGCACTTGAAGATCAGCTTCCTTGTAGCCCGTAAGCCATTCAATCACCTCAAGTAATTCTGCTTTGCTACGCCCTTTTCGTTCAACCTTGGTGATGTAATGCGGGTACACCGAGGCAAAGCTAAGTTTGGCAATCTTATCATCTTGAGGACTACTGTTCATTTCCGAAGCTTTTTGGAATGAGCAAAGTACTAATTTATTAGTGTTGGATAGGCTTAAAGCATAGAAGCCACCAAGATTTTGGCAATCAATTAGCAGATAAATTTACCTTTAGACCATGCAAGAAAAAGCACAAGAATCAACCTGGGTTTTAGGCTCTACCGGTTATGTTGGAAAGGCGCTTAGTTTGGAATTACTTAAGGATACAAATGAAAAATCCTTAATTACTTGCTTTGGAAATCGGAGGGTAGATCTGGAACTGATGGAAAGATCTAATTTAATTTTAAACCCTTTGGAAGAATTGGATGAGCATTGGCTAAAGCGCTTCCCACCCAAGGTGATTTACCATTGTGCACGATTAGCCGGTACCAGTCCCAAAAAACGAAGAGAAGCTGCTTTAAAAGGAGAGAAGGCCAACCGACGTTTGATTGCTCTTTTGAAAAAGATGGAAAAACCGCCGGTGATCGTTTATTGCAGCGGAACCTTAATGTATGGGCCGCAAAGTGAAGAAATCGACGAAAGTGCTCTCTTGGCACCAACTGCCTATGCTAAGCAATACGCAATTGCAGAACAGCCCTGGATTGAAGCACAGCAGGAAGGCATTTTAGATGTTCGCATGGCCAGACCAGCCTGGATATTTGGTCCGGATTCCTGGTTCCTGCATTTCTTTTTGAAAGCTGCCTGGGAGCTTGGTGCAGTGCCTTATTACGGGGATGGGCAACAAATGATGTCCCTCTTGCCTCTAGGAGATTGCGCCGGTCAATTAAAGCATTGCTATCAAGAAGGAGAGCCGGGAACCGATTACAATCTTTATGGTTTTGCACCGATATCCCAAAAGGAATTTGCTGAGTCCGTAGCTCGAATAATGGGATTGCCTACCCGCAATATACCTTTGGAAGAATGTTTGAAAAGCTTCGGAGAAACAGTTACTGAGGCCCTCTGTTCCAATATTCCGGTACGCACTCAACATCAAGCCTGGAAAGAGAAATACCAGCCTTATTTCCATGACTTGGATAGCCTTTTAAAAACTGTAATTGACAAGGCCGCAGCGCTTAGTTCGATTTCCTAAAATCATAAAGCGCATATTCCCCAAATTCACCCAAGGGGCCTTTGCCAATCTTGCGATCCATTTTCCAAAGGATTTGCAATAGGGCGGCCGGCATTTTTCGATTTAAACCATGGTAGTACCAGGCTGGGTACAGCATGCTATAGCCTTCTCGTTTTTCACAGTTTAAATTAGCTTGGCGAGCATAAGCCTTTATCTGCCGACTGGAATAGCAACGGCTGGCTAAAAACTGAGTAGGAGAGTAGCCTCCCCAAACTTTTCGCAATCGGGCAAAAGCCCTGCGAGGCTTTAATTTAAGTAGTTCAATAAGCATTCCGGCCAGGTACCATTTGTTTACAAAAGTGAGTAACATTCTACCTCCCGGTACCAATAGTTTCTCCAATTCCTTCAAGGCTAAAGGCAGGTCTTCAACCGTATTTAAAGCTCCGAAAAACACATAAATCAAATCGTATTTCTGCTCGGGAAATAAGTTCTTTAAATCTTCCACACTTCCTTGGGCCACTTGGGCATTAGCTTGGTTTAAGCTTGGAATTTTATCGGCGGCTAGGTTCACCATTTCCTGGGAAATATCAATGCCAAACAATTGACTCTCTTTGAAAATACGAGCAAAGTGAATAAGGTCGAAGCCCGGACCAATCCCTACTTCCAAACCATTTTCAAAGGGATACCTTTTAACTTCTTCCCGAAAAGCCTGACGAATTCGCTGTAAAGCTTGATTTTTCCAATAGCGATGCTCGAAATCACGAGCATCTTTATCATAATAATTACCTACTTCATCGTAATATGTCATGCTTCTTCCGGCTTGGTTTGAAAATCAATCATGGCCCCAAATGACCAAAACAAAAAGGCAAAGGCAGGCTGATTGAGGAAATTATTAAAGTGCATATGAAAATAGTAGGTACTCAATCCCAGTAAAAGGGGAAGGAACAAGGCTTTGGTAGCTGATTTTGATGTAAATCCCTTAAAGAACCAAAGTCCTAAAATCAGGCAAAAAAGCAAGAATGAGGGCCAGCCATTTTCAGCTAATTGCAAAAGTATTTCAGAATGCGCGGTGCCTCCACTTCCTTCAGGTGGGGAGTCAGGATTATGTACTGTAAGTCGATTCTCCAATTTTTTCTCCTGAAAGGGGATATAGGTAAATTGATAGGTGCCAGGACCAAAACCCCAATGAGGTCGTTCTTCAAACATTCTTAGGGCAGAAACCCAGCGATTGAGTCTTTCGATATTGCTCACATCACTTTGCACATTGGTAACCGACATGGATTTTTCGACTATGCTGGCATTAGGATCATAGCTTTGATAGCGGTTATAGGTAAACAATTCATCAAGTTTGGAATAAGCTCCCAAGCCTAATGCTATTGCCAAACCAAGTATCGGAAGTGCAAATCGCCAAAGCGGTTTTAATTGCAATAAGGCATAGATACCCAACATAAAGAGAATGCTCCAAAGGGCAGCTCTGGAACCGCTGATCATGGCCAGAACTCCAAAAGCTATGGCAATAGGCCACCAGCTTTTATCTTTACTGGCTTTTCCCAAACTGAAGCCGGCAATGATGGCCACTGTCGCTCCGAAATAGGTATGAGAATAAAAGAAGGGCTTATATATTCCTGCCAGGGTGATGGGATTAAATTCATACTCAGCAAAATGATAGAGACCGATAATGCTTGCGGGAAGCAAGGCCCATGCAAAAAGCTTTACTAAAGAATTGAAATTACCTCCTTCCGCACGCCAAATCAGAATTCCATAATAGAAGACCAGTACATACAGCCCATTGAGAATCCAGAACTTTAAGGATACTAAGGGTAAATCGCTAAAAACTAAGCCTGGAATAAAACTGATCAGCCAAAGAGCCGGCCAGGGGAAACGTAAAAGGAATTTTTCTTTTTGATGTTCCCAAAGTTTTAGCAAGACGATAGGAGCTAATATCACAATTATAAACTCTGCTGGTAATACCATTTTAGCGCTGCTTGAAATAGGCAGGGCTACTGAGATGGGGAGGCAAATGACTAAAGCTGGAATGAGGTATTTAAAACCTTTTTTTATGTACACAATCAGGCAAAGAATTCCCGCTCCCAAAGCCATGGCTAACCAATGCCAATAGCGATCGAAGTAAAATGCCAGACCCAGGCCGATAAAGCCAAAGATCAAAAGCCATAACAATGACTTTGAAGAAGGCATCAGGCTGTTTTCTTACGATAGATTTGCCAAGCATATCCTGCAGAAGCAGAAAGAATTGCGGCAATTAGACCAATGGCCCAAGCGGGTATTCCTGAAGTTTCCTTTGGGACTTCAGGCGCATAAATAATGTAGGATTTAGGTGCCGGAGCTTTGAGGTAAGCGTCTAATTGTTGTCTGCGGATTTTCAGTTGGTTTAATGCAACCACCTCCGAACCGAACAGATGCTCGTATTTAAAAACCTCGGAAGCCAAGGCAATGGAGTCTTCAATGGCGGCAATGCGCAGCGAATCTAAAATAAGCTGCAAGCTATCCATATCACGACGTGTCTCCTTTAAGCTCTCACTAACAAAAGCATGGGACTGCCCCACATTTTGTACCAACATAATTTGCTTAAGCGAATCGGTTAGGTCAATAACTTTTTGAGCGATTTTTGCTGATGATTCCGCTTCCGAAGCCCATACTTCCACTAATACAGCATTGTTGCGGGTTTTTGAAACTTCAAATTCAAAATCGCTGTTTGGAAAAAGCAATTTCAATTCGCTGGTAATTCGAGGCGATCGCATCAATTCGATATGTGCATCAATCTCCGCAGGGGCTCCAAAGCCAATACCATTTTGTTCAATTTGCTTTTCTAATAGCGTAAGCGGAACGAAAACGGCAATTTCAGAATTGTACTTCGGCGGTCTGATAAATGCCAGACCGAAAAAAATGAGTCCTACCACTAAACTTAGGAGAATAGTAGATCTTGTCATATAAGGCTTGCTTTGCTTTGGTAATGTTTGAGAATGCGACTTTCGATACTATCAGGGAAATAAGCAGAGGAATGATCGGAAGTTTCAAAATGTGCATTGGGACGCCTGTTTTGATTTTGGACATGGCGATGAAATAATGCCTGGCACCATTTTTCGAAGGCCGATCCCAGAAAAAAATCCAGTAGACGTTCTACTGCTCTTTTAATCCGAGTGGGGGATTTACCTCTATGCTTTATCTGTGCATTGGGGAAATAGTCATTTAACCAGGAATTCTCCTTGAAGAGTTGAGCTAAATACTCCGGATGATTAAGAGGAACTACTGATACAGCTTCGGTAGCTATATAGATATTATGCCTTTCAAAAGCCAGGTGGTTTTCATCCCGAAGCAAATTGATGCAGAAATATTTTTTAGAATTGAGCAGAAAGATCTTCTTAAAAACCATGAGGAAGAATTTAGCCGTCCATACTCGGTTTTCCGCAGTGACTAAAAAATAGTCAATATCATCATCTTCTCCGGTAAGGCCTTGTTTAGAAAGAGAGCCTGAAATATTTACAGCACGAACAAAAGGGAAACTTTGAATAAGTCGCCCCATTCTTTTGGCTATGCCCAGCCATTTTTCATTTCGAGCTTTATTCTGAATTCGAATTTCTAAGCTTTGAGGACATAGGGCATAAAAACCATCATTTTCAAAAATCTCTTTTCGAAAAACGGCCAAATCCAATTCAGTTTGTAAGCAATCGCGATCCATTTTTTCACGCAGATACTTATGAATTTCATCCAGACTTAATCCATGTTTAAAGAATTCGAAATACCAGAGTGTATCCCGAATTGATTTACGCAAATGCGCACTGGTGTTGATTTGTAGAGTATCGGTTGTCATGCTAAAAATAGGGCAGGCCTAGGGCCTGAGGCAATTTGTATCCCTCCCCAAGGGAAGCAATTTGCGTTAGTAATTCTCACCGAATTTACTATTATCCGCTGGTTTTCAACAAGTGTACACCACTTGTATACCATTTTAAAGTCTAAAGTGGACTCTGTAGAATTGCTTTGGTAAGGCCTCGCAAACTTTTAACTATTTGTGATTCAAGTACAGAATCTGCCTACAAGCTTATCCGGCCATCTTTAATTTTAAAGCTGTAGAGTACCATGGTATCGATAGCTTTTCCATGGATAGTTCCGGCTTTCCAGTTTTTAAAGGTTTTGAAAACGGCCACTATCTGTTCATCTAATTCCGGACTTTGAGTCTCATTGTCAATCTTACAAGACACCATTTTGCCCTTACAATTCACAATAATCCCAACCATGCCTTCATCATCATAGTTAGATTTACCCTTTAAGAAATCAACCTGGGTATTTAACATTTCTTCGATCTCGGCATCTGTTTTTGGAGCCACAGCTTCCTCCTGGCCATTGCCTTCGAAGGGCATAATCGATAAAACATAATTGAGATTGCAAACCCCGGGAACCGCATCTTTCATTTGGACCACCGCGACCATATCCTTTAAGCCGCCTCCCTGCTGCATAGAACAGGCATTGAAAAGGAATACGAGACTTAGGAAACTGAGCAGTTTAATAGACTTAATCATAGCGAAGCATTAATTATTGGTCCTCGAATATAGCTAGAAATCTTATGGACCTTCTACTAATAGCATACTACCAGCTACTAACTACCAACTACCAACTACCAACTACCAACTACTAACTACTAACTACTAACTACTAGTAACCAGTCTATAGTCTAAAATCTAACGTCTAATGTCTAACGTCTAACGTCTAACGTCTAACGTCTAATGTAAACTACATCCTCACATTCTCCGTAATCGTAAGTCCATATCCGGTAATTCCCACCCGTTTGATAGGATTATTGGTTAGGAGCTTCACTTTGGAGATGCCCAATTGATGTAAGATTTGAGCGCCGATACCAAAATCGCGAGCATCTTTCTTAAAGCTTACTTGACGTTCTTGATCGCCACTTTCCTGCGCCATGCGATATTCGCGGATACGCTCTAAAAGCTTGCCCTTTTGGCTATGCTGATTCATGTAGACCACCGCGCCTTTGCCTTCCTCGCTTACCTTATTGAGGGCTTTGCCTAATTGATGGCTGCTGTCACCGGTAAGAATTTCAAAGATATCGTGGGCAACACTAGCACTGTGCATACGCACTAATACTGGTTCATTGCGTTCCCAACTTCCTTTGCTAAGGGCAATGTGGATTTGATCATTGGTCGTTTGACGGAAGGCCCGCAGGCGGAATTCGCCATATTCTGTATCGAGGTTAAAATCTTCCTCCAGGCTAATCAGGCTTTCAGCTTCCATGCGATAGGCTACCAGATCTTCAATGCTTATCAGCTTAAGATCATGCTTATCTGCAATTTCTCTAAGCTGAGGAAGGCGAGCCATGGTACCATCTTCATTCATGATTTCCACAATCACTCCAGCCGGCTTCTTACCAGCCAGACGAGCAAGATCTATTGCGGCCTCCGTATGTCCGGTACGACGCAGTACGCCACCTGGCTTTGCTATTAAGGGAAAAATATGCCCCGGGCGATTTAAATCAGATGATTTGGTCTTTGGATCTACTAAGGCCTGAACCGTTTTAGCACGATCGCCAGCAGAAATGCCGGTAGTAACCCCGTTTCCATTTAAGTCTACCGAAACGGTAAACTGTGTGTGCATGGGGTCGGTATTTTGGCGAACCATAGGATCCAACTCCAGTTCCTTACAACGCTCTTCAATAAGAGGGGTGCAAATTAAACCACGCCCAACAATGGTCATGAAGTTGATCATTTCGGGCGTTACCATTTCGGCAGCGGCCACAAAATCACCTTCATTCTCACGGTCTTCATCATCCACTACAATTACCACCTTTCCCGCCTTAATATCGGCAATGGCTTCATCGATGGTATTGAGTTTAAGCTTGTTTTCTTTGGGTAGGCTGCCAGGCATTTGTCTTTATTCCTTTAATGTAATTCATGAACCCTTCAAGAAGTGCCAGGTTCATGTTGATAAAATGGCCGGGGTACTGTAGTATTCCGGATGAATATTTCTGCGAAAATAAGATACCAAACAGTCCTAATCCTATAAAGGCCATATAAATCCCGGCAATAAGGCCGTAAAACCAATGGACAAAAAGAAGCTGTGGAGCACTTATCAATAGTAAAAGCAGGAAGAAAGGGCTAATCCATCGCAAAACTTTATGGCTGAAATACATCAGGCCTTGTGGCCACAGACGGCGCCATAAAAAATGTTTGTAATGCACTAAGTTTTGAAAGTTCCCAATGCTAATGCGAACCTTTCGTTTGTATTCTTCGCTTGGAGATACGCTTACATCTTCCCAAACTCTGGCCATGGGTTCCCATAAAATTCGGGCCTTGCGATTTAAAACATGCAAGGTCACAAAGAAATCTTCCATGTAAAAGAGTGGGGGGATTTCCGGGAAATAGTCGCGTTTGATAAGGTAGCATCCGCCTTCCAATCCTAAGGGAGCTGCGGCTGTGATTGCTTCTGCATATTTAATGCGGTTCTCCAGTTTTAGATAGGTATCCTCCTGTCCGCTAATGCCCTTCTTTTCGAAATCACCATAATGAATGTCTGCTCCAACGGCAGCCACATTTTTCTGGGACAGCATTCGGCGCACTAAGAGTTTTAAAGTCTGAGGTTCGAAAATGATATTGGCATCGGTTAAAAGCAAAAGCTCGGCCTCACTATCATCCTTGATAAAATTTAGGATGGGGCTTTTCCCTGAGCGGCGTTTAAAGAGGTAGGGGATGAGGCGTTTGTCTTTCTTTTCCCAATTTTCCAGAATGCTATTGGTGCGATCGCTACTGGCATCGGAACCCACGCGAATTCGGATTTTATCTTTCGGATAATCCAGCTTAAATAAGGATTGCAGTTTCTCTTCTAATACGGCTTCTTCATTATAGGCAGCAAAGAGAATATCTACCGTAGGTAAATCATCTTCATTGAGTAACCCCAAAGGCTTTTCCGAGCGTAAGCGGGCTAAGAAGAGCATCAGTAGAGGGTAGATGAAATAGGGCGTTCCAATGACCAGGAGGCTAATCCAAAAAGTGTATTGCCAAAAAATTGTCATGCCTGAGTGCTCAGATTAGTGTCTGGTAAAACTGAATGAGGTCTTTACCTAAAATTTGATTGTCGAAGTTTTCTTCAAAGAAATGGCGCGCTTGCATTTGCATTTCCTGGCGCGCTTCTTTCCCATCGAGCAAATATACCACCGCAGCGGCAAAGCTTTCAGGGTCATTGGCGATTATTCCATGCTTATAGTTCTCAATGGCAATTCCTTCCGCTCCAATACCGGTACTAACCGTTGGCATACCCCAGGCTAAGAATTCCAAGAGCTTAATGCGCATACCGCTACCTGCCAATAAAGGGATAACGGCTACCTTACCATGACCAATAAAATCGCGAGCATTCTCCACTATTGGGTATAGCCAGAGGTTTTCGCTGCCCATTTCAATAAATTCAGGAGGCATATCCCTACCTCCAAATCCCATGGTAGTTTCGGGTCGGGCTTCCAAAATAAGGGGCCAAACCTCTTTTAAAAACCATTCTGCTCCCTGGCGATTAGGTAACCAGTCTAAACTGGCTAAATGCACCAAATCGTATTTAGCTTCATATCCACTTATCGGGGGATTTTCTTCCGGCGTAAGCCCACAGGGTGAAACCGTGCTTAGGCTTCGGCCTCCCCAATCGCGGTAAATTTTTTGATCTTCGGAACTGATAAATGCAATACCATCCACCTTTTCCAGACTTTTCTTTTCGAAGGCTTTAAGGCGTTTGGTTTGTAAATTCAGATAGGCCTTGCGCAGAGCATTTTCTTCATGCTCTACATGGCGTTGCCAAATTTGATATTCGATATTATGGGCGCGTAGTACAACCGAAGCCTTGCTATACTTGCGAATTTCGGGTAGGTATACCGCCATGGGCAAACCTTCTAATTGAATGATATCAAAATGGGTGCTTCGCAATAATTCGATCAATCGCTTAGTTAAGTCCTCCTGCTTAAAGCGCGATACATGGTAGGCTTGCCCGCTCAGTAGGTTCAAGCCCGCTGACCAAAGGTTTACATTGGTATTTACATCGAAATATTCAAGGTTGATTCCTTCGGGTTTATTTTTTTCAATTTCCGCTGGTTCCCGATAGTGCTTTTGGGTATTCAAGCAGAGTAAATGCAATTCAATAGCATTAAGCCGAAGGGCTTCTGCCATAGAACGCATAGCAATGCTGCTCCCGTCTTTAGCGGGAAAAGGGACTTTATTACTGAGGAGTAAAATTCTCAAGATCCAAGCTTCTTGAAACGACGCACAAAGATGTCAGAAATTTTCTGAAAGGGCTTCAAGTAAAGCTCGATATTAAAGATTACGGAATCGGTAGCGGATTTATAGGTAAGCCATAAACCAATGGGCAGCAAAATGAAATTGGCGGTCCACATAGCCTGGAAGGGGGTCCAGTACATAAAGCGCCCTAATTTTTCGAAACTGAAGCTGGTTACATGGTATACAATAAATATAAAAACACTCACCACCACAGGCATGCCCATTCCGCCTTTACGAATAATAGCCCCTAAGGGAGCGCCTACAAAGAATAATACGATCACTGCAAAGGAGATGGAAAACTTCTTTTGCCATTCTAATACGTGACGAGCAATCATCATCTTTCGCCAATTGTACTGTGCACTGGCATTGGTGAAATAGGCGCGATTACCACGAGCAATACGCAAGGAGTTTTGCAAGATGCGACTACGCATTTCAGGGGCGAAATTCTCGAGTAAATGCGGACTCATTTTTTCGAGATCGGCCTTATTTATTGGATTTTGATTGCTGTCATTTTCAGCAGCACTTTCCTCCGCTAATTTTTCCTTTTCAACCAAATCGGTATAGGCGTATTTGTCTACCATCTGTCGGGCAAACTCCTGTTGCTGATTGACGAGCAAATCATTCAAGCTATCAACGGCAACACCTAATTGCCGAACATTAAGCATATCGAATTCCTTACGGCCGGTTTTACGCATGTCTCCCGCTTGAAAGTCGCCCAGGTTAAAGCGAATAAGGCTTTCTTCAAAAGCTGAGCTTACAAAGGGCTTATTATCGCGGTCTTTGCGTTTCTTGGGAATAAGATCTTCATAGCTATGGCCATTGTAAAGGGTGATCTCCAAGAATTGCTCATCACTGGTCACATTCATCTTTCCGCTATCCGCTACAATGACCTTGGTGTTGCCATTGTTTTGGGTATGATCGTAAATCAGAACTTCATCCAACAAGTTCTGATCGGGGCCATACTTATCCGCAATCTTTATGGAATAACCTTCAATACCGGTATAGAAGATACCCGGGCGAATACTAAGGGCGGGCTTCTTATTAGTAATGTTGCGGCGTAAATTCTCGCTGTGCAAGTTGGCTATTGGGATTACGTAATTTCCAAAGAGGAAGGCACTCAGAGCCAGAAAACAGATAAAGACAAAGAGCGGGCGCATCACACGCATCAGGCTTAAGCCAGAAGATTTTAGGGCCGCTAATTCATAATTTTCTCCCAGGGTACCCAATACCATGATCGAACTGAGCAAGACCGCCAGCGGTAGCGCCATCGGTACCAGAGTTGCAGAGGTGTAAAAAAGGAGTTCGGCGATATAATACCATTCCACGCCGCGCCCTACCAGATCGTCGATATACTTCCAGACGAACTGCATCAATAAAAAAAGAATCATCACAAAGAATGTGATGATAAAAGGTCGAAAGAAAGACCGTAAAACAAAGCGGTCAAGTATCTTCATCTATTCGGATATGTAGTAACCAGGATAGTCTGCTTTTACAAACTTAAACTGATTGGCAGGCCATTTGGCGTTCTTCACCAATTTGGTTACGATCAAAGTGGTAACGGTGCCATTGGTTCCCCATTGTTTCATGGAGTAAACTTCTTTGGACTCTGCATCAATACCAATCATAACCTTGTCGATCTCCTCGCTGGCAGTGGGCTTTAAAATTACGTATTGAATGTTGCGACCATTAAGGCTTTCTTTTCCGCCCATTTTATAGCTGTAGCCTTTTTCGTAGAAGCTAAGTATACGGGCCGGGCTCAATCCAGCTTCATCACTTTCTTCATAAGTGTTCACTTGCACTTCTTCATCCTCATGGTAAATATTGTACAGCTTGTTACCAACACGCAATTGTTCCAAGAGGTCGGTTTTCAAACGGTAATTTTCACCTTGCAAGGCCAGGGTTCCCTTTTGTTCTTGCTTAATGGGAGGTTCTACGCGCGTATTTTCGAAAGTATAAGTGAAGCTGATTTCCAAAGCTGGATAGGCTTTCATGGTTTTACTGGCTTCTTGCAATAAGGCTTTGGCCTCAGTATGACTCTGAGCTAACAAAAGCTGACCAGCAAAGGCAGCTACAAGGAGGGGAAATAAACGTCGCATCTTTTATTCTTTGTTCTTCTTGTGATTCAATAACTGTTCCAGAGCATATTCATCTGGAATCAAAACTTCCCGGGCTTTTGATCCTTCGAAGGGACCAATTATTCCGGCAGCTTCCAATTGGTCTACAATTCGCCCCGCACGATTATAGCCCAGTTTTAATTTACGCTGCAACATGGAAGTGGAGCCTTGTTGGGATTGCACTACCAGGCGGGCCGCATCTTCAAAGAGAGCGTCTCTTTCGGAAGGGTCCAGAATGTCAATACCGGTATTCCCATCCTCATCAGCACCTTTGTATTCTGGTAGTTTATAAGCTTCAGGATAGGCTTTTTGGCCGCCGATATAATCGGTTATCTTTTCTACTTCCGGTGTATCTACAAAGGCACATTGCAATCGGATTAAATCCGAGCCCTGGCTCAATAACATATCCCCTTTACCAATTAATTGTTCAGCTCCACCTGCATCTAAAATGGTACGAGAGTCAATTTTAGAAGTTACCCTAAAAGCTACCCGAGCAGGGAAGTTTGCTTTGATAATACCGGTAATAACGTTTACCGAAGGTCTTTGGGTGGCCACAATTAAGTGAATACCAATTGCACGCGCTAACTGAGCTAAACGAGCGATAGGGGTTTCCACCTCTTTACCGGCCGTCATAATTAGGTCGGCAAATTCGTCAATTACCAAAACGATGTATGGTAAGTATCGATGACCTTCTTCCGGGTTTAATCGTCGTGCAATAAACTTAGCATTGTACTCTTTGATGTTTCGAACCATGGCATTTTTAAGCAGCTCATAGCGATCGTCCATCTCAATACAAAGGGAGTTCAAGGTGTTAATTACCTTGGTTGTGTCGGTAATAATAGCTTCCTCGGTATCGGGAAGTTTGGCCAAATAGTGGCGTTCAATTTTATTAAAGAGGGTAAGTTCTACCTTCTTGGGGTCTACCAATACAAACTTAACCTGTGATGGATGTTTGCGATAGAGTAGAGAGGTGAGAATCACATTTAAACCAACTGATTTACCCTGTCCTGTGGCACCTGCCATTAGGAGGTGAGGCATTTTCGCCAAATCGGTTACATAGGTTTCATTGCTGATGGTTTTACCAAAGGCAATGGGCAATTCCATTTTACTCTCCTGGAATTTTTCCCCTGCTACCAAATTCCGCATCGGAACCATCTGTGGATTGGTGCTGGGTACCTCAATACCAATGGTACCGCGACCAGGGATTGGGGCAATAATCCGAATACCTAAGGCACTTAAAGAAAGTGCAATGTCATCTTCCAGGTTTTTGATACGTGAAATACGTACCCCTGGCGCAGGAACAATTTCGTATAAAGTAACGGTTGGGCCAATGGTAGCCTTGATTTTCGAAATCTCAATCTTATAGTTATTGAGGGTTTCTACAATCTTATTTTTATTGCTGGCCAGCTCTTCCTCGTTAATGGTAATATTGGTGGAACCGTAGTCCTTTAATAATTCGAGGGTGGGTAATTTGAATTTCGAAAGATCTAATGTGGGGTCATAGGGACCAAATTCTTTCACTTTGCGATTTACCTCGCTGGCGCTGAGAGCTTCTTCCTCTTCCTTTTGTTCAATCTCGAAGTCTGTATCATCGTTTTCTTCCTTGCTTTCCTCTGGCTTGGGGGCCGATGGTTTTTCGACTTCAATTACTTGAGGCTCCTCTTCGTCCTTTGTTTCAAGCTCCAATTCCAAGGAAGATTCCTCCTCTTTGTCTTCTTCAAGACTTTCAGGTTTTTCTATGCTGTTAAGATCTGGCTCTGTTTCAATTGCAGATTTAGATTCAGAATAATCGTCTTTAACTTCCAATTGAGGTTCAGGATCTTCCAGTTCTTTTTTCTCGGGTCTTTTAAATTTCCCGAAAAAGCTTTTCACCTTATCAGCCGTCCAGCGGAAGCGGATGGCCAAATAGATCAGTAAGCTGGCTAAAAGCACAATGAGGGTTCCAATGGGTCCGGCTAAACTTCCCAACCAAGCGGCGTAAAAATGACCTGAGGCTCCGGGTAAATAGCTGCTTTGGGGTGCGATAAATGCAAAGAGACTGGGGATCCAAATCAATAGGAATAAGCTGGAGGCCAAACTCCTTCGCAAGGGTTGCAGGCTAACCCTTAAGGTAAGTCGAAGTCCACTGATCAGTAAAAACCAGGGAACTAAGAAAGCCGCAATTCCAAACCATAGATGAATAAACTGATGAGCTATTCCCGCGCCCAGCTTACCCAAAGCATTTTGGGCTTGAATCTCGGGACGGGCCAGTACCTCACCATAAGTTTGCCCTACCAGGCTTTGATCTTGGGTCCAATGCAGAAGATAGGAAAAGAAGGAACCCGCTAAATAGAGAGCGGTACTCACAAGGAAAATCCCGAACACCATTTGGTAAGTTGGGTTTCGAAAGGCTTCGCCTATTTGAGCGGTGCTCAATTTAGGACGAGTACTCTTCGCCTTGGTGCTGGATTTACTTTGCTTTTTTGTCGCCATACATTCTTACGCAGAGGCAAAAATAAGAACATTATGCTGCGACCGCGGCCCCCTTTCAGAGGGTAATTAACAATGTTCCTAAAATTGTACTCTCCGGAAGCTTGAAGCGGAGGTGGCCATAATTCCGTAGCCGTTCTCTACATTGGAATAAATCTGGGAAGGCTCACTAAAGAAACCATCGTTGTAATTGTAAGCAGACTTGGTTAATTCATGGCGATAGTAGCTTGAGGAAATATGGTGCAAGCGCAATTCAACAAATACTGCAGAAGTTTCACCTTCAATCCGCACTTTTAATTCGCGTGATTCACCATTGAAATCATCATCTTTTAAGAAACTCACAAAACCATACTGACGACCATCAAACTCGGAATCTCCAATAAAGTCCTCAAATTCGAAAAATTCCAAAGCGAGGTCTAAAGAGGAATAAACTAAATCATCGGCCCCCAATTCATTAATGGTAATCATGTAATAATCATCGGTAGAACCATTGTCTGTAAAACGGAAGGTAAATTCCTTATCAGTACGGTTATAACTTACCGTATCAATTTCTACAGGGCTGGGAACTCGTTCGCTTACTGAGGCTTCCGGGAAACCGGGGCCTCGCACTACCAAGCGATAATTTTGATCGGCAATTACTTGATGGGGAGTGCGATATACAAACTGAGGTTCATAGCCAGGGTTGTAGGCTTCGGCCGTAAGTTGAAAGGGAGAAGCGGGATCGTCGGTATATAACCATGCTTCAAAATCGTCTCTGCTTTGAGGGTCTTTAGAAGATAGCGAATAGACAGATTCGCTTAAAAACACTTCCATGCCTTGTCCGCTTTTCAAGCGGGTATCAATCACAATTTGAGGTCCGGGATCAGGTAGTTCATAATCCAGCTCTTTTTCGCAAGACCATAAAGCAAGGAGCGGAAGGAAATAGCTAAGTTTTTTCATGGCTAGAATTTGAATTGATAAGAGATGGATGGAATAATAGGGAAGAGGCTCACTTGATTTATACGACGCTCTCCATTACTGTTTTGATTGAGATAAAGGAAGAAGGGATTCTGGCGTGAATAGGCATTGTACACCGAAACATTCCAGGTACTCTGACCCCATTTGGTTTTAACATGCCAGTTAAAGCCTAAGTCTAAGCGGTGATAGGCGGGCATCCGCAAGCCATTGCGATCACTAAAGCGATCGTAGGTGGTAGATGAGCCATATTCATTAGTCAGCATAAATTGCGAAATAGGAGCGGTAAAAGTGTTTCCGGTTCCATACACCCAAGTAAGGCCTAAGTCGAAACGCTCGCTGAACTGATGGTTAAGAACCACACTAATATCATGTCGACGATCGAAGCGATAGGGATACCATTCACCATCATTTAAATTACCAAAGCGCCGGTTACTCCAGGCCAGGGTGTAGCCAATCCAACCGGTGGTTTTTCCTTTTTTCTTGCGGAATAATAATTCCAAGCCATAGGCTTCACCTTCACCATCGGTTTCAACAGTGCTTTGCCAATCGGTATTCGACAGGAAGGAAGCTCCTTCTTTGTATTCAATCAAATTGTCCATCACCTTATAATAGGCTTCTGCACTGAACTCGAAGCGTTTATTCCATAAGGATGTGCTACTTCCAATAGCCACCTGCTGCGAGATTTGGGGCTTAACCTTGGCTGTTGAGCTTACCCATAAATCCGTAGGTAAACCAATACCCGAATTGGAAAGCAGATGTACATATTGATTCATCAAGGCATAAGAGCCTTTAACGGAAATCTCATCATTGATTAAGTAACGGGCAGAAACGCGGGGCTGTACATTATGATAAAAAGCATTGTCATTGGTCAGATAAGCGGAATAATGCAGGCCATAGTTTACCCGCCATTTCGTGCCCAATTTCCAATCGTCCTCCGCATAAACATAGAGGTCATTGGCAAATACTTTTTTAGACAAGTCCAGGATAGAGTCGATACCAGCACCATTATAGGTTTCTTGAATTTGGGCTACACCCGGACGGAATGTGTGATTGGTATAGGAAGCACCAAATCGCAATTGATGCTGATTATTGAGGGCATATTCTAAATCATAGCGCAAGCCATAATCGCGAATTAAAGAGAAGTACTCAAAACCGTTACGGTTCTCTTCAGTGCCATCTTTATAATAGCTTTCGAAGCCAATTGAAAAGCGGTATTGCGAAAAGGTAGCGGTAAGGTTACTGAAAAGTTTATCGTTAAAGAGGTGGTTCCAACGTAAGGCACCGGTGTGGTTGCCCCAATTTAGACCAGACTCATCATAGCCTTCACCACCCCCAAAGAAGGGATCGTCTTGGTATTCTTCGCGAAAGCGGAAATCGTCGATACCATTGTAATAGCTTAAGTAAAGACGGTCTTTACGAGAGAAAACATGGTTGATTTTCGCATTGAGATCAGCGAAGTAATACCCGAAGTCTTGTCCTTCAGGGATAAAAGGTGAGGCTAAAATATCATAGTAAGTTCGGCGACCACTTACAATAAAGGAGGTGTGATCTTTCCAGATGGGACCTTCAATGGTAAGTTTACTGCTTATCAAGCCAAGTGAACCTTCACCGTGGAATTCTCGCAGGTTTCCTTCCTTCATGTCGATTTCCAATACTGAACTCAATCGACCCCCAAAACGAGCGGGGAAACCACCCTTGGTGAGGTTTACGTTCTTAATTGCATCGGCATTAAAAACTGAGAAGAAACCGAAGAGGTGAGAAGCATTGTAAACGGGAACACCATCTAATAAAATCAGGTTCTGATCCGGGCTACCGCCACGCACGTAAAAACCGGTGGTTCCTTCATTACCACTTTGAACACCCGGTAAAAGTTGAATAGCCCGGATAATATCCACCTCTCCTAAAAAAGCTGGTATTTTTTTGATCTCAGAAACACTTAATTGAACTTGACTCATTTGAACCTGTTCAACTTGTGCTTCTTCAGCGGTAACAGTAACTTCCTCCAAAGATTCAAATGCTTCCTTAAGTTCGAAGTCTAAATTGAGGTTCTTGTTGGTGATAACAATCTTTTGACGAAGGCTCTCGAAACCAATAAAGGAGACAATTAAATCATACTCACCGGGGGGCAGAGAAAGTGAATAATAGCCAAAAGTATTGGTGGTTGTGCCGATAGTGCTGCCATCGATATAGAGGTTTACACCAATGATTCGCTCACGAGAAAGGGCATCTTCTACATAGCCACTTACGGTGAAGCTTTTTTGGGCCCATAAGCTCGATTGCAGGGATAGCAACAGACCCAGAAGAAAAGTTTTTTGCATGTTTTAGTTTTCGTTACGACGAATCATAAACGTTAATAGTTCGTTTCCATTGCAGACGACTGTCCGGAAAAAATAGTTGGAAGGTCGAATGCAAATTTTTTAATGATGAATGCGCGGATCTTTTCAAAAGTTAGGCCGAAAAACTAATTTCACTAAAAATTATTCATGCGTAGTTGGTACTTAATCCTTATAAGTCTGAGCCTGGGGAAACTAGGGGCTCAAGAATTTCATAGTCGTGTGGAAGAGTATGTAATTCAGGAAAGCCTCTTTAATGGTCAAATAGGTGAATACCCCATTCGCATGTACTTACAAATTGTGGCCACAGAAGATCGAATGCATCCTTATTCCGTGGTGGAAGGCTGGTATTCCTACAATTCGGTGGGAGAGGCCATTCCCGTTTTTGGCTTACAATCCGGTCAGCAACTTTTGCTTTTTAGTGGAGAAAGCTATTTGGATAGTATTCGTGATTTGGCTAATCCGGAATTGGACTTTATTGATGGCTATCCTGATTTGATTGATCCCTGGCCAATCCTTAGTAGTGAGGAATTTGATTTTTTCGAAGAACGATTTTATTTCACCCAAAATAAAGCCTATTGGCAAAAGGGGGCTAAAAAACTGGATTTACGTCTGAGCTTTGATCCTTTTCAGTTGTATCGTTCATTTCGACATTTAGTTTGGGACGATGGCAGAGCCATGGATCTGGAGGCGATGGACTTAGTAGGATCAGGTTATTCGGTAATGGCGGAAAATGACCATTCTATACTTCTGCATTATATCTACGACTCCAACCCCTGGAATCCAATGGGGCGCTGTGGGGCCGGCTTTGAGTCGGGCTTATACCTACTTCATTTTTCGGAAGAAGGCTTTTTCCTTAATGCGGATCATTATCCTTTAGAAAGCTGCAATGCAGGAACCTATGTAGAATACAGCTTGCAGGAAGACGGTAAATTGAAATTAGAGTCTATGGGTAATGATAAACAAGAAACCTTGTTTATCGACTTAAATGTATTTGATCAAAGTCTGGAGTCCATAATGGAGGCGCTTCAAAATCAAGCCTATTAAAGCTTCTTGATAAGTTCCAAATAGATAAGACCAGTAGCCATAGCCAGGGCAAAGCTGAGTAGGGTACCAATTAAAACGTATTCGGTAAGTTTTCGGTCCTTGGCACGCGAAAGATCACCAAAGCGGAAAACCGACTTCGCTGCAATTAAAAGACCAATGGCCTGCCATTGATTGAGGACAATAAAGCCAAAAACAAAAAGTCGTTCCAAAACACCGATATAGAGTCCGGCCTTAGCCAGTGAATTAGCTTTGGGATCTTCATCTAAAACCCATTGCTGCATAACCAAACGCATAATTAGGGAAGAAACAAAACTCACAAAAATGAGAGCTATTATTAGGCTGATGAAGGACGCTTCTTTCAGAAAAGAGAGATCTGGCCATTGATCATAAAAACTATAGCTGGCCAGAGCCAAAATGGATATATGTGCCAATTGATCGGCAATAAAGAGGGGGAGGGCCTTAAACCAATTTCGAAAGTGGTATTTCAGTTGGTCAATTAGGGCATGACTTAAAACAATTAAAACCCACCAGAGCCATAGCTCCCATTGAAAGGCTGTGCAAAGGACCAGTAAAATGGCATGCACTAAAATATGGTAGTAGAAGGCCGCACTTTTAAAACCTCTTAAGGCCTTGGCTTCCGCCCATGCACGGCTTTGAAAAACAAAATCACCCAAGAAATGCGCCAATAAAAATTGAAGAAAAAGGCTGATCATAAGGCTTCGATTTGCGCTCTAAAATAAGCTTCAAAATCGGAAAGGGCATCAAAACCACCGCGTTTTAAAGCTTCGGAAACCGTGCTTTGAGACTTGCCACTTAAGCGCATTAAATCTTTTTGACTGCGTTGAGGATCGCGCAGGGATAAATGAATGAGCTCTGCAACGGGAGGCGTCCAATGATCTGCGACTAACATCGCCAGTTTGGCCATCAGATTGAGAGTAGTATCTAAATCGTGATAATCCGAACGGAAGGCTAGGCTTTGCTTTTTGAGCTCCTTTAATAAACGACCGGAATACTGGTAGGCCAGGCCGGTATCTTCATTAATGGGTACAGAGCTAGGTGCATCCGGCCCTAAGCCGATAGCTAAGCGAATATCAGGACCATCTTTTTGCTTGAGACGAGCCTTTAAAAGCAGGGCCTGCCTTAGGGCATCTTGAGCCGGACAACGCAATTGAAAACCATCTCCCTGGAAGATAGCCCAATCGCCATAGGCTACATGACCCTCTGCAACCTCAAGCTTGAGGGGTTCCTGATAGTTTTGAGCCGCATGGGCTGATGACTTGATAATATCTCCACTAATTACCGCTAACATGTATATCGCCTTATTTTACGATATTCAAATATATCGTTTTTTAAGACGATATAGTTACTCTAATCTTCTTTTTTTCTCCTTAAGAGCATAAACAAGAATTCCTGATGACTGTCAAAAGGGGTATTGTGGACTTCCCTTTGGTGTCCAATCATCTCAAAATTATCAGCAAAGAGGGCTTCAAGTTCCCCTTCATTGTAGCGGCTCACTTCCAATCCGCTGCATCTTAGCGGACCTTGATCGGAGAAAGTCGCAACCAGTAAATAGCCTCCAGGTCGAATGGCTGCAGCGGCTAAATCCTTGTATTGTTGAATTTCGCCAGTTTCACGTAAAAAGTGAAATGCGGCACGATCATGCCAAAAATCCACATTTTCAGAAGGTTTGTAGTCCAGAATATTTTGGGCCAACCATTTAACGCTAAGAGCATTGTGCCCCAATCGCTTGCGAGATTTTTCCAAGGCTTTCGCCGATAGGTCTAAAACGGTAATTTCCTTAAACCCTTTAGAAGTAAGGCTGTCTACCAGGCGGCTATCGCCACCACCCACATCCAGAATTTTAGCTTCGGGCTGAAGGGCCAATTGATTAATCCAATTCATCGAGCTTTCCGGGACTGCTTGATACCAGCTTAGCATAGTGCTGTCTTTTTCGCTGTAAATCTTTTCCCAGTGATTTTGAACATCAACTTTAAGCTCCATAAATCAAATGCTATTTAATGCGAAGCTACATACTTTAAAAGGTCGAAAGGGTGATTTAGCTCTCTTTCTGTAAAAAGGGGCAGCTGCAAAGGAGTACCGAATGAAATAGAGGGCTTGAGACTTAAGAGCTCAGCACCTTTTCCTTAATTTTGCGGCCTCTCAAAAAGCACAATATGTCTAAGCAATTACAAATAATTGGAGTTACCTCGGAGCTAGGAGCGGGAACCCGCGGTTCTTCTCTGGGATTAGACGCCATGCAAATTGCCAGTTTGCAATACGATCGAAGCTTTTTCCTTCGTCACCCCGAAATTAGATTGGAAACGGTAAATCACCATTTATATCAGGAAACGGATTTAAACTATGCCAAACGATTGGACGGTATCGCCGAGATGTACGGTCGTATTGAAAACGTGGTGAATCAAAGTTTACGCGATGGGCAGTTTCCGTTGATAGTAGCTGGAGATCACAGTAGTGCCGGTGGCACGATAGCCGGAGTTAAGAAGGCTTTTCCCAACAAACGCTTAGGTGTGATTTGGGTGGATGCCCATGCCGATTTACACAGCCCTTATACCAGCCCTAGTGGGAACGTGCATGGAATGCCCTTGGCGACTGCCATTCATGAGGATAATTTGGAATGCCAGAATAACCAGCCTGAACAGGAAACCATTTGGCATTGGAATGAGATGAAAGGGCCTAATCAGCGAGTATTGCCTCAAGATCTGGTGTATATCGGAGTCCGCAGTACTGAAACTCCTGAAGATGTAATTATGGAAAAATATGAGATTCCAAATTACACGGTAGATGAGGTGCGTGAACAGGGTATCGCCGCTATTTGTAAAGAGAGTCTGGAGTATTTAGAAGATTGCGAAATCCTATACCTTTCTTTTGATGTGGACTCTATGGACCCCAGCATTAGCGAAGGTACAGGAACTCCCGTGCCAGGAGGCTTTAATGAAGAGGAGGCCAGAGAGATTGTACTCACCCTTTTGAAAGACCCCCGATTTATCTGCTTTGAAATGGTAGAGATCAATCCCCTATTGGATAAAAAAGGAAATTCGATGGCCGAAACGGCCTTCCGCATATTTAAACCCGTTTACGAACAAATCGAAGCGCAAGAACAGAACTAATGCAGCACGATATCCTGAACCGCTTGCAAGCGGAAACCTCAGAGCTTTTAAAAGCACTTTATGGATTAGAGAATGCTCCCATGGATTGGCAGCCTACTCGTAAGGAATTCGAAGGTGACCTTACTTTAGTGGTATTCCCATATCTGCGATCCAGCAAGAAAAAGCCGGAAGCTACCGCAGAAGAAATTGGAATCGCTTTGCAAGAGCGCATGGCGGAGGTTCACTCCTTTAATGTGATTAAAGGCTTTTTGAACGTGGAAATTAGCTCAGACTACTGGTTGGCTTGCTTGCACGGAATTCAGGATTTAGAAAACTACGGTCATCAGCCGAAAGGCAATGAAACCATATTAGTAGAATATTCTTCGCCCAATACCAACAAACCCTTACACTTAGGGCATATCCGTAATATTCTTTTAGGCTATTCGGTATCCAATATTCTGGATGCTGCCGGAAAGAATGTTAAGAAGGTTCAGATCATTAATGATCGCGGTATCCATATTTGTAAGAGTATGGTGGCCTGGCAGAAATTTGCCAATGGCGAAAGTCCAGAATCTTCAGGTCTAAAGGGCGATCACTTGGTGGGTAAATATTACGTTGAGTTCGATAAGGCCTACAAAGCCCAGATAGCGGAGCTCATTGCAGCCGGAAAAACCGAAGATGAAGCCAAGGAAGAAGCACCCATTCTTCAAGAAGCGCGTGAAACCCTACGTAAATGGGAGCAGGGCGATGAAGATACTGTAGCTCTCTGGCAAAAAATGAATAGCTGGGTATATGCAGGTTTCAACGAAACCTACCAGCGTTTAGGGGTAAACTTTGATAAGAACTATTACGAAAGTGACACCTATATATTAGGGAAGCAAGTAGTAGAAGATGGACTGGCTAAAGGTCTTTTCTTTCAAAAAGAAGACGGCTCCCTTTGGTGTGATTTAGAAGCCGAAAAACTGGGGCAAAAACTCCTTCTCCGTAAGGATGGAACCAGTGTTTATATGACTCAGGATATCGGTACTGCCATTCAGCGTTATGAAGACTTTGGTATCGATGGCATGATCTATACCGTGGGTAATGAGCAGGATCATCACTTTAGAGTTCTTTTCGCCATCCTGAAAAAATTGGGCTATAGGTGGGCCGAGCAATTGTACCATTTAAGCTATGGTATGGTAGATCTGCCTTCCGGCAAGATGAAATCTCGGGAGGGAACTGTAGTAGATGCTGATGATCTGATGGAGGAAATGAAAGACACTGCCCGTCGGATTTCAGAGGAATTAGGAAAAACAGATGGTATTGATGAGCCTACGAAAGCGGAATTGCATCACATGATTGGCATGGGTGCACTTAAGTACTTCATGCTGAAAGTAGATCCTAAGAAACGCATGCTTTTTAATCCGGAAGAGTCGGTGGACTTCCAGGGCAATACCGGACCTTTTATTCAGTATACCCACGCCCGGATTCAGTCCTTATTGCGTAAAGCAGAGGAAATGATTGTGGCTGCTACTGGAAATTATACTGAGCTGATCAGTCAGGAACGCGATTTAATCAAAGCCGTATTGAGCTTCCCGGAAATAGTATTGGAAGCAGCTAAGGATAAAGCGCCCTCCGTAATTGCCAATTATACTTATGATTTGGTAAAGATGTACAATGCCTTCTACCAACAGGTAAGTATCTTAAATGATGAGGATGCCGCAGCGGTAAGCTTCAGAGTAGATTTATCGCGTAAAACAGCGGCAGTAGTGAAAAATGCGATGGCCCTCCTCGGTATTGAGGTGCCCAATCGAATGTAAAAACCGGCGCATTTAAATTTTTAAATTTGCCACCCTTTTTGAATCAGGATTATGTTTGACAATCTTCAGGATAAATTAGAGAAAGCCTTTCACGTATTAAAAGGTCACGGCCAGGTTTCAGAAGTAAACGTTGCTGAAACCCTTAAGGAAATTCGCCGTGCTTTGGTGGATGCCGACGTGAGCTTTAAAATCGCCAAGGAATTTACCAATACCGTTAAGGAGAAGGCTTTAGGAGCCGATGTACTTACGAGCTTAAAGCCAGGTCAGGTTTTAACCAAGGCAGTACGGGATGAGATGGCGACCTTAATGGGTGGTACTGCTTCTGATTTAGACCTCAGTCAGAAACCAAGCATTATCCTGATGGCCGGTTTACAGGGTTCGGGTAAAACCACTCATTCTGGTAAACTAGCCAATTACCTTAAGCGCAAGAAAACTCGCAAAGTACTCTTAGTTGCTTGTGATGTTTATCGTCCGGCAGCAATTGACCAGTTGCATGTAGTGGGGGAGCAAATTGGCGTTGAGGTATTTTCTGACAAGGAAAACAAGAATCCGGTTGACATTGCCCAAAAGGCCTTAGCACATGCCAAGGCCAATGGCTTTAATGCGGTTATTATCGATACTGCCGGTCGTTTAGCCATCGATGAAGAAATGATGGCCGAGATCCGGAATATACACCAAGCGGTGAAACCACAGGAAACTCTTTTTGTGGTGGACTCCATGACCGGTCAGGATGCGGTGAATACCGCCAAGGCTTTTAACGAGGTGCTGGACTACGAAGGCGTTATCCTTACCAAATTGGATGGTGATACTCGTGGTGGTGCAGCCCTTACCATTCGTTCGGTTGTAAATAAGCCCATTAAATTTATTGGTACTGGCGAGAAAATGGATGCCTTGGATGTATTCCATCCCACTCGAATGGCGGATCGTATCCTCGGAATGGGGGATGTGGTGTCTTTGGTAGAGCGCGCTCAAGAGCAGTTCGATGAAGATGAAGCACGCCGCGTTCAAAAGAAAATTGCCAAGAATCAATTTGATTTTGACGACTTCTTAGGTCAGATAAATCAAATCCGGAAGATGGGTAATATGAAGGATTTGATGGGCATGATTCCAGGCATGGGCAAAATGATGAAGAACATCGATTTGGATGATGATGCCTTTAAAGGGGTAGAAGCGATTATTCAATCCATGACTCCGGATGAGCGTGCCAATCCAAAATTAATCAATGGCAGTCGTCGCAAGCGTATCGCCGCAGGGGCTGGAAAAGACATTCAGGAAGTGAATCAATTGATGAAACAATTTGCTGAGATGTCGAAAATGATGAAGATGATGCAAGGTGCAGGCGGACGTCGCGGCATGGCGCAAATGATGCGTGGCATGGGCGGTGGAGGCCGACCTATGTAGTCTGAAACTGTATTAAAAGCTGGAATACAGGCTCCTAATTATCAGGTGACTATTTTCATTTGATTAGTATATTAGCGCTTTCTAATCAAAGAAAATTATGGGGAGGAAGTTTTTAGGAACACTGATCATTATTATTTCCATCGCAATCCTATTGCATTTGGCCTATTTAAGTCCAACAATTTGGGAAGAAGCGCCATTGATGTGGAAGCACTATCAAAGTGATCCAGATGAATTTATGATGAAGGATGAAATGGATACCCTTTTGTATTGGGTACTTCATTTAGTTATTCCCGGAATTTTGATTGGTACTGGTCGCGCATTGCGCAGAGAGCGTCGATAGACCTTGCTAAACCGTCACTTTGCCCTAACTTTGCCGCTTCATTAAAAGGAGCATCATGATTCTTATCGACGGCAAGCAAACCTCACAGGATATACGTAACGAAATCGCTGAGGAAGTAAAAACAATTACTTCTAAAGGTGGTAAAACACCGCATTTGGCCGCTGTGCTGGTGGGTAATAATGGTGCGAGTATCACCTATGTGAATGCCAAGATTCGCGATTGTGAGGAAGTAGGCTTCAAATCGAGTTTAGTGAAGCTTTCTGAAACTATTTCGGAGAAGGAACTACTGGAAGAGGTAGGTCGATTGAACAGCGACGATGATATCGATGGCTTCATTGTGCAACTACCTTTGCCCAAGCATATTAACGAGCAAAAGGTTTTGATGGCAATTGATCCCGAAAAGGATGTGGATGGTTTTCATCCTACCAATTTGGGTAAAATGGCCCTGAACCTTCCTAGCTATGTTCCGGCTACTCCCATGGGTATTATGGATCTTTTGGATCGCTATAATATTGAAACCGGAGGTAAGCACTGTGTAGTGGTGGGGCGTTCCCATATTGTGGGTTTACCCGCTAGCATTTTAATGGGCAGAAACCATTATCCCGGAAACGCAACCGTAACTCTTTGTCATAGTCGCACCACCAATCTGAAGGAAATCCTGAAAAGCGCAGATATCATTATTGCCGCCCTAGGTAAACCCGATTTTATTACCGGAGATATGGTAAAAGAGGGGGTAGTGATTATTGATGTGGGTACTACTCGGGTGGTAGACAAGTCTAAAAAGTCGGGCCACCGCCTGGTAGGAGATGTAGAATTCAAAACAGTATCTCCTAAGGCATCCTACATAACACCAGTACCAGGTGGTGTAGGACCTATGACCAGAGTTAGCCTTCTTAAGAATACCTTATTGGCAGTTCGTCATAAGCTCTAAGCTTCTTGTAAATTATCTTTTGGCCAGATGGCTTTTAAGCTAATTAGGAAACCGGAGAATATCAAAATCATAGTCCATTCACTTCGATAGATAGCCGGGTGAAGGAACAGATCCATACAGGCTCTAAATAGCTTAATAGGCTGCTTGAGTATGTCCCAGCTATTGAAGCGCAGAAATCTTCCCAGGTAAATTCCATAGGCCGCTAAAAGCATAAAACCGGTAGTCCAGATAATTCCGGAAATACGCGGAAAGAGCTTATTCAATTCAATAAGGACCAGGTCTAAGCTGTCAAAGGCCATCTTAATACCCGCTATTCCTGCTGCTAATATGAGTAGGGTATCATACCAGTTAAAACCATGCGAATGATCCAAATGGGTGAGGTCTGTAAGAATATAGGGAGCATTCGGAAAGAAAAGGAGCCAGCTTAAAAAGGCTAAAACCTGCAATTTTGGTTTTTCCCTTAGTCGCATTGTGACTTTAGCGAAAAATAGGGGGAGGAAGGCTAAAAACAAGTTCCAAAGGATAAAAAGGTAGGGATGCTGACCTGGATTAAACCAGGGGCGACCTATGCTTAAAATAACTGTGAAGGCAAGAAAGGCAAGGAATTTTTTAGACATGTTAATTGGTTGAAGGTGTTCAATAGTAATGATTAACACCTTGCAAAATTGTACTGGCCTTGTTAAAAATAACTAAAGGTTTTTCGCGGGTTTTAAGGACTAAATCTTTAGAATGCAATCCTTTTATGAGGACAGGCTTTCCCTCCGCTTAGTCACCTTGATTCCGCCAGTATTACATTGCTATATTCGAAATATAATTAAATCAAGTACAGAGCATTAATTTGAACTTTTAAATTTATTATTGATCGCTTCATTTTCTACTTTCGATAGCGTAAAGAGATGAATTTGAGAAAGCATGTAAGCTTGCATTATTACAGCGTAAAGGAGGGGAAGGAGGAAGAGTTTATCGCCACCTGGAAGCTATTAAACGATATGTATTTTCGTTATGGAGGATCATTGTCTTCGCGGATCCACAGGCAGCTTAGCAATTACTATGAGTACATTCTCTGGCCAGATCGAAATACTTATCTCAGGGCTAAATCAGCATTACCAGCTGCCGTATTAGCTTTGAGAGCTCGACTCAGAGCCTGCTGTAAAAAAGTAGATGAGAGTTTAGAAATGGAGGTTTTGGAAGATAGAGATAACCAAAGCCTGGTTAAAAAATCAAAGCTTAGCGACGCATAGCGCGATCCATATCACGCTTAACATCACGTTCCTTAATTGATTCGCGTTTGTCGTAGTTCTTCTTACCCTGGGCCAGTGCAATTTTCATCTTAGCTAATCCCTTATCGTTGATGTATAGATTTAAAGGAACAATGGTCCGATTTCCTTTTTCTACTTCCGCTTTAATTTTTTGCAATTCGCGTTTATGTAGTAAAAGCAAACGCTCACGAAGGGGATCATGGTTATTGATATTGCCATGGCTGTATTCAGCCACATGCATATTCTTTACCATCAAGCGACTGTCATCAGCAAAATAGCAATAAGCCTCTTGCAAGCTGGCTTTACCTTCACGGATGGATTTAATCTCCGTTCCCAGCAATTTAATACCTGCTTCAAAAGTATCCAGCACCTCATAATTGAAACGTGCCTTACGATTCTTAATATTTACTTTACTATCTGCCATAGAGCCTGCGAAGATACATCCTTCTTTTGGAGCTCCAATAGCCCTGTTGGAACGGATTTGGGGATGTATCTTTGCAAAAATTTTTGGATGTACCGCCTTCTACTCAAGCCGATTTTCTTTAGCCTCGATCCTGAAAAAGCCCATCATTTTACCTTCAACCTTATTCGCTTGATGCATCGCATTCCCGGATTTGGAGCCATAAGTAGGGCCATGTACCGTCCTTCAAATACTGACTCCATTGACCTTTGGGGATTGCACTTTCCGAATCGTGTTGGCATGGCAGCCGGTTTTGATAAAGACGGCAAGCTTTATCGCGAGCTTTACAATTATGGCTTTGGCTTTATCGAAGTAGGTACAGTTACTCCTAAGCCTCAAGCCGGAAATCCGAAGCCTCGTTTGTTTCGCCTTCCTGCGGATGAAGCCCTTATCAATAGAATGGGCTTTAATAATGGTGGGGTAGAGGACTTGGCAGAACGCTTAAAGGCCAAACGCCCTAAGGACTTAATCATTGGCGGTAATATTGGCAAGAACAAGCTTACGCCTAATGAGAATGCTTTGGATGACTACCGCATCTGCCGTAAGGCTCTGCACCCTTATGTGGATTATTTTGTAGTGAATGTGAGTTCGCCCAACACACCCAATCTCCGCGATTTACAAGAAAAAGAGCCCTTAAAGAAAATCTTGAAGGCTCTAAAAGAGGATAATGCAACTGAAGTTAATCCCAAGCCCATTTTATTGAAAATCGCTCCGGATCTAAGTGATGCTCAATTGGATGACATTATTGAGATTGTAGAAGAGACCCAAATTGAAGGTTTAATAGCCACCAACACTACCATTAGTCGAGAGGGACTAAAAACGCCAGCTGCTACAGTAGAAGCTATTGGAGCGGGAGGACTTAGTGGGAAACCGGTTAAAGCTCGCTCTACTGAAGTAATCCGCTATTTAAAGGCAAATAGCAAAACAGACTTCCCCATTATTGCTGTAGGAGGGGTGCAAACTAAAGCCGATTATTTGGAGAAATTAGAGGCCGGTGCTAGTTTGGTCCAAGTATATACGGGCTTTATTTACGAAGGTCCGGGCTTAGTTAAGAAACTTTTAGCTTAAGCAAGTACTTCTCCAGAGTTTGGTAAAACAAGGTTTTGTTTAAAGGCTTGGATAGGTAATCATTACAACCTTCCTGCAGGGCCTTTTCCTTATCCTGATGCATAGCATAGGCAGTCTGAGCAATAATGGGAATTTCTTGATTCATCTGACGGATAATTTGGGTGGCCTCAAAGCCATTCATCAGTGGCATTTTTAAGTCCATCAGGATTAAATCAAAATCCGGACTTTGCTTGTAAAATTCAATTGCTTCCACACCATTTTTAGCGCGAACGGTTTGGAGGTCGTTTACACTGTCTTTCAGGAATTTATCCAAAAGCTGTAGATTGATAGGATCATCATCTACCAACAATACCTTAGCTCTTTCGAAACGTATCGGTTGACCGGGAATGCTTTTGGCTCCCCGTTCTTCTTCACGCGCACTAATGAAGGGAATACTCAAACTTACGCAGGTACCCTTATCTACTTCTGATTCAATTTTTAAATCGCCATTTAAGCAGCGGCTGTAGGCTTCGCAAATACTTAGTCCTAAGCCCAGGCCATCGTATTTACGGGTAAGGTGTTCCTCAATCTGCACGAAGTGTTGATAGATCAGGTCAATATCTTCCTTATTCATCCCGATGCCACTATCTTCGACCTTCATGCACAATTGACCATCCTCCACATGTACGTGGATCTTAATGTCTCCCTTGCTGGTAAATTTCAAGGCATTATTCAACAAGTGAATAAGAACACCTTTTAATTTATTAGCATCGCTCCAAACCTTCAGGTGTTCATCCGATAGGTTAAGATGGTAACTCAGGTGCAAACCTTTGGAAGAGGCGCGTGGGAGGTAGAGCTTGTAAATGAAGTCGACCAATGATTTAATATCGACTGATTCAAATTTCACTTTTAGATCCCCAGCTTCAATTTCCGAGATTTCAATCAGGTCTTGGAGCGTATTGAGGAGCCTCTCACTGCTTACTCGAATATTTTTGATGAATCGCTCCTTTAACTCACCTTCTAGCTGTGGATCTTCGAGGTATTCCAGAAAACCCAAAATGCCATTCATGGGCGTGCGAAGCTCATGCGAGATATTGTTGAGAAAGGCTGTTTTCAGGCGATCACTCTCCTGAGCTTTTAAACTTACTTCCTCCAGGAGGGCATTTTTTTTATTCTTTTCAATGCGTAAGCGCTGCAGTTCAGATTCTTTCTCGAGACACATTCTGCGACGCTCTAACTGCTTATCCACCGCAAAGCGAATGGCTCTTTTAGAAATGGCATTGCTTCGATAGTCTTGCACATCCAAAAAGGCAAATTCTTCCAAGTTCTCCATTTCACCTGCTGGATCCAGGATGATCACTGGCATTGATTCTCCAGGATGGAAGCGCTTTATTTCTTGAAGAAATTGAATTTCGGAGGGAATATCTGCCCCCGGACAGAATAGTATTAAGTGAAAATAAGAAAGTGCCTTTAATTCAGGAAGATCATTGAGCTTACTACTGCTCATTACATGGTATCCTTCTTCATTTAAAGTAGTTTCTACTAACTTTTTACATTGGAAGTTTCCCGAATAAAATAGAATGGGTTCTTTCAGTTGGTTCACGAAGACTGGCCTTTACAGCAAGGTAGTCAAAATATTCGTGAATGGATTTTTAAATTAAAGCAAAGGGTTCTTGCTTTAAATAATGCAGACTTTTAAGTATATGACTGCCATACCAGGTGAAAAACTCGCCGTTTACCAGCCATACTTTAGAGGCATAAGGATAAAGTTCCTTGCTTTCTCCACTGGTAAAATGGTAGGGTTCGGAGCTTAAAAAGATGATATCAGCCTTTAGGGCTTCAATTTCATCCAGGCTTAATTGGGGATAACGTCCCTTGTTTTTAGGAGCGGCATTTACAAATCCGCAAGCTTCAAAAAGAGCCGAACTGTAGGTATCTGCACTGGCCACCATATAGGGCTCTTTCCAGATGAAATACAAGAATCGTCTGCTTTCTGCGGCTTTCAATTTCTGAATCAGAGCCCTCGCTTGTTCAGCTATAACCTGTGCTTCTTTATCTTTCGAAACTACAGTTCCTAAGCTGCTAATTAGATCAATAGCCTGATCCAGACTGCGAACATCACTGACAAATACCGGAATACTTTGGGCCAGCTCCTCAATATGTTCTTGAAGATTCTCTTCCTTATTGGCCAGAATCAAATCAGGCTTTAAGCCTTTAATTTGTTCAATATTGGGGTTTTTCGTGCCACCAATCACGGTTTTCTTTTCGCGTAAACCCGCAGGATGCACACACCAAGAGGTGAGGCCAATCAGTTCGGACTCCAGGCCCAGGTCAACAACTAGTTCCGTGAGGGAAGGAACCAGCGATACGATACGCCGGGGTCTTTCTTCAAGAATTAAACTGCGTCCTATTTGATCCCGAAACTCCGGCAAGAAAGAGGCTTAGCTTAAGGCTGAAATTAAATCCTGTTTGGTAATGATGTGCAAGGCTCCGCTATTCAGGCGAACCAGAACAGCTGAGTTATCTTTATTGATCAGCTTAGCAACGCTTTTCACATCGGCATCGGGGGCAACTTCAGGGAAGGGTGCTTCCATAATGCTTTCCACAAATTTTTCCGCTAAACCTGGGTCTTCAATCATGGCCTGGAAAAGTCGGCTGTCATCCAAGGATCCTACTTGTTTGCCATCCTTCATCACGGGGATTTGAGAAATGCTATGCTTTTGCATTTTCTGAATGGCCTGAGCGATTACTTCATCCGGTTGAACCGATACCAAGGGTAAATGCTCATGGGCTCGTACCATATCTCCAGCGGTGCTGTTTTCGGTGGTTAAAAAACCACGATCACGCATCCAGTCGTCATTAAAGACTTTACCTACATAGCGACTGCCATGGTCGTGGAATAATACCACCACTACATCTTCGGGTTTTAAACGATCTTTCAATTGACGCAAACCTTGAAATGCAGATCCGCAAGAATAGCCCAAGAATAATCCTTCCTTCTTAGCTAATTCGCGAGTGGCTAAAGCCCCATCTTTATCACTTACCTTTTCGAAGTAGTCAATTACATCAAAATCAACGTTTTTAGGCAAGATATCTTCACCAATACCTTCGGTGATATAGCTGTAAATTTCCTTTTCATCGAATTCCCCGGTTTCGTGGTATTTCTTGAATACCGAACCATAGCTGTCGATTCCCCAAATCTGGATATCCGGATTTTTCTCCTTCAAATATTTACCTACACCAGAAATAGTTCCACCGGTTCCCACACCCACTACAAAATGGGTAATACGACCTTCAGTTTGTTCCCAAATTTCGGGTCCGGTACTATCGTAGTGCGCCTGTGCATTACCGGGATTATCGTATTGATAGGGATAGAAAGAGTTAGGAATTTCCTTGTGCAAGCGGTCGGCTACGGAATAATAAGAATCGGGATGCTCGGGGGGTACATTGGTTGGACATACATAAAGCTCGGCGCCCATAGCCCTTAAAACATCCATTTTCTCCTTGCTCTGCTTATCACTGAGGGTGCAAATCAGTTTGTAGCCCTTCACTATGGCAGCCAGGGCCAAGCCCATGCCGGTATTCCCTGAAGTACACTCGATAATAGTTCCGCCGGGTTTTAGTTTTCCTTCCTTCTCCGCGTTTTCAATCATCTGCAGAGCCATGCGATCCTTAACCGAGTTACCGGGATTAAAGTATTCTACCTTAGCCAATACCTCGCAAGGGAAATCCTTTACAATTTCATTCAAGCGAATCATTGGGGTGTGCCCGATGGTTTCAAGAATATTATCGTATACTTTTTTTATTGGACGCATGTCTCGTTTTTTTGGGAATTCAGGGCCGCAAAGCTAATCAAATCGAATGGCTTTATTAGGTCGAATACGACTGATCAGATATGCAGGAATTAATAAACAAATCAGGCAAATAGCCAGAGTAATCAGATTGATTCCTATCAAATGCCAGGGATTCAAATCGATGCTTACCACACTTACATAATAGGTACTGGGATCGAGCTTTATAAAGCCATAATGGTCTTGCAACCAGGCCAGGCTTATGCCGATGAGATTCCCCCAGAATAGACCTTTGCCCATTAGATAAGCAGCATTAATAATAAAGATGCTTTGTATGCTTTGATTTTTACTGCCCATGGCTTTTAAGAGACCAATCATGGTGGTGCGCTCCATAATGAGTATTAAAAGGGCGATGGACATATTAATGGTGGCCACAATGATAATAATGCCCAGGATCAACATGATGTTTAAGTCAAAGAGATCCAACCATTGAAAGAGCTGTAAATTCAAGCTGCGGGCATCCATGGCATCGTATTCAAAGGGAAGCTTCATTCGCAGTTCCGCTAAAAAGGCCTGGGGATCGTCAATATTTTGGAGGTGGATCTCATAAGCTCCCACTTCATGAGGATCCCACTTCGCTAGTCTCTGCACGTGGTCCAAATCGCCAAGCAGAAAGGATTGATCCAGTTTATCGAAATCGGTGCGAAAAATACCTGCAACGGTGAACTTCCTGCGCAAGGGGGCTTTATTCGGACGCAAGAAATACATCTCACAATCGGAAAATAAGTCAAGCTTTAATTTTTGCGCCAAATTCGCGCTGATCAAAATACTGTCATCATAGGTCCCATCCCTGAATTGAGGGATATGACCTTCGGTGAGGTAGTCCTCAATAAAGTGCAAATCATAATTTTCGCTAACGCCCTTAAGAACCGCTCCCTCAAAGAGGTCATCAGCTTTTAAAATACCTGCATTCTGACCATAAGCCTGAAGCTTTTTGATGCGTGGATCATGTTTTAAACTATCGATAAGAGCAGCATCCAGAACAATGGGAACCTGTTCATAACCGGGATTTGGTCGATAATTCAGGATTTGAATATCTCCTCCAAATCCGGTTACTTTGTCTTTAATCGCTTTACGCAGACCGTTTCCGGTAGAAATGGCTAAGATCATGATGATCAAGCCTAAAGCGATGGCCCAAACGGTGATGTTTAAGACCGGTTTGGCCACCTTGCGGGTGGCGGATCGGTTTTTTAGAATACGACGGGCTATGAAAAACTCAAAGGACACTCAATGAAGCTTCAGAAAATTCGGCTCAAATATACCATAATGCTCTTGCTGCTGGCAGCAATTTTACCAGCACAAAGCCTGCGATTAAAAAGTCTGGATAGTTTGGTGGTAGCAGCCGATCGCCCGGGAGCCTATCTCGCTTCATTATACGATAAAAATGTGGGCATGGTGGTAAACCATAGCTCTACCTTAAAGGATGGTAAACATTTGGTTGACTTTCTCTTAGCGAATAAAATTAAGGTCAAGAAAATTTTTAGCCCGGAGCATGGTTTTCGTGGTACTGCATCGGCTGGAGCCAAAGTAGAAAGTGGTAAAGACGCTAAAACCGGCTTGCCTGTAATCTCACTTTATGGAAATCATAAGAAACCTACCGCTGCGGATTTGGAAGGATTGGATATTCTGATCTTCGATATTCAAGATGTAGGGGCACGCTTTTATACCTATATCAGTACTCTAAGCTATGTAATGGAAGCAGCTGCCGAAAATAAGGTTAAGGTGATGGTTTTCGATCGACCTAATCCCCATGGGTACTATATTGATGGGCCCATCCTTGAATTGAAGCATAAATCATTTGTGGGGATGCACCCTGTACCTATTGTACATGGGATGACAGTAGGGGAGTATGCCCGTATGGTTAATGGTGAGGGCTGGCTGCAAGGAGCTGTGCAATGCGATTTGGAGGTAATCCCTTGTCGTAATTACGATCATAATACCGCTTATGAATTACCGATAAAGCCTTCTCCTAATTTGCCCAATCGATTGGCTGTTACCTTGTATCCTTCCCTTTGCTTGTTTGAAGGTACGCCAGTTAGCATTGGTCGCGGCACGGATTTTCCCTTTCAATTAATTGGCGCCCCTTGGTTTAAGGAATTTGGTTTCAACTTTACCCCTGAAGATCGTCCTGGTGCTGCCAACCCACCTTATGAAGGAGTAGAATGCAAAGGTTTTGTACTGCAGGATTTTGCAGACTCCTATATGGATGGACTCGGAGAGATTTACCTTTATTGGTTAGTGGAAAGCTATCGTATGGCTCCGGATAAGACGAAATTCTTTAAGCCCTTTTTCACTTTATTGGCCGGCACCACTAAACTGCAAGAACAGATAGAACAAGGCCTTTCGGCGGAAGAAATTCGGGCTTCCTGGCAGGAGGATTTACGGGCCTTTCAGCAGATCCGCAGGAAATATCTGATCTACACCGACTACTAGTCTTCTTCCACCAAATTTTGATAAAAGGCTTCGTAGCCTTCAATACTGCGCTCTGAGCTAAAGCGGGTACGAATCCTCTCCTTAGCAGCGGCCCCCATTTTAGCAGGTGTCTCTGGATCAGCATACATCTTTAGTAATGCTTTAGCCATGGCCTTTGGGTTTTTCTTAGGCACCACATAACCCGATACTCCATCTTCAATCATTTCCCGATTTCCAGGGATATCAGTAATAATAGCTGCTGTACCTAAAGACATACCTTCCAAAACCGATTTGGTGATCGACTCCCCATAAAGTGAAGAGAGTAAAAAGGTTTGCGCCATTTTTACAATCCTTAAGCTATCACCACGCCAACCCATAATATGGATACGATCGGGGCGAGGCAGACTGTTTATGATCTTGAGGTTTTCTTCATTGTCCATATCCTTGCCCAAAATCAGCAGATGGATATTGGCCTCTTCCGGAATGTGTGCAAAGGCTTTAAGCAGATAAGGCATGCCTTTCATCCTCCGATTATTGGCAGCGCATACGGCATAAAAAGCATCGGGATCCAGACCTAATTCGGCATGGGGCATGCTTTCTACCTCTTCATACCATTCCAAACGATGCCCTTTGTTTACGGTTACCAGTTTCGGTTTTACAAAAACACTGGCTCTTTCGATATGCTCCTTAACGCCTTCTGAATTGCAAAGCACTGCATCTACTCTGGGATGCAAGAATTTATAGTAGCAAGAGGGATCGTACCAGTGGATATGCCCTTCAAAGCCGCGGTATAAAACTACCTTAACCGGAGTGCCCTTCGCTGCCTGAATACCATTTACCATTGATACTCCATTAAAGAGATGCATCACATCGTAGGCACCCTCTAAAATTTCTTTATGAATAAAAGCGATTTCCTCCTTATCGAACTTTTTCTGGGGATGAAAATCAATCAGGCGAATCCCGGCCTCACGGAAATTTTCGCAGTAGGCACTATCGCCATAGGTCATTATAGTTACCGAATGCCCTTTCTTCTGTAAGCCGATAAAAATCTCAGCTTCAGGGCGAACGGTAATGGTAGTACGGTAATTACTTATGACCAATATTTTGAGGGGCATTCCTGAAATTTTGGGCGAAGGTACATAATCAGCAATAGCTGAAAACTGTAGGGAAAATATGGGCATTTATCAGGGTTTAACAAGAGGCTCGCTGTAATTTTGCAGCATGATTTGGAAACACATGACCAAACCCGAAATTAAGGATCGGGTATACAAAGCTTTAGCGGAAAACCGTAATTACGATAGCGACTTTATTTTAGGTATTCCCGGAACATATCTCGATACCGCCCAGTTTCATCGTGATGCTGATTTTTTAGAAGACGCCCCCTTTTTACGCACCTTTATTAATAATCCCAATCATATTGGTTGTCACACTCTTACCGGTGATGAAGGGGAGGATCTTTTCCGAGGTACCCAGAAAATTGAGGTGGAATTAATCCGGATGATTTCCGAAGAAATTATGCGAGCCGAAGCGCGTTCCATTGATGGTTATGTAGCTCCCGGTGGAACCGAAGCCAATATTCAGGCTTTGTGGATTTACCGAAATTATTATCAAAAGGAATTCGGCGCAAAGGCCTCGGAGGTAGCTGTAGTTTTTAGTGATGACAGCCATTATAGCTTTTACAAAGGAGCCAACTTATTGGGTATTCGGGCCCTTAATGTTCCGGTAGGGGAGCAAGATCGCATGATTAAAGACGACGCATTGCAAGCAGTTTTGGAGCAAGCTAAAGTTGATGGGATTAAATACTTTATTGCCATTGCCAATATGAGTACTACCATGTTTGGCTCGGTAGATGATCCCGATCAAATTGCGGATGTATTTGAGTCGATGGATCTGCCCTATAAAATGCATGTAGATGGAGCTTTTGGTGGCTTCATTTATCCCTTCACTAATCCCAATTCCAAACTTCACTTTGGCAATCCTCGCATTAATTCCATGACGGTAGATGCGCATAAAATGTTGATGGCGCCTTATGGTACCGGCGTTTTTATGATTCGCAAGGATTGGATTCAATATGCCGCTACTAGCGAAGCTTCCTATGTACAGGGATTAGACTATACCATGGTCGGTAGCCGTTCAGGGGCCCAAGCCGTTTCTATTTGGATGATTTTAATGACCCATGGTCCTAAGGGATGGAAGAATACCATGGAGCGATTGATCATCGAAACCGATAAGCTATGTTCGGCATTGGATGATATGGGGATCAGCTATTTCCGTGATCCCCATTTAAATATTGTGACTATGCATGCTCCACAGGTTCCAGTGGAAATCCCAGGTAAATACCGATTGGTAAGCGACAATTTTGGCGCCGAACCTAAGTGGTGGAAAATTGTGGTTATGCAGCACACCATCGGCAAAGTGGTAGACCAGTTTATTGCTGATATGCGATCCGCTTTAGCCTAAGCTTTCCATAAGGGAAGTCGGATATCGAATACCGCACCATTATCATTAAAAGCGTGGATGTTCCCTCCGTGGGCATCCACGTATTGTTTTACGATGGTTAATCCTAAGCCAGTACCATCTGCCTTTCCTTCCGTGGTAAAGGGTTGAAAGATTTTAGATAAAACGGTAGGAGGGATACCCGGACCATTATCGTGAATGGTAATTCGGTGGAAATTCCCATCATTGGAGCATTCAATTCTTATCGTAGGATTCGGAATATTAAAGTCAAGCAAAGCGTCTCCTGCATTGCTTAAAATATTCATTATCATCCTTTTAATTTTGCTGGCATCTCCTTGTAGGTAAACCTCTTCTTTTTCTTGTAAGTCAAAATGGATGTTACTTAAATCACGTCGATTATTGGTAAGAGTAATCGCTTCCTTGATTAGATTATCCAACAGTACTTTTTCTTTCTTAATGGGTGCATCACGCACAAAATCCAGGAAATCATCCAAAATTTCAGAAGCCTGACGAGAACTTTGGTCCAGTAATCTTAATAGCTCTTCATTAGCGCCATCTGCTCTGAGCATGTCGGTAATTTGAGGAATGTTTTTGATGGGCGTACGTAAATCATGCATCAGCATACCCAAAGCATTTCCTGCCGCACTCAGTTTTTCTTTACGTAAAAGCTCTTCTTGCAAATGAGCATTTTGAATGGCATGCGTTGCATTCTGAATAAAGAGCTGTAGCAAGTAGATCTTTTCCGTCTTTAAAGTTTCATTCGGTTTTAAGAGCGCGAAAACCGGGTAATCCTGCAATAAGGCTAAGACTACATTATCGTTCTGGACGATAGATTCGGAGTTGTGGCGAGCTACCCGAATCATTTTTAATAAGGCCTCACGATTAAGAGAGTCCTCTACATTACCCACTTTAAAAAGAAGGTCCAGCTCTTCTTCCTCGCGCATCATACCCATCACCGCATTTTCGGTTCCAATATAGCGGGCCAATTGATCGAAAATATTCTGTAAGAGGCTATTTAATTGGGTTTCCCCGATGGTAATTCTGCCGGTGGTGGCAATTAAATCCTCGAGGTTACGAAGCTTGTTGTAGTCATTAACGGCCTTGGTAGCCAATTGCAGAATCTCTTCTGAATTATAGGGCTTTACATGGTAGCCAACATTCTTTCCAGCTTCCTTTACAATCTGATCGATTGAATGGTCCGAATAGGCCGTAACAATGATGATTTCTACTTTTCCATCTACTAAACGAATGCGCTTGGCAGTTTCCAATCCATCCCAGCCTGGCATTCGCATATCCAGGAAAATCACTGCATAAGGATCTCCGTTTTCCACGGCTTCACTAACCTTTTCCAGACCAACCTGTCCATTGTAGGCCTTGTCTACTCTGAAGTCGGGGAATTGCTTATTGTCAACAACCGGTGTCTCAGTTTTTTCTTCTTCATCAAAAAGGAGGTCGAGCGCATCATCTACTTTTTTGTTTTTCTCCTTGCGATGAGGAATGAGGATTTCCTCAATATTATCACGTACCATCTCCTCATCATCGATGATCAGGACTCTTGTGTTTAGTTTTTCCATGAAGTTTTAGTCTTGTTGTAGGGGGATTGTAACTTGAACGGTAGCACCTTTACCTGGTCCATCACTTAGGATAGATAGGGTGCCGGAATGACTTTCAATTATAGCGCGACTGGTGGCCATTCCAATGCCACTGCCTTGGGTTTTGGTGGTAAAACCTCGTTCAAATAATTTATCAGTTTGATTAGGCTCAAAGCCAATACCACTGTCTTGAATCGTAACTTCCAGGTGGTCACCTATTTCTTTAAGATCAATAGATAGTCGATGGTCTTCACCTCCGGCATCATCAATTGCATCCAAAGCATTCTTAATCAAGTTAATGAAAACCTGAATTAATTTCGTGCGGTCTCCAGTAAATTTGGAGCAGTCCTCAGGAATATTCGCCTCTAGTTTAATGCGACGTTTTTCTATGCTGGCCATTAGTATAGACAAGGCATCGTAAAGCACACTCTTAATGTGAACCGGATCTCTTTTTGTGTCGCCGTTTTGATAAACATATTGGCGTTGAATGTTGAGAATATCACTTATATGACTGGTGATTCCCATTTGCTCCTTGAGATTTTGATTGAGCTCTTCCTCTAATTTCCTCTGATTTTCTTCCAGCCCAGTAACCAAATTCACCAGTGCTTGAAACTTGCTTTCACCCAAGGCATCAGTTAAATCAGCGCGCTTAACTTCAAAAAACTGGAGCAGCTTCTTAAGAGTCTCCAAGTCGCTGTTTTCTAAACTACGACGTGCTTTAGTGAGGTGAGAACCAATGCCAACAACAGCATTTCCAATATCGTGTAAAACCCCAGCTGCCATTTCGAATTTGGAGCGGTCAATCGCCATTTTCTGATTTAGATCAGCGAGCTCCTCCTGGGCTGTATGGTAATTAGTGATATCATCGAAGCTATAAACTATAGACTCCTCGGATACCTTGTTAATGGAATAAAAGAAATGTCGGATAATCTTTTCTCCTTTGTATTCCATCTCCACCGTTTGTTTCTGCTGGGTAATCACAAAACCGGTTGGATCGGGGAAGTTTTCTACTTTTTCCGCAATACCGGGGGCAATCATTTCCAATAGATTCAAAATATTCGTGGGTGCTTGTCCCGCTTGTTGAAACAAGGGCAAAACCATTTGTTCTGCCATTTGATTCATATGTAGAATATTTCCGGGTTTATCCGCTACAATGAGGCCAATTGCAGCTTGGTCGAGGATCGTTAAGAGGTCCTGACCAGAGGGTCCTGAGTGGGGCGTTTTCATGTCTCTAAAATTCATAAAAAAATCCGTAACCATTGCTGGATACGGATCTTGAGTTTATAAATTTTTTCCAATGATTATTTGGAAACCATCAGTTCTTCTTCAATTACCTTTTGAAGGTTGTGTTTAGGCATGGCACCACGCGACATCATTGGGGTTCCGTCCATCGGGATAAAGAGAATGGAAGGAATGCTTTGGATTCCGAAAGCGCCTGCTAGCTCTTGTTCCACCTCGGTATCAACCTTGTAAATGATAATGTCATCCTTGTATTCATCACTCAGTTCTTCGAAAATTGGCGCTACCATTTGACAAGGTCCACACCAATCGGCATAAAAGTCGATAATGGCGGGTTTGTTACCCTGATACTTCCATTCTTTATATTGAGTGTAATCAAACACGTCTTTTTTAAATTGCTCGGTACTAAGTTTTACTGTAGGCATTTTTCTCGTTTTACTCTGCAAAGGTAGAAGGAGCATTCCTACCTTAGCGTGTCATAAGTTACTCCCACCCATTATATAATGAATAATGATCGCTGGGTCAGAATTTTAGTCTCTGATCGTTTTTTTGGGATAAGCGCTTCACTTTTCTTGGCGCTCTTTTTAGGACTCTACCGTTCCTTCGGTATTTGGCAGGAATATTCAGCCAGTGGTCATTCCCTTAGCTTTCGCGTGATAAGCTTCAGTTTGGTGCTTTGGTGCTCTACAGCAATTTGGGAGCAACTATTAAAGGCTAAAGCCCGCTGGTTTCGACGATTTATTCAATTTTTAAGTGGAAACCTATTCCTATTCCTCTTACTCAACATCTTTTGGCTGGGGCAAGATTGGCAATGGATCAGTTTTTTCAGTCTCAGCGGCGATTTTGCTCTTACCTGGATTTGGCCTATTCTGGTTCAAGAAATGGCTTTGGCTTTTAGCCAGTCTCCATCAAGGCAAGAGCCGGAATTGAATATTCAAGATGAAGGTGGGCGCCTGGAACTGAACCTTCTGCTGAGCCAATTTAGATATGCTGCATCAGAGGGTAATTATATTGAAGTCTACTGCGACCGTGGAGAGGGACTGGAATCAATTTTAATCCGCCAAACTTTAAAGAAATTACTGGAGCAATATCCGGAGCACCTCATGCGGGTACATCGTAAGTATGTGGTAAACCCCAATCAGATTGCCGAGGTCTATTGGCATTCCAAAGACTCTTACCTCAAATTGCCAGGAGGAATTCAATTGAAAGTAGGAAATAGCTATCGTGAGGATTTGCAAAAGGCTTGGCAGAAATCTTAATTCCTAAGTCAGTATTCTTCTTTATCCCAGGAATGGCATTTTTATCCCAAAGTCTTGATATTCTTGCCCAAATAGGAGAAATGGCGGATTTTTGAGCCATGTCATTTCAGAAAGTACTATTCTTAATTGCTAGCCTTGGCCTGGCCCTATGTCCGAATAAACCGGATGAGGAAGCTAATTTTTCAGGTCAGCTATTCCTAAAGTCCCAATTGCTGGAGCAGCCGATTTATTTGGCTCAGGGAATGGCCGATCGACAACATTCTGTTTCTGTGAATAGTAATACCGTTTTTGATATCGCTTCCTTAAACAAGTCCTTTATCGCCAATTTGGTATTGCAAGCTGTGGCTGAAGGCCGATGGGATTTAAAAACAGAATTGAACTACTTATTAGAGCTTTATGGTTTTGATGCTCGCTTTAAGCCTGGAACCACATTGCATTTAATGCTTTGCCATCGCTCTGGTTTAGGCGATTATGATGATTTACCGGAAGATTATCATCAGGATGAATTTCGACTCTTTAAGCGACTCCATTTTAACAATGATGAATACCTCAGTTTTCTGGCGCAAGTAAAACAAACAGAACCCGGCCGGGATTTTCATTATTCCAATTTTGCTTATCACATCCTTCCCATTTTACTGGAAGCTGAATATGGATTATCCTTTCAGGAAATCTTGCAAAAGAAGATCGCTGAACCGCTTGGTATGAAAGCCATTTACGCCCCTTCCAGTCAACGGGAAATCATTCCGCATTTAGCAGTAGGCTATCGTTTGGAGAATGGACAGTTCAAGGCTAATGATTACATCGATTTAAGTTTGGGACGCCGGATTTTCTGCCGCGCTCAAGAGTTAATGCTTTGGCTGGAATCCGGTGGTGGGCGGTCTTTAATTCCCGATAGCTTAGCGGCCTTAGTGATGCAGAATCATCTTCAGGATTTTGCTTCGAATAAGTCCTATGGCTATGGTTGGGTATATTATCCTAAAGGGGCTCATTATGAAATGGGCGACTTAAATCTGGATCAATCCTACTTTATCCATGGTGGCAGTACCGAAGGCTTTCAATCCCTGGCTATTTCAGTTAATAATGGCGAAAGTAATTTGGTGCTTTTAGCCAATAATGGGGATGGAAAAGCCCTCTTTGAAAGGGCGAAATCAATACTTAAAAATCTATATGAGAAGGATTAATTTATACCTCGCAGTTTTAATTGGATTAGTAGCTGGCCCAAGTCTATCCGCTCAAAATATCTTGGGTTTATGGCAAGTGACCAAGGTGCAGGTAGGAGCTAAGGAAAAGACCCCACAAGAAAAGTGGATTCGTTTTTCGGAACAGGGCTTTGAAGGGGGAAATGGTCTCTTACAGAATGGTGCCGGTACCTATCAATGGGACCGAGAGAATCTTAAGCTTTCTTTGGACGATACTCTTGGTTTTAAGGATCCTAATGGTGCTTTTGCAGTAGAAGTTTTAGACTCAATTATGCGATGGACCAGAATTGAAGAAGGAATGCAGGTTCGCGTCGATTTAAAGCGCATTCAAAATTTACCCCTTCGCTTGGCTGATAAATTGGTGGGGGTTTGGGAAGCCGATAATCAAGATAGTTTAGCGTATATCTTTTTTCGTTGGGATCGAGTTTATATAGCTGTTTACAAGGATGGAGATCGAGAATCCGGACTCTGGTATGCCCATGCGCATCGCCCTGAACTAAGCCTTCATCCCTGGGATAAAAATAAAGAGTCCCGCCATTATGTGATTATAGCGGGACCTTGGGAAAGCCTTCATTTAGAAGCCAGGGATCAGATTGGCCATAATTGGGTTTTTTCTCGTAGAAGGAGTTTTCCGAACTAAGCTTCCTGAGCTGCCCAGGATTTGCAATAGCCTCCGGGCTCTACTCCTCCGTTCACAAACAGCATGCATCCGGCACAACTGCCTTCAAATTTATCGGGCTGAAAGAAGCGACAGTTTTTACAAATCTTATCGGCTTCGGTGCTTTTAGATACATAGGCAACGCTTTCACGTACTTCCAAATCGGAATCACTCAAATTGGCATTTTCGCTGGCGCAAGCACCGGCTTCAGTCGATGGCTTAGCCTTAGCATTGGATGATTCGGAAGGAGAGCTGTTCCCGCTATCGGTATTCTCACTGGCACCGCCACCACAGGCTTGCAATAGAGCTGCGCCGGAAAATGCGGTGAGGGAAAGTAATCCGGCTTTGGCTAAAAATGTTCTACGATCTGTCTTGCTCATTGTCCTCTGTTTTTAGACTATCAATATTAGTGAGAAAGGCTCGAAATTCCTCAGAATCAGATTATTTGGACTTAATCCAACTTAAGGGCTAAAAAGAAAAAACCCTCCGTTTATTGGAGGGTCTATTCAATTCTGGAAGAGCGAATTAACTTAGATATATTGTTCCATAAAGAGAGGTTCATTTAATAAACCTACTCGGATGGGTTTTACTTCTTCGTACCAAACTTCTACTTCTTCGATACGGATCAGATCATCTTCAATACGCACTTTAGAATCATTATCATAATCCTTAAATACGTCTTCTTCATCTTCATTTTCCCAACGCTCTTCAATGCGTTCCTTCTCTGGACAATCGGTGCAGAGTAAACCATGATCGGTCATAGTCCAATAGTGCCCAACCATATCAGGATCCCAGTAATTTTGAACATTGGCAATATCATCGATAATGCTTTCCATGCCCGGACCCAGAAAAACGGTATCACCTTCTGCGAGATAAAGTACCAAACGGATTTTTTGAGCCCGGTATAATTTACCTTCAGGAATGGTGTAGTATATGCCTGATACCACTAATCCACTGTCTATCTTTAGAAAGTGCTCAGGGCTGCGTGCATTCAGTCGGGCTTCATCCCGGCTTGAACCACGGGCATTTACCTTTTTCACTAAATAGCTATTGGCAGAATTGGAACGCTGAATGTCAAATTCAATATCTGAGAAATAGCTTTTGGCATTGTAGATTAACCAATGATCGCTATTGCGATAACCACTCATTTGATCGTAGAGGCTGTCTTTATTTACCTCCATATAGATCATTCCATTCTTGGGTTCCAGATTAAATTCCTGGCTTTGAGTTGCATGGTCTTCAAACTCATGAGCCACCTTAATACCACTAATAACCAGTAGGATTACTCCAGCTAGGGAGGTTAAAGCCAAACCGCGACGTACACCGGAGTTTAAAGGCTCAATTCCGAATACGATGCGCAAGCCGTAATAAACCAGTAATAATAAAGGCCCTAAGAGTAGGAGGCTAGCACCAATCATCATACTGTTGTAGGAGCTGCTGTCGATAGCCAGCAATTGAACGATATTGCTTAGTTCACTGATATTGTAGTGGTAATCGTTGATTTCAACCCCAATGAATAAGCTAATGGCCAGGATTGCGATAATTACTAAGCCTATGCCCAGGAAAATGAAACCAATTGCTTTAAAAATGAATTTTAAAATCAAGCGGATTATTTCAAATATCCCACTAAAAAGCTGGGCCAAAAGGCTCTGACCGCTACGGCCTACATTACGTGCTTTTCCCCCCAGCTCAGACATTTTTGCACCCATAGCGGCACCTTCTTCTTTTACGAAGTTTTCAATATTGCTGAGGGTAACAGGCTTTCCCCGCATTTGCAATTTCTCGGTGGTGGTGCGAGCGGCAGGAATAATGGCCCATAAAATCAGGTAGAGTAAAAAACCAAATCCTGCAAAGAAGGAAGCCAAAAATAGAATTCGAATCCAAAGGGCATCCATATTAAAATAGGCAGCCAAGCCTGAGGCAACACCACCAACAATGCGATTATCTACATCACGGTGAATTTTTTTACCATTGCTGCTGTAGCTCTCTTCGTAACTATAGCTGGTATTAGAGGCCATTTCTTCATCTAAATAATCTTCAGGGCGACCCATAATGGCAATTACTTCGTCTACATCCTGAATATTAATTACCTGCTTGCTTTCACTGGTTCTCTCACGGAAGAGTTCAGCCATGCGGGTTTCCACATCGTTCAAGATTTCAGAACCGCCATTGGTTTGAATAAATTGCTGGCGCAGAGCACCTAAATAGGCTTCCAGCTTATTGAAGGCATCTTCATCAATATGAAAGATCATGCCTCCTAAATTGATATTTAGTGTCTTTTTCATGATGTTTTATTTTCGTTGGTTTCGTTCATACTGTGATTGACAGCCTCCTGCAATCGTTCCCAGGTAAGGCGTAATTCTTTGAGGGCAGATTTTCCCAATTCGGTCAGACTATAGTACTTCCGGGGCGGACCACTAGTCGATTCTTCCCAGCGATAGGCGAGAAGACCTCCGTTTTTAAGACGAGTTAACAGAGGATATAAGGTTCCTTCTACCACTATTAGTTCCGCCTTTTTTAGTTCTTCGATAATTTCGTTAGCATAGGCATCGCGCTCTTGCAGCATGTTTAGGATGCAGAGCTCCAAAACGCCTTTGCGCATTTGGGCTTTGGTGTTTTCCAGATTCATGATGCACTGCTTTTAAATTCGATGGAGCCGGAGAGCAAAATGATATTCGCTTTGCGTTCTTCGCGATCATTGACTATGATAATCAAATGAGGACTAAGTCTTTGACCTTTCTTTTTGAAGATTAGCATTTGGCTGTTTTCATCTTCGTATTCGCTGGGCACTATGGCTAATTCATAGCCATTTCGCAGGAGTTCCTCCACGATTTCCTTTTCGGAGCGTAAACCAGGTCGGTATTCGTCAAATCCGATGAAACGCAAACGACGGATGGTTCCACTGATTCGCTGCTCCAAATCATCGGTGTCGATATCAATATCAAAATCCTGGAAAATGCCGGCATCCAAATTAACCGCGATGCTAAACTTATCTCCAGAGTAGCGCTCGTAGATCGCATCTACCGGATCGGTGTTTTGGGCAAAACCTCCAAAATAACAGAGGCAGAGAATTGCCAGGGTGAGACGTTTTTTCATTGTTCTATGTTTTGTTAAGCAAAGATATGTTGAAATATCAGTACTATGCAAAACAAAGTACTATGATATTTTTCAAATACCTTTAAATGAGGTCATTATAAATGAACTCAATTAGCATTTGTGATTATTTGCTCGAAAATGCGGAGGTGAATTGAGGAGAATAGTCGCTGAATTGTTCAGCGAATCGACCAGTTTCTATGATCGGATACTTCCTTTAAGAGGTAATCATATTGGAACTGAATTTCCGAGGCTTGATGATTGACCTGACAGAAGCTAACTGTTTTGAGGGGAAAATTGGGACCTAAGAGTAATCCGCCTTCTCGCGGACTGCGTTGTGGATCTAAATGAAATTGGCGTAGATCGGAAGCTTTAGCCTGCTTTTGCTGATGGAGCCATTGCTCAAAGCGATACTTCCGGGCCTCTCTGATATTAGGGTGGTAGAGTTTAGTACTGCTCCAAAAATGAGGCTTAAGAGGGTCGAGGTGATTCCAGATATCGCCATCAGGATTATGTTCCAATTGCCAAAGCTCTCCGGGCTTGCTCAGTATGAGGGTAAAGGGTTCTACACCCTGATAATCTATTTTCTGAAAGGCATCGATACTGGGATCTTCCAGAAAGTCAATTAATACCTTACCACGGCTGTGGCGATAGGGGAGCTTACGCAGATAGGGCACACTGCCTCCATTAAGCAGGCAGGCAGACCAACCTGATTCATGGGCCCCCATCCAACTGCCCCCAGCTTTTAAATCTTGTGGGAAATGAAATGTACCCCTCAAGCCATCTTCATCAATTATACGAGAGGAACTTTCGCGATTGGGAAGTTCATCTCGATTATGACTAAGGATATAACCTTCAGCTTGAGGTATATAGCTTAAGCTACACATGATTAGCTCTGGTCATGCCCTTTCCAGGGACGGATAATCAAACGAATTTTACGATCGTAACTAAAGTAGTTTACCAACCAGTTAAAGAATACTACCATACGATTGCGGAATCCTACCAGGCTAATTAAATGCACAGCCATCCAAACGGCCCAGCCAGGGAATCCTTTTAACATCAGTTTACCATAGAGTTCAGCCACCGCTTTATTGCGACCAACCGTAGCCATAGTACCCTTATCCTTGTAGGAGAAGTTTTTCCATTTAGTACTATCTGAGCTATTATTCAGGTTTTTAGCCAGGTTTTGGCCTTGCTGAATCGCCACCTGAGCTAACATAGGATGACCCTTGGGGTTTTGCTCATCGGCCATAGAAGCTACATCGCCAATCGCATAAATGTTTTTATGCTCCCCAATTTGATTGAGGCCGTTTACCTGATAGCGCCCGTGGTGATAGTCTTTGCCTTCTTCCAATCCGGGAATAATATTACCGGTAACACCAGCGGCCCAAATTAAGGTCGAGGCAGGTAGATCCTTTTTATTGGTCTTTACCGTTTCGCCATCATAGGATTTAACTGCGGTATTGAGCCAGACTTGAACACCCAGGGTTTCCAGATATTTTAAGGCGTTGCGAGAGGAGAAATCCTGCATAGGAGGTAATACCTTACCTGCCATTTCGATCAGGTGAATGGACATCCGACGAAAGTCGAGATCCGGATAATCATTCGGTAAAACGTGATTTTTCAATTCAGCCAGTGCTCCCGCTAATTCTGTACCGGTAGGACCCGCACCCACAATCGCAAAATTCATCAGCCTTTCCCTGGCCTTCAAATCCTGGGTTAAGGAAGCCGCTTCGAAATTCTGGAGTATTAAGCTGCGCAGGTTTAAGGCTTCCGGAACCGTTTTCATGGGCATGCCTAATTCTTCCACGGTTTTCATGCCGAAATAATTGGTGCCACTGCCGGTAGCGATCACCAGATGGTCGAAATCCAGCTTTCCGATGTCGCATTGCAGAATCTTATTCTCGGTATCAATGCTTTCGGCCTTAGCCAAACGGAAATAGAAATTAGGCAGCTTACGGAAGATATGCCGGATGGGGTAGGCGATGGAGTCGGGCTCCAAACCAGCCGTAGCTACCTGATATAAAAGGGGTTGAAAGGTGTGATAATTGTGCTTGTCAATCATCACTACTTGATAGCGCTGATGATTGAGTTTTTTGGCCAGATTCAAACCACCGAAACCGCAGCCGATAATTACGACTCGCTCGAGGTTTGTATCCGGAATATTCAGTCCGTTCATGGTGTTTTATTGCAATCCGCTCAATATATAATCGTATAAACCATGGCCCGGTTCATATTTGGGTGCAGTAAAGCTATGCGTCTTGTAAAGGGGTGGTTTAACGATTTCACGATCGATCATTTCTACCAGCGTATCATAAAAGTCGGTAGAGGTTTTTCCCACTAGGAGAGGACTAAGATCGATGTCATTAAGGTACATCCGTAAAATCTTAACGAAGCCGCTAAGGTACAGGTAATCTTTAGTGAAACCACCGCCTCGGAAAATTCGTGTACAAAGACTAAAGGCATCGTTTGGATTCATGCCTTCATCCTGATGAAGATAACGGAAGCATTGATTGAAATCAGCGCCATTACACATCATATCCACTACCTTAACTCGAGTGGCTAATTTCTTTAATCGCTTTAGGGTAATATTTCCACTGAGCAATTCGGCCAGGATCGCTAAACCTTCCTGAGTACGGGTATTAACCGGTAATCCTAAATTGAAGATTTTCAAGTCCTGAAGATTTGAATTTTGGGTTGTAACCATGTGGACCCCCAATTCATGCTCAATGAGTGCCCCTAATTCCCTTTCGGTAAAATGGGCATCCGGACGAATAAGCACTGTTTTTCGTGAGTTTAGCACCATTACCTGAGAGATAACCCGTTTACTCAATTCAATTTTCCCTTTCATTTTGTAGCGATCCATGGCCTCTTCAAAGCGTTGAATCACTTGCTCCATTTCTAAATAGGGCATACGTTTAGGCTCGCTGGGAATCGCCGGCAGGAGGGAGAGGTACTGGGCATTCTGTAGGTCATTATGACTGGGACGCCCAAAGTAGCGCAGAGAATTGTACAGGAATTTCTTGGAGTTTAAACTGGCCAGGAGGTCTACCTTATCGAAATAACTGTTAATCACCGCTTCATATAGGTAGCGAATGGATACATCGCTAATTTCTTGCGTCTTAAGGTTACTTAAAGACTGTTTTAGCTCAAAGGGATGAATCTTAATAGGGCCGTAGCGGAAATGCGGCGCTTCATTGTATTTCTTCTTGAAAAAGCGTTTACGTTCCGTGTCAATATTGATAGGGTTTACATAAGCCAGCAATTCAAAATTGCGGAGGAGCTTATGTAGTTGTCTGTCTATTTTAAGCAGGGAAGGGTCAACGCCATTATGTAAGAGTACTCCGGGCGCCTGACTATTATAGGAAGTTTCCTTATCAATAAAATGGCGTGCACTATTGAGTATGGCGGTCTTGAGGTTCCTTTGCAAATTGCGAATCACATCCGGATAATCAATTCCATTGGTTTCGTCGCAATACACCTTTTTAACCTCCGTCGCTAAAACCAGGGTATTGCTAAAATTGGTACTTAGAAATTCCAGGTTATAACCTAAGCCTTCAAATACATCATTGATGGCGCAAATACTGTTTTCATTGGGAACCTGAATTTTTTCCAATTCTTCTTTCCAATGATTGATATAGGGACCAAAGCGTTCTTGATCCACCCGCACTGTACCGATATTAAATAAAGGCACCTCACGATCCCAGCGTTTCCAGTTATAGGAGTGCATATCATAGACAATACATGCTTCAAAACGCTCTTCCAGGCGAGCTACCAGGGCTCTTAAAATGCGGTAATAATTATGATGTTTGCGCAGGCTTTGGCTTTGCTCTCTGGGACTGAGCTTTTTCTTCCATACATCTTTACCCCAGGCTGTTTCGTAAATGGCAGCAACAGGCCGACGATTCAGATCATATTCATAGCGGGAATCGCAACCCACTAAGGTGATGGGCATAGACGAAATAAAGGCGTCGGTATGGGGATCTTCCTCGTACCAACGTTGATAATCATCCAAAGCAATGCGAGTTTTTAAAGATTCACGCAGCTTGGAGCCTGCATGAATAGCGGTGCAGACATAAGGAACGTATCGTTCAATTTTAATCTTTAAGCCACCATCGCGGGTTTGGGCATCAAAACACTCGCCTTTGCGAATTAGCCTAATGATCTCATCAGGACTCAGAACTTGCGTCGTCATACAAAATCTCAGGACGAAAATCGTCTTTAAGTTCACGGCGGGTTTCCACCACCTTCTCGAGATAATCGATAATTTTTTCTTGCAGTCGAACCTTATAAAGTCGGTTTATGTCTTTTAAGGTTCCAGGGCTTAATACGTTGATTTCGATTAGTTTGCCATTGATTAAATCCAGTCCGGCGTAGTAAATACCATCCTTAACCAGTTTTTCACCAATTTTTTGGCAGAGGATTTTATCCTGCTTAGTAAGACGGTATTTCTCTACTGATCCACCGGCTGAAATATTGGAACGCACATCACCAGCGGTAGGCCTGCGACGTAAAGCCCCAATGGGTTCACCATTAAGCATGATTACTCGTACATCACCTTCTTCAGCCCCTTCTATATAATCTTGAAGGATTACATAATTCGATTTCCCTTTTTCGCGATGAATGTAGAAATCGAGGAGGGAGCGAATATTGTGCATCGCCGATTTCTCGATAACAATTACACCACTGCCACCAAAGCCATCCAGGGGTTTCATGATCATTTTCTCTTGATCTGAATCCTGGATAATGCGTAGTAAGTAATCGAGGTTTTTAGAAACGTGTGTGGTTGGGATCAGTGCACGGTCCGGGTCCTGATAGGCTGCGGTATAAATTTTATTATTGGCCTCGCGCAAACCATTCACATCATTGATGATGAAAACTTCATCCTTAATGGAATCCAGAAAATTCAGCACCAAATTGTCTAAGGGCGGATTATCGCGCATAAAGATCACATCAAAGCTATTCAATGGACTCATTTCCGTTTGGAAATTAATCTCTCGATAAAAGGCCTTAATGCTATTGGTGGTTTTCTCTTCGGGATTAATCCACTTACATAAACTTAGGGTTACACTATCGCGGATGGTAAGATTGGCCGCATGGGTAATGGCTACCTCATGCTTTCGTTTCACACATTCGTGAATAATGCGGATAGTTGAATCCTGGGCAGGATCTACCCGTTCCCATGGATACATGATGAAACAAATTTTCATTGGAGTATTATCGTTTAAATGGTAGTTTTTGCCCGCCTTGTTCAAATACCATGGTTCCAGTTTCGGGATCAAAGGTTACTTTGATGGTTGCGGCTTTAAATTCGAAAACATGATTCCCACGCGCTTCCATGGGGAAGGAGGGTTGACCAGTGGCCTGACCTTTTAGAATGCCGTCTTCGACAAAGAATTTAATATCCAGAGGGAAGTGATCTGATTTATAATTTCCAGTGTATTGTTTTAAATCATCAACAGCTACTTCCACTATCTCAAAGCTGGGAAGCTGGTAATCTTCTTGCTCAAAGTAGATAGAGAGTAGATCAATCAATAGTTGGTTAAGGGGATATCGGGCGCCATTTAAACAAACCGCGATGGCTAAATCATCAGCCGCCATATAACTGGCATGACTCACAAATCCATCAATTCCTCCATTATGCCCGTAAGCCGAATGACTGTAAAAAGGATAGAAGAAGAGGCCTAAACCTGGAGCTTGTCCATTCTTCATTTGCGCCACACTATTTTTTTCCAGGATTTTTCCTTCCTGTAAAGCTCGCATAAACTGGCAAAGTTCTCCAGTGCTGCTTACGATACCCCCTGCGCCCAATGGAACACTTGGATGTGTGTTTGAGGCTTTGGTCCATTCGCCTGTCCAATAAAAACTTTCTTGTTCTCCCTTTTTCTTGGCTCCAGTGGTGTAGAAATAGGTGCTTTTAAGTTTTAAGGGGTTCGCAATTTTTTCTTGCAATAGGTTCGCAATTGGCTGCTTGTATATATCCTCCAGGATATAGCTTAATAAAACATAATTGGTATTGGAATAAGAGAAGTCAGAGTCGGGGCTGAAGTCGGATTCTAAACTAGCAATCCGTGTAAGCATCGCTTCCCGACTTTGTTCCTTTTCCATGATTTGCAGATAGCTATCGTCGTCGGTAAAATTGTGAATACCACTGCGATGGCCAAGCATCATTTTAATGGTGATTTTATCGGCATTAGCCACTTGAGGAAACCATTCCGATAATTTGCTTTCCAGACTTAGTTCACCTTCTTCTACAGCCTTCATCACCATGGTTGCGGTAAAGGTTTTGGAGATGGAACCAATACGGTAAAGCTTGCTGCCTTCATCCTGGGCTGGGCTCGATTGAGCAAAGCTTCCCTCGTAAAATACTTCTCCATTATGATAAATGCTGAAGCTGCCAATCACTTGATTTTCATTGCTTAATATCTCAGCCAGGGAGTCGAACCGCATGATGCGCTTATCGGTTTGACCCATTAGGGCCACTGAGGAAAAAACAAAAGAAAGTAGAAACAATTTCGTGAAGCGCATAGGCAATGATACTTTTTAATGATCAAAACGAAATTACAGTATAGGCGGCACATTTCAAGGGACAAAAAATAGTTGCCATCACTTTTTTTTATAGAATGTGAAGTCCTAGTAATAAGAATTAACCTCTAGTTTAAATTTTAAATTTTTAGAATTGAATTGGTCTTGATACATTTGGGAAATACCAAACACAACCAATGCGAATTGATATCGTATTTCTAATTTTTGTGGGATTTGCCGGGCTCATGTGGTTAGTGGCATTAATCACGAAACTCTTCCCTGCCAGGAAGCCTAATAGCCTTTATGGTTATCGGACCGACCGTTCCATGCGAAACAGGCGCAATTGGAATTACGCTCAATCTTTGCTGCCCAAAATGTTTTTCCGCATCGGTTTATACCACATTCTCTTAGCTGCGCTTTGGTCTTTATTACCCCCATTAAATGATAATATGGGGATAATGATTTTTGGTTTAGTTCTCCTTGTAGCATTCGGATTCGAATTGTATCGAAGCGAGCATAAGCTTAAGAAGTTTTCCAAAGAGCGTTTTTAAGATTCGCTAAAGGGATCACTAAATTTTTCCTCTGCAGTAAGTACCGGATCACTAAGGGTTTTTAGAAAGGCCACCAAGGCACTCTTTTCAGCAGCACTTAGATTTAGTAATCGCACGCCACCATTGGGTAACCTTAATGGAGCACTAAGATTCGGATTGTTTTGTACTCCGCTGCTATAGTGTTCAATTACCTCTTCCAAAGTATTGAAACGACCATCGTGCATATAGGGAGCGCTTAATTCAATGTTCTTTAAGGAACCCACTTTAAACTGGCCTATTTGATTAAGATTGCCATTTTGGCCACCAATACCCTGATCATCGGCATTGGTGAGGTCCAGTCCATTATTACGTGGTCCGGGTGCAATAAAGGCATCAGTGCCATGGCAGGCTGCACAGCCAATAGCCGGGCTGAAGAAAAGATTCTTTCCTAAGTTTTCTTCTGCACTAAAATTGGGGAAGTCTAAGTTTCGGTTATTTACTTGCTGCAAGCCTATGTCGTACTTACTATTGAAGCTTACCATGCTGCGGATAAATTGAGCAAGGGCTTTACTGATGCGATCTGAGTTAATCTCATCGCTTCCAAAAGCGGCAACAAAAAGTTCAGGATAATAGTCGAGGCCCTCTAATCGAGTAATTAAGCTATCGAGTGTCATGCCCATTTCCACACCATCTTGAATAGGCATTAAAACCTGATCTTCTAGACTATTGGCTCTTTCATCCCAAAAGAAATGACCATTAGCATAAAATCGACTATTAGCTAAAGACATAGAATGACGACCAGTCTCACCATTCTCAAAACCGAAACTTAAAGTGGCAGGATCGCTAAATCCATTTTCAATTTGATGGCAGGATGCACAGGCAACGGTGGCATTGGCACTCATTTGCTTATCGTAAAATAAAACGCGGCCTAAAGTTGCGCCAGCATTGCTAATGGCATTATTAGCAGGAGTATTGTCGGTATTGGCAACCGGACCTGCCAAAAGGTAATTGGGTAGGTTTTGCTGAGCGTAATTGAGTGGGGTTTCGGGGAGTACAGGGCTAAGGAGGGAGGATGAATTGGGTGCTGAATTTGAAATGCCGGAACTACTGCGGTCTTTTTGACAACTGCAAAGAAAAAGCAATGCAATTGCAAAGGTGAAAATGGGCTTGATCATAATGGCTTATTTGTTAAATGGATAGATGTTTCAGGAATTGGTTTAAAGAGAAGCTCTAAGAATTTTTAATCAGGCCACGATTTTCTACTTTGCAAGCCCCTCACTCTATTTAAAATATGCGCAAAATAATTTGGCCATTTGGACTCTTATCGGGTTTAATAATTGGCTCCGGGTTTTTTATAAACGTCGGAAATTCAGACCTTAATTCGGGAAGTTCTGAGATACTCCGTTACTTATTCATGATTTTGGTTTTTGGCCTGATCCTATACTTTGCGGTGCGACTACTGCAGCAAAAAATATTTTTAGGCGAAATCAATTTTTCACGCGCCTTTATTGGTGGCTTTTACATAGTCTTGATTGCATCGGTAGTTTATGCCCTGATGTGGGAGTTGTACTTCGCTAATCATGGACATGAGTATGTAAGTGACTATTTAGCCGAAATGAAGGAACGACTGGATGCCAGTAGCTTAGGGCAATTAGAAATAGAATCTCGTTACACCAATCAAAAGCAAATTATGCAGTCTTATGAGGATAGTTTTCTGGTACGTTTTGGTTTAACTACCGCTGAGATTTTCCCCATAGGATTGATCATTGCTTTGGCCAATGCATTTTACTATTCTGTTTTGGCACGTAAGACTGAAAAAAGCCATCTTTGATCCATGCATTCATTGGAAACAGCGGGCTTCCTTATTTTAGGATTAACCGCCCTTACTACATATCTAGCTTTTCAAGATCGTCAACGTTTTGAGGCCATGCTTTTAAGGGTAGCCGATCTCAAGGCTGGTCAATATTATCGCCTTTTTACTTCGGGCTTTATTCATGTAGACTGGACCCATTTTTTCTTCAATATGTTCAGCTTATACATCTTCGCTGGCTCATTGGAGGATTCTTTGGGAATGCTCAATTTCGTTTTGGTGTATTTCAGTAGCATGGCCGCCGGAAGTTTACTGGCTTGGTTTTATCATCAGAATAATCCGGAATATAGAGCTGTGGGTGCTTCTGGGGCGGTTAGTGGAATTATCTTTTCGGCCATTGTAATGAAGCCAGGCATGGAACTAAGTATGTTCTTTTTACCATTCTTTTTTCCGGCCTGGATCTATGGTTTGGGCTTTATTCTGTATTCCATTTATGGAATTGGTAAACAACATGATAATATTGGTCACGAGGCGCATTTGGGTGGTGCTTTGGCAGGATTGCTCTTAACCCTGCTACTCGAGCCTCAAGTAATGCAAACCAATACAATGACGATTATTTACTTGGCCGTTCCCAGTTTGGTGTTCTTGATAATCTTGTTTTTTCGACCTCAATTATTGCAATGGAATACCGGTGGCCCCGGTCAATCTATGACGATGGATGATCGATATCGCGCCCGTAAGGCTGATCAGGAAGAAGAATTAAATCGTATTCTGGATAAGGTAAAACATTCGGGGCCAGAGACTCTGACCGATCAAGAGCGTCAATTCCTTCGGGATCATTATTGAAGCTGTCTAAAAGCCGTATTTTAGCCCCATCTAAATCAGTAAAATGGCCAATAACTTATTAGCTGGAAAGAAAGGAATCATCTTCGGAGCTTTGAATGAGGATTCTATCGCCTGGAAAATTGCCGAGAAGGCACATGAACAAGGTGCTCAATTTGTTTTGACTAATGCTCCTGTGGCGATGCGTATGGGAGAGATTAATAATCTGGCAGCCAAAACCGGTTCGGAAGTAGTTCCTGCTGATGCTACCAGTATGGATGATCTTAATGCACTTTTCGAAAAGGCGGAGTCCATTTTGGGAGGTAAATTGGATTTTATCCTGCACAGTATCGGAATGAGCGTAAACGTTCGTAAAGGCAAGGAGTACACCGATCTCAATTACGATTGGTTAACCAAGGGATGGGATGTAAGTGCGGTATCTTTCCACCGCGTAATGCAGGTGGCTTGGCAACGCGAAGCCATGAATGATTGGGGTAGCATTTTAGCCCTTACTTATATTGCAGCACAACGTACTTTCCCCGATTATAATGATATGGCTGATAATAAAGCCTATTTGGAGAGCATTGCCCGTAGCTTTGGCTATCAGTGGGGTGTGCGCAATAAAGTTCGGGTGAACACCATTTCTCAATCTCCCACTCCAACTACCGCTGGTAGTGGTGTTAAAGGATTTGGTGGTTTCATTAACTATGCGGAAAAAATGAGCCCATTGGGTAATGCTACTGCCGATGATTGTGCAGACTATGCCATTTCGCTCTTCAGCGATTTAACCCGCAAGGTAACCATGCAAAACCTCTTCCATGATGGTGGCTTTAGTAGCACCGGGGTTAGCGAAGCCGTAATTGAGCGCTTCGAGGAAGATTAGAATAAAGAAATTGTTTTTGAAAAGCCCTTCGACTATCGAAGGGCTTTTTTTATAACCTTCCCCAAAAGGAAGCTTATTGCTTTGTAATTCAAGGATTCAAATCTTCAACTTTAGTGAATTGACCCTCCTCATTAAGCCAATGTTAAAAACATGTGGAAAAAGCCTGCAATTAGGCCCTGGTAAAGGCTTTCAAGCTAGGTCTAATTCGGTATCTTTGAGAATTATCACATTTAGCGTAACTGCAAGAATATGAGTGAAGTACAAAAAGATTACGGCGCTAGCAGCATTCAGGTACTGGAAGGTCTGGAAGCGGTTCGTAAACGTCCATCGATGTATATCGGAGATGTGGGAGTTAAAGGTCTGCACCATTTAGTATATGAGGTTGTAGATAACTCCATTGATGAAGCCCTCGCCGGCTACTGCGATACCATTGAGGTTACTATTAACGAAGACAATTCTATTACCGTAAAGGATAATGGACGGGGTATTCCAACGGATATCCACGAAAAGGAAGGTCGCTCTGCTGTAGAGGTGGTTATGACCGTTCTCCATGCCGGTGGTAAGTTTGATAAAGACTCCTATAAAGTATCCGGTGGTTTGCACGGGGTAGGGGTTTCCTGTGTGAATGCTCTTTCTGATTATTTAAGAGTAGATGTTCATCGCCAGGGTAAGAAATACCATCAGGAATACAAGCGTGGGGTACCCGATTATCCTTTGAAAGAAGACGGTACTACGGATTACCGCGGAACCATCGTAAGCTTTAAGCCCGATGCGTCCATCTTCCAGGTAATGGAATACCAATATGAGATTTTAGCTTCTCGCTTACGTGAATTGGCTTTCTTAAATAAGGGAATTAGCATTTCACTAACCGATAAACGAGTTACAGATGAGGACGATAACTACTTAAGCGATCGTTTCTTCAGTGAAGGTGGATTGGGAGAATTTGTTGAGTTCATCGATGAGAACCGTGAGAAACTGATGCCTCAGGTAATCAGCATGGAAGGTGAGCGCAACGATATTCCTGTAGAGGTAGCGATGCATTACAATACCTCATTTAGTGAGAATATCCACTCTTATGTAAACAACATTAATACCCATGAAGGGGGAACTCACCTTTCTGGTTTCCGAAGAGCTTTAACCCGCACCCTAAAGCGTTACGCGGATGAAAGCGGAATGTTGACTAAAGAGAAGGTAGATGTGAGCGGAGATGACTTCCGTGAAGGTCTTACCGCCGTAATATCGGTTAAGGTAATGGAGCCTCAGTTTGAAGGTCAGACCAAAACCAAATTAGGTAACTCTGAGGTTTCAGGAGCAGTGGATCAATTAGTAGGGGAGATGCTTTCCAATTATTTGGAAGAAAATCCCAATGAAGCTAAAACGATCGTTCAGAAAGTTATTCTGGCGGCTAAGGCGCGTGTTGCTGCGAAAAAAGCACGCGAAATGGTACAGCGGAAAACCGTAATGGGGGGCACTAGCTTACCGGGTAAACTTTCCGATTGTTCTGAAACGGATCCCGAAGTTTGTGAGATCTTCCTGGTGGAGGGTGATTCGGCCGGTGGTACTGCCAAACAAGGGCGTGACCGTAATTTCCAGGCCATCCTTCCTTTGCGTGGTAAAATCCTGAATGTGGAGAAAGCCATGCAGCACAAGGTTTTCGAAAATGAGGAGATCAAAAATATCTTTACCGCTCTTGGAGTGAGTATGGGAACCGAAGAGGATTCCAAAGCCCTCAATACATCTAAGTTGCGTTATCACAAAGTAATTATCATGTGTGATGCGGATGTGGATGGTAGCCACATTGCCACTTTAATTCTTACTTTCTTCTTCCGCTATATGAAAGAATTGATTGAAGCCGGTAATATTTACATTGCTGCTCCTCCTTTATACTTAGTGAAGAAAGGCAAGAAAGAAGAATACGCCTGGAACGATGATCAACGAGATCTTTTAATCAGTCAGATTGGCGGAGAAAACAAATCTTCAGTAGGCGTACAACGTTATAAGGGTCTTGGTGAGATGAACGCTGAGCAATTGTGGGAAACTACCATGGATCCTGATAAACGCACCATGCGTAGAGTAACGATTGACAGTGCTGCAGAGGCCGACCGTATCTTCTCTATGTTAATGGGAGACGATGTACCTCCTCGACGGGAGTTCATCGAAAAGAATGCAAAATACGCTAAGATCGACGTATAAATTTTTTAAAAGCCCTCTCCGGAGGGCTTTTTTAATGCCTCTTTGCGACGTAGGTATTCCTCATCTGCCAATCCATTAATAACCGCTTGATTTAAGGCTGCCAAGTCGCGGTAGTATTTTTGGGAATTTTCAGGAATTACCTGCGCCCAATGGCAGATGGGGCAATGCTCAATAAGCTTGCGCTTTACAGGGATCACAGGGATAAAGAACAGACTGATAAAGTTCTTTAATTCCAATAATTGAAAATAGGATCTATTATTACAGTGCGGGCATTTCTTCTCTTCTGTTGGTCCTAATAAATTCTCCTTTTGATCGTATCCGAAAATAAATATCATCCTTGTAAACTTTCAATTTTATTCATCCAATTCATCAGCATTTCACGTCCCCCTTCAGTCATTATACTTTCAGGATGAAATTGAATTCCAGCTATAGCTAAATCTTCATCTTCAAAAGCCATCACAATGGAATTGGCGCGTTTCGCCACCACCTTAAAGCGCTGAGTAAATTCTCCTTTGGGACGAATAGCCCAGCTGTGATAGAGTCCTACATTAAAACTTTCTTCCAGGCCTTTAAAAAGCCAGCTTTTATCCTCTCGATGTACAATTCGACTTATGCCGTGAGCTACTTCTTGCTGGTTGTAGAGCTCTGCCCCAAAGTACTCGGCAAGCGCTTGAGCTCCCAGGCAAATCCCTAGGATGGCTTTGGTTTTATGATAGCAATCGATAAGCTCCATGCAGAGCCCGGCTTCCTGCGGTAAGCCCGGTCCGGGAGATAACACCACCGCATCAAAATTCCCAACTTCCTCCAGCGTAAAATCACGATTGCGCTTCACCACTACATCGGCGCCAAGAGCGCTGAAATAATGTTCCAGATTATAGGTGAAAGAGTCGTAATTATCGATCAGTAAAAGCTTCATAACTTGAGCGCAAATTGATGAAAAAATGAAAGAAATCGTATATACGGATCAGGCTCCAGCCCCGATAGGTCCTTATTCGCAGGCTACGGTATTTGGAAATCAGGTTTTTACTTCCGGACAAATTGCCATTCACCCTCAAAGCGGAGACCTAATTACCGATACTATTGAAGCCGAAACTCGGCAGGTATTGGAAAATTTAAAAGCAGTTTTGGCTGCCGCCGGATGCGAAATGAACGATGTTTTAAAATGCAGCATCTTCATTAGCGACATGAATCAGTTTCAAGCCATCAATGCGGTTTATGCCGAATACTTCGATGAAGCAGTGGCTCCGGCTCGCGAAACGGTGCAGGTAGCGGTATTGCCAAAGCATGTAAATATCGAGATATCAGCAATCGCCATTCGCAAGGGATAAAAGCCCAGAGGGAGAGGGAGCCTTGCTTCTTTTCTGCTAAATTTGTGGCTTCCAAATTCTACAATCATTAAAGCATATTTCAATGGAATTTGATTTGATCGTATTAGGTAGCGGCCCTGGAGGATACGTTACCGCTATTCGCGCTTCGCAATTAGGCTTAAAAACAGCCATCGTTGAGCGTGAAAGTCTGGGCGGAATCTGCCTCAACTGGGGTTGTATTCCCACTAAAGCTTTGCTAAAAAGTGCTAACGTATTTGAATACATCAACCATGCAGAAGACTATGGTCTGAAGGTGGATAATGCCGATAAAGATTTTGGCGCTGTGGTGAAACGTAGCCGTAGCGTAGCAGAAGGAATGAGCAATGGTGTGCAATTCCTGATGAAAAAGAACAAAATCGAAGTAATTAAAGGAGAAGGGAAAGTTCTTCCCGGTAAAAAGATCGAGGTTAAGGATGCCGATGGCAAAAGCCAAACCTATAGCGCTAAGAATGTGATTATCGCAACTGGTGCCCGCAGCCGTGAGCTTCCTAACTTACCTCAAGATGGTAAGAAGATCATCGGTTACCGTCAAGCCATGGTATTGCCCGAACAGCCTAAGAAATTAGTAGTAGTAGGTTCAGGTGCTATTGGAGTAGAGTTTGCTTATTTCTACAACGCTATGGGTACTGAGGTAACCATCGTAGAATATATGCCTAATATCGTTCCGGTAGAAGACGAAGAAGTATCTAAGCAATTGGAGCGCAGCTTTAAGAAAGCCGGAATCAAAATCATGACCAATGCCGAGGTAACCGGGGTTGATACCAGTGGTGAAGGCTGTGTGGTAAAAGTGAATAACAAGAAAGGCGAGAGCAGTATCGAATGTGATGTTGTACTATCTGCCGTTGGTGTTCAAGCCAATATTGAGAATATCGGCCTCGAAGAGGTAGGTATCCAAACTGAGAAAGGAAAAATTAAGGTAGACGACTTCTACAAAACCAATGTAGAGGGCTATTATGCCATAGGTGACTGTGTACCTGGTCAGGCTCTTGCGCACGTAGCTTCTGCGGAAGGTATTATCTGTGTTGAGAAAATTGCCGGTCACCATCCACAACCATTAGATTATGGCAATATCCCAGGCTGTACTTATTGTTCTCCAGAAGTAGCATCAGTGGGAATGACTGAGAAGGCAGCTAAAGAAGCCGGATATGAAGTGAAGGTGGGAAAATTCCCATTCAGCGCCAGCGGTAAAGCCAAAGCCGCCGGTCATGCCGATGGTTTCGTGAAAGTAATTTTCGATGCTAAATACGGTGAGTTCTTAGGATGCCATATGATTGGTGCCAATGTAACTGAAATGATTGCCGAAGCAGTTGTTGCCCGTAAGTTGGAAACTACCGGAATGGAAATCGTAAAATCCGTTCACCCTCATCCCACTATGAGTGAGGCCGTAATGGAAGCTGCCGCAGCAGCCTATGATGAGGTTATTCACCTCTAGCAGAACAAAGATTCCCTAAGGGAACAAACCATTTGAAATCCCTGATCGTATTCTTATTGCGATCAGGGATTTCTTCTTTTCGCAAGAACTGACAAAAACAGGTACTTGAAATCTTAAAAAACCGCTAAGACGGTGTTAAAAAGGGGACTTTAACATTTTAACTGCATTTAATTTTAAAAATTAGCCCCACTAACCGTTTATTCTTCCCAACTGCTACTCGGGCGTCAAATATTGTATTATGGCAAGTTTGAGCTTGAGGGAAGGAGTCCAAGAACACCTGTTATTAGAAAGGCCTATTCTGCAAGGTCATCTCGTAAAAGATTTTTCAGACTCCTGCCTGGATCGAAATGAAGGCTACAGTATAAAGTACGCCTACAATAGCCACGAAACCTATTGGTTGAATGGTAAAAAGTTTCATTTAGCTCCCGGTGAATCCCTCTTTATAAACCTTAAATACAGCAAAGCTTATCATTTCGAAGCTTCCAAGCTGTCTCGTGGACTCTGCGTTTACTATCAAGAAGAAGAGCTTCATGATCTTTTTCAGATGCTAAAGCAAGAAAAAATTATCGATTATAATTTCAGTGCTTTTGAACAAATTCCCGAACTACGTTTCGAAAGAGGAACCCATCTTAACCAAAAATTAAAATCCATTTGTAGTGATCTCCAAGATGATCTGCATAAAATTGATTTAGCCGGTTTTGAATCTATCCTCGAGGAGATGTTGATGGAAATTGATTGGGAAATAATTGGCTATAATCGTCGATTAAAAGAATTCAATCCCTCTACCCGTCAGGCTCTGATTCGTAAGGTTATGGCCGCCCGGAAATTTATGCTCAGCAACCTTCACAAGGCTCTAAAACTGGAAGATATTGCCAAAGAAGTAGCAATGTCACCCTTTCATTTCCAGCGCCAGTATAAAAAGGCAACTGGAAATAGTCCGACTCGGCACTTAGTGGAATGGAGAATTGCCCGGGCTAAAGAATTGTTAGAAGAAGATCAATATTCCGTTTTGGAGATCTCAACTATGTTGGCCTACAACGACTTACCTACATTCTCTAAAGCCTTCAAAAGGGAAGTGGGATGTAGTCCTAGTCAATGGACTAAAAGAAATGAAGTTTTAAGTGTATAAATTTCAATAAATGCCCAACGCTAGAAACATTTATCACGTTTTAAGAATAGATGTTTCAAGGTATTTATTCGCACTAAAACTTTTTTGAAATCGTCTTGACCTGATCAAAGTATGCTTTGATTTATTGGTTATCCTGAAAACCCGCTCTTGCTGCGGGTTTTCTTTTTTCACTATTTCTCTGAGATTTCCATCCTTGATATTCTTACAAACGGAAAACAGAATGTAATTTCAGGGCCTATTTGCTTTCTTTGTTACTATGCCCGGAAATTCCTTTGGAAAAGTCTTACGCTTAAGCACTTTTGGTGAGTCGCATGGCCCGGCAATCGGTGGAATTCTAGATGGTTTTCCCGCTGGGATTCAGCTTGATCTCGATTTCGTTCAAGCACAGTTGGATCGTCGTAAACCCGGACAATCGCGTTTGAGCAGCCAAAGAAAAGAAAGTGACATCTTGCAGGTACTTTCCGGAGTATTTGAAGGTAAGAGCACCGGAACTCCCGTTGGGCTTCTAATTCCTAATGACGACTCTCGCAGCAAAGACTACGATCATCTAAAAGAGAATTTTCGTCCTTCACATGCTGATCGCACTTATAGCCAAAAATATGGCCACCGCGATTATCGTGGGGGTGGACGATCTTCGGCGCGGGAAACTGCGGTACGAGTAGCCGCTGGTGCATTGGCAATGCAAATTATTCCGCAGGTAAAGATCAGAGCTTTTGTTTCTGCAGTTGGTCCCCATAGTATGGATACTGCCCATAGCCTGAATCTTGACCAAATCGATAGCAATGATGTACGTTGCCCGGATCCACAGGCGGCCAAAACCTTTGAAGCGGCAATACTAGCGGCCCGAAAGGTGGGTGACTCTTTAGGCGGTGTGATTACTTGTAGAGTTGAAGGCTTACCCCCTGGATTAGGAGAACCTGTTTTTGATAAACTCCCGGCCGAATTGGCTAAGGCCATGATGAGCATAAATGCCGTTAAAGGATTTGAGATTGGAGAAGGCTTTAAAGCCGCTACCATGACTGGCTCAGAACATAATGATGCCTATGATGCAGACGGAAACCGAATCTCAAACCATGCCGGTGGAGTAGAAGGAGGCCTGAGTACAGGAGAAGAATTGATCTTTCGAGTAGCCTTTAAACCGGTTGCGACACTGATGCGTGATCAGCAAGGAATTAATGAACAAGGAGAAGCCGTAAACATTAAGGGTAAAGGACGCCACGATCCCTGCGTGGTACCTAGAGCGGTGCCCATTGTTGAAGCCATGGCCGCTCTGGTTATTGCCGACTATTATTTATTAAATCGTACCTCTAAAATAGAATTATGAGATTAGCGCTACACTGGAAAATTTTGATTGGCCTCCTTTTAGGAATTCTATGGGCCATCCTGAGTAGCCATTTAGGTTGGAGTCAGTTTACCATCGATTGGATTGAACCCTTTGGAACCATATTTATCAATCTCTTAAAATTGATTGCGGTTCCCCTGGTTTTCTTCAGCATTATATCTGGGGTTACCGGTTTAGGAGATCCGTCCAGCTTAGGTCGTATGGGGCTGAGAACCCTGATCTTTTATTTTATTACCACCATTTTGGCGGTTAGTTTGGGATTGCTTTTAGTGAACAGCATTGGTCCTGGTAAATATGTGGATGATGATAGCCGTATTGATAATCGCATCCGCTATGAATTATGGGCAGATCAAAATCAAATTGAGGTAAAAGACAATATCCATTTTTTGCAGGATGCCAGCTATGCAGATCGGATCAGTCGTTTAAGCCAAAGTGAAGCTATGGCAGCGATAGACCCTGATGTGCAAGCTAAAATGGACATTGCGAATAAAACCAAAGAAGCAGGCCCTTTACAGCAATTGGTAGAAATAGTTCCCTCGAACATTTTCGGTGCCTTAGGCGATAATGGTAAAATGCTTCAGGTTATTTTCTTCGCTTTGTTCTTTGGAATCAGCCTCTTGTTTATTCCTCAGGAGAGGGGAGAACCTGTGGTGAAATTTGTAAACGGTGTAATGGAAGTACTGCTTAAAATGGTAGATCTCATTATGCAGGCGGCCCCCTTCTTTGTATTTGCACTCTTAGCCGGAACTATCAGTAAAATGGCTGGAGATGATGTTTCTAAAGTCTTAGAAATCTTTAAAGGACTAAGCTGGTATTCGGCGGTAGTATTCCTGGGATTAGTAATGATGATCTTTTTGATTTATCCATTGATCCTGAAAATGATAGTGCGGGTTATTCCGTATAAAGGATTCTTTAAAGCCATGAGTCCAGCTCAAACTTTGGCCTTTTCAACCTCCTCTTCTGCAGCAACCTTACCGGTAACGATGGAATGTGTGGAAGATAATCTAGGCGTAGACAAGAAGATCACCAGCTTTGTTTTGCCCATTGGCGCCACGGTGAATATGGATGGAACCAGTCTGTATCAGGCGGTAGCAGTAGTTTTCCTGGCCCAATTCCATATGATCGATTTGAGTTTGGCTCAGCAATTGACCATCGTACTTACTGCCACCTTGGCCTCCATTGGCTCTGCTGCTGTACCCAGTGCCGGATTGGTAATGCTGATCATTGTATTGCAATCTGTTGGTTTGAATCCCGCCTGGATTGCGATTATCTTACCGGTAGATCGAATTTTAGATATGTGCCGTACTGTAGTAAATGTAACTGGAGATGCCACCGTTTCCTCCATTATTGCGGCTCGCGAAAACCTGCTCAACTATCGTCCTGACCATAAAACAGACGATACCTTCGACCCTGACGTTAATCCCTAAACCCCTTGGCTATGAAAAGAATTTTTAGGTTTCTCTTCTTCCTTATTGTCTTACTTCTGGCTAGTGCCATGGTTTTGCCCATTGTATTCAAAGACTCCATTTTGGAGCGAATCAAGCAGGAAGCCAATGCAAACCTTAATGCTAAATTCGACTTTAAGGATGTGGACTTATCCCTAATTACCACCTTCCCTTATTTTGGATTTAGCCTGGAAGGATTAGAGATTTCCGGTATTGAAGAATTTGAAGGGGAAAAATTGCTTTCAGCTGGAGAGTTTAGCTTGTCTATAGACCTAATGTCGGTCTTATCCGGGGAAAGCTATCGCATTGAGAAAATATCAGTTAATGATTTGGATCTTAATGTTTTGATCCTCGAAAATGGTAAGGCCAATTTCGATATCATGAAGGAAACGGATGCTACTGTTGATACAAGCAGCAGTAGTGAAAGCACTCCTTTTCATTTAGCACTATCTTCCTATGAGTTGAAGAATATTAATCTCAATTACCGTGATTTAGAAGGGGATATGGCTTTTGCTTTACAAGGCTTAAATCACGTGGGAAGTGGTGATTTCACTGAAAATGTTGTTGGCTTAAAAACCCATACCGAAGTGGAAGCAATGAGCTTTGCCATGGAAGGAATGGACTATTTGAGTCGGGTTCAGCTTGAATCTGACTTTGATATGGACCTGATACAGGATAAGTTCCGTTTCAATTTTGGAAAGAACTATGTGAGTTTGAACGGACTGAAACTCAATTTTGAAGGTTGGTTTGCCATGCCTGATGAGTCCATGGACATGGATCTAAAGTTTAGCAGTCCGGATAACAGTTTCAAGAGCTTAATATCCTTGATTCCAGCTCTTTATTATAAGGATTTTGAAAGCCTAAAGACCTCTGGTGAGTTTAAATTGAATGGCTTGGTTCAAGGGAAATACATCAATGAAATTTACCCGAGTTTCGATATTAATTTGATGATTCGTGAGGGCTTTTTCCAGTATCCAGATTTGCCTTCTGCAGTATCGGATGTAAATGTGGATTTCCAAATTGTAAATAAGAGTCGCAATCTCGATAATCTGGAAATGCATTTGCCCCGAATCGAAGCGAAAGTAGCGGGTAGTCAAATCAGCGGAAGCTTTGATTTAAAGGATCCCATGCGCGATCCAGACTTCAAGTTCATGGCTCAAGCTAAAGCCAATTTGGAAGACCTGAGTAAAGCGGTGCCTTTGGAAGGTTATAAAATGGCTGGTACAGTGGATATAGATATGAATGCTGCTGGCCGCCTTTCTATGATTGACAATGAGCAGTACGATGCGCTTAAAGCCGGTGGTTATGCCAAAGCCAGCAATTTGCAATTTGGCGGAGATAGTCTGGGTATGGAGATCAGCCTGCCAAAAGCCGAATTAAGCCTCAGCCCACAAATGGCCAAATTGGGGCCAACCACTTTAATTTACGAAGGTAATACCATGGAAATGGAAGGGCAACTGGATAATCTTCTTTCCTATGCTTTAAGAGATGAATTATTAAAAGGTGAATTGGAATTTTACAGTCCTCGCTTGGATTTACTGGCCCTTGCAGGAGAAGAAAGTTCCGAAGCAAGTTCCGATCCAGTAGAAAGTGATACGGCTGCCTTAGCGGTAATTCGTTTGCCAGAGAATATTGATTTTCATCTAAATGCCAAGGTAGATTCCTTGCTGTACGATCAAATTCGAATTTCTCAATTAGTAGGTGGAGTGCGATTGAAGGAAGGTCGCTCATCTTTGGAAAATGTGAAAATGCAAATGTTAGGTGGCGCCATGCGCATGAATGGTGGCTATGACTCCAAGCCTGAACTACCCTTAGCGGAATTTGATTTTGCCATTGAAGGATTCTCTTTCCGCGAAAGCTATGAGGCCTTAGATATTGTGAAACAAATTGCACCTATCATGAAAAACATGGAGGGTCGCTATACGATGGACCTAAGCATGACTACGCTTTTAGGTTCGGATATGTCACCCCAAATGAATAGCGTTAATGCCAGCGGTTCCCTGGCTACCAAGAGTGTGCAAACCGGAGGAAAGGTGTTTGATCAATTGGCCACCTTCTTAAAGAATCCCGATTACCGTCAATTAAAGGTGAGTGATATTGATTTGGAGTTCACCCTGGAAGATGGTCAGTTGAAAGTAGAGCCCTTCGATTTTAAATTGGCAGGTCAGAAAGCAGATTTAGGAGGAAGCATGAGCCTGGCTCAGGACTTAGACTTTGACTTGAACACCACTATTCCTTTATCCGGCCTTAAAGCCGATGCTTACCTAAAACAATTCCAGACTTTGAGTGGAGGAAGCATTCCCTTAAAGGTAAAGATTGGAGGAACCGCTACCAGCCCTGAGGTACGCCCCAGCTTAGGGAACCTTAAGCAGCAATTAGGAGATGAGCTCAAGCAAAAGCTTAATCAGGCAGTGGATAGTGTTAAAACCCAAGTGAAGGAAGAGGTAAATAAGAAGCTGGATGAATTGGTGAAAGCCGCAGAGGAGCAAGGCGATAAATTGATTGCAGAAGCCAAAGCCCGTGGTGATCAATTAAAAGCGGAAGCTAAGAAGCAGGCCGATAAATTAAGAGCTACTGGTGAAGAAGCCGCCCAAAAGATCTTGGACGAGGCAGGGACTAATCCCTTGAAACAAGCTGCGGCTAAACCACTAGCAGAGAAAGCTAGAAAGGAGGCCAATGATAAAGCTCAAAAGCTGGAAGATGAAGCAGCCCAACAAGCGAATGGCTTGATCAAATCGGCCGAAGAACAAAAACAAAAGTTAATAGAAGATGCCCGAGCCAAAGCTCAGATTTAAAATATTTGGAAGCCTTTTTTTAAGCTTAGTATTTATTACGGCCAGCCAGGCGCAGGCCCCAGAATTGGGCGAATGTGAGCAGAAGGTGGAGGAATTGGCGAGCACACAATTGCCTAAAGCCATTCGTGCCTGGAATCAAAAGAACTATCGTGAGACCGAACGCTATTTGGAAAAAGCGGTTCGCTTTGACCCAACTTATGCGGATGCACTTTACCTCTTGGGCGAATTGAAACTTCGTCAAAGAGATGTTCGAAAGGCCCAATTCCTCTGGAGCAAATTGATGGAGGTTTGTCCTAATTACAAGGCTGAAATCGCTTATTTCCTGGGGGTTATGTATTTAGAGGATAATAAGCTGGATAAGGCAATTCCTTTGATTGAGCAATTTCTGGCTAATCCGGAAAGAGACTTTGGCTACGACAAAGAAGCTAAGGCGGCTTTGGAAGAGGCTAAAAAGAAACAAAAACTGCTGAGCAATGAGGTGGTATTCGATCCTAAGCCCGTGCAACGAATAAGCACTCAGGCGGATGAATATCTGGCTACCATATCTCCAGATCAAAGGACCTTGTACTTTACCCGTCGTTCACGTAAAATAGATCGCAAATCAGGGCCTGCTGCTTCTGCTCGAATGGTGGAGGAGTTTTGTGCATCGACCTTGCAAAATGATGGCACATTTGAAGAGGGAGCGCCTTTACCCAGTCCATTTAACACCAATTATAATGAAGGTGGTCCTAGCATCACTGCGGATAATACCGAATTGTATTTTACCGTATGTGAAGATTTAGATGGCTATAAGAATTGCGACATTTATTATACGGAAAAGGATATGCTCGGCTATTGGTCCAGCCCCCGTTCGGTAGGTGACCATATAAATCGCAAGGATACCTGGGAGTCGCAAGCTTCAGTAACGGCGAATGGAGATTGGTTGTACTTCACCTCCGATCGTGAAGGTGGAATTGGTGGTTTGGATTTATATCGTTGTAAGCGCAAGGCCGATGGAACCTGGTCGTCGCCCGAATTGTTGGATGCCCATATCAATACTCGTCGCGATGAAAAGTCGCCCTTTATTCATAGCGATTCAGAAACCTTGTACTTTACCAGTAATGGTCACCCCGGATTAGGTGGCTTCGATATTTTCTACGCTCGGGCTACCGATAGCTCCTGGCAGGCGCCATCGAATATTGGATATCCCATTAATGGCGAGAAAGATGATTTAGGATTGTTTGTGAGTCTGGATGGAAAGACGGGCTATTTTTCGAGCAATACTCTAAGAGCTAATACAGGTTGGGATCTTTATTCATTCGAAATGCCTGAAGAGGCGCGTCCAGAAGAGGTATTCCTTTTACAAGGTACTTTGGATGTTGCCGATGGAGAGAATATGGAAGAGGCCTCCATAAAGATTAAAAACCTTAAGACTAAAGAGGTTACAGAAATTAAAGTGGATGCCCAAACCGGCTCTTATGCGCGCGTTATTGAGAAAAAGGAAGCCGCCGATTATATTGTTAAGGTAGAAAAGAAAGGAGCGGCCTTTAGCTCTCGTTATATCTCTGATAGCGAATTAAGCGTGAAACCTACAGTAGAGGCTGATCTTCAATTGGCACCTATGGAAGTGGGGCGGGAATATACCTTAAACGATATTCAGTTCGAGAGTAATTCTTCCGAGCTCAATACGGCTTCTAAAAGTATCATAGAAGAGTTTGTCTTGTTTATGAAAGAGAACTCAGCTTTACGGGCCGATATTCAAGGACACACTGATAATGTGGGCGATCAGCAGAGTAATTTACAGCTATCTAAGGATCGTGCGAAGGCCGTATACCAATATGCCCTTAATTTGGGTGTGGAAGCCAAGCGATTAAGCTGGCATGGTTACGGTGAAAGCCGACCTTTGGCGGATAATGAAAACGAGGCGGGTCGTGCTAAAAACCGGCGGACTGTTTTTGTAATAACGGCCCGCTAATATATTCCGGGTTTTTCTCGCGTTTCAAGCGATGGAATACATCTCGAGCTTGCTGTAGATCGTTGAATTCGAACCAACGACTTCTAAAGCATAAGCCCCAGAAATAATAATTGATTAATACTACGAATCGAGAGCCATTCTTTGCAAAGAGGCTAATCGATTTCTTAGGTTTTTTATAACGGTCGAGGATTTTAAATCCGCGGGGATGTCTTTCTTGTGGCATAATTCCGGGCATAAAAAAAGCCGCTACAAAAGAGCGGCTTAGATATTATCCCGAAGTAAAGGCTACATTCTTCTTTCTTTAATTCGTGCAGCTTTACCGGTACGTTCACGTTGATAGAAGATACGTGCGCGACGTACTTTACCACGTTTGTTGATTTCAATTTTGTCAAGTGCAGGCATGTTCAATGGGAAGATACGCTCTACACCAACGTTACCACTCATCTTACGGATGGTGAAAGTTTCGGTGCTACCGTTACCACGACGTTGTAAAACAACTCCACGGAAGAACTGAATACGCTCTTTATTACCCTCAGTAATTTTGTAGTAAACAGTGATGGTGTCACCCGCTGCAAATTCAGGAAATTCGTTCTTGGTAGTGTACTGATCCTGAACGTATTGTACTAAATCCATTCTTAGTAAAATTTATTTTGAGGATAGGCAACATTCACAGCTCTTGTCAGAGGTTGGCCACCCTTGCCCATTTTTGGGGCTGCAATATTACGATAAATCAATTGTCTAACAAAGAATCATCCTGCAAAAGATCGGGTCTTTTTCTTTGGGTGATTTCCAGAGCCTTAGCTTCTCTCCAGGCTTCAATTTCAGGGAAGTTTCCGCCCATGAGGATTTCCGGTACTTTCCAGCCATTAATCTCAGCCGGACGAGTGTAAACCGGCGGGGCAAGCAAATCATCCTGAAAAGAATCCGAAAGGGCAGAGCTTTCATCTCCCAGAACCCCAGGTAGGAGTCGGATTACCGCATCGCTTACCACGGCAGCGGCCAGTTCTCCACCACTAAGAACATAGCTTCCAATTGAAATCTCACGAGTAATAATATGATCGCGAATCCGCTGGTCCACGCCTTTATAATGACCACAAAGGATCAGGATATTCTCCTTTAAGCTTAGTTGATTCGCTGTCTTTTGATCGAAGAGATCGCCATCCGGCGTCATGTAAATGAGCTCGTCATAGCTGCGTTCCTGCTGTAAATCCTGAATCAGATTTAAAATGGGTTCCACCATCATCACCATTCCGGCCCCACCACCAAACTGGTAATCATCAATCTGGCGATGCTTACCTAAACCGTATTCCTTTAGGTTATGAAGTTGAATCTTCACTAAACCTTTGTCTTGGGCTCGTTTCAAAATGGAGTGCTCGAATGCACTTTCCATTAACCAGGGTTGTGCACTAATGATGTCTATTCGCATAAGGGCAAAGATAGCTTAGCCTAAGCTTATTTTGAGAGGCTATTTACCGGAGGCAGTACTGTCACTTTTGGTTTCCGAATTGCTATTGAAATCCAGAGCTACAGAGTTAATGCAGTAGCGCATGCCGGTTTCGGTAGGACCATCATTAAATACATGCCCCAGGTGCCCGCCACAATTTGCACAAAGCACCTCGGTGCGAACCATGCCTAAACTGCGATCTACTCTTTCGATAATGGCATCATTATCCGCTGCATTATCGAAGCTGGGCCAGCCACAATGGGATTCAAACTTATCATCACTGTCGAAAAGCACGGCACCACAGGCTGCACATTTATATTCACCTGCTTCAAAATGCAGATTGTACTTTCCACTAAAAGGACGTTCGGTGCCAGCTTCTCTAAGGATATAATACTCCTCCGGGCTTAGATCGCTTTTCCACTGTGCATCGGTTTTCTCAACATTCGGTTTCATAGCAACACTGTCTTTAGGATTGGTTTCCTGAGCTTGGCAGGATACGCTCATTACGCTTAAGAATAAAATAAGGGCCTTTGTTCTCATTACTTGTATTTTAACTAAGTACGAGGAAGGAGGTTCATTAGTTCTTAAAGAAATCATAAATAGCGGCATGAACTTCGGGATCTCTTAAAACTCGGCGATGACCTAAGCCTTCAGTTTCCATATAGCGCGATCCTCTCCACTTTTGATGCATGTGTCGGGCATTTTCTACCGGAACATCCTGATCTTGTTTGTCATGAATGATTAAACCCTCTGGGCGATATACCTGACAGAGATAATCGGAGGAAGCTTCAGCAGCTTTAATATGATATTGACTTTCAATATAATCAATGATGCCTTTGGTTACACGTTCATCCATTTCGAGCTTGGTACAGAAATCACCAACCACATTTTCGATGCTAGCCGGTGAGCCAATCGTTACCATTTTTTCGAACCAAAAACTACGAGCTAAAACATTGAATAAAACCATTCCTCCCAAGCTATGGCCAATGGCAAAATCAATATCTCCAAAGCGTCGACAAGTTTCTTCTACAGAGTCCACAAAATCAATCATATGCGTTGGACCTCCCTGTAATTCGCCATGCTCTGGCGCCTCAATACTGAGAATATGAAATCCTTTTTGATGGAGGAAGTTGGCAATTTCGAAAAACTGACTACCTCGACCACTCCAGCCATGCATCATTAAAACTTTTGGGCCCTCAGCTCTCAGCTCAAATACTAAAAATTCGCGTGCGTTTTTGGTAAGTAATTCATGCTTAGTAGCGCGGTTTCGCATATCCTCTTCCCGTTTTGGAATAGGGAAAGGTAAAGGCTTAAAAAAGAGTTTTAAGGCAAAGGAGGTAGCCCAAGTAACATTTATACGGTTCAGAAATCTGGCCGTACGACTTAGGTATTTTGGAATTTTAAAACTTGGAGTTACTTCGGGATTCAAAACCTGAACATTGGCCTGCAAAATTGCAAAAGCCTATTGGAGCCTGCAAGGCTTTTATTCTACTAAAGAATATTGATTTCTTCCTACAGGGTTTTCCCTGTATTTAAGGAGGGGGTTTTGATTTGCATTTTTTAACTCCTAATTTCAGTGTATCAACCTGCGAAAATGCCTCCCTAAAGTGATTGAATTTAAGGAAAGTAATCTATCTGTCAGTGCTTTAGTAGAGCTTCTTGAGCAATCAAGCTCTTCGAAAGAGAAGCTGAATACACTCTATCTTTTTCTAAAAACCCTCTATCCCTCCATCTATTGTGGATTGCAAGAGCAAAGTCGAGAAACTCAAATTTTAAGTCATTGGTCGGAGACCGATATCGAGATACTGGAAGAATTAAACCTTAGATCCCGGTATTTCTTAGAGCAGAAGGAACCTTTATTGCTTGATTTTGACACAGACCGACATATGCTCTTTATTCCTGGACCTGGAATTAATCAAAAGGTGAGGGCGGTATTTTTTGTTTTGGATAAGCGCATAAGTGTTGATCATTTTAATCTGATCGAATCTTTAAAATTACTGGCTTCCCATATTTTCTATTCTTCGGGTTTAAATCGAGGTGCGGCAAAGGTTCCGTTGTGGGTTTTAAATAAAATGCTGGCCCAGGGTCGAACGATCGTTGCTTTGATCGATCAAAATTTTCGGTATCAATATGTAAGTCCAAATGTCGAAACCATCTTGGCAATTAGCCCCGATGATCCAATAGGTCAGAAAGTTACAGTTGGTATTCATCCTGAAGATCTTAATAGGGTGATTCAGGTCTTCCAGGAGAATCTGGATCTATGCACTGATTTTGAATTGCCCGTCTATCGTTTTCGCCTCAATGCAAATCAAAACTGGTCTTTTTTTCTAACGCATATATCTGATATGCGCTCTGATCCTCAGGTAGAAGGATTTGTCTCCAATACATTGGATGTTAGTAAGGAGTATGCGGTGCGACGGGAGTTGGAAATCTCGAAAGAACTCTATCGAGTGGTGAGCACCAGTACCGGAGATTTAATTTATGAATGGAATATTATTAGTGAAGAATGGACTCGTCAAGGAAGTCCGCTCGAAAATCTCTGTGGCTACAAGGCAGAAGAGGTACAAGGGAATTTCAATGATTGGTGGCATTCCCAGATACATCCAAAAGATAGGGAGCAGGCCATTAGAGAGCAATTAAAACTTTTTGAGGAAGAAGGGGAGAATTACCTCTTGATTTCCTATCGATTTCGAAAGCGCAATGGACTTTACCGTTGGTTTCAAGAAGAAGCCAGAGTGGAAAGGGACGATGAAGGTCAGTTGATGCGGCAATTTGGTGTGATTCGAGATATAAGTGAGCACAAATTGGAAGGCATTGGCGAAAGGCTTTTACTGAATCTTGCCAATAATCAAAGTGAGGATGGCTTTATCCGCGAAGAATTAGAGATTTTTTGTCAGCAGGTAATCGAAGAATGTAAGGTGGATTCTTGTGAGTTTTGGGTGCGAAGTACCTATAAGGATCAGTTGAATTTGGTGGCTTTCGCCGGGGATAAGCTCACGGAGCAAGAACCCCAACTCAAACATCAGCCCTATCTTTTTTTCTTAAAAGGAGAGGGTTTACCGGGTTTTGCCTGGAAGCATAGGGAGGCTATTCTTTGGGATGACCTGCCTAATCATAAAGATTTCGTGCGCCGAAAGTCTGCTAAGGTTGTAAAAATCAGAGCGGGCTTGGCGATTCCGATTATACTGGAAAATAATCTGATAGGAGTACAGGTTTTATTCTCCAAGTTGTCCAAGGAAGATTTATATCCCTATCGGGATTTATTTAGCCAATTGGGGCAACGCTTTGCACAAACCTTAAAGCATAGGATAAAGGATGATGAGATCATGCAGTTTTTTACCGTTTCTCCGGATATCCTGGCTATTTCAGATTTTGATGGAAAGATTAAGCGCATCAATGGAGCGGTATATCCTATCACGGGCTACAAACCGGAGGAATTGGTTGGAACTAGCTTAACGGATAAGGTAGATCCTCGAGATCAGGAGATTTTACAGGAGCGTATGGCCAATCTTTTAAAAGGAAATGATCAGGAGAGTGTACAGTTGCGTTTCATTGCGAAAAATGGTTCGGTCTGTTGGTTGTATTGGTCCTCAAAGGTTCGAACGGAAGACCAGCTTATATTTTCAGTAGGCAAGGACATAACCCGAGAGAAGAAATCTGAACTGCAAAGGGAGAGTGCTTTATTGCGCCTTAAGAAAGCCATGGAGATATCGGATTTAGGCTATTGGTCCTTTTTTCCGGAACAAGATAAAATCCGCTGGTCGGAAGAGATGTATCGCTTGTATCGAATTCCACAAAATGGCGAAGATTTAAGAACCGCCGATTTAGTTGGTCTCTGGCCTGATGAATTAATCGAGGAATTATCCCGAATAAAGCAATTAAGCCATAGCCAATTGGAAACCTTTAATTCCGAGAATGATTTAGAGTTTAAGCATAAGGTTTACTATGATGAAGAGGTATTATGGCTTACCCATCATGTAGTTATGCGTCCCAACTTGAGTCCGGGAGGCAAAATATATTTTGAAGCTACTTGCCAGAATCGGAGTCGCTTGGAATCGCATATTGAGGCTTTGGCAGAAAGTGAAAAACGATTTCACTATGCCTTAAAAGCTAGCAATGAAATGATTTGGGATTGGGATTTGGAGGGGCAAATAGTGCATCGTGGTCATTATTTACAGTCAGAAATAAGTTATACCGAAAACGATAATGGTGGTTATGATAATGAATGGTATCAATTGATACACCCGGATGATCGGGCAGGAGTAATTAAGTCATTGGATCTAAAGTTGAAGGATGGGAGTAAGGATTGGTATCGAGAGTATCGAATTCAGCGTAAAGACGGACAATACGCCATTGTTGCGGATCGATGCTTCATAATTCGGGATGCCAAGGATCGGGCTATTCGCTGTATTGGTTCTACACTGGACGTAAGTAAAAGCAGAAGACAGATGCTTGATATTCAAGAAAAGAATAAGCAATTAAAAGACATCGCCTGGATGCAATCCCATTTGTTCCGTGCGCCACTAGCGCGCATAAAAGGCCTGATGCTTCTTTTAGAAGGATCAACTGAAGTTGAAAAATCAGAGTTTTTACGCTTGGTAAATGAGACTTTAGAAGAGATGGATCAGGTGGTGCATGAGATTACCCAAAAGACAATTTTGTCAGAGCAAATGGGAAGTATAGACTACTAACTGCAAATTTCACTAATGCTTTGCTATTCAAAACTCTGAGCGATTCTAAAAATAATCGGGAAGGGTAATCTTGCAAACATGAAGTAAAAGAATAAACGTAATTTCGAAAGCTGTTATCAATTAACCTGAATGTGAATTTTTTGGGGGTGAAAAGAAGTAGGATAAGCATAATTAGTCTGATACTTTGCTTAGTGGTTTTCAGGCTTCAGGCCCAAAATGCTCAACCCGAATCAAATCCGTATACCGATTCCTTAAGGGACCTAATGTATGCAAGCTTGGATCGAGGGAGTATCGATTCGAGCTTGGAGTTTAATACTGCGCTGATTCGCTATTACCGAGATAAAGGCGATGACTATGAATATGTTAGGCAGAATATAAATCGGGCTGAAATTCTTCGGATGATTGGTGGCAGAGATGAAGCCTTGCGCGTATTGGAATCGGTAGAATCGCTGTGTTTGTCTTTACCCTTATCAACGGTTCGTTCTAGTTTTTACAATCGTAAGGCGGCTATTCTGCACGAGTCTAAGGAGCATCAAGCCGCATTGGATGCGGTACATGAATCGCAAAGAATCGACTCTATAAAAGGGTTTAAATGGCGTTTGAGCTCGAACTTAATGCTGGAAGGGGCTTTGTATCGTGACCTCTTCGAATTCGAGAAAGCAAGGAATGTATTATTGGAGGCCTATAAACTGGCTTTGGTAGAGAATGATACAGATGAATTGGCTTCGGCTGCTTACAACCTCACTTTGTTATCAGCGCGCTTGAAGCGCTTTGAAGATGCGGTTCACTACGGTCGAAACTATTTAGGCTATGGACCTCATTATGAGGTGAGTATCACCTATGGTGATGTGATCCACTTGGTGGCCCAATCCTATGAGAAACTGGGCCGCTGGGATTCTGCTTTTTACTTTTTAGATTCTGTATACGGAATTCGGATGCGCCGTATGCAGCAAATCATTGATGATAATGCAGATAAATACAAGGTGGTAAACCAGCTCGAAAAAGAACGCCTTGAAAATTCGGTATTGCAATCCGAGCAAGACCAGAGTCACTTGCAATTGTTGATTTTGCTCTTGGCGGTAATTGTGGCGATATTATTAATTCACTTTGCTAATAAGCAACGTCTGCACTATAAAAAACTGAATGCTAAACAAGAGGAGTTTAATCGAGAACTTCAAGAAAGCCTTGATTTTAAGAATAAGCTTATCAGTATTGTAGCGCATGATATCCGTAATCCTATGGCTTCTTTAAAAGGACTGATTCACGTATACAATGAAGGTCTGGTAGAAGAGAGAGATTTACGCCAAATGATGGGGGGCTTGGAGGCTACTGTAGGTAATGTGGATTTACTTTTGGAAAACCTCTTAAACTGGGTGCGTACCCAAAGTGAATCGCTCCAGGCTTATCGCGAAGAAATTCAGATTAGAACCTTAGTGCATACAGCCATTTCAGAAGCTCAGGCCCAATTGAAAGCTAAGAACATCCATATAAGTTTGGCGGATTTAGGAGAGGGTGATGTGGTAATGTCGGATCCAAATTTTGTCTCCTTTGCCCTTCGAAATGTATTGAGTAATGCCATTAAATTTTCGGAGGAGAATTCTACCATTACCATAGCTTGCTCCCATTCGGAGGATATGGATTGCCTTGAAATTCGCGATAATGGTCGTGGTATGAACGCAGATACCCTGGCCCGCTTGCGGGCTAATAGCATTACGCGTAGTGGTAATGGAACCGGTAACGAAAAAGGAACCGGATTAGGAATTAGCTTAAGTATGGAATTCCTCGAAAAAGTAGGCGGAAAGCTGGAAATTGACTCAGAGTTGGGTGAGGGTACCCGAGTGAAGATTTGCTTGCCTCGAGCAGGAACACAATAGCCCCCTGGATTTTCTTTAGAGTATCGATGCCTTGGATTTGCTAAGAGCAAAAGGCAGGTAAACCTCCACAGTAGTTCCTTTACCTAATTCTGAATGAAATAAAATTTTACCCTGATGTTCTTCAATGATGCGGCGGGTAATACTTAATCCCAAACCGGTACCAATACCAGGTGCTTTAGTGGTAAAGAAAGGATCCTGGATCTTTTTTAGGTTTTCGGGCGAAATACCGGAACCACTATCACTAATCTTAGTGCAAATCTCATCCGAGGAAGCACTAACCTCCAAATGAATTGTTCCGGCTCCTTCAATAGCTTGGGCGGCATTGGTAATTAGATTCGTAAATACCTGATGCAATTTGCCCACATTGCCATTAAAAGAGGGTAATTTACTTTGATAGTCTTCACTAATTTCAATGCGCCCGGAAATAAGGTGACTCAACATATTGAGGCAGCTCTCCAGAATTTCAGGAATATTGCAGGTTTCATCATAGTTTTCCTGTTCGCGGCTAAAGTGATTAAGGCCTTTAATAATGCCATTCATCTTGCTGCTGCCGGTTTCGATAAAACTCAATAGTTGCTCTACTTCAGCATCCATTTGTCCTTCTTCCTTTAATCGCGACTCCAGTAATTTATGAGAACTGCTGATGTAGTTTAGGGGGTTTTTAATTTCATGCGCAATACCAGCGGTGAGCATGCCCAGGGAAGCGAGTTTTTCTTTGGCTAAGAGTTGATTTTGCGCTTCTTTAAGCTCCTTAAGTTTGGTCTGTAGTTCGCGGTTAGACTTTTGTAATTCTTCGTTGACCTGATGCAAATTGTCGGTTTTCTCGGCTACCGACTCTTCCAGATGATCTCGATGTTTTTCTAATTCGGAATAGGACTGGAGCAAGCCATTGCGGAAGTAATTTACAATGTCCAAGATGGCCAGGCTGGTTAAAGCCACAATAGTCATATTGAGTAACCAGGAAATGGGATTCGTAACATACTCATCCAAATTATAGTCAGCTATGAGTATCCCCTGAACATATAGAAATGCAAAACCGCCATACATAAACAGGCAAAGGCCCAAGGTGTAGATCGCTTTACGATAGCTAGTGGTGAGGTAGGTGAAAATGGGGACCAGAGTTATATAATAAATGGCCGCCGCTAAGAGCCCCAGTCTAAATAAACCTGCCGCTAAAACGATAAAAATGGTGGAAACCAGGGTGGTCGAAATATAGCTGCTGGGAATTTTATCATGGAAACGTCGCATGAAAAAAAGCATAGTAGCTGCAGTCAAAACAACAATCAAAGTTGTCCATTCATGAAACAAATAGGTGCGTACTGCTAATACGGCGGTAGCCAATAGAGCCAAGACAAAAAAAACGTCTAATGCCCGCTGTAATATGCGAGCCTGCAATGCTTCAATCTCCCTGTTCCTAGCCTGAGACATGCTTCCGTGTAATCATTACACTCTGTAAATGAGTGTGTAAGCAGCGCGAATGTAAGTAAATCTGCTTATAGTTTTTATGAGCAAATTAAAATCGCAACTTTTCCAAGATACAAAAGGAATACTTCGCTTTGTGAGGGCCTCACAGAATATCTGAAAGCTGTAGAAATTTTAACAAATCCTATTAAAGAGTCGTAGGGGGAATATGCACTATATTAGTAGCCTAAGGGGGAAATGTATTTTAAAAAGAGCTATGCAGCGTAATTTTAAATGGGAGGAGTATTTAACTAACCCTTGGCTAATGGGGGTAGTTTCGGTGATCTTATCTGTTTCAGTTTACGGTCTGATTTTACTGTTTGTCGACTTACAAGAGCCAATGATGGGCTTGTACATGTCTACTATTATTCCCGCTTTGGTAGCGCCACCCATCGCGATTTTAATTCGCAGAAGCGTTCGCCAGGTGAAGGAGAAGAATCGCGAGTTAGCCGAATTAAACGCCACTAATAAGAAGCTGTTCTCCTTGCTTTCACATGATTTACGCAGTCCGATTGCTTCCCTAAAGTCAGTAATGGATTTATTGATTGAGCAGCGTTTAAGTGAAGAAGAAGCGCGGGAAATGTTTAAAGACCTTTCGCATAAGACGGAGCGAGTGCTGGATTTTCTGAATGATATTTTGACCTGGTCTTTGAAGCAGAGCGAGTTAAAACCCATGCAGGCTGATTATTTTCAGGTAAAGGATTCTATTGAGTCCATTTTAGATTTATTTGAAGATCAAAGGCGGGCCAAACATATTAACCTGGACACCCAAAACCTGAATGAAGCGGTATTTGCGGATAAAGACAGCTTTGCCTTTGTTTTTCGCAATGTCTATCACAATGCCTTAAAATTTACTCCGGATGGAGGAGAGATTCAGGTATACACCGAGGTGAAAGACGGTAAGCTCCATACGGTGGTAGCCGATAGTGGGGTAGGGATGAATGATGAAACTATCGAAACGGTTTTGAATCCCGAAAAGTGGTTTAGCACCAAAGGCACCCATGATGAATCGGGTACCGGCTTTGGCATTAGCTCCTCTTTAAATTACCTCCGCGACAATCACGGAGAACTGCGCATTGAAAGTGAACCAGGCAAGGGTTCTCGTTTTATTATCGTATTGCCACAATTGGCCGAAATGGCCTAGGTATTTTCCTTCCGAATTGCATTTTTTCTGAAACCTAAAAGCAAATTGATTATGAAGCCTATCTGAGCTAAAAGCCAGATAAGTAGGGCAAATGCATTTAGGTAGAGTTTAAAATACACCTCATGCGTGGAAGGTTCTCCCTTACTGCGATTCAAAAGCATTAAAAAAACGGGAATGATGAAGCTAGCCAGCACATGAAAAATGCTGAGGCCATTGATAAGCTTCCTTTTCCGCATAAGCCAGTACATCCCACCCAGAAGTAATAAGTAAACAGAATGAAGGATAAGAATCTCCTTTTGGCTGATCACATAATACGTGTCATGCAAATTGATGGTCCATCCATCGCCTTCTAATTTGCTTAAGCTGGAGAGGGGAAAGAGGATAGCGAAGATCCAGAGGAGGAGGTAGGGGTGTCGGTTTTGATCTTTAAGCATTGGCAAAAGCTTGGAGTAAATACAATAATAAACTTTCTACTTCGAAGACCTCAATCACAATCAGATCAAACAAAAAAAGCCTCAACGATCGTTGAGGCTTTTTCTTTGCGGTGGTGCCACCAGGAATCGAACCGGGGACACAAGGATTTTCAGTCCTTTGCTCTACCAACTGAGCTATGGCACCATGCTTTCGGGAATTTGAAGATTTCTCTTTCCCTTAGCGGGGCGCAAATGTAAAACTTTTTACATTCGTGCAAAACATTTTTTGAGCGCATTGGAAAATAATTTGGCCGCCGGAGCCCTGCATATCGTGATTGATGCCGGAAATACCCGCATCAAAGTGGCTCAATACCAGAATCAAACTTGTGAAGATCTCCACTACTTTGAGGAGCAAAAAGAATTTGAAATTTTTTTAAAAAAGTTTCCGAATGAGGCGCCTTGCATCTTTTCCAATACCGGATCCTGGGATTTAGAGGTGGCTCGACAGCAATTTGACTATTGCTTGAGCTTGAATCCTGAAAGCCCCTTGCCTTATACTATGCTCTATAGTAGTCCTAAGACCTTGGGTAATGATCGCCGGGCTTTAGCTGCAGCAGCGTATCGACTTTTTCCGGGTGAAGCCTGTTTGGTATTAGACCTGGGTACCTGCCTAACGGCCGACTTTATCGACGCTCAGGGAAATTACCACGGTGGAGCGATTAGTCCGGGTTTAAAGATGCGTTTTAAATCCCTCAAACATTTTACCGCCAATTTGCCCAAAGTAGATTGGTCGGGTATTCAATATCCAAATTTAGTAGGGGATAGTACCGAAAACTCTATTCTCAGCGGTGTGGTGCGAGGTTATGCGGCAGAAATTTCTGCGAGCATCACACAATATGAGGAAGAATTTGGCGCTATTCGAACAGTAATTACGGGAGGAGACCATTCCTTGTTGCTCCCGTGGTTGAAAAATGACATATTTGCACCTTCTAATTTTTTGCTGAACGGCCTTGATTACATCCTTGAGTACAACCTCCTTCAGAAATAGAGCTTTATACCTTAGCTTATTGCTAGGTATGGCTGGCATTGCCAATGCGCAAACCAATTCGGTTTCGCCATATTCCCGCTTTGGTTTCGGGGATTTGTACCACGGCTTAAATGCTCGCTATATGGGTATGGGAGGCGCTTCTCTGGCCAGTCCCGATTTCTTGAATATCAATTTTGGAAGTCCCGCTTCCTACACCAATTTGAAGTTAACCACCTTCGATGTGGGCTTCGAAGCGACCCGCATTAACCAAATGCAAGAATCGCCAGCGGTTAATATTGATAATTCCCGTTCCGGCATGCGAAACCTTTCGGTGGGGGTGCCTATAATGAATTGGTGGGGTTCTGCCGTTTCTATCCAACCTTATAGCTTTAAGGGCTATCAGATTAACAGTAGCCGTGTGCTTCCTTCTGATTCTAATGTGACGATCACCGATCAGTTTAATGGTCAGGGCGGACTCAACTCTGTAATTTGGGGAAATAGCTTTGAAGTGGCTAAAGGCTTAAGTCTGGGAGTGAATATGCATTATCTATTTGGTTCCTTGCGCGAAAACAACATTGTAAACTTCTACGACTATACTTTCCTGGATACTCGCAGTGATCGTGAAAGCCAGATTAGCGGGGTATTCTTTAATTATGGCGCTCAGTATCAATATTTAATGCCTAAGGATCGATTCCTATCGGCCGCTTTGCGTTTCCAGAATGCCACCAGCATTAATTCTACAGACTTAAGTTTCGATTATACTATTGACGGTAATACAGCCCGCGATACTTTAGTGGGAGGGAGCTCAAATGAAGGTAGCTATACCTTACCCTCAGAATTGGGCTTTGGCTTAAGCTATGGAAAGATGAATCTGGAGAATCGTCAGGTTTCCTGGGCGGTAAATGCGGATTTCGAGAGCTATAATGGTTCCGAGTTTAAATCTTCGATTGGCGGAAACCCCTTAGTAAATGGCTATCGATTGGAATTAGGTGGTTTTATGACCCCTCAAATGACCTTCAAATCCCTGGAGCGGGGAACAGGTTTTTTCAATAACACTGAATATCGTATAGGCGGATTCTATGAGAAAACCCCCTTAAATATCTCAGGACAAGATATATACAATTATGGCATTACTTTTGGGCTAGGATTACCGATTCGCCAAAGAAACATGGCACCCGGAGAGCAAAAAGTAAGCACCATCAATTTAGGGGTGGTAGCCGGTCAACGCGGCAGCCTCGCAAACAATTTGATCCGCGAACAGTATATAAGCTTCTACCTATCTGTCACGTTTAATGATAAGTGGTTCATAGATTATAAATACCGATAACAAAAACAACCCAAATGAAAGCAACCCTGTACACCCTGGCATTCCTGATCGGATTGGGTGGATTGCTCAAGGCCCAGGATTACGGAGAAGACAGCCTCCGTTGTAGAGAAAACCTTTACATCTATTACGAACTGGCTAAAAAAAGACAGTTCCTCGAAGCCTACGATTCCTGGCAAATCGTTTACGATATATGCCCCGGTTCCAGCAAGAACAATTTCATCTATGGTCCTTATATCGCTAAGGCTAAGATCGACCAGTCTATTGAAAATAAAGATACCGCTGCCGAGCGTAAGTTTAAAAATCTCTTGATGGAGGTTTACGATCGCCGCAACGAAATTTATCCTGGCAATGAGGCAGATGTAGCAACTCGTAAAGCTTTGGATTTCTTCAAATACAATGAGGATAAAAATAAAGAGGCTCATGATCTCTTTAAATACGCCTTAGAAATTGGAGGACCAGAACAGCCCGCTGCCTTTTACAACTACTACTTCATTACCGCAGCTCGTTTATTTAATGAAAAAGTATTCGAAGTAGAAGATGTATTCCGCGATTACAACCTGGTAAACGAAGGTATCGAGGTTAACAATAATGCCTTGAACGTTGTGATTGAAGGACTGATTCGCAAACGCGATTCTGATAATGTTGCTTTGGATACCAAAGAGTTGAAAGAGCTGGAAAAGGCAGAGCGTGAATTGGAGCGCTATACTGTAGTTGAGTCTAATATCGAGAAGATTCTTGGACCTATTGCTACCTGTGATAAATTGAACTTAATCTACAATGCTGAAACCTTTGCGGCTAATAAAAGTGATACCCTTTGGTTGAAGCGTGCCGCTAAAATGCTGCAAAAAGAGCGTAAAAATGAAGAGGGTGAGTATGAAGATTGTACCGATAACCCCATCTTCTTCAATATTTCAGAAGAGCTTTACAAATTGCAGCCTTCCGCACCTTCTGCTCGTGCGATGTTCATCATGTCCTATCGCGGTGGAGACTACGCAAAAGCTACCCAGTATATTAAGGAAGCTATTAACTTCGAATTGGACCCTATCAAGCGTTCAGCGGATTACCTGAAATTAGCTTCTATCTATATTAAGCGCGGTAGCTTGGCTCAAGCTAAATCAGCTTGTATTAATGCCGCTAATTTGGATAAGAAGAATGGCGACCCTTATGTAATGTTGGCAACCATTTACGCTGCTGCTGATGGATCATGCGGAAGCAACGTATTCGAAAAGAAAGCGGTTTACTGGGCTGCTATTGACAAATTGAACTATGCTAAGTCTATTGATGCCTCGGTAAGCAACAAAGCGAACCGTTTGATCAATGCTTACAAACAACAGCTTCCGGATAAGTCGGCCAGTTTCCAATTAGGTCACGTTGGAGGTGAGAAATATACTATTGGTTGTTGGATCAATGAAACCATTACCGTAGCCTGGTAATGCGATTCAAACTTCATAATCTTAAGAGCATCGCTACCTTGGTGGCGATGCTTTTTTTATGGACCGCCTGTGAAAATGAGGTGAAAGAGGTACAAGCCTTGGCGCGCGATGAACGCATCCCCATGGAGGTACAGCGCGATTTTGTACTTCGCTATTCCGATAGCAGTTATTATCGCATGGAATTAATGGCCCCTTTGGCAGAAAGCTATCCTCAATTAGATATTCCACAGCGCGAGTTTCGCGAAGGAATTAATGTGCGGTTTTTGGATGCCCTCGGACAGGAAACCAGTCGACTACGTGCCGAATATGCTCTACAGTTGATCGATAAGGATCTATGGGAAGCACGAGGCGATGTGGTAGTAGTCAATGAAAAGGGGGAGCAGCTGAATACCGAAAAACTCTTTTGGGATGCCCGCACCGAAAAGATTTACAGCGATGAATTTGTGAAAATTACCACCAAAGATCAGATTATCATGGGGGAGGGTTTTCAAGCGGACCAGAACTTTAGTAGCTATGAATTGGATCGGGTAACCGGCCAGCTAAATATTGAGGACGATGCTTCTTAGACTTTTAAAATTTGTTGAGTTTGTTTGGGTAGGGATGGGCTTTTTATGCGCCTACCAATTGTACATGACCTGGAATATGGATGGCAATTCCCGCTATATTTTTGGTGGAGGCCTGGTAGTATCTATCTTTATGTTCTTCTTTCGTCGTTATACTCGTCAACGTTACGAGCGAATACAGGAAGAAAAACAGGCCAAACAAGACTAAACATTGGAAGTCGCACTGATCATTATTAGTACCATTCTCGCTTCTGCCTTCTTCTCAGGAGTAGAGATTGCTTTTATTTCTTCCAACCGCTTCCACATTGAGTTGGAGCAACAAAAGGGAACCTTTGTTTACCGTATCATCGGTTATCTGGTTAAAAACCCTTCCCGCTTTATTGCTGCCATGTTGGTGGGGAATAATATCGCCCTGGTTATTTATGGTTTGTTCATGCCCTTGGTATTGGATCCCTATTTACCCTTGGAGAATGCCTATCTCTTGCTTTTGGTTCAAACAATCTTGAGTACGATTTTCATTCTCATTTTTGCCGAATTCCTACCCAAGGCCATATTTAGCACCAATGCCACTAGCTTATTGGAGTTCTTTGCTTTGCCTAGCGGCTTCTTCTATATAGTATTTGCTCCCATTGTTTGGTTAATGATGGGCATCAGCAATTTTGTGATGAAATACATTCTCGGAACCGAGGAGGAGGAAGGGCAGAAGGCCTTTAATAAGGTGGATCTCGAAAATTATATCAGCGAACGTACGGAGGCAAGTGATGAGCAAGAAGATGTGGATCACGAAATTCAGATTTTTCGTAATGCCTTAGACTTTAGTGAGCGTAAGGCTCGTGAATTTATGGTGCCTCGTACCGAAATTGTAGCCATGGATGTTGAGGAACCCATTGGGAAGCTCAGCGAGGTTTTTATTGATAGCAATTTATCTAAGATCCTTATCCATCAAGGGAATGTGGATAATATCATTGGCTATGTTCACTCTTTTGAGCTCTTTAAAAAGCCAGAGGATATTCGTTCTATTCTCCGCCCGGTGAGTTTCTTACCAGAAAGTATGCCTGCGCATGAAACTCTAAACCTATTAATGCGGGAGCGTCGCAGTATAGCGGTGGTTTTGGATGAATTTGGCGGTACTTCTGGATTGGTAACAATCGAAGATGTGGTGGAAGAGATCTTTGGAGAGATTGACGATGAGCACGATGTAGAAGAACTATTGGAGCAAAAAGTAAAGGAGGGCGAATACCTCTTTTCAGCTCGTCAAGAAATTGATTACCTCAATGATAAGTACAACCTTAAGCTTCCTGAAGATGAGGCCTACAATAGCTTGGGAGGCTTAATCATTAATCATCTGGAGTCGATTCCGGAAAAGGGTGAAGAACTCCGCATTGATGGCTTCCACTTGAAAATGGAAGAGGTGAGTCATAGTAAAATTGAGATTGTTCGTTTACGTCAAACCGATGACGATTAAAGCTTAAAAAGCCCTACGAACCTTTTTAAAGGATTTCCCTTATATTTCTCTAAACAAAGGGAAATGAGGAATTTACTAATCACTTGTGCTTTATTTTTTTCTGCGGCGCTTTCGGCTCAAAGCCTTTCCAGCCCGGAAGTTTTAAATATCCTTAAGGGACAGTACAACCCGGCGCAGTATTCTGCTAGTACTACCATTAGCGCCAGCGACCAAATTGCCTGTGAACTCCTTAATCGGGTTTCAGTTGATAGCTTATTCCTCAATTTACAAATCCTCAGCAGCTTTGCTACCCGTCATGCCTGGTCCGATACCAACAGTGCTAACTATGGAATTGGGGCTACTCGTCGTTGGATTTACAGTGAGTTTCAGAAATACAGTGGACTAAATGAAAATCGATTACGCCCGGCTTATTTCAGCTTTGATGTAGTAAATAACACCTGTGGCGATCTTTATGACACCCGAAATGTATTAGGCGTGCTGCCCGGTGCCGATACCACAGATCCCTCTATAATTTTGATAATGGCGCATATGGATTCGCGTTGTGAAGCCCGTTGTGATAGCAATTGTTTTGCACCGGGAGCAGATGATAATGGTTCAGGCACGGTACTGGTAATGGAGCTGGCTCGTGTGCTCAGTCGCTACACCTTCGACCATACTTTGGTCTTTATGCTTACGAATGGTGAGGAGCAGGGTTTATTGGGGGCCCGGGCCTTTTCAGATTTTTGCGTGAGTCAGAATATCGCTGTAAAAGCAGTGCTGAATAATGATATTGTCGGTGGAACGATTTGTGGACAAACTGCTTCGCCTCCCGGCTGCTCACCTGCCGGTGATATTGATTCGATTCGAATCCGAATGTACGCAAACCCTTTGTCAGACCGTAATCCCTATCAGGGTTACGCGCGCAGCGTAAAGATGAATTTTGATGAAAAGCTTCGACCAAACTTCCAAACCAAGCCCGAAATAGAACTGGTTAACCTGGAAGACCGCAGTGGTAGAGGAGGAGATCACATTGCTTTTAGAGAAAACGGATTTTTGAACCTTCGCTTTAGTTCTGCCCATGAGCATGGTAATGGAAACCCCTTGGGGACGCCTAATTACGAAGACCATCAGCATACGGGTTTGGATGAGATTGGGATTGATCTGGATAGCAATGGAACCATTGATAGCTTTTATGTCGACTTCCACTATCTGCAAAGAAATGCAATCATCAACGGAGCTTCAGCCGCCATGATTGCGGCTGCTCCAGAAACACCAAATTTCACCCTACACAATGAAAGCACAGGACTACGCATAGAAGTTATAGATTCTGATTTGGCTTTTGAATATCGCGTGGGAGTTAAGAATTCTGCGGGTGCCGTATATGATTCCGTATATCGCTTCCAGGGGCGAAATTTTGTGATACCATCTTTACAGGCGAATCAGCTTTATCTTATTGGATTGGCCGCTTTGGATAGTAATGGAATCATGAGTCCTTTTAGTCAGGATGAACGCGAAGTAGCGCCAGTATCAACGCCAGTTGGTCAAACTGATCCATTGCCCTACCAGTTTAATTGCATGCAGGTTTCCTTGCAGGAATGGTCGGGCAATCCTGAAGGCAATGGTCTGGAAGTTCTGCCTCCACGTCCTAATCCGTCGAAAGGCGAAAGCCAATTATGGTTCTGGGTAAAAGACAGCCAATGGGAAGGCCCGGCTCAACTAAAGGTTTATGATTATCAGGGACGCATGGTGCATCAGGAGCCCATTGTATTAGAATACGGGGCCAATAGTATTCGCTATCAGCATTCGGCCAGGAATGGTATGTTTTACTATTTCCTGGAGCAGGAAGGCCGAAGATCCACCAGTCAACGTCTACTGGTAGAGCGCTTCTAATTAAAGTCCTCTTTGATGCGCATCTACCGCAGCTCTTACGCTGCCATGCTCTTTGAGTAAGGCTTCCGCCTGAGGGGCCATTAATCCGGTGTCGTCCATTACCATGCGAGTACCACGATCTACCAGTTTGTTATTGCTGAGTTGCATGTCCACCATTTTGTTGCCACGCACTCGTCCTAATTTTACCATCACCGCGGTAGAGATCATATTGAGGACCAGCTTTTGAGCGGTACCAGCTTTCATGCGGGTTGAGCCAGTAATAAATTCCGGGCCAACCACTACTTCAATGGGGAAATCAGCTTGATCCGCCAAGGGGGAATTCTCATTGCATACTACACATACAGTGCTAATGCCTTCGGCCCGAGCCTGCTTTAAGGCGCCTACCACATAAGGAGTAGTGCCACTGGCGGCTATACCTAAAACAATGTCATTAGAATTGGGATTATAGGCTTGCAGATCTTTCCAGGCGCCCAGTTCATCATCTTCTGCAAATTCAACTGCCTTGCGGATGGCTGTATCTCCCCCGGCAATTAAACCGATAACCCAATTTGGATCGGCACCAAAAGTAGGAGGGAGCTCAGATGCGTCTACAATACCCAAGCGGCCACTGGTGCCAGCGCCTAAGTAGAACAGCCGACCACCCTTTTGCATTTGAGCGCTTATATGATCTACTGCCTTCTCAATATTGGGAATAACCCGAGAAATAGCGATGGGAACACTACGATCCTCGGTATTAATGCTTTCAAGAATTTCGCCGGTCGACATTTTATCGATGTTTTCGTACCGACTATCGGATTCTGTGGTCCTTAAGCTCACGTTTTTTCCTAATTTAAAGCCCTGATCTGCTTTTTCATGCGCAAGGTACAATGCATTTTGGGCTTCTTCCTTATTTCAGGTGCAATTTGGGGACGAGCTACCTTTGGAAATAAACTCCAGCGCTCTCTTATATTAGCATGAACTGCTTGATATTGAGATAAGGAGATCTTAATCAAAGCATCTTCCAACGCTCTGTAATGATGGATTAGACTTATATATACTTAGAAGAAAAACCCAAAAGGTCCTTAGGCTTTCTCGAGTAAAGCCATATAAAAGCCATCGCTCCATTCAGAAGGATTAATTCGCTCCTGGCGGATAAGATTAAATTCAAGGTGACTCTCTAAAAATCGTTCAACCTGTGCTTCATTTTCAGAACGTAAAATGCTACAAGTAGCATAAACCATTTTGCCGCCGCTTTTCAGCATTTTGGAATAGTCCTCCAGAATATCAGCTTGGATCTTTCGAACCCGATCTAAATGTTCGGGTTTCAGCTTCCATTTCGTATCCGGATTGCGTTTCACCACCCCTGTTCCAGAGCAGGGAACATCTAATAGAAGGCGATCGGCAGAATCCTGCAAACGCTTGATGCTCTTCGCATTTTCAATGGGACGGGTTTCAATATTATGAACACCATTCCTGCGAGCCCGCTTTTGCAATTCCTTCAGCTTCCAGGCTTCTACGTCCATGGCAATAATCTGCCCTTTGTTTTCCATTAAGGCGGCCAGATGTAAAGCTTTACCTCCTGCGCCGGCACAAGCATCAATCACCCGCATACCTGGCTCAACCTCTAAATAGGGGGCAATCATTTGACTGCCACCATCTTGTACTTCAAAGTAACCGGACTGGAAACTTGGCAAACGAAAGGTATTCTTCCGCTTATCCAAAATGATCCCAACTTCATTGGCTTCCAAGGGTCGGGCTGGACAAGCTTCTTCCTCCAATTGTTTCAGGAGGCTATTGCGGTCAATTTTTAGGCTATTAGTACGAAGGAATACTTCAGCCGGAATATTGGAGGCTTTAGCAATAGCCGGCCAGGCATCTCCTAATTCTTCGGCTGCTACTTCAGCAAGCCAATCGGGCCAGCTTTCGCGGATATTAAGATCTGCTTCCAGCACTTTAAAACGCTGAGCAATATTGAGACCTCTTACGGTATCAAAGGCGGGCCAATCGGGTAATTCGTGACCTTGCCACTGCCACCAAACTCCAAAGAGCCGATACAAATCTTTGCGCTTTAAACTGGGTTCTTTGCCATACAGCTCCCAAAGCAAGCGCCACCAGCGTACTATTTCATAGGTACTTTCGGCAATAAAACCCCGATCCCGTGCACCCCATTTCGGATTGCGCTTAAGGATGCGTTCAATTACTTTATCGGCATAGTAGCCTTTGCCAAAAGCCGTTTCCAAGGCTTCAATTACGGCCGCTACCAGATTCTTATGTAAGCGTGGACTTTGACTCAATTAAATGGCCGGATACTGGGCGGGATTAAATTCGTGCATCATGCTGTAAACCTTGTCGAATACATCTTCGGCGCTAGGCTTGCTAAAATAGTCACCATCACTACCGTAGGCAGGGCGGTGGGCTTTGGCGCTTAAGCACTGAGGTTTGGAATCCAATACGCGGTAAGCTTCCTGTACATCAACAATCTGTTGTAGAATAAAGGCAGAAGCACCACCGGGTACATCTTCATCCACCACTAAAAGTCGATTGGTTTTGGCCACGCTTTCCCGGATGCTATGATGGATATCGAAAGGTAAGAGTGATTGTGGGTCAATAACTTCTACTTCGATACCGAATTCGGATAATTGTTCCGCTGCTTCCATTACAATGCGCAGGGTAGAACCATAGGACACGATGGTCAAATCTTTTCCTTCGCGAATGGTTTCTGGAATTCCCAGGGGAGTGCGAATCTCGGCCAGGTTATCCGGCATTTGCTCTTTTAATCGGTAGCCATTCAAACATTCTACAATCAGCGCAGGATCATCACTGTCTAACATGGTATTGTAGAAACCGGCGGCTTGAGTCATATTTCGAGGTACCAATACATGTACACCACGCACAGCATTAATAATAGCACCCATCGGAGAACCGGAGTGCCAAATACCTTCAAGACGGTGACCACGAGTACGCACAATTACCGGGGCTTTCTGACGGCCTTTGGAGCGGTAATGTACGGTAGCTAAATCATCACTCATAACCTGTAAGGCATAGAGTAAATAATCGAGGTATTGAATTTCAGCAATAGGGCGGAGGCCACGCATGGCCATACCAATACCCTGACCTAAAATGGTAGCTTCACGGATACCGGTATCGTAAACGCGGTTTTCACCATGCTTGTCTTGCAAGCCTTCCAAACCTTGGTTTACATCCCCAATTTTACCGCTGTCTTCTCCGAAGATCATTACTTCTGGACGCTCACCTATGATGCGATCGAAATTATCGCGGAGGATAATCCGGGCATCCACATTAGGACTTTCGTCAGAATATTGAGGAGCAACACCTTCGATCTTCATAGGGGAAAGGGCCGACTCACTGTAAAGATGGCTGCTATAGCGATCGTGATTGGCTTGGTTTTGTTCTTCCAACCAGGCTTTGATGCGCTCTTTTAATCCGCTTTGATCATCGCGTAAGTACCGTAAACTCTTGCGTAAAGCAGCAATACCGTCTCTGCGCAGAGGCTCAGCACTAGCTGCTAATTCCTGATCCATAGCCTTAATGGCTTCGGCTTCAGGAGCAGCTGCAATTGCTTCGGCTAAAAGAGATCGTACAGTAGCGATTTCTTCTTTTATAGGTGCGATATACTCTTTCCAGGCAGAAGCCTTGGCGTCGCGAGCGGCTTTTTTCGCTTCTTTTTCCAATGCGTCTAATTGCTCTTCATCGGCCAAACCAGCGGCTACGATAAACTCACGCATTTTTTTAATACAGTCGAAATCTCGTTCCCAGGCCAAACGCTGCTCGTTCTTATAACGTTCATGTGAGCCTGAGGTAGAGTGACCTTGGGGTTGAGTAACCTCGGTAACGTGAATCATTACCGGGATATGTTTTTTACGGGCAATCTTTTCCGCTTTCTCGTAAGTTTCAATCAAGCTGGGATAGTCATGCGCTTTAACTCGCAAGATCTCGTATCCTGATTCCTCACCATCGCGTTGGAAACCTTTGAGGATCTCAGAAATATTTTCTTTGGTAGTCTGATATTTGGAGTGCACGGAAATACCGTAATCATCATCCCAAATGGAAATTACCATAGGAATCTGCAGTACTCCAGCCGCATTAATGGCTTCGAAGAAAGGACCTTCGGAAGTAGAGGCATTGCCAATGGTTCCCCAGGCAATTTCATCGCCATTATGCGAAAACTGTTTAAAGTCTTTTAAGCCTTTATTCTGGCGGTAATGCTTACTGGCTTCGGCCAAACCTACTAAGCGTGGCATTTGACCGGCCGTAGGGGAGATATCCGCCGAACTGTTCTTTTGAGCAGCGATACTTTTCCAGTTACCATCTGCATCTAAACTCTGGGTAGCAAAGTGACCATTCATTTGCCTTCCGGCAGATGCAGGCTCATGATCATGATTGGTATCCGCATACAAGCTGGCGAAAAACTCCTGAGTACTCAAGGCACCTATAGCCATCATAAAGGTTTGATCACGGTAATAGCCCGATCGGAAATCACCGTCTTTAAAAACCTTGGCCCAGGCGATTTGGGGTAATTCTTTACCGTCGCCAAAAATTCCAAATTTGGCTTTTCCGGTAAGTACTTCCCGACGACCAATTAAACTGGCCTCGCGGCTTTCTACCGCCAAACGATAGTCGGCTAAAGTTTGGGCTTTGAAAGTTTCTTCGGGAGAGCTTTGTTTTTGCTCGCTTTGCACGCTGGTTTCACTCATGCTCATCTTGCTTTTTAAGAGGCTGCAAAGGTAAGGAAAAAGGGGGCTTTTTTGTGGAATGGGCAATTTGCTTCAATGCCAGATCCTTTCAACAAAAGCTTCATTGAAATAAAATTGGCTTGAAGAGTCATGATTAACTGTCTTCCAGATCTGTACCTGCCTTTTGAACTTTCTTTTGCCTGTTGTACCAGAATGAACTTAGTAAGAGTAGTGCTCCTACAACCATTAAGACTACAGTCTTGGATAAACTGCTCAATGAACTTAAATCCCAAAGAATCAATTTCAACAAAATCAAACCAAAGAACACCATGGCTGTAATGCGCAAATGTTTCTTGTTTTTAGACATCCCTTGAGCTATCAGGAAGAAGCTGTACAATGCCCATAATATGCTCAGCAGCAATTGATTGTAGCCATCGAAATGGGCCAGTTTAAAGATGTGCAATAATTCTGCGGAAAGCAGCCAAAGGATCGTGATGTGAATGAAAATCTCAAGACGCTTTGCATTGCGATAAGCCGAATAGCTTTTCTGACTGCTTCGCCAGCTGAAATGGAGTAAAAGGCCCAAGGCTATAAAGGCAGGGTAACGCAGGAGCATTTGACTTAAGCTGGCCTTTTGATGTAAGTCCTCCAAAGCAGTACTGAAATGATTGGCAATTTCGCTCAAGAAGTAAATTCCGGCAATTAAGAAGGCGGGAATTGCTAGCCAGTTCAGGTATTTAAGGGCATTGGCCATGAGCTTGGAATGCAATCGCCATTGATTGACAATCTGTAAAATCAGTAAAAAGAGAATGCCAAAAAGAAACTCCCAGGTCCAGCCTAAATAATCGTAATTCCGATTATAGCGTTCATAGGAATAATTGGTCATCTCTATTTCATATTCGCTTAAGAGATAGAGCTTATTCCAATAAAAATGAATTTCCTGGCGAAAGATAAACCAGGTGCTAAAAAGGCTGATTACCGCAATGATGCGATCAAATTTGACGATTGTTTCTTCGGTTTTATTCTGTGCTTTTCGGGCGCGGTACTGCATCCACAAAATGACATAGCAAAAGCTTACAGTGATGAGGCTATACAAGAAGGGCAGGTTGAAAAAGCTGGTTCTACTGCGCTTAATTTCTCGACTGATTTGAAAGTAATCTTCATTCCAATCACTCATCAAACTAAAAAAGCCGAGAAAGAATAGGGGATAGGCAAAGTATTGAAAACCCTTGAGCTCCTTTTCCAAGGCCAACCAAAAGAAGATGAGCGCTTCCAATGACCAAATCAGGGTAATGATATTCCCATCAAATTGAGCAGGAATGGCCAGACTAAAGAATAAGATAGCAAGGGCCATTTGCACCCAATATAATTTGCGGTTTTCGGGTGCCCAGCGATAAACGCTATAACATAATAAACCATTAAAGAGGGCCAGACTAAAACTGAAAAGTCCTAAATACTGATCTATTTGGCCGGCCTCCTGCAAGAGATAATAGCTTAAACCATAGTAAACCAGATTATTACTGAATAAGGCAGGGAGGTCAATTTCCTTTAGTGGAAGTTTCTTAATTAGATGATAGCCTAATCGAGCTACAACGAAAATCAAAAAGAAGAGCGCCAGGAAGAAGTGAGCACTGTTCTGACTACTGTTTTCATAATCCGTACCCGCCCATACTCCGAAAATGAGCCAGGTGAATACAAAGGCTGAATAATAGAGCGATTGCCAATTTCTTCGGATGGAAATAAATAGGATACCCAGGTTTATTATGGCCATATAGGCAAATAGCACTTCGTAATTCCCAGATTCGGTGCTTACTAAAAAAGGGATGGCATAGGCGCCAACCAATCCAAAATGGGCAATTACCGAGCGATTTAAGTGAAGCGCCGCGAATACTGCTCCTACAGTAACCACAAACATTAATACCGAGGTTAATCCTATGCTGTAAAAGGCATAGAATGAGTATGCGGCATAAGAAATGAAGTATAGAATAGCCAAGGAACCTCCCAGCAATACAGAACTAAAATTGAGGTAGTTTTTCTTGAGTTTTAAGCTGATCCCCAATAAGATAAATCCTGTTACATAGCCCAAGATAATGCGGGTGGCAGGATTAATCATCTCATGATCAATGGCATATTTAGCTCCCACTACTACGCCAATTACCGTGAGTAAGATTCCAATCTTATTAATGAGGTTTTCGCCGATGAATTTTTCTAAATCCCAGGTCAGGCTCCGATTTTTAGATTTTGGAGCGGCTTTCGCTTGACTAGCTTCACGGGCCTTTTCAGGCTTAATAGGAGCATTAGTTTCCGGTTCCTTAGTGGAAATTGGCTTAATCGACTTTTTATTATCCTTTACTGCCTCAGTCCATCGTGTTTCCAGGGCAGCAGCCTCTGTATCTTCACTCTTTAACTTGGCTATTTCGGATTGAAGTAATCGAATTTCTCGATTGTTTCTTTCGTGTTGGATTTGAAGGTTTAAGAGCCTTTCTTCCAGAGATTTAACTTTATCCGAATCGATACTCATAGAATTGGGGACAGGATTTAATCATCGAAAGCTAAGCAATTCCCTCAATTTCTAATCTACTGCCCTGAATATCGATAGTGCCCAATAATGGTGAACTGGAATAAGCAATCGGCCAAAACCTGACCCGATCCAATATTGTGTACAATCATCGGAGTGCCATCCGCCGAAAGGCGATCAACCACCAGGCCAATGTGAAGAATACCACCGCCCAGGTCCCAGCAAACAATATCTCCGGCTTTATAGTCTTTTGATGATTGGGAGAGACTCAAAGTTTGACCTTTGCGACTGAAGAATTTCATCAAATTAGGAACCCGTCTGTGGTCAATATTAGAGTCCGGGCCTTTCAATTGCCATTTCTGAGGATAGAGCTTAAAATTGGCCACCATATCTTCATGTACCAATTTTTGGAGATCGACGCCTAATTTCCGATAGGCACGAACGACCACATCGGTACAAACTCCTCTATCTGCTGGTACATCGCCATTGGGATAGGGGATCTGATAGTAAGAAGGATCGTATACCACATCGTCTTTGGTGAGTTCCAAAGCTGCTTTTGATAATTGTGAGGCCCAATTGTTTTGGGCTTGAACCTGTGGACTGCATAGGAGTAGGAGAACCAAAAATCTGTTTAGCATTTAGCTAAAACGAGAAATTCAAATTCCCATTGTCTTTAATTAAGCCTCCAGGACTTGACGCTTACTATGATAAGGGTGCCCGTAAATTTTTAACTCTTCCTCACTAAAGCTGTGTAAACGTAGTAGGTGTAATACCGGGCAGTAGGCTGCAAGGGCCGTGATCATAATAATGCCGGAAAAAATACTGATACTTAATCCTAAAGGATCACCCGAGGCACCATTAAACAGCCAAAGGCCTAAGACCAAGATTAGGAAGGAGAAAGGAAAACGGATACGACGGTCAGTGCGACCGATATTGCGATGACTTTTCATTTGTTTGGACTTAGAGCCCCCTCCAAATCCAGCACTAAATTATGAAAAATCTGACTAAAAAATGCGAATCTAAAGCCTTGTTTATGAAAGCTGAAATTTAGGTGATTAATGGAATTTAAGACCTTCAAATTTTAAGCTTGGCAAGCTTCTTTTTAAGATAGTCTTCTTCAAACTTATTAGTACAGTGTTCGATGGCGATTTTGAGCATTTTTTTGGCCTTGATAGTATTGTTTTCCATCAAATGGAACTCGGCCCAGGTGGCATAGTAGAGATAGCTTCGCTGCTCTAAGTCTTTGATTTTTATAGCCTCCAACTGAGCTTTCGCCTGATGGGCTTCTTGGATTTGAAGATAGATGATGGCTTTTGAAAGTAGGATAGAGGCCGAAGGCAGGTAGTGATACATCTCCTGATAATAGCTCAAAATTTGCTGCCAATTGGTGCTTTCAAAATTTGCGGCTCGGATGTGTTCAGAGGCAATGAGCGCTTCAAAATGATAGGCGGAGCGGTCTTGGAAATCATAGAGACTGCGGTATAAGGCATCATGCCCTAATTCAATAAGAGGAGCATACCATTTTTGGCGATCCTGCTGTTTGAGATCCAGTACTTCATCATCACTCACTTTGGCATCCAAGCGCGCAGCATTATAGCAAAGCAAAGCGAACAAGGCGTAGAGACTTCCACTACGGAAGGTTTTTCTATTGAGCAATAATTTACAAAGACGCAAGGCTTCCCCACAAAGTTCCTTGTCAACCAAACTATCAGCCTTGTTAGAGTGAAAGCCTTCATTAAAAATGAGATAGATGATTTGCATCACGGCTTGCATGCGAGACTCCATCTCATGAGGCTCAGGGAATTGCAGAGCGATACCTTCCTCTTGAATTTTTTTACGTGCCCTTTGTAAACGCTTCTTGATACTGTCTTCCTTTTGCATCAGGGCACTGGCAATTTCCTTACCGGAGAAACCCGATATCGCTTTTAGGGCAAAGGCAATTTGCTCGCTGGTGGAAAGGGCGGGATGGCAGGCCACGAAGATCATTCTTAATTGAGCATCATCTATTTCCGGATCGAGAAACTGCTCATTGATTTCGAGGGCCGATGAGGCATGAGGAAAGGCCGCTTCTCGCTTTTGCCGCGCTTGAATTTGGCGCAATAAATCCAGCACCCGGTTTTTTGCGGCTTGAGTGAGCCAGGCTTCAGGCTTATCCGGTTGTTGCTCTCGCCATTGCAGGGAGGCTTTTAAGAAGGTATCCTGAATGGCATCTTCAATTAGATCGAGATGCTGTAAGCCAAAAATGCGGGCTAAAATAGCGACCATCTTTCCGTACTGATGTCGGAAAAGATGGTCTACTATGGGTTCTGTTCTAGTGTTGTTGGTCAAAATTTACCACTTCGCGAATTTCCACTGCACCGTTTAAATCGAAGTCGGGATAATCTTGAGCAACTTCAATAGCGGCTTCATAGTTTTCAACGGCAATCTTATAATAACCACCAATTAGTTCTTTGCTTTCTACAAAAGGACCATCGCTTACAATACGTTGGGCTCCGGTCACTCTTTTGCCATGGGCATAAAGGGCATCACCACCACGGAGAATACCTTGTTTGTCCATTTTATCGCCCCAGGCAAACCATTTGCCCATGCGAGTTTGTAGTTCTTCTGGCGATAAGCCCAGTTCTTCGTAATCAGCACCTACGAAGAGTAACATAAATTCTTTCATTGTAAAAAATGTTAGTGATGAGGGTTTCTAAATGTACTAATAAAGTAAAGGGATAAGCCGCAATTATTGCGGAGAATGCAGGCCTACACGATTCCCTTCGGTATCGATAAACAGGGCGATATAACCACTTTCACCGATAGCAGTTTTAGGGAGAATGATTTGACCTCCGGCAGATTCAACTCGAGCCAAATAAGGAGAGAGATCTTCTCCACCATTGAGATAAACGGTGGTGCCTTTGGTGGAAGGTTCAATGCCTTCGCCATGGAAAATGGAACCACCAACGGCGCCTTCCATCCAGTCGGAAGGGAAAATGGCCATTTTGCTTTCCCCCATGTCCATATTGTGCATGGAGCCATCCATTAGGCTTTCGTAAAATTTCTGAGCACGGTTTAAATCCAGTACCGGAATTTCAAACCAATTGATTGCATGCTTCATTTTAAGAGCTTTTAATTAAACATTTGCCCTTAAGACGAAGCTGTTTTTTGAGAAGGGGACAAATCCCTAAAAAAATTATCCGTATTGAACGGAAGTCATGGTTAAAGCGCCTCCTACTGGCTCATCATTAAAGATGCGTAGGTTCTCCTTTTTGTCTCTTAATCCTAGGCTGTAAAGTAGAGGGATATAATGCTCGGTGCTGGGGATGGCCAAATCAAAGGCTTGACCTTGTTTACGGAAGTCGATTAAAGAACGATCATCACATTGCTCCAGGAAATTGCGCATTTTGGATTGCGCTTCTAAGGCCCAGTCGAAACCAAAATTATCATTCAATCGACGCCAATCTGTTAAACGCAGATTGTGCACCATATTACCAGAACCAATGAACAGAACTCCTTTACGACGTAATACAGACAATGCCCTGGCTAGGTCATAATGGTACTGTGGTCCCTTGCTGTAATCGATACTCAATTGTAAAACGGGAATATTGGCCTTTGGGTAGAGGTGCTTTATTACTGACCAGGCACCATGATCTAGGCCCCACTCATGGTCCAACAGGATTTCGGGCTCTTCAATTAAGTCTTTAAGTTCCTGGGCTAATTTAGGATCGCCAGGTGCTGGGTATTCTACTTCAAATAATGCTCGTGGAAAGCCACCAAAATCGTGAATGGTTTTGGGTTGGGGCATGGCGGTAATGCGTGTACCTTGAGTTTCCCAATGGGCCGATATACAGATAACAGCTCGGGGAGTTGGCAGTTGCAAGGCCGTTTTACGAAAGCCTTCCACAAATTCATTTTCTTCGATGGCGTTCATGGGATTACCATGACCCAAAAATAAAACAGGAAGTGCTTCTTGATCTGGCAAACTGCGACTATGTTGATACAGTTTCTGTAAGCTCATAAAGTTTGGACTTAAGGCTCCGAGGGCAGCTAATCGTAAAAATCTCTTGCGATCCATTGCATCAACTAAATTAATGTTTAAACACTGAATAAGCAAATATAAAACCACTGTGCTTATGCAGTGGTTTTATATTAAGGCCTTTACTGTTTAATAAGACGATTTTCTAAAAGCTCCCCTTTAAGGCTATGTACTTTAATAAAATACACTCCTTTGGGTAAATCGGCAATATCAATGCGAGCTTCCATCGCATTAATTTCTTCTTGCTTAAGCAGGGTACCGGCAGTATTCCAGATTTCCAAGCTGCTTAATTCTTCTGAAGCTTCAATAGTAAAAGCATTCTCAACTACAGTAGGATAGATGCTCCAGTCAATTTCCTGAACTTCTTTCTCCGAAAGTAATACAGCACCGGTATTTCCCACTACAATAGATTTATTAAGGCTATTGTCGAAGGCTACACTTTTAATCACCAAGTCCAAATTGGATTTCAATTCCATCAAGGCCCAACCATAGAAGTAATTAGAGCCCGATACAAAACGAATACCCATGAAGAACTCCGGATTACCAGCAATGTCTTTATTGCTGGAAGAAGCAATACGCACATTATTTGCGGCCCACTTTTTACCACTATGCACTTCCTTACCAATAAAGAGACTTTCGGTATAGCTTGGATTGGCAATTTGGTCTACTACGAATTCCAATTTTGGTCCGGTTACACTTAATACATAATTGGAAGCACCGGTACCGGATATAGCAAAAGTGATATCATCATTCATGTCCCCATCCAGGTCGAAGGAGAGGGTACCATCACTCAAGGTCATGGTGTGATCGGGGTTGAAGTTGTTGTACACAATGGTGGCCTGAGCAGAAGTGGCCCACAGCATTAATGCACTCGCTAGAATACTTATTCTTTTCATGTTTATGGGATAAGGGATTTCAAGAGAGCAAAATACTGTAATAAAAGTTCTAAGCTTGAATTTTAATGCTTGGTTTTTAACAATTTAATTCACTTGCCCACGGTATTCGTAGCGCAGCATTCAAAATGCTGAGTTTGGATCCCAATTTTTAGTTTGTCCCATTCGCCTGGATAGGGTCATTTGATTTCTGTTTTAAGCTTGAGAACTATTTAAATTCTGTGATATCTTTTTTGTCCAAAGAACCGATGGGAAATCCATATAAGTCTTGAAGCTTAATCAATTGACGATAGGTAAATCGATTTTGATAGGAGCTGTAATATTCCTGATCGGCTTTTACCTGGGCTACTAATTGATTATAATAATCCCAACGGCCCTTGGCTAAATTGAAGGTGTCTATTTCCTTGTCGTAGACTTGATAATGACCGGCTTCAAAAGGCACTATTCCTAAATTAAAATTCCGTTGCATGGCGACCCAGGTAGGACAGTACATATGCATGGTATCGCTATCCCTAATTATATCAAAGCTTACATCATTGTACACAATGGTAGTCGCAATTCGGATCGATTGGATGGAATCAATATAATAGCCCGATCGATATTTTTTAGTCAAGTCACAAGGTCCTAAATCGGTGGCACGAAAAGATTCCCGAATCTGATATTCAGAGCAAAGACGCTCGAAGCTTAAAATCCCCTGTTCATCTTTTAATTGAAATTGAATGGAAACAGTGAAAGAGGGTTGAGACCAGCATAAAAAGCTAGTTGATAGGAGGATAATAGTTAAAAATGTCTTCATCAGCTTTTAGGGGTACATGGAATTCGGTTTCAATAGGGGTGAAATTGGATTCGCTCTTATTCCAAATAGAATGGTATTGCCCGAAGAGTTTGTAATTGCCCTCTGGCAGGGAGTCAAATACTAAATTCCAACGAGGAGCTCTCAAAATGGGGATAGGGATTAATTGATTACGTCCTACATCGTAAATGGAATCTATGGATAAGTATTCCTTCCCATTAATATAACCGGATTGAAAATCAAATATATAAGCTTCATGAATTGAGTCATAATAAAAATGATTGGAAATAATTGATTTAAGCTCAGTGGTACAAATGCTTATGTTTTTCATGATTTCCTGAGTAATGCCGTATTGCCAGATAAGTGCTTCCCTTTTAAGGTAGACTTGATCAGTGCTTGATAAATTGGCAGGGAGAAGGCTGTCAATGAAAAATTTCTTTTCAAATACATTACATTTAATTTGGAACTCCAGCCAATCTTGAGCATTAATCGTATCTAAAGCTCTAAAATCCTCTACATGCTTGCGAATTTCACTAATGAATTCACTGTATTTGAATTTGCTAAATTTTTGAGGGGAACTGGATTCAAATTCTTTCATGGTCACATAAAGATAAGTGCAGTGATAATCAACCGCTTCTTTAAAAAGTTCCTCTATTTTACCTATTTGCTCCTGTTGAACTTCTTCTTCAGGATTTGTGCAAGCACCACTAATTAGGCTTAGTAGACTAAGTGCAATTACTTTTCGGACCATTTGTAATCTATAGGATATTTAAAGGCCTTATTTGAATTTCTTGAAATCATTATCATCTCGGCCTTAAGTTGATATTCACCTGGTTTCAAATTCCCCAGAGGCATTTTCCAAATTACTGAATCACTCTGTGGGTGAAGATTAGCATTCAATCTTTGGCCATTATATATTATGCTATCCAAGATTAAATAACCTTGAGCAGCAAATGCCGGCAATCCTTTGAATAAGAGCGCTGACTTTAGTTTGTCCGGATCTCTAAGATGTTCAACCTTTATCTCAATAGGATTAAAACCACAATCAATCCAATCATACATGTAGTGGTAGGTCTGATATATGTCAATCATGATCACCAGAATTTGACTTTTCACCTTCTGCCATTCCCCAGCGGATTGAATATCAGTGGCTAGAATTTGTTTTTCGACAATATCCGATTTGATTTTGTTGGCTTGTGAATCTAAATAGTTGATGGCCACTTTGTAATCTTCAAATCGATCACCAGGTGAATTCCATTTAATCGTGTCAAATTCGTGAAACCAGGACTCCAGTTTCTGAACGCTTGGATACCAACTTTTTGATTTCTGAGGGTTTTCTACCACATTAGCTTTAATCGAAGCTAGCTCAATTAATAGCTGCTCTCGTAAGCTTTGCTCAATAGAATTACTTAGGCTTTCTTCAAAAGGGTCTGGACAGGGGCTACAGCTTGTTAATCCGAGGAATAGTGTGAAAGCTATAAAGCGAGAATAGGGAAATATAAGGAGTGTTTTCAATTCCCTCACTTTTGAATAATAAACTTCTTCTCATCGTAATCACCGGCCTGATTATAGCTGCGCAAGACATAAACGCCATTGGCGGCATCTTCCAGGTTGAGGCGTAAATCATCTCCATCGTAGTGAAAGTCTCGTAATTTCTGCCCATTCTGATTAAAGACCTGAATTGTATGCAGTTCATTTACTTCAAACTCAATTCGAATCTCACCTCGCGAAGGATTGGGGTAGAGGTCATTAATTAGATCACTGCGTGAACTTTGCATAGTGAAACTGCCATGGTCCTGGGCCAAAAGAATGGGGTAGAAGTTCATTTTGATGGATTGGCCATTGGCGATCTGAATAATCTCCTCTAGGCTATGACTGCTTAATGCACCGGTATGGGAAGGCGCATCGCCAATGAGGATAACCATGCGCTTGCGCTGAGATTGAAAGAAGCCTTCATTTATAGCACGATAGACTCCATCATAAACCGATTCTGCCGTAGAAGTATTGCCAGTTAGGGTAATTTGGTCTACAAAGTCTTTGATATCCCGCACGGAATTGCCAAAGTCTTGATAGCTGTACCAATTGGGATTATCGTGCTTGTCCATATAGGTAGCCATAGCCAAACGAACTCCCTTATAGCGTCTTAACTGTCCTAAAATGTAGTTCAGACCTTTCTTTACATTTTCCACATCATTCTTCATACTGGCGGTGACATCCATAATGATCATCAGATCCAATTGATCCGATCCATTTTCGCGAATGATATCCTTAAGGCTTCGTGCTATTTTACTGGCATCTACTAATATTTTAAGGTCACCACCAGTTTGTTTGGACAGGGATTCAAATTGGGTGACGGCCTCTGGAACGACTAAGCTGCTGCTTTGGGCCAGAGGTAAGTCGATTTGCAATGCCATGCCTCTGCTCATGAAGGAATAGATGGTATCACCTTTTTGAGGCGGCTGAATTTCGGTTCTTTGGCTTTTTTCAAAGCGCAATTGTTGAATCAGACTTTGTAGGGAATCCAAGTCTCGAAGTAATTTGGATTTTTCTTTTTCAATTGCTTGATTTTCATCCAAGGCGATGTAATCATTAGAATCTGGGTTTTCCTGGCAGGCAATTGCAATCAAAGAAATGAGCGCGAGAATATAGAACCTTTTCATGGAAGCAGTTTGAATTGGTTAGTACTGGATTCATAACGGTCTAATATTCAAATACGTATCTTTTGCTTAGCACTAAGTTCTAATTCGCTTCAACTTTCTTGGCTTCCCTTGTCTGTAAAACCCAGTACAAACCCTTTAAATTGGAAGCAGGGCGACTAATTAAAAACTGAATAATTAAATGCTCGCTAAATGCCAGAATTCCCCAAATCACCATGAAGTAATAGTAGCTGGGCCAGAATTCAATAAAGAAGAGGCTGGCAAACCAAATGCCTTGAATATAGCCCCCAATTTTCCAGGAGTACAAATGAAAGCTGGGTAGGCGCTTAAAGCGGATGAGAGGCAGAATATGGCAAAGGGCAAAGAGTAGGAAAAATGGATATAAGGCCAATAAATGATCTTGCAGCAGATCGGCTTTGAAATAAAAGACCCCGGCAAAACTTAAAAGATAGGTTCCCATATCGGCCATGGAGTCCAATCGAGCTCCTACCTCCGTGGCTTGATTAAATCTTCGGGCAATCCAACCATCGAGGATATCGGTAATTAAATTGATGCAGATTAACATTGCGAAGACTTCTTCCAAATCCACCCATAAGGCATAGAAGATAATTGGGAACATAATTAAGCGGTAGAGCGATAGGACATTGGGAATGGTCCAGGTGAAATTTTTGATCATTGCTTAGAATTCTTTTTTAAGGCCGATTTGCCAAATGAGAAAGGAGAGACTGAAATGCAGGGCTAAACCCAAACTAAATAAGAGGGCTATTTGAGGCCAGTTCAAGTGGATAAAAAGACTATAGAAAATTAGGGTGCCAATTAAGGAGTCACTCTTGTCGATTAGGATTTGCAGCTTGGGGAAGCTTTGAGAACGCTGACCGGAAGCAATGCCCAATTTGCGTTTCAAAAAGGAATTGGGTAATTCCGCCAGAGCATAACTTAGTCCTAATCCGGCCCCTAATAAAGCGGCTTGCTTTAGAGGAATAGCTCCCGACCCATAAGCGGCCGGGAGACTAAACATTGAAGCAAACAGGCTCAGGAAAATGATACCTCGCCAGGTTTTATGGGCACCGAAATGCGCATTGGAGAGGGGTATTTCCAATGCTTTGAACCAGCCATATCGAACAATCATCATATGGCTAAGATTCGCCAGTATCAGGGGAATGAAATAGTGTTGGATATGGAAGCTTAAATTCATGACAAGCGACGGATTTCACGTTCCACCACTGCGAGCATTTCAAAGGAGCTTTTAAAGACTCTTTCGATAAAGGGGTAGTTTACCAGGGTGCTGCCACTGAGGTAGAAGTTGACCCTCTGCAGAAGGAAAGATTTAGCTACCAGAGCCATGTCTTCCAGATAATCCTTACGGCTGTAATCTTTAGCATTAAATTCTTGGGCTAAGGCGTAGTGCCAGTCTAATAAAACCAGGAGTCGATTGCCTTTAAAACCCGCTTCCAAACTAAAGGCTAGAAATTCGAAGATGTCTCTTTGGGCTAATCCCTGCTGGGCTAATTCCCAATCGTAAATACATGCCTGATCATTGTTTCGGATAGCGATATTGCGAGGATTGAAATCATTGTGAATTAAGGTTTTTCGACCTTTACCCTGGGTTCCACCATCTTCAAATTCTTTCAGAAAACCTAGCATTTTTTGGAAATAGGGATCCAGGTTTAGATGTTGATAATCTTTGCGATTTACATCGATAAAGGCCTGGAATAAGGAGCGGGCTTCCATGAAATCCTCCGCATCTTGAAGTTCTAAATTCGCCAGGTCCTTATCCGCGAATGCCTTATGTACCTGATGAATACTGCGAATTACCTGATGCTGTAGCTCTAGGGTCCAGGCTTCCGGATGGTTTTCGGCATTAAAAATCTGCAGTTGATCAGGGTTTAGACGTTCTAAGGCCAGGAGGTAAATTTCCTGTTCTTCATTTTCTACAGCGCCATAGAATTTGGGCATTATGCCTAAGCCCGCTTTTTGTAAAGCTTGATAAACTCGCAATTCCTTTAAATGGCTGTTGGCATATTCCAGTTTTGCTTGATGCGCTTGTAATTCATCGGCCAGCTTGGCATCGATATTTGAAGCCATAAAGTGTAAACCTTGATTGAGCTCTGATCCCAGTGCCTTGCTCTTTAAAATGAGCTCCAGCTTTTTTCCGGATTCCAGATGAAGATCTGCCGGAAACAAGCCTATTAATTTCTTGGTGGCCTTGCGACTGAGTTCAGTAAGGATTCCATTATCCTCAAATGGATTAGGCAGCCACTCTATGCTTTGAACCGGATGATGGAAGGCGAATTGATTATTGAAGAAGTCGGGGTTTAAATCTGCTTTAAGCAGCCAGTTTTTAGGCTTGTTTCTGCCCAGGCTTTGATGGGCTCTTACAAATTGTCCGCTTACTATAGCCGCCAGGGTAGAAAGTTCCAGGGAAAGCGCAAAACCAGCAATTAGCTGAGCAAAACGACGGGCGCTACCTGGGCCCTTGCATGACATAAGTTCTAAAGTTTGACTGGCAATGGGGAGATGAGTTCCTCCACCAACGGTACCCACCACCAGATTTGGAAGACTGAGGCTTACATACAAACCTTCGTCGGTAGGTTCTAATTGCAGGATGCCAATGCTGGATTCGTGAATACAAGCCAGGTCTTGACCGGTGGATGCAAAAATGCCGGCTATGGCATTAGCGATATTGATATTATAGCCAATCATTCCATCAAAGCGGCTGATGGCCATGGAGTGATTAAAAGCCCGGAACATATCCTCGGCGGTAGTACGCAGGGTACGACTTAGCGCTTCGTGGGTGATTAAAGCTTCGGCGATCACGTGTATACCGCGACCATTTTGCATGGAGTAGAAGGAGACTTTCTTGTCGGAAGCACCATTGCCATCGATCACAAAATTGAGAATCTCAAAGCCGGTTTCTTCCGGAAATTGCTTGTCGATATAAAGGCAGGCCTGCCAGGTACAAGCGGTGGTCATGTTTTGTCCGGCCGCATCATGAGTTGAGTAAATGAATTTCAAGTGCACGATTTTACCAACCACCACACTTTTAATCTCTAATAATTCGGCATGATTGGATTGCTCTTGAGCGATGCCGCGGATTACTTCAAAATGGCGTTTTACCCATTGATCGAAGGCCAAAGCCTCATGCATACTTTGAAAAGTAAACATTGGGGTGCGCAGCATTTTTTGGTGAAGGATATGCGATCGAAAACCACCGGATTCACTTAAGGCCTTGGCTCCGCGATTCATGCTCGCAACCAGGGCACCTTCCGCAGTAGCCAGGGCCGTGTGTACCCATTCTGATTGATCTTGATTTTTAAATAGTAAAGGACCAACAAGGCCCAAAGGAATTTCGGTAGTACCTACGAAGTTTTCAATATTGTTTTGAATTTGCTCCAGATGTAAACCCTGGGAATCGTAGTTGAGGTTAATGCCTTTAACTAAGGTGTCGAGATAAGAACGACGGAGTTGCAGAGCTTCAGGGTGATTTTTTCCCTGACCGGGAATATGGGGGTAATGAGCTTGAGCATTCATAGGCTGGGGGCTTAATACTTTGTCTTTCATTTTTGATTTCTTTTGAGATAAAGCGAGAGGAACACAAAGAAGATGAGCAAGATTTTCCATCCGTAGCGTATTAAGTGTTTACTGAGAAATAAGGGACTCATGACTCTCGATTTTTCGTTAACCGTTGGCTAAAGTCCAGCACTTCCTTGCAGGAGGCTTTCAAAAGCTGAAAAGTGCCTTTTAGAATTATTCATTTTTCGAAAGAGGCCTGATGGGCTAAGACTTTACCGGGCTTAGAAAAATCAATGAATTGTAGGATGCCATCCCGCGAAAGCGGCTAAATGCTCAATTTTGGTATTTTGGCGACTCTAAAAAAAACCGACATGTCATACTTCCCGCAAAGGGCATTTTTTAGGGCTATTGAAGCCGAGTTACCTGAGAAGACCAGCTTAATACAATGGACCGCAGATCACTTAGACCTAAGCTATGCCAGTGCTCAACGCCGGGTTAGTGGAGAAAAGGAACTGAGTGCAGGAGAATTGGTACAGCTTACTATGCTGATGCCGGTGGCTGCGCAAAGAGTTTTGGAAGCCTATCCTCTGCGCGATTCTTCTTTAATTACCGACAATACCTTCAATAGCAAGGAAGACTTTGTGCAATACTTGCGGAATATTCGCAGTCTTTTTCAAAGTGCTTTAAAGTCGGGTGATGCGCTATTGCAATATGTGGCCTATGATATCCCCATCTTTTTATTTCTGGCCAATAGCCGCATGCTCGAATACAAGTTTGCTTTTTGGTCGAATCGTTTGCGGGATGGTTTAGAGGAATTGCCACCTGAGGCCTATGTGTTGAGCAGGGATATTTACTCCATTTACCAGCAAATGGATTCCGAAGAACTATGGAATCCTAAAGCCCGGCATATTCAATTAAGGCAATTGGAGCTCAATCTCGAATCTGGTTTATTAAATGAAGGGCAGTATGCAGAATTGAAAGGTTTTATTAATCGGATTCAGGAACAGCAATACCAATGGGCCAAGGCAGAACAGAAAGAAGGTGGGGGAGCCTATCGATTGTATAGCTATGAAGATATTACTATCACCAATGGCGCCTTATTGAGCTTTGGCAATGTGCAGCAAATGATGGGGGCTTATGCGCATGTAAAGTTTTTTAGCAGCAGAGCTACTACCCATATTGAAGGCTTTAAACAAGATTGGAATGCCCATATTCGGGCCGCACAAATGGTTACCCACGGACCGCCCGGCTTATTAAAGCAATGGCAGGAGCAGACCAGTGATTAGAGAAGCTTTTGCAATGCATAGCCATACAGCTGAATTTCGCTGTGGTCGATAATCTGCAAATGCAGCCAACCCAATTGACCGCTTAATTGATTTTCGATGGCGATATAGAGCTTTTTGCGATTGGGAACAATGAAATTCTCGTAGCGGAAATGGCTATTAAAGTTTCGATCAAAGCCAGAACTGTAGCTGCTGAGACTTAAGGAGCGATTATCCCAACCCACATTGGGATCAGAATCAGCATCTATAATGGCGTCCCCAAATTGATAGCTGATGGCCTGTTGTACAATATTGAATTTTAAGGCAGAATCTTGGTGATTGGCCGGGCATACATAATTGCTGCCCCGATTGTAAATGAAGGAGCTATCCGGCCCTTTGCATTGATAAACAGTATCAAAAAGGATAGGTCCGGTTTGAAAGGCATAAAGGCCAAAGAAAGACTCAATACCTAGGCCTTCAGACTGCAGTTCGCCGGGGACTACCAATTTAGTAACCCGTATAAGCAAGTCTACAATGCTGTCTTTGTCTAGATTAAGGGAATCGACGCTTTCATTGTACTCCCCTCGAGAATTTGAAATAAAAATGCGGCGGGGAGGATCAAATAATTGACCGTCCACCGCCGCATTGTAATATCCAAAACGAAATTCTGTGCTATCGGGATTGTATCCTAAGTCTTCTTCTTTCTTTCTACAGCCACTAAGTAGTAGGACTGATATCAGGATGAAGCTAAGGGCTGCAAAGTTTTTCATAGGGCTTAAAAGGCCCAATTTACAGCAAATCCTGTTTAGGCCTTAAGTAGCTTAATGCTCTGTGTTAGGCCTTGTGCATTTTCAACTAAAAGGAAATAGACTCCCTGGCTCAAGCCATATAGCTCTATTTGTTGCTTAGAACTACTAAGTTGACCTTCCAAGATAACTTGGCCTTGACCATTCAATAATTGATAATTAAGCTCGGTACTATTTTTCCAGTCGAGCTTAACAACATTCTGAACAGGATTAGGATAAACCTTTAGATTAAGAGAAGCATTCGTTTTGTCGAGAGACAGGATAGGACCGGTTTGGCAGCGGTAGTTTTGATTAGACCAGAAAGTGGCTAAAGATTGTTGCTCAAACTTAAGCTTGCTCACTGCTGCCCAGGGGTTCATATCCATAAAGTCCCGAGCATAGTTAATCATCAAATCAAAGCAAAGGCTGTCGCCGCTTTCCAGTTTTACCATCGCGTGATTGAGCAATTGACGTTTATCGGTGGTTTCTAAAGGAGAGCAATACCAATTTCGAGAATCCTCAAATGCCCAATTGGTTACCGGGTTATTAGAAATTGGTTCGTAGCCATCACCATTGGCGGGATCGTATAGCCCTGAAGGGTTTTCCAGGCGCAATGGATTGCCATTTTGCCAGCGGTTGTTCAGGTAATTATACCAATGGTATTGGTTCTGAGGGTCAGTGGTTTCAATAGGCCCCATGAAATTACCAATATTATTATAGTACATAGCTCCAGCTACGCTGCCTTGGAGCATGCTAAAACCAACTGCGGGAGGATTAAAGCCGAAACCAAATATGCCTTCATCCAGGGAGTCTGCATTATAGGTATAGGAGAGCGCCAAGCTGGAGTCGGATCCGCAAATATCATCAAAAGAAAAGCCGAGATCACTATCATACCATTGTCCGGCATAAAGTGAGTCGATGTCTTGATTGGAGCGATTAATGATTTTATAGTTCAAGAAAACTGCATTTTCGGCTAATACTATAGCTGTGGGATCGAAGCCATAGAGTTCTAAATGCACTTCCACTCCTAAAGGATTTATATCGCTTCGAGGATTGTATCGCGCCTCATCATTGAAGATGCAATACAGGCTTTGATCGCCACGGATAATGGGATATTCACCTGTTAGGGGTTCGTAAACTTTGTTTCCATTTAAATCGGCAAAAGGAGCCAATAGCCAGGCTTCACCATTGCTGGTATCGCCATGGGCCGGCCACTCGAGGATTTCAGTAAGTGGACTGTAACCCTGATCTTGGGAATGTTGAATATGATGATCAATCATGCTCTTCGACATTTTCCAAACCTTGCCATAGGTGTTTTGATAATCGACACTGCTATAATCGTCTGCAATGGGACCGAAGCGAAAGTCGGTTTGACTGTAATCCGGATCATTATAAAGCTGGTATTCTTGAACCGCTGTGCGAAGCGTATCATTAATAAAGCCTGCTAACCAAAGATGACCGGCAAAAAGCACCGCTTTGTCCTGAGCATTTTTAATCTTGAAGTCGCCCCAATAGTTATCGTCTTGAAAGAGGCCTCCATTGGGACTCACGCTGCATTCGATATTGTTGAGGTCAAATTGAGCACTGCTTTGGGCACAGACCCCTAAAGCAATAAAGGAGCTACAAAGAGCTAAGTAAAATTTATGCATAGTATTCATTTTTCAGTCATTAGACTGAGGATTATACTATGGTTGCTCGGATTGCGCTAGAAAGGCAAGTATTGACAAGGCTTGAGTAGATATTTCGGAGGGCAGTTTATTCTTCAGTGCGATACTGATAGGTCACTTTAGTGTCTTTATATAGTCCTTGATAATGAGCAATCTTTTCTGTCAATAAGCCTGATATTGAATCGAAGGTGAAGTGATTTCTCGGAATAGTAAAATCGTTGGAGAAATAGATCGAATCATTTTTAAAAAAGGACTGGGTGCAAGTAGTGTTTACATTCACAGAATCCGAATCCGGCGGATAGTTGAAGCGCTTCAAATAGCCATTATTGCTGTATTTCACATATAGCTTGGTTTCCATAAGCTTAGCCTTATGGAATTTCTCTCTAAGGCCTAATCGATAGGCGATTTGAATGGAATCTTTATACCAGTATTCTTTGATTTGATAGTGATCTGCTGAGTCCTTTTTGAAAATGGAATCAGTTCGTGACTTGTACTCAATTTTAACAAGGTCTTTTTTGTGGTAGCTGTATTTAAATCCTGAATAGACATCCATAGTCTTTAGATTGATGGAGTCCTTATAAAGCAATCGGATTTGATCCATGGTATCCGTAATCCATTTTTGATTTGGGGCGACCTTAGTGCTGTAGTAGCAGTTTCGATAAGTAAGCCTTCCAAAATGGTCATATTGAATGCTATCAAAATAATGAACTATTGGTCCATTACTCTCTATAAAGCAAATTCGACCGGTGGTATCATAGCTGTAGACCGTAGTATCACAAAATTCAAGGATACTGTCTTTCAATAAATTGATGGTTTCGGAGAAATAAACCTGCCCTAAATCATTGATCCAATAGGTATAGACAGTAGATGGCAGGGAGTCAGGATTCCATGTTTTAATTACTTTTTTGATACCTAGTTCCTGAAACTGATTCATTTCTTTCGCACTGAAAGGAAGTTTGGGGGAATCAGGAGCATAAAACCTATAGTAATTAGGTGCAATACTTTTGGGTTGATCTCCAGATAGGCTAATAAGCAGGCTGAAAAATCCGAAAGCTAAAATGAGTTTATTCAAAGCCACTGAAGTTTAGCTAGCGGGTTCCGTAAAGCGAACCACTTTATTTTCAACGGCCTCCAAGCTTTGCAGATAGGCAAACATCGCTTTAAGATCTCTTTCTTCCAGACCGCCATACATAGTCCAGGGCATAATGGTTTGGAAATCGCCTTTTGTTACTTCATGAGGAATATAGGCACTATCGCCATATAGTTTAAATCGCTCCACAAATTGGGCTTCAGTCCAATTGCCCAGACCGGTTTCCAGATGCGGTGTAATATTGGAAGAGCGAACAATGGAGCCATCTACTAATTTGAACTCCATGCCACCGGCAAAGTCTTTTCCGACGAATTGACCTTTTTCCTGTCGAGTATGGCAATCGTAACAAGCCGCTGCATTCATTAGATATTCGCCATAGGCCAATTTATCCTCAGGATTTGGTCGCTGTCCAAAAGCAGCCTTTTGTGGGATGGTATTAATGATAAAGTTCATGGGGAAATCAGCTTCGGATTGCGCATGTTCCGCTTCAATGGAAGGCAAGGTGCGGAGGTAGGCTATTACGGCTTCTACATCTCTTTGATCCAATTTTCCATAATGCGAATAAGGCATAATAGGGAAGAGGGCTTCTCCATCCTTGGAAACCCCAGTACTGATGGCCCGCATGATTTCACCATCGGTCCAATCCTTTAGATTATAAGGGGTGATGTTTTTGGATAGGAAGACTCCTGGGAAACCCAGATCATGATTAAAAACCTCGCCACCTTTTCCTAAGGTACCAGGTACCAAAGGGCCTGAAAATTTAGACCAATCGCGTTCAGAGTGGCAGTCCATACACACCATTAGGTGATTGGCCAGGTAATCGCCCCTTTCGATCATTGCTGCATCAGCATTAATGGTGATTTCTTGTGTATCGCCAACATCGGGGAGGGCCAGTTTAACATAGGCGAGGGCAGAACCGCCTAGAATCAATAATAGGCCTATAAGGATGAGGAGTAGTTTGCCGATTTTCTTCATGCTGTTTTGCTTTGGTTGCTTGTAAAATCAATAGTCTGAATTAATTCAGGGGTTTGAATTCTTATTCTGACTATTACTGCTCTAAGATAGTAGATATGAGCTGCTTAGAGAAAAAGGAAAAAACCTCTCTTTCTGAGGGGAGGCCTAAGTATGAAATCGGCTAATCCTGATTTGCCGTAAAAATCAATCAATCAAGATTAAGTGGTTGACAATTAGGATTTAATGATAGGTGTTTTATTCCCCAATAGCACTTAACTACTCAATAATCAGTTATTTAAGGAATTAATGGAGTCCCTTTTTAAATATTTATAGTTAAATAGTTTAAATACAAATTACTCAATTTCACAATTTTATTGTGGTTTTAACAAGCGATTTTACTATATTGAGTGGTATCAACTAATCCCTCTATATGCAGTTTTTTTCTCCCCCCTCATCACTGGGTGTGCCTGGTGATGCTGATACTCTCGTGGGTCAACGTGCCAATGTTATAAATGGAATTTGTTTGGCATCTTCCCTTATGGCTCTCTTCTTTCTTGTAGTATCTAATTTGTATCAATGGCCTTATGTGGCAAAATTTATTGCGCTTACTGTTTCTATTATAATATTAATTCCAATTGTATTAAATAGATTAAAAAAACATGTTTTGTCGGCATTATTCTTTATGCTGTTTACTATAGGCCTTATTACCTTTCTTCCCATCCTCTTTGGTTTGCGTTATCACTTTCAGGTCTATTTCTTAGGTGGGGTGGGACTTCCCTTTGTATTGCTTAATGCGAATTTTGGTAAATGGCGCTATATATTTTCTTTTAGCTATGCCATTCTCTGGGCTTTGGTGCAGTTTGGTTATGGTGAACAGGAAGGCTTGGTTTCTCTGGGTGATGATCTTGTTAATCAAATTGTTATGATGAACTATGGAATGTCCTTTATTACTATAAGTTGCGGGACTTTCATTTTTACCATTCAGAGTGATCGCTATCGTAAAATTATCAAGCAGCAATACGAGGGTCTGCTTGAGGTAAATAAGAAACTTGCCAATTTTTCCTATGTAGTGTCTCATGACCTTAAAGCGCCAATTGCCAATATATCTTCTATTGTTAGGCTTGTTAAAGAGGATTCGAAAGCAGTGCTTAGTGAATTCTCTATGGAGATGCTGACTTTAATTGATAAGAGCAGCGTACAATCTATGGATATGATTCAAGCGGTTTTACGCTATTCTCTGGTTACCAATGAAGAGATAAATCAAAGTGAATTTGACTTGGAGGCTTTTTTAGACAAGATCAGAGCTAAGTTTTATGGTCGCAAGAAATTGGAAATTGAATGCAGAGGCGAGATTCCTTCTTTATGGGGTAGTGAAGTGCAATTGGAACAAATAGTATCCAATTTGGTAGACAATGCCATAAAATATCATGACAAGCCAGAGGGCTGGGTTAAAATTGCCGTTGATCGCAATGGTCCTAATCAGCTTCATTTTAAAGTACAGGATAATGGGCCGGGAATTCCTCCCAAGCTCCAATCGGAGGTTTTTAAGCTCTTTAGTAAAAACCCAAATACAGGAACTGAAAGCAGCGGAATTGGCCTGGCGGTAGTGAAGAACCTGGTAGAAAAATCCGGTAATTCCATTGGAATTCAATCCGAAGCAGGTGAAGGAACCACCTTTTGGTTTACCTGGGATATTAAAGCTCCAAAAAGCTCTGTTTCTTAAGCTTTAATTAAGCTGGGAACGAAACTCTTTAGGGCTGATTTCGACCATGCGCTTAAACAATCGACTAAAAGACTGGCTATGCTCAAAACCCAGATCATAAGCAATCTCACTAATGCTTAATTCGGGTTGTGCTAGCTTTTCTTTGGCCTTATCAATCAAATAGCTTTGGATATGTTGCTGGGCGTTTTGACCACTATGCACTTTCAAAAACTGACTGAGATAGGAGGGCGACATGTTTAGAGATTCGGCTAAATCATGAACGCTGGGTAGGCCTTTTCTAAGCGGGCTGTCTCTTTTAAAATAGTCATGCAACCATTTTTCAACCTGGCTAAGCAGGCTATGGTGACTAACTTTTCTTGTTATGAATTGCCTTTGATAGAAGCGTTCGGCATAATTGAGCAGGACTTCAATTTGTGCTAAAATGATATTCTGACTAAATGCATCGATGGGATGATGGTATTCGGCTTCAATATTCTTCATTAATTGAATCATGGCCGATTCTTCCTTTTCAGAAAGATGCAGCGCTTCATTCACACGATAACTGAAGTATTCATAATGCTTGATTTTAACGGCTAAAGGGCTTTTTAGAAGAAAGTCGGGATGAAATAAGAGAAGCCAGCCATAAGGTTTGCTGCCTTCTTCATAATGGGCTTTTACACTGATAACCTGTCCTGGAGCGACAAAAGACATCAGGCCCTCATCAAAATCATAAGCTTGATGGCCGTAGCGCATTTTGCCTTGTACTCCGTGTTTTAAAGCGATGGTATAGTAAGGAGAACGTAGGCTGATTTCATCCCCATCGTATTGATAATTAACGTCACTATAATTCACCAGGCTAATAAGCGGGTGCTCCGGTGAAGGGAGCCCCGCCAATTTATGGTATTCGCTTATCGACTTAATTAAGTGCATGGCCATCAAAGGTATTTTAAATAAGAGTGCCGCCGGAAGCTTCGATGCGTTGGGCTGTGAGCCAATGAGAGGCCTCACTGCAAAGGAAAGCGACTACCGAGCCAATATCTTCGGCTTCGCCAACTCGGCCCAAAGCGGTGATATTGGCGATATGCTGGCGTTTTTGCTCATCATCGCGATTAGAGCCTCCACCAAAATCGGTGGCTATGGCACCTGGCGCTACCACATTGGCACGAATGCCACGTGGCCCCAATTCTTTGGCGAGGTAGCGAGTAAATACTTCAATGGCCCCTTTCATAGACGCATAAGCGGAAGATCCGGGAAAGCTAAATCGAGCCAGGCCAGAGGAAATGTTTACGATGCTGCCACTGTCCTTGATTAATGGCAAAGCCTTTTGGGTGAGGAAATAAACGCCTTTGAAATGGATGTTCATCATTTCATCAAAATCGGCCTCGCTGGTTTCTGCAAAAGACTTGTAGATTCCCGTCCCCGCATTGTTCACCCAAGCATCCAATTGATTGCGATCAAAGTGATTTTTAAGGATAGAGCTTAATTGATCTATAAAGCGATCAAAGCTGCTGAGGTCCCGACTGTCTAATTGAATAGCATGAGCCTGCACGCCCAAGGCTTCTATTTCGGATTTTACCTGATCGGCTGCAGCCTTATTCTGATGATAACTGAAAATTACATCTTGTTGATTTGCCGCTAAGTTGAGGGCCATATCTCGACCTAATCCCCGACTGCCACCACTAACGAAAGCTATTTTTCTGTTTTGCATTTTATGAAATTTTGGATTTCAAAAGTGCAAAGTTGGGGGGAGGGACTTTTAACTGAATCGCCGCATTTTGTAACCGAATTACCGGATATAGATTTCTTCTACAGATTTGTTTCTTTTCGGATTGGAGCGGGCATACTTTACCCTAATGGAAATATTTTGCAGGCTAAATTTAGGAGGTCCCTGACTCAGATACTGGCCTATGAATTTTTGGCCATCCACTTCGAATTGATAAGTCACTCTGGTGCGCCAGGAATACTTCATATAGGGCACTTTTTTAGCGCGAATAACTTCTGCTGTTGTGAATTTGGTTTCGAGGCCAATAAACTGCAAATCATCCGTAAAGAAAAGGTAGGACAGATAGCCGGCAATTGTAAATCCTATGGCTAATAGGCTTAACCATTTTAAAAAGGATTTGCGTTCAGCTTTTCGTTTGGATAAAAAATCCTTTCGCCAGATCTGCATTTTCTCCTCTTGTTTATAGGAAGTGCCTTCCATTTTTAGAGCAGCCTTGATTCTTTATAGCGCAAATCCATATTTGGATCGACTTGATAGGTGTTTCTTAATTGCCATAGGCAGGCAAAAAGGAGAAGGGAGGGCAATAATTCCCATGCATGGTCAATACTGTAGAAATAAGAGAGGATCCCAGTAGAAATGTAGCTTAATATCCATAGCACTTTTAAATGATCAAGGCTCTTGCGGATTGGTTTTGTCAGGTAGGCCAGGATGTAAGTAAGCAGAATAACGATTAAACTTACGATGAGGATTAGATCAGTCCCAGGGAGATGTAATATTTTAAAAAGCGCTCCGATCAACATTAGGCCCCAGAAAGCCAGAATAATGCGCCAATGCTTTCGATATACTAAAGTCCCTGACTTAAGGAGCAAAATTAAGGTGCTTACATGGAATAGAATTGAACTAAGGGGTACCAGGAATTGAATTGAATAGGGCGAAAGATAATTATAGATTAAGCTTATAAGCAGTACACCGAAGAAGGTGAAACTGAGCCTAAGGTGGTTTTTAAAGAGCATATTGTTTATTCGAAAGGCCGAAGCTATTTAATTTGCCAAATTTAACTGTGGAATTATCAGGGTCGTTTCGGACTTCTTTTCCTGAATTTTTCTAATACTGAATTCCATTTTAGTTAGAAACGGTTTCAATTTCAATAAAGCTTTTGCCATTCCAGTAGAAGAGAATTTCTTCTCGAGCTATCCATTCTTGAAAATCGAGTTGGGCAGCAAATATTCCATAGGCAATGGCATTATCCGACTCAGGATTCAAATTATAGTTTTGGCTAAAGTCTTGTATCGAATCGGGGCAATTCGCTTTGAGATGCTTTGAATAATCCATTCTTGAAAGCAGTCCATAGTCGGAACTGGGAATTAAACTTTCTTCAGTATAGTCAAAAACTACTAAGCTGTCTTGCAAATAAAGCCAGCGCGAGCCTGAATGCCTAGAATAAACAAGCAGGCATTTACCTTCATCCGTGCTAAACTTTCGTAATTGTATAGTACTAAAGCCACTTGGACCGCTTGGGTAAAAATAAATTATTTGGATATAGTCAGTAGTGCTGTAGTATTCCAAGCTCACGCTTTCCAGACTATCGGAAGCCGGTAAATTGTAATAGCCCCATTGGAGTAGAGAGTCTTTCGCTATCGAATCAAATCCCCAAAAATATTCGGTTCCTAAAGCCTTGAATAATTCTTGGATGCTTTGGCTATGCAAGGGTGAGAAAAGACTAAGGAAATAGCATAAAAAGAGGGTTCGGAAGGAGGAGTTCATCTTTAGAGGTTCATTAGAAATATTGCCACTGAAAATGTCAAGCAAGAAAGCAAAGTAAGACCCAACTTTGGATCTTCTTTTATTTGAACAAAATCTTTCCAAATAAGCCAGGCATTTTCTTTTTCCGTTTTGATCATTTGGGTTCGAGCCCAGCGATCGCTTAAACGAAAGGCTGGCCTGCGCCAAACACTGAAGAGTTCCAATGGTAATAGGCCAACAATAACTAAATTCCGAATGAAGCATTGGAAGCTAGTCGCATTCTCACCTGTTTTTCGATCAATTAACTGAAGGCCCAGTTTTCGTTTCGTCCAGCTTTTTCCTCCCACAATATCCTTATTGAGATAGATCAGAAAAAAGAGGGCTGCTATAATTGAAGGAAGTACCCTTTTGGGAACTAGTTCCAGATATTCCATGTATAAAGCAATTCCGGCCGGTATTATCAAGAAGTTAGATATCGTCATATGATCAAACCACCTGTTTTTCAGTATTAGCCTTCGTGAAATGCTGCTCTTATCCAGGCTGCTTTGTTCAGTTTCCATGGTCATCTGGCAAGGGGGCTAAATTTAAACTTTGTCTTAGGATATCCCGACTATATACTAGCCTTTGCTTTCGAAAGCGCAATCGAAAACGTACCAGAAAAACCAGGATTGGAAAGGCGATAAATCGAAGATCGAGATAAGTTAATCCAATCCCTAAGCCATATACGAAAGCAAAATGAATAAAGGCGATAGCTCGGCTAGGTCTTTGATCAATGAGTATTTCTCGGTTCTTGTGATCCCGGTAGGAAAGCCGAAAGAAGAATGCTTCCAATGCTAAGGCACCTAAAATTAACTCCAATTCATGGGCGATTAAGAGCTTTGAAATTTGAAAGTCGCAATGCTTGGGTCTGGACTCTGGAGTCAAGTCAGCACACTGCTGTAAACGAAGATCCAAAAAACCTTGTACCCGTGGATTCAGTCTTTGATTCTTCAGGAATTTTAAGTCGTAATACTTCTTTAGCTTAGGGTCTGAAAAGATCAACAGGGCCTGTAAATGCTCAGTTTTTAGTCGAGCATTAGGATTTTCTTTTTTCAAATCAGCCCATAGCTTTTGTATGATTCTTTGAGCAGACCAATGGGGCTTGAGCCTTAAGTTAGTATAGAGCGACTGCATTCGGAGGCCCGGTAAATTAGGTTCGGAAAAGGCATATTAAGGTTTTTGAAGGCCCCCAATTACGGTAGGGTAGTGGTTATCTGCGATATAGTCGAATTTAGTGTTACGCGCCACCTTATCTAATTCCACCCATTCAAGATTAGCTGTATCAAGTTCACTTGATAATCCTTTTAACTCTTGAGGTAAAGACTTTAAATGATTTCTAAAATTTTTAACTCTCGGATGACCGTAAAAAACCATCTGTGTATTTGTTTTGGAGATATTGTTCAAGTCCAAATTGGGGTAGGTAAGTACATTAATGGTGTCTTTACTGGATGAAATTACAACTGCGTGATGATAAAAACCATCTTGTAGGTCTTTGGCTAAGGGACCATCACTGTAATAAATAATCTCCACCAATTCTTTGTCCGCCAATGCTGAATCATCGATATGAAAATGCTCTACGGGCCAATAGCTATAAGTGTTATTGCAACTACTCAAAGCGATAATTAGCAGGCAGAACAGTAGATTTTTTAGCTTATCAGGCATAAGGTTCCATATTGGAATAGTGGCCTAATTTAAAGTGGCTAGACTAAACTGAGTAATTAGATTCTAGAAAATGTCTCCTCAATCAAATCATTATTAATCACTGCCCCGGCAATGCTACCACTGGCCACCGCGTAGGATACGGCCCTAAAAGGACTGGCACTATCGCCACAAGCATAGATATGAGGCTGAGTAGTTCTTTGCATAAAGTCGACTTCCAATAAGCCTTGTTCATTGAGCTGGCAGGCTAAAGAGGCGGGGAGGGGGCAATGTTGCTCAAAGCTAGGTTTGCTGTAAATGGCTTCTATGCTTTGATTGCTCCCGTCTTTAAAGAGGATATGTTTTAATTGACCTTTCTCTTCATCAAAGGCAGCGATCTCTTTTTCGATCACTGGAATTTGATGTTTGTCTAAAAGCGCTAATTGATCAGGCTTTAAGCCGGAAGGGCCATTGCTGTAAATGCTGAGATCTGCGGTCCAATTGGAGATAAGTTGAGCATAATGTATGGCCACATCGCCCGCTGCAAGAATGCCGGTTTTAGCCTGTTTTACCTCATAGCCATGGCAATAGGGGCAGTGAATAATGCTTTTACCCCAACAATTGGCAAAGCCCGGGATATCGGGCATTAGATCTTTAACACCAGTGGCAAATAGCAATTTCTTGGCTCGATAAATAGTACCCGATGCGCAGTCAATTTCGAAGTGATTCTTTTGCCTGGATGCTTTAATAGCCAGGTCTTCTTGAAATTGGATGCTTGGATAGGCCAGTACCTGAGCTTTGGCCTTTTCCGCAATCACCGCAGGTTCTTCACCATCATGGGTAATGAAATTATGAGAATGGGCTGTAAAGCGATTGCAAGGCTTGCCGCCATCGATTATCAAGACCTTCCGCATGGCTCTGCCCAAGGCCAGGCCTGCGGATAAACCGGCATAACTTCCACCAATTATAATGACTTCAAAGGATTGTTTTTCTTCCATTATTCTAAATGAGCTAGTAAGGGGACGAAAGTGCAAATTAAAATCCAGTAAACGCAACAATGTTGCAATTAAGTTTGGTCTAATTTGATTAGAAGCGCATCGAGTTTCAAGCTGAAAAAAAAGCCCCAGGTAGAACCCAGGGCTTTGTGGCAAAAACAAATAGCAAGCTGAAAAATGCTCTGTATCCAGTTTAGTGCTTTAGTTCAAAAGCGTATTTCAAACCCAGATTTACCTGGTAAAAGATGGGCTTATTTCCATATTCCAATTCACCCGCATAGCCTACTCCCGTACCTAGACCTAAAGCAAAATGTCCGGCGAAAAACCAATCATAATTAAGCGTGATTGCAGCGCCCGTGGCATTGTAAGATTCCTTCTCTAAAAAGGTACGCGGACTAAAACTAATTACAGAATAACCTCCTACGGATCCATAGTTGAGTCCCAGGTACAATTGATCCACTAAATAGAAGTCTAATCCTAAACCATAGGAAAGGCCATAATTATAACCTAAGGCTCCCCAGGCCGCCCAGGTTCCCTTTTTAAACAAAGGCATAGTTCTTTTTACTTGAGCCCCAAAGCGCGCAAAGCTGGGACCATAGCCTGCCCCAAACTGCCAATGTGATTGTTTGTTGAAATTGCCATCACCCAGATGGGGAATACCATCATGATTGCCAGCCTTGAGCAGATATGGTAGACTGCTCATCCCCAAAAGGAGGATCAGAATTTTAATTGATTTCATTTTGATAGTTTTCGTTGCTATCAAAGCTAGCTAAATGAATTAAAGGCCAAATGCTGAACTTGGATGAAGGCTATTTTTGAATACCAAAGCCTGATTTTTGATTTTGTAAGGGAAAGAAAAACAGGCTTTTAGCTAAGGGTTCTAGAATAAATACTATTCCGCTGTAAAGACTTTGTATAGATTTTCATTTTGATATTGAACCTATCAGAAGCCGAGCTTAAGACTTCATATCGATCGCTATATTCCCTTTTTAATGGCCGAGATCCATATTAATAGTATTTCAAGAAGGTAGATCAGGTAAGGATGAGGTTTTGCCTTTGAATTGAAAAGCGGAAGTATGGGAGGTGACTATCAGTCTGTCAATTTTGGCCAAAGCATTGATAATCTCCTCACTTATACCATCGCTAAAGTGTTCATTTTCGGCACTATTACTCATGTTCACGAAAGGAAGAACGGCAATGGTGGTTTTAGAAGACTGGGATGAATTAGAGTTCAATTGCTAAGCCTTGAGGATCTTGAAATAGGGCTATGAAATTAATTAAAAATGGCTTGGAGTTAAAAGGGGGTCTTAATTGATAAATCCGAACAATTTGATGCCTAAAAAGGAGGAGATGAAGAAACACAGTCTAACTATTGTAAAAGCAGAATCTCAATTTCCTTTCATCGGCCTGAGGATTAATTATGGCGTCTTCGTACAGAGCTTTGAAATTGAAATGAAAATTCTGGCCAAGATTATTCCTATGAAGAAGTAGGCCATCAAAAGATAAGAAATCATTGTGGAGGTAATGTGGATTATGTATCCCTGATTCCAAGGTGTTCTGTAGGAATTTGTTCCTGACAATATGGGCCATTGAATGTTATTAGGCCTTGAAAACGTACGATAAATGGATAGAGGCTGAATGGGCTGCAATATTTACATGCCTTAAATTTTATTCTGAACTTTGATGAAAATTCAATTGATGAGAAGTTTAAGAATTCTATATCCTAAAGGCTTTCCAGTTAAAGCAACTATCATATTAATAGCCTTTATATGGTTCAATTCTTCAGTGCTTTTTGCAAATCAAATAACACAAGAAGACATTCAAAATCTTCGAATGGAGCTTTACAATAATTACAAAGATGTAGAATACTTTAGTATATCCGAACGCGAAAAACTTGAAAGGAAAATAGATATAATTGATGTGAAATTGATTGAAAATCAAAAATGGCAGAATGCAATGCAATTCTGGTTTGCACTTGCCACTACTTTTGTGTTCATTTTAATTGGCTTATCCCTTTATGGCAGTAATAGACATGCGCGGAGAAAAGTTGATGTATTTATAGAAGAATACAAATCTTCCTTTCATAATGAAATAAAAACTGTACAAACTGAACTACTACAAGAGTTTTCAGAAAAATTAGAGTTGATAAAGAATGAATTTCAGGATGGCTTGAGAAATCAATCGGAGCGATCAGTACTTGATGATGAAGTAATCATGGAAGCCCTACGAACTTTCTTTGATGAATTTAGATCAAACAGGGATGCTTAGTATTCTTCGAGCTACCAAAGATTCATCAATTACTTTTTTCAATTATCTTTGAAGCAATGGTCAACGATGTAGAAATTCATAATAGTGACTCTTCCGATAAGGAACGACTAAAGGAGTTGCAAAGAATTGTTAGAACTAATTCTGCTACTGCCGACGATTATGTTGAATATGAACAAATCCTAGAGTCCAAGGGAGTGAGCCATGAGCGAATTTGGAAACCTCTTAAGGAACAGGGAATTGATTCGTGGGAGGAATACATTGTTAAAAAACAAAATGCAAAAACCTTTGAAGAGAAGCGTGTACTAGATGCAGTGATTAAAGGAGCATTAGTTGGTTTAGGCCTTTATATTCTTTTCTCTATGTTAAAGGAGAAATAATAAAGCTTTGAACGGCAAGCTATAATTTCCTTTTCAATCATTATCCACGTCGAAGTCAAATCCACGATTACACTTTCTAAGTGTTTAACTATTTTGTGCATTTTAAAAGGTTGTGAAATTTACATTTAGCCGCCTTCTTAGTCGAGTCTTTCATAGACTGTTGTAAATTTTGAGATAAAAGTATTATTCATCATATCTAACGCATCAAAAAACCCTAGCCAGAATAAACTAACTAGGGTCTAATATTTTGTGGTGCCCAGAACAGGACTCGAACCTGCACGGCCAAGGGCCACTGCCGCCTGAAGACAGCATGTCTACCAATTCCACCACCTGGGCAATTCCCGAATTTTTCGGGAGGGCAAAAATCGTAATTTTTTTAAAATGCGAAAGCTTTTCCTCTAGGCTTTTTCGGTATTGAACTCTACCGTGGGCTTTTTAAGGAATTGGATTACCAAATAGCTAAAGATCAGGGAAGAACCAAAGCCTTCGATGAATACTATACCCGCTGCCATAACCGGACTCATAAAGGGAACCGGACTTTCTACCTCTTGAATTTCCTGCATAAAGGCCGGGTCGATTTGATCAAGGTAAATAGCCAGAAAAACGCTGAATAGGGCGACCCCAATAAAAGCGGTTCGCAGCGATATTCGGTATAAATCGAAAAATGTGCCGTAGTGCTCGTCTTCCAATTTGCTGCGATAGCTTAAAATTCCTCTTCCGATTAAGAGGATTAATATCAAGGCATTAAATACCCTTAAATAATACTCATGGGCTAAGCCTAAAGCTCGCATAGCCAAGAAAAACACCGTTAGGAAAGCCGCTAAGAACAATCCATTCTTTCTCGAAATACTTAATCCATACCGCAAATAATCGCTCATCATTCAGTTTTTTAGGGTGAGTTTGAAATAATCTTCCAAAGCAATTTCGGCATCCAGCCTTTCTGCTTGGTCCTGATAGAGCTGCTTTAAAGTATCTCGGCCACAACAGAGGTAAATCGATTCCTGCTTGATCAAAGAACTGTAAACCTTAGCTGCAATCTCAAAATGCATTTCGGCATTCGATAATCTATGCAGCTCGGAATCAGGATATTCACTAAAAACAACTCGTAAACTATCACATTGTTCAAAGTCAGACCCTGGCTCGGCCAACACAAAATATTGATCCCCCGCCGGATAGCGTATTAGAGCAAAATTCAAATTCCCTTGATCCCTTTCAGAGCCTAATCTTTTAAGCCGAAGGATTTCCATGGGCTTTTTGCTCAGATTGTCGATATGGTAATAATAGGAGCGAATATTATTGAAATACAGTCGGGAGTCGCTGCTGGTGGCAAAGGACAATTCCTGGTAGTTCACCACCTTAGCTTTGGGAGCAAATAAGAAGGCCGCTCCGAAGGCTAGTATCACAAAGACCAAGAGCCATCTTAGCGGGGGTATTAAAGCTTGCCATTTTTCCCAAATCTTTTGCATTTTTTCTAAACAAGCCGGGCCTTTAATAGTTTTATAACGGAATTAAACTATGGCAAATAAAGCAATTGTAATTGGCAGTGGTGTCGCCGGCCTGGCTACCGCGGCGCGCTTGGCATCCAAGGGCTATCAGGTGCAGGTTTTTGAAGCCTCAGCCCGACCAGGAGGGAAGCTGGGATTAATTGGCGACGAGCGCTATCGCTTTGATAGCGGACCTTCTTTATTTACCCTTCCTCAGTTAATAGATCAATTAATTCGCGATTGTGGCAAGGATCCGCGGGATTATTTCAACTATTATCAGAAAGATACTGCCTGCCACTATTTTTGGCCGGATGGCACCTTTATAAAGGCCTATGCCGATAAGGCGGCTTTCGCCGAAGAAGTCCAAAGCAAATTGCAGGTGCCCGCTCAAAAGGTTTTGGCCTATCTCAAGCGATCGGCCTTTATTTACCGCTATACCGAAAAAGTATTCCTCCGGCGCAGTTTACATCGCTTAAAATCCTATTTGCATCGGGATACCCTGGCCTCCATTATTCGTATGCCCCGACTGGGATTGGGAGGTAGCCTACATCGCTATAACCATAAAATGCTGCAGCATCCGAAATTGGTGCAGCTCTTCGATCGCTTTGCTACTTATAATGGCAGTGATCCCTTTCAAACGCCGGGGGTGATGAGCAGCATTCCGCATTTGGAGCATAATATCGGTACCTTTTATCCTAAAGGTGGGATGCATCAAATAGCGCTGTCCATGTATCAATTGGCCCTCGATTTAGGCGTTGAATTTCACTTCAATACCAAGGTAGAGCGCATACTTAGCAAAAATGCTAAAGCCTATGCTGTTCAAGTGGAAAATCAAATTCATGAGGCCGATGTCATCATCAGCAATATGGATGTGGTGCCCACCTATCGGCACTTGATGCCCCAAGAGAAAGCCCCCGAAAAAACCTTGCAGCAGGAGCGTAGTTCCTCGGCCTTAATCTTTTATTGGGGTGTCAAAAAGGAATTTCCCCAATTGGATTTGCACAATATCTTTTTCAGTGCCGACTATGAGCAGGAATTCGAGGCTATTTTTCAGGAGCAGACCATTGGCGATGATCCCACCATTTACCTAAATATCTCTTCTAAAGAAGGGGAGGGCGATGCTCCGGAAGGCTGCGAGAATTGGTTTATCCTTATTAATGCGCCCGGTAATACGGGTCAGGATTGGGATGCCTTAATTCCCAAAGTTCGTCAGCAGGTTTTAGATAAGCTCAGTGCCAGTCTGAGTGTGGACATTGAGCCCTTAATCGAATACGAAGATTACCTCGATCCCCGTCGTATAGAAAGTCGTACTTCCAGTTATCAGGGTTCCCTCTATGGTGCCGGATCTAATGATACTTTCTCGGCTTTTCTACGCCATCCCAATTTTAGTCGCTATTTGCAAGGCCTATACTTTTGTGGTGGATCAGTGCATCCCGGTGGTGGTATACCACTTTGTTTGATGGGAGCCGAAATCACCGCCAATCTAATTGAAGAAGATTATGCAAACTAGGCTTCAGCTATTAAGCCGTAATTACGGATTGGGACTATTAGCCTTTGTGCACTTCTTTGGCATCTGGGTTATCAGCTATGGCGATCGTGATTTTTTTGCGGGCTTTACCCCTCTAAACTTAATCTTAGCAGCTCTGCTCTTTTTTGGGGCCAGCAGTAAGCAAGAACTACCCAAGCTAGGGATCTATGCCTTGCTCTGCATTGGGATTGGCTATGGCGTAGAAGTATTGGGCACCCAAACTGGTATTCCATTTGGTAATTATGCCTACCTCCATAATTTGGGACCTAAGCTGATTGCGGTGCCCTTACTAATTGGGGTCAATTGGTTTCTTTTGGCTTATAGTTCTGCCTTATGGGCAAAGCTCTGGAGTTCATCTAATTTAGTCAGGATCTTAATCGGCGCAGCCTTAATGGTAGGCCTCGATTTCTTTATTGAACCTCTTTGTGCTGAATTAGGATTTTGGCAATGGGAAGGAAATAAAATTCCTCCGCAGAACTATTTAGCCTGGTTTGGGGTTGCTATGCTAATGCAAGCTTTGTTTATTCGTCTCAAGCTTCAAGCGGATCAGGCCTTAGCTCGCTGGTATTTAGTTTTGATAGCCCTATTTTTCATGATGCTCAATATCTTAATATGACCTGGTACTGGATTGCTTTAATCGTATTTGCCACCTTTTGGTTTATGGAATTTGTGGCCTGGTTTGCCCATAAATACGTGATGCATGGTTTTTTATGGAAACTCCATGAGGATCATCATGTTAAGGAGCCTGGTTTCTTTGAACGTAATGATACCTTCTTTCTCATTTTTGCCATTCCATCCTGGCTGTGCATTATGTTGGGGATGATGGCCGGCTCCTGGATTGCGCCTTCTATTGGAGCAGGGATTGCTGTATATGGACTGGCCTATTTCCTGGTGCATGAGGTATTTATTCACCGCCGCTTTAAATGGTTTAAAAACAGCGATAATCTCTATTTGGCCGCCATTTTACGAGCCCACAAAATGCATCATAAGCATCTGGGAAAAGAAGAAGGGGAAAGCTTTGGCATGCTAATCATTCACCCCAAATATCTGCGTGCTGAGCGCGAAGCACGTAAACGAAAAAGAGCCAAAAGCAACGGAATGGCCCAGACCAGTCTTAACTAACGCGCACGGAATAAGGCGCTTCTTCGATCTGCACATTTACATGCTCTTGCATGGAGGTAGATAAGGAAAGACCTTTAAAATCGGCTTTCACCGGATAGCGCTTATGATTGCGATCCACCAATACCACGGTTTTCATCGCTTTAATCGGATAATCGAGGAAATAGCGCACTCCGTAAATCAGGGTGCCACCAGATTTTAAAACATCATCCACTAAAACGATATTGCGATCATTGAGATCCATAGCAGGCTCCATTTGATACTCGGTATCCAGAGGATGATCCTTATCGAAGCTCAGTTTGCTGATGCGGATTTCGATATCGGCAATTTCTTGCAAATGCTCATATAGCTTTTGAGCTAAATAAAAACCGCGGTCGGCAATGCCCGCCAATACGACTTCCTTTTCATTGTGGAACTCTTCGTAGATCTGCCAGGCAATGCGCTGGATACGATCTTCAACTTGCTTGTGGTTTAAAACCTCGGTACTGCCGCCCATGGAAATGATTTTGAGCAAAGATACATCAAGCTTCCAGCTCTAGGAAAAATTCACGGCCCGCTCTGGGCTTTATTGAATTATAGCAGATTTCAAGATGTTGAATCTGGAAATGGCTCCGAAACAAATTAAGGTATTCGGCCTCTGAGCCCCCAAAGGGCGGGCCTTCAGCGCTTAATGGAAAATTGAAAAGCAGGCCAAATAATATTCCTCCTTCCTTTAAAAGGGATTTCATTTTTAGTGCATAGTCTGGACGTAATTGGGGATCCAGAGCACAGAAAAAGGTTTGTTCCATGATTAAATCGTAGTGCCCAATATGTTCAAAGAAATTGCCTTCAATCCATTTCACCTGGTCTGAATGAGGAATCCGATCCATTGCTTCCTGCAGGGCAGTACTACTAAGGTCGATAACAGTTATATCCTTAAAACCCCGTTCCAGCATCCAATCTACTTCCCAGGCTCTGCCGGCACCGGGAATTAATATCGCAGCCTCCCGATCTTGCTTTTCCAAATAGCTAATAAGTGGAGTAGAAGCACTGCCCATATCCCAGGGGCTTTGATGATTTACATAGCATTGCTCCCAATATGCCTGATCTAAATTCATAGCAAGTATTCAATCCGCAAACCTAAGTCGGCAGACCCCAAAATGTTCTCAAAAATCCAAATTAATTAACTGCCGATCCTGCAGGAAAATGCGCAAATCTGGCGTGAATGGATATTTTGATTTTTAGTGAAAATGAATAGAAATGATGTCATTTTGCGTGAAAATGCGTCAAATCTGCATAAAAAATGAACTTTTTGCTATAAAACGACTTGTTTTTAGTGAATAGCAATTTTCGCATGATGCTTGTACCATTATGTGTACTTGCTAAAAAGCATTTCACATTTACTAATCAAAAACATCTAATGAAAGTATTAGTTATAGGCGCGGGCAATATGGGCCTCGCCTACGCAGAATCTATTGCCAAATCTGAACACCTTAAAAAAGGAGATCTGTTGATTTCCGACAATGCCCCTGCCAAAACTCAGGAGCTCCGTAAAAAAAGTCACTTTGAAGTTTATGACGATATCGCCGATTGTGCCCCCTTGGCAGATATCATTTTTATAGCGGTAAAACCCTATCATATTGAGGAGCTTTTCGGAAAACTGAAAAAGCATATGGTGGAAGATCAAATAGTGATTTCCATTATGGCGGGGGTTACCATCAAAACCATCCAAGACCATTTGAATATTAAAAAGGTAGTTCGGGCGATGCCCAATTTACCCGCCCAGGTAGGGAAGGGCTTAACCTCTTTTACGGCTTCAGATGAAGTTTCGCGCTTGGAGCTCTCTACTGTGGAGAGCTTACTGGATACCACTGGTCGTTCTGTGCGTCTCGATAGTGAAAATGATATTGATGCTTCTACCGGTATTTCCGGTTCCGGACCGGCCTATGTATTCTATTTTATGCAGAGTATGTTGGAAGCAGCTTTAGACATGGGCTTTAGCGATTACGATTCTAAGGTATTGGTTAGCACCACCTTCGAAGGAGCGATTGAGCTATTTAAGCGCAATAAGCTAACCCCCGAGAAATGGATGGACAAGGTAGCTTCTGAAGGAGGTACTACTCGAGCCGCCCTCGATTCTATGGAAGATAATAATGTGAAAGATCTGATTAAAGAAGCGGCTTATGCTGCCTTTAATCGTGCCGTTGAATTGGGTAAAGAATCATAAAAATGGCTGAATCAAGAGATCACTCCCACGTAAAACGCGTGGTAGTTAAAGTAGGAACCAATGTGATGACCAATAAGGACAATCGCATTGTAAGCCCTATTCTACGAGGATTGGTAGATCAGATCGCAGAGCTTTATGAGCGCGATATAATGACCATTTTGGTGAGCTCCGGTTCGGTAATCGCCGGGATGGAAGTAATGGACAGTACCATTGACGATCCCACCATCCGCCGTCAGGTTTTTTCGGCTATTGGTCAGCCACGAATGATGCGCCACTACTACAGCATTTTCCACGAATACGGTATGCGCTGTGCTCAGGTATTGGCGACCAAGCGGGATTTTAGCCCCGGTAAGCACCGTGAAAACATGATCAACTGCTATGAAGGCCTGCTTTCTCAGGGCGTAATTCCCATCGCCAATGAAGATGATGCGGTAAGCCTGAGCATGAGTATGTTTAGCGATAATGATGAGCTGGCCAGTTTAGTGGCAGAGCTCTTAAATGCGGATATGCTTATTCTCTTAACCGATACTGATGGATTGTATACCGGTCATCCGGATGATGAGAACAGCCGCTTGATTCGCAATGTAAGCACCGATCAAGATGTGGAGCAATACATCCAAGAAACTAATAAAGGTGAGGCCGAAGGTCGTGGCGGGATGGAAAGCAAATTAGGCGTAGCCAAGGAAACTGCAAAGAAGGACATTCCCACCTTTATTGCCAATGGAAAACGCGCTGGTGTGATCGTAGATCTCGTGGATGGCAAGGAAATAGGAACTCGAATTATTGACTAGAAAGAACAACAAAATGGAATTACTCGATACAAATTTGAAGAATCAGGTATTAGCCAGTATGATGCGCATTATTGATGAAGATCGCAAAATCATACTCGCGGCAAATCAAAAGGATTTAGATGCCTTTGATCGTAATGATCAGGCCTTGTACGATCGATTGGTTTTAGATGATCAAAAGATAGAAGGCATGATTCAAGCTCTGGAGCAAGTGAAAGGGCAGGAAGATCCGGTAGGCTTAGTGAAGGAAGAGCGCGAAATTGAAAATGGATTGCGCATCCTCAATAAAACTGCTCCCTTTGGTACTATTATGATCATTTATGAGAGTCGGCCTGATGTAACCATCGAAGCAGCCGTGCTGGCCTTTAAAGCCAATAACCGCATTCTCCTAAAAGGGGGTAAGGAGGCTTTGCACAGCAATTTAGCTCTGGTGGATTGCTGGCATAAAGCTTTGGCTGAAAACAATTTAGATAAAGATTGGATTCAGTTTTTACAGATGAATCGCCAGGAAACTCAGGACTTCTTGCGTAAACCCGATCAACAATTGGATTTAATTGTTCCCCGTGGGGGAGAGCGCTTAATTCAATTTGTGAAGGAACATGCCACCTGTGCTGTATTGGTTAGTGGACGCGGAAATAACTTTGCCTATTTGGCTCAAGATGCCGATCCGGAAAAAAGCATCCGCGTTTTGCTGAATGCCAAGACCCACAAGATTTCGGCTTGCAATGCTTTGGATAAAATCTTAATTCACAAAGAACACCCACATTTACCCGCCCTGGTAGCCAAACTGCAAAGCGAATTGCAGAAGGCCGGCGTAGAAATTTGGACCGATGATAGTAGCAAGAAGCTATTGCCTGAAGCCAAGCTAGTGGAAGATCAAGCCATTTGGTATGAAGAGTTTTTAGCCCTAAAAGCTGTAATTGCCCTGGTGGATGATGATGCCGAGGCCATTCATAAGATTAATCGTTATTCGGGTGGCCACTCTGCAACCATTCTTACCGAAGATGGACAGCTTGCCCAAAAATTTATGGAACAGGTAGATGGCGCTGCCGTATACCACAATGCCTCTACGCGTTTTACGGATGGAGGAGCGATGGGTGTTGGCGCCGAATTAGCCATTAGTACCGATAAACTGCATCACCGTGGTCCTTTAGGTTTAAAGCAATTGGTGACCAATAAATACTATGTATATGGCGATGGTCAGGTGCGTGTATAAGCCCTGATTTTCGAAGCAAAAAAAGGCACCATTGCGGTGCCTTTTTTTATTAGTTCAATTGCATGGGGACTTCCATCAATAGTAGTCGACCTTTTTCGAGGCTTTCAATTTCTAGCTCGTTTATTTCCCAAAGGCCCAGGCCATCACGGTATTCCAGTTCCTGACCATTAATCTTGAATTTTCCATCAACCACCATGGCATAAACACCATTGCTCTGTGGTGCACGAAGCTTGTGACTTAGCTTTTTTTCGGCTTCAAAATCACCCATATCAAACCAGGCATTCTGGTGAATCCATACGCCTTCATCTTCAGGGTTGGGAGATAGAATCTGCATTAATTGATTCTTCATTTTACTCGTGTCCAGAGTAATCTGATCATAGCGTGGTTCTACATTGCGTTTATCGGGGAAAACCCAAATCTGGAAAAGCTTTACCGCCTTATCCTTATTTGCATTGTATTCGCTGTGGTAAATGCCGGTACCAGCGCTCATTACCTGCACATCACCGTGCTTAATTACTTCCTTATGACCCATGGAATCTTTATGTTCCAAATCGCCTTCAAAGGGTATGGTGATGATTTCCATGTTTTCATGGGGATGCGTGCCGAATCCGGCTCCAGCGGCGATATAATCGTCATTAATAACCCTTAAGACGCCAAAATGCATGCGTTCAGGATTGTAATAATTAGCGAAGCTGAAGGTATGATTGGTGTCCAGCCAGCCATGATTAGCATGACCGCGGGAATCGGCTTTAATTAAAAGTGAGTTTTTCATGGGATATGTCTTAGGATTCGGCAAATGATTAAAGCCCAGATTGGGGTCTATTAAGTTAGTGGATTTTTCATTGATTTCGTCTTCCGCTTTCAAGCGAATCATCGACAAAGATGCAAGACCTAAAACACTGGATTTTAAAAATTTACTTCGTTTCATATTATTTCAATGTTGCAACATCGAAAGTACAAAGAATTTCTTTTTCTTGCAAATCAATATGAAGATGATGAATAAAGCATTGCTGCTCATTTCCCTGTTTAGTCTTTCGGCTTTAAGCCTGAAAGGCCAAAATGAAGATTTCAGACTTTTTCAATGTCCAGATTCTAGTAATAATTTTCGTGCACTTTCCACGCTTAACGACACTACTATCTGGTTGGCCAGTGATCAGTCGCAGGTTTGGTTTTTCAGCTTGCCTAATCAGTGGGAGAACCGCAGTCCTAAAGGCTATGAAGGAGTGCTATGGCGTGATATCGAAGCAATGGACGATTCCTCGGCTATCATTCTAAGTGCGGGTGCACCAGCTTTGATATTGCGAACCGAGGATGCAGGGCAGACCTGGCAAGAATGCTTTAGAGACGATAGTCCCAGTATATTTTTTGATGCCTTTGATTTTTGGGATACTAATAGAGGTTTAGCTTTCGCGGATGCGCAAGAATCTCATATCACCATTATCGAAACTATGGATGGCGGTAAAAGCTGGCAAAAATGGGATAGTATCCTTGATTTAAAAGTAAGTCCAAAGCAAGGCGGTTTTGCCGCTTCCGGTACCTGCCTACATTGTTATGATCAAAATTCTTGGGCCATCGTTTTGGGAGGTATCCAAGCTCGAATTTTAGGCATGCATAAAGGGCAATCGCTCAAAGCTTTATTAGCCATGAATGATGGAGAAGCATCAAAGGGAGCTTTTAGTATTGATGCTAAAAACGCCGATACCCTTTTAATTGGAGGTGGAGATTATCGCGCGGATTCTCTATCCACTCAAAGTTTGCTCTGGTCTACAGATGCCGGAAAAAGCTGGGAGCCCGTTCCATTTCCTAAACCCTTGAGTCAGCGCTATTGGTCTTGCGTACAATGGCAAGGATCGCATATTGTGCTATGCTCGCGCTTTGGAATGGCCTATTCCTTTGATAATGGTATGAACTGGCAGTATAGCGCCGAAGGTTTTTATAGCTGCCAGGGGCAATGGTTGAGCGGTCCAAAGGGACGCATTGCGCGCTTTAATTCCGCTTATAAATAAAGTAGGCGCCGGCATTTAAGTTCAAATTAGAATTAAGCTGCACAGTTTGGCCACTCATGAGGTCGGTCCAATTACCTGCGCTTAAGCTAGCATCCACATTAAAGCTCACTGCATTATTACGGCAGTTAACCAGCACCAGTAATTCTTCGCCATTCTTATTCTTGGTAAAGGCTAATACATCTTGAGAGCTGTAATCCGTAATGGTTTGCACTTTAGCCGCGGCTTCATTGGCATAAATCTGCATAAACTGCTGATACTGCTTCTTCACTTCAGGGTTAGCGCTCCAGTTTATAGGATCATTACTGAAAAAGGGAAGGGGTTGGTTGCGACCTACTTCCTGACTGCTATAAATGAGTGGCACCCCGCCTAAATAAGCGGTGGCTACCATGGCTGCAACGGCACTTTGCTGACTGCCAAATAGCTGTACAGGTGTGGCATCCCAGGCAGATTCATCATGATTGGTGCTAAAGCGTAAAACCCCTTGATTCCCAACAATCACATTGTATTCGTTTTGATGCAGGCTACTGAGTTCGCTGGCTGCATGTCCATCGGCAAAAACCTCTTTTAATTTGGCATAAGCGGCCCAGCTAAAGCGCAAATCAAATCCGGCAATGAGATGATTAAATCGATCGCCCTCGGCCAGCATTAGAAGGTTGGTGCGATGATAGGCCTCTAAGGAGTCAATGGCTCTTTGCCAAAAATCAAAGGGAACTCCATTGGCATAATCGCAACGGAAACCATCAATATTAGCCTCACGAATCCAGTATTTTAAACTTTCAATTTGCGCCAATTGCATTGAGTCTACCTCAAAATTGAGATCGGCCACATCCTGCCAATTGGTGCCCGGAGGAATCACAATATTACCATTGCCATCCTGGGTATACCAATCCGGATGCTCTGTGATCCAGGGATGATCCCAAGCAGTATGGTTGGCTACATAATCGAGAATTACCGACATCCCTCTTTGATGGGCGGCATCCACCAATTCGCGCAGATCTTCTAAACTGCCATATTCACTGGCTACTCCCGTATAATCGCGTACACAATAGGGTGAGTTGATGCTATTTACCTGGCCAACCGGGTAAATGGGCATGAGCCATACCACATTAACCCCCATCTTCTGGATACTATCCAATTGCGCGGTAAGGCCATCTAAATCGCCATCCGCCGAAAAGGCACGAATATTTACCTCGTATAAAACCAGATCATTTACATCAGTGGGCATGCCCTTGAATGGCTGACCGTAAAAACCATCATCAACGGGTTCTGGATCTGGAAGAGTTACATTGGAGGTGATAGGATCTTCATCCTTAGAACAGGCAATGAGACTAAGGCATGCAGCCAGACTTAGATATTTAAAAACTTTCAATTCTTTGATATTTGGGCAAATACCAAAAATAAAAAGAGGCGCTCAAAGCGCCTCTTTACTTAGTGTATTTTTTACAATACTATGCTTTCGCGGGAAGGATTTTACTGCGTACTTCACCAAAGCCAATACGCTGGCTTCCGTTGTCGCAGAAGGCCTTCATGATAACCGTATCACCATCCAAAAGGTATTTACGTTCGCTGCCATCCCTCAACTTTAAAGGCTTATCACCCTTCCAGCTTAATTCGAGCATAGAGCCATAATTTTTAGGCTCAGGTCCAGAAATGGTTCCACTGGCCATTAAATCTCCGGCATTAATATTACATCCATTTACCGTGTGATGCGCCAACTGCTGCACCATGGTCCAGTACAAGTATTTGTGATTACTCTCTGAAATAAGATTTTCTTCACCACCTTCTGGCTGTAGATACACTTCCAATTTGATATCATAAGAAGTATTGGGTGCACATTCTAAATAGGGAAGAGGCTTGGGCTCTTCTTGCTTAGGACGGGCGGTACGATAAGGCTCTAAGGCATCAAAAGTTACCACCCAGGGAGAGATCGATGATCCAAAGTTCTTACCTAAGAATGGTCCTAAAGGCACATATTCCCAACGCTGTAAATCGCGTGCACTCCAGTCATTAAAGATCACCATTCCAAAGAGGTAATCTTCAGCTTCACCAGTGCTGATACGATCTCCTAAAGGCTTACCATCGGTGGTAATAAAGCCCATCTCCAATTCGAAGTCCATTGCTTTAGAAGGACCAAATACCGGGGCCTCTGCTCCGGGAGCTAACATCTGACCCATGGGACGATGGATGTTTTCTCCGGATACAATAATGGAAGAGCTACGGCCATGATAACCTACCGGTAAATGCAACCAGTTGGGCATCAAGGCATTTTCTTTACCACGGAACATGATTCCCACATTAGTGGCATGCTCACGACTGGAATAGAAATCGGTGTAATCCTGAATGAACACTGGCATCAACATTTGCAATTCTTCGACTGGGAAGAGAACCACCTCACGCTGATCAGCATTGGATTGCAATTGATCATTTTTTACATCAAAGATTTCCGCGAGGCGATTGCGAACCTGGCGGATGGTAGGTTTTCCGAGGGTGATAAAGTCGTTGAGCGTATCTTGTAAGAATACATCCTCTGGAAGGATGATGCCTTCAAAATAACCTAATTGATGAAGTGCGGCTAAATCAATGGCTGTATTCCCAATACGACTGCCGATCGATACGTGATCATCATTCGCTAAAAAAACGCCAAAGGGAAGGTTTTGTATAGGAAAGTCGCTGCCTGTTGGAACTTCAATCCAAGACTTACGCGACGGGTCGTTTGCTGTGAGCATATTTGGATTAATTTTGAGCAATATTACTAAGATTCATCACCGCAGAAAAATTAGCGTCAAAACTTAAGGTATGTATAAGGATTCTCTAATCTTCGATCTCATCCAACAAGAACGTGAACGTCAAACGGAAGGCATCGAATTAATTGCTTCAGAAAACTTTGTTAGTGACCAGGTAATGCAGGCCATGGGCTCGGTCCTAACGAATAAATATGCCGAAGGTTTTCCTGGTAAACGCTACTATGGTGGCTGTGAAGTAGTGGATGAAGTAGAGACTATTGCTATTGAAAGAGCGAAACAATTATTTGGTGCTGAATATGCCAATGTGCAACCGCATTCTGGCTCTCAGGCCAATGCAGCAGTTTATTTAGCTTGTTTGAAGCCTGGTGATAAAATCATGGGCTTTGACCTTTCACATGGTGGTCACCTTACCCATGGTTCACCGGTAAACTTTAGTGGGAAAACTTTTCAAACCTGTTTTTACGGAGTGGAAAAGGAAACCGGTCGATTGAATTACGATAGCATTGCAGAAATTGCGGCCAAGGAACAACCCAAATTGATTATTGCAGGCTATAGCGCTTACAGTCGTGATTTGGATTTTGCCCGTTTCCGGGAAATCGCTGATAGCGTTGGAGCCTTACTTTTAGCGGATATCTCACATCCAGCCGGCTTAATTGCCAAAGGATTGCTTAGTGATCCAATTCCTCATTGTCATATTGTAACTACTACTACCCATAAAACCTTACGTGGTCCTCGTGGTGGAATGATTTTAATGGGTAAGGATTTCGAAAACCCATGGGGCGAAAAAACGCCTAAGGGTCAGGTGAAGATGATGAGCCAAATTTTGAATGCTGCGGTTTTCCCCGGTACTCAAGGTGGTCCTTTGGAGCATGTGATTGCAGCTAAGGCAGTGGCCTTCGGTGAAGCTTTGGAGGATGAGTTCATGCACTATACCTTGCAGGTTCAGAAGAATGCTAAGGCTCTGGCTGCTGCTCTTGTAGCCCGCAATTTCCAGATTATTTCCGGTGGTACCGACAATCACAGTATGTTGATTGACCTCCGTAATAAAAACATCAGCGGTAAGCAGGCCGAAAATGCGCTTGTGCAAGCCGATATCACCGTGAATAAGAACATGGTACCCTTTGACGATAAATCTCCCTTTGTAACCAGCGGTATTCGCTTAGGAACGCCTGCAATCACCACTCGTGGACTGAAAGAAACAGACATGGAGAAAGTAGCGGAGCTTATCGATCGCGTGATCAGCAATTTTGAAGACGAAGCGAATTTGGAAGCCGTTGCCCAAGAGGTGAACGCGATGATGGAAGGCTATCCGCTTTTTAATTGGTAGTTGGTACTTAGTACATAGTAGTTGGTCGTTGGTATGCTGGATCGAATTGCAAATTTGATCCATGGAATTTAGACGATAGACTTTAGACGGTAGACAATAGACAATAGACGGTAGATGGGATCGAATTTGTATTTCGATCCCTATTACTCTACACTAAGAATGAAGATTGCCGGACGTTTTTCCAATTCCGGTAAATTGTTTTTCCACCAGGAGATAGGCTGGGTGCGGATATATTCCTCTAAAGTAGTGACTTCACGCGCTACACAAAGTCGGGTATCGGGATGACAAATGCTAATTAAGTCCTTCATGAGCTTATCATTACGATAAGGAGTCTCCATGAAGATTTGGCTTTGCCCGGTTTTACGGCTCAGATTTTCTAAATTCTTGATTTGCTTTTTACGCTCCTGGTTATCAATAGGTAAATAGCCATTAAAGGCAAAGCTTTGACCATTCATGCCACTGGCCATCATTGCCATGAAAATAGAGGAGGGCCCCACTAAGGGAACCACCCGAATGCCTTCATTGTGGGCCAGGCTAATGATTTCTGCTCCCGGATCAGCAATGCCCGGAGCCCCTGCTTCAGAGATCAAACCAATATGCTCCCCATTGCGTGCTGCTTCCAAATAGGAAGGGTAATCAGCAGGATCTGAAAATTTATTGGTGGTATAGAGTACTAAATCGGGCTGATGCTTAGAGGGAAGCACCCGCTTAATAAAGGCACGGGCAGATTTTTCATTCTCTACTATATAATGATCGCAGAGATCAATTACTTTCTTCACCGATAAAGGCAGTACTTCCAGAGGCTCAATTTCACCCATTAAGGAAGGAATTAAATAGAGCTTACCCGTGGGGCTATTAGATTCTTCCATCCTTCAGTTTTTCTACGATTGTATCGGTTGCGGCGTCCAATAATCGATAGACCTGTTCAAAGCCTTCATCTCCTCCATAATAAGGGTCGGGAACATCCTGGTTAGAACCGGCTTTGATCTCATTTAAAATGAGGTCAACCTTGGCGCGGTCTGCCTCATTTCGAGCCATATTTAATACATTATTTAAGTTGGAGTGATCCATTACGTAGATGCGGTCAAAGTAATCAAAATCAACAGTTTTGAATTGCCGTCCTATCAAATTGGATAGATTAATTCCGTGTTTACGGCCGGTCATTATCGTGCGGATATCCGGGGCTTCTCCTACATGGTAAGCAGCGGTTCCGGCTGAGTCCACTTCCACTTCTTCAGGATTAACTTTCGATCGTAATAAGCCTTCTGCCAAGGGGGAGCGACAAATGTTTCCCAGGCAAACCATTAGTACTTTCTTCACTAAAAAAATCTTTGGTTAAAGGTACGTTTTATAGCAGGCATCCTCCAAGAATTGCCTCTATTTTGGCAGGCTTACTTTAAAGGTTGTGCCTTTGCCTACTATGCTTTGAACGGTAATTTCCCCACCCAGACTTTCAATCTGGCTGCGAATTAAATAGAGTCCTATTCCCGAGCTGTCGGGGTGATTATGGAAACTGCGTTTAAACTTAAAGAGCTGATCACCATACTTTTCCAAATCGATGCCCAGGCCATTGTCAGAAACAAAAAGATGTTTGTTGTTTTCACTTTCTTCTACCCAAACTTTTACCCAGGGATCTTTTTCAGGATCGTGGTAGCGCAGCGCATTACTCACTAAGTTGAAGAGTACACTCTCTAAATAGGCTGGATAAAACTTAAGACTAAAACCTTCGGGAATGTCAAATTGCAATTCGGCATTAATCTCCATGGTAGGACGGGAAAGAATTTGCCGAACTCTTTCGCAGTAGGTCAGTACATTCAATTCTTCCGTAGGCAATTCCGAAGCCGATTCCACTTCTAAGATGCTGGATAATTCATCTAATGCCTGCATTAGGCCTTCAGCACTTACTTCCAGGTAACGATACAGTTCGTCACGAAGCAACTGATCCTGGGTTACGTTTAGCTCGTGAATCAATTGCTGGATATTGGATCCATGGGAGCGGAAATTATGAGATACGATATGAGCAAAGCTTTGTAATCTTTCATTTTGCTCCGAAATCAATTGCAAGTTGCGCTGGAAATCCAATTCCTCCTGCTTCCTTTCCGTAATGTCCGATTCAATGGAAATGTAGTTTACCAGGCGGCCCCCTTCATCGTAAATTGGGGTTACAATGCTTTCTACCCAATATTCACTGCCATCCTTTTTATAATTGATGTTCTCTAAACGGAAGGGCTTACCTGAATTAAGAAAGTCGTTGAGGCGACCTTGATCCGTCTTTAAGGAGGCTGGCCCATGCAATAGCTCTTCCATTCTGCGACCTCGCGCTTCTTCCAGGCTGTAGCCGCTCATACGTTTAAAGCTCTGGTTAAGCCATTCTACTTCATGATTAGCGTTTACAATCAGTACGCCATTGGAGGTTCTATTGGCTACCAAGGAGAGCTTTCTAAGCTGACTTTCAATCTCATGTTCCTTGCGGATATCACGAATATTGATAAAGGCCTTTAATTTGCCTTCTCGCTCCTGAAAACGACCATTGCCTTCAAGCCATAGCCATTCACCATCTTTAGATTTTAATCGGAATACCGCCCGACCGGCATTTTCGGATTTTCGATAGGCTTTGATGAAGGTTAGGCGAGTTTTAACCAAATCCTTAGGGTGGATGTAGTCTGTTAGCGCCTTATCTATAAGTTCGGTTGGACGATAATGGGCTAACTGAAGAATATTAGGGGAGATATATTCGATGATACCCTCTTTACTCAGGGTAACGAAAATATCAGAGGCCTTTTCAATATACTGTCTAAATCGAGATTCAGCCTCAACTAAGGCGCGGTTACTTTCTTCGACCGGACCCAGGTCCAAAAAGTGGAACCAGGCAATGGGGCGTTTGGCTTCATCTTGAGTGGTAAAAGCTGAGACGACTACCTTAGTGGTGCCTAAATCCTTACGAAGTAATAGTGTTTGATAGGTTTTAACGGGTTGTAAAGAGCGAAGTTCTCGTAGCTTTTGCTGATGAAATTCGTGTTCGGATTCGGGAATTAGATCTGCCAGGCTCTTAGCCAGGAATTCCGACTTCTTAAAGCCCAGCATGTTTAAGAGGGCTTGATTACAATCTTGCCAGCGGGTATTTTGTAATTCGAGCATGGCCACTCCAATTAAGGAGCCTTCAAATAATTGCCTGAATTTTTGTTTTTCCTTTTGTAAGTCTTGTTCATATTGATGGCGTTCACTAAAATCGTGCATGGCACCAATAATGCGAAGTATGTTGCCTTTAAGGTCGCGTTCAATATATCCGCGATCGAGAATATAAGCCCATTCGCCATTCTTCTTTTGGAAACGGTATCTACACTCCCAGGTCTCCGAGCGCTGCTCAAAGGCTTCGTCCAAGCTCTTTTGGATATTCTGATGATCTTCTTTAGGGATATGGCTCAGCCACTTATCTGGGTTATCCAATTCATGGCTTTCCCAGCCGTACATCTCACTGAGGTTTTCGCCCCATTCAATTTTCCCGATTTTATAGTGCCAATCCCAGATTACATCCTTAGTGGCACGACTCGCCCAACGAAAACGATGGTTGCTATCAATTAAATCTCGTTGGGCTCTTTCCTGTTCATCAATATCTTGAACTACCGTTACAATGCTTCCAATGCCCGGTGTATCAAAATGGTTAGTCATGGTCGCTTTTACCCAACGATAGCGACCATTGCGATGGTGTAAGCGGTATTTTACTTCTTGTTGTGCTAAGTGCTGATAATGGATGGCATTCAGTGCATTTTCTTTACGAAGACGATCTTTAGGATGAGCTAGATCCAGGCAACATTTACCAATAATTTCTTCGGGCTGGTAACCGGTTATTTTTTCAACCTCTCCACTCAGAAAGGTAATGGTGTTTTCATGATTGGTTAGAGAATAGGCGCCGAGGCTGCGCTCGAGCAATAATTGATTGGTGATCTCAGTTTGATGCAATCGTTCATGCAAACGCTGTAATTCCGTGGCCGAATCCAATTCCAATAAGCGAAATTTCTGATCCTTCCATTGTAAAACACGATGCTGTAAATTCAGCTTGCGATTCAGCTTTTCACCGTTTAAGGAGAGCTGACCAATTCCTAAACTTTCATTTTCCGGGATGGCTGAAAAGGGAAACACTTGTTCTCCCTGAAGCCATTGAAATTGATTAATAGTAAGTAAGCCCAGGGGTAAGTGACTTAAACCGGGCATCCATTGTTCGGATTTTTGATTGGCATAGAGTAAAATGCCCTGATCAGAAAAAACCAAAATGCCACTGCTACTTTGATCTAAAACTTGAGCTAAGAGTGAGTTCTCTCGATGTTGAATTTGAAAAAGTAGAGCTTCGCGATATGCAGCCTTCTCAGGTTCTGCAGAATTGCTGTGCCCATTTAGTGGGAAATCATATACAGAATAAGCCCAATCTTTAAGCGTGGCGGGGAGTTTAGCTAAGTCGGAGTGTAGAACCCAAAGTTGATCTTTACCGGATTTTAAGCTGTCGGCTAAAACTTGCTTGGCAGCATCTTCAGGCAGGATAAACTGCGCGCCTTCACTTTGTTCAATATCTAATCCGGCGATGAAATGCACTTAATTTGAATTGGGCCGGCTGTTGGAATCAATTCGATTTAGAAGTTCAGCCGTATTAAGTGGTTTATTGAGGAAGCAAGATACGCTGGGAATATTTTGGGATCGATCCCAATCATCGGGACTAATAGAGGAGGTAAGGATAGCAACCCTGGCGTGTACATTTTCCAATTTATGATGTGCCTCCTCCAAGAACTCCCAACCATCCATGATGGGCATATTTAAATCCAGGAAAATTAGATCCGGAGTTTCGTTCTCTTTTGCGCCTTTTAAAGCCTCTAAGGCCTCCTGCCCATTTTGAAATTCTGAAAACTTCTCACATAAACCTTCATTGCTCATTTTCTTGCGAATAAGCACCCGGGCAATGGGATCATCGTCTACAATCCAATAATGGTTTATGGTCATGCTTTTAAAAATTCACTTCTAAATTAGTCAAAAAGTGAATGTAGTACCAAAATAAAAAGCCCCAGTATGGGGCTTTTATTATTTCAAGGTCAATTTTTTCCGAAGGTCTTCCACATATGTGCGGAAGCGTTTATCCGTTTCGGTAAGATTATTTACTGTTCGGCAAGCGTGAAGCACCGTAGCGTGGTCCTTGTTTCCACATTGGGCACCAATACTGGCCAGTGAGTTTTTGGTTAGTTGTTTAGAAAAGTACATGGCCAATTGACGAGCCTGTACAATTTCTCTTTTACGAGTCTTGGATTTTAAGAGCTCGATAGGCATATCGAAGTAATCGCAAACTACCTTTTGGATGTAGTCGATGCTGATTTCGCGAGTGGTGTTCTTCACGAATTTATCGATCATCTGTTTTGCTAATTCTACGGTAATGCGCTTCTTGTTTAAAGAAGATTGGGCCAGGAGGGAGATTAAAGCTCCTTCTAACTCACGCACATTCGAATTGATAGAATAGGCGAGGTATTCGATAACATCCGCAGGCATTTCTACGCCATCATTGTACAGCTTTTGATTTAGAATGGCGATGCGCGTTTCCAAATCGGGTACTTGAAGATCGGCGCTTAAACCCCATTTGAAACGAGATAATAAGCGTTGCTCCATTCCTTGCAGATCAACAGGTGCGCGATCTGAGGTCAGGATAACCTGTTTGCTGTTCTGGTGCAGATGGTTGAAAATTTCAAAGAAGGCGTCTTGAGTCTTCTCTTTTCCGGCAAAAGAATGCACATCATCAACAATCAGAATATCGATCATCTGATAGAAGTGCAAAAAATCGTTTTTGTTGTTGGTTCGAATGGCTTCTACGAATTGTTGCTGAAACTTCTCAGCACTTACGTAAAGCACGGTTTTTTCCGGATAACGATCTTTGATTTCAATACCAATGGCATGTGCCAAATGGGTTTTTCCCAATCCATTGCCGCCATAAAGCAAAAGAGGGTTAAAGGAGGTGCCACCTGGTTTCTTAGCCACGGCATAACCGGCAGAGCGGGCTAAGCGATTACAATCTCCCTCAACAAAATTGTCGAAAGTATAGTTTGGATTAAGCTGCGATTCTACGTGAACCTTGCGCAGGCCAGGAATGATGAAGGGGTTCTTTACTCCGTTTTCACCGAGCTCCATGGGCATATTCACCTTTGGATTTTTTAAAGAACCACGGTTACTGGATGGAATCTTAACGGTATAAGGCTTGCTATTACCATAGGTGTTTTCCATCACAATGCTGTAAACCAGTTTGGCATCATCGCCAAGCTCCCGCGTGATCGCGCTTTTCAGGAGTTTAATATAGTTTTCCTCGAGCCACTCATAGAAAAACTTACTAGGCACCTGAATACTCAAGACATTATCTTTGAGCTTTAAGGGCTTGATCGGCAAAAACCAGGTTTTGTAACTCTGTGGGGAAATATTGTCTTTGATATAAGACAAACAATTATCCCAAACTGTCTTTGCAGTCAGCTCCATGCGTTGTAGTTAAATTGCTTTGCGTTTAGTTTCTTCTCAGGGTAAAATGTATGACAGGCTGCCGAGATCATCCCTCCCCTTGACAGGGACAAAAGTGTGTAGAAAAAAGTGATAAAAAAAATCAAATCGGTCTTGATATATAGCTTTTTTTGTCCGAGATTATCAGAGCGTTAATCGCGCTGTATCCCGCATTCTACCGTACAATACACTTAATTTTCAGCACTTAAGAAATTATGTTTGTTAACTTAATGTCAACTCGAGTCCGATATGCTGAGACCGATCAGATGGGGGTTGTTTATTATGGCAATTATCCACAATATTTTGAGATCGGTCGGGTGGAGGCCCTACGTTCACTGGGACTTACCTATAAAGAGATGGAAAAAAGAGGAATTATGCTCCCGGTTTTGAAATTAGAGGTAAAGTATTTAGCCCCTGCGACTTATGATGATTTGATCGAAATTCGCACTGAAATCCGAGAAATGCCCAATACTCGGATCACCTTTCATCATGAAATACGCAATGAAGAGGGAAAATTGTTAACCATCGGATTTGTACAATTGGTTTTTGTGGATATCAAAACTCGAAAACCGGTTATGGCTCCGGATTATTTCCTGGACCTTATCAAGCCTCAACTCGATTAATTTCTATTTCTAAAGCATAAAAAAAAACCGTCTCGGATAAACAAGACGGTTTTTACTATTTGAGAGCTTGAAATTATTTCAAGGCTGTAAATACGCTATTCACATATTCGTACTTAGCTGTTTCGGAATTCTCGCACCAAATTACGGTTAAGAAACCGGGGGTAAATTCGAAATCAACATCAATCGCTCCATCCAATCCGGAGTTTGGAGTGGGGAAGTAGTGACGAATAGGCGTGGTTTTAGTACCGATAATATCGCCCTTGCTAAAGCTTTGTCCAAAAGGAGAGTATTCTTCGAAGCTAAAGCCCCAGGCAGATTCTGGATTAAAGTTGCGCACTAAAACATTGCTGTGATAGAAAGGAGCTCCCTTAGTTGTTACAGTTCCGGTAGAGTCTAAGCTCTTTAATTCTTGGTCCCAAACGGAAAGGTCGCCATTGTTAATTACGGTTCCGGGAGCGGCATTTACTCTTAAATCCAAACCTGCAGTGGGGTAATTCGCAGCCTTAGCACTAACGGTCATATAGGTTGCGATACGGAAACCACGATTCATGGTGTCTACCCAAAAACGAACTTTAGAGTCTACCACCCACGCAGTGTCAGTTACTGTAACCTTATGGTTTACGGTAGCAATAGGCTTTTTCGCTAAAGCAGGTTCGATATCGGTTAACAAGCTGGCCATATCTACTGTCTCATCATTCAAGTAGAAAGAAGGAGCCGCTTCTAATGGCTGATTGAAGGTGATGCTATCGGCAATGGCAGAATAAAATTCATTATTCGCATCGGTTACTACATTCATAAAGGTCAATTCGCTACCGTATTGATCACTTAAGAGTAAACGAGGAATTTCGGCTATATATCCAAAGCTGGGATTATACGATGATAAGATCAGGGAGCTACGGACTTGAGGTAAGGCCAGATTGTCTGTGGGGTAAGTGCTGGTGTTTACCACCGGATCATCCTCACAAGACGCCAGCGTTAACAGAGCAAGTCCAAGGAGCGCAATTCGTTTCATAATCTACAATTTCAGGACAAATTTAATTTTTATAACGAGCAATTTGCAAGAGTATTCATTCTCAGCTTATAAATATGCCCTCTACTACTAAGTCGATTCTAATTGGAAAAAGGTTGGGTCTTGATAATGAGATCAATATAAACCGGAAGATGATCACTGTATCCTGATCCGAAAAATGGACCTTTAAAAGCTCTTCGAGGTTTTTTACCTGGAAGTTTAGTTTCCTCCTCCAATAAAAATGGAGCCCTAAACGCCTCGCAGCGTATTGTCCATTTTTGCATTTCTGGTCGAATTAGGATTTGATCCAAATAGGCCCATTCTCCTTTATACCGATGACTGCCTTCACCAGCTTCTCGGCCTTCCATTAAATTAAGCATGGGGACTGTCGCGCTATCACTGCTTAGGTATTGCAGGCTTCGATTATGTGCCTCATCATTAAAATCCCCCATGATAATTAAGAGCTCTCCAGTCTCGAGATCCAGACTATCCAGAAATTTTGAAAGAATATTTGCTGCCGCCAATCTTTTAGGTTCTGAGCTTTGTTGACCGCCATAGCGGCTGGGCCAATGGCAAAACACAAAATGCCAGTTTCTATGCAGGCCATCTTCGAATTGAGCATATAACATGTCTCGGCTGCGGTATTCTGGATGATTAGGCCACTGGAAGCAAAGTGTTTTGGACTCGATAAGTCGAAAAATATCCTTTCGGTAGATTAAAGCTACATCAATACCGCGGCGGTCCGGAGATTCATAATGGACGTATTGATAGGGGATTTTCACCAATGCCGTACGATGAATCAAATCTTCTAAAACTTGCGCTTCTTCTATTTCGGCTAGTCCTATTATAGCGGGAGCCTGAAAATTACTGTCGCTAAGACTGAGAATCACCTTGGATAATCGCTGTACTCGAACATAGTATTTAGGATAGGTCCATTCCCTTGCTCCCTCAGGAGTAAATTCTCGATCTGGATTAATACTATCCCATTCGGGATAAAAGAGGTTCTCTACATTGTAAAAAACAAAGCGCTGCCCCGTCAAGCTAAAAGCGAGACCAAGGCTGAGTATCAGGCTTAAACCTGCTCTACAAAGTTTTGGCGATAGATTTTTTGCGATGAGGAAACGATTTGCAGATTCTCATGATTGGGGTAAAAGGCCATGGTTTCTTGTTCGCCTAGCGATAAAAATCCACCGGGCTTTAAATGATGTACCAATTGGGAGAGGGGGTGCTCCTGGAATTCAGTTTGGAAGTAAATCAGCAAGTTGCGACATAAAATCAGATCGAACTTCTGATTTAATTCTCCGGAAGAAATATCAAATTGTTCAAATTTCACCTTTCGAAACAGGTGTTCGTGAAAGTGGCAAAGGGAAGAGGTGGTTTGATAATAGTCTTCTAATAAGGCTAATCCTCCTGCTTTGCGATAATTCATATCCGCTTCGTGCAAGCGAGCTTTGGAGATGGATGGTCGATGCGCCTTTTCCAGGGCTGCTGCAGATAAATCGGTGGCCAGGATTTGGCATTTATCCATGAGCTCCATTTCATCCAGAATAATGGCTAAACTGCTGAGCTCTTCGCCAGTACTGCTGCCTACTAAAAGGATAGAAATCGTATCTCTCTGTTTAAGAACCGGTAATACACTTTTGCGCATCTCCAGCCAGGTTTTAGGTTCCCGAAAAAGCTCAGTAACCTGAACAGTAAAGCGATCTAAAAATTTTTGAAAGTGGGAGCTTTCGCTGATGAGTAGCTTCAATGTATACAAATCATTCACCCGCATTTGGTTCATAACCTTAAGCAAGCGACGCATAACCGAGGATTTATTATACCACTCTAATTTAAGACCATAGCGGTCTTCTACAAATTCGAGGAAATCTCGATAACTCTTTTCCGGGATTTCAACCTGTGATATTAGGTTCTGCTGCATACCTTGCGAAGGTAAATCATTCCCTAGCCTATTTTGAAAGGAAACGTTTTAAAAGTGTTTATTTTACTGGTGTTCAGCCCGATTGTTACCCTACATGCGCAATTTTCGATAGTGCAGGATGGTTGGGAAAATGCCAAGCAATGGGGGCAATCCGATTCGTATACATCCGCGGATGCCTGGTACTGGGCAGCAGGAGGGATAGCCATTGGAGCGGTTATATTGGCCGATGAACCTATTCAAAATGCTTTGCAATGGTCAGATCCCGAAACCGCTGATGTTCTAAGCCCTTTTATGGAGCCTTTTGGCGATCCCATGGTGATGGGGAGTATTAGCGCTCTGGGCTACCTTGGAGGCTGGGCTTTTAATAATCGGGAAATTCAGGATGTGAGTTCTGTAGCCCTGCAAAGTATGTTGAGCGCCGGTCTGGTTGCCATAGCTTTGAAAATCACTTTTCATCGCGAACGCCCCGAAGAGCAGTGGATTAATGATCCTTATGTTTTCCATGGCCCCTCCTTAGCACAGAATCATCTTTCTTTTCCTTCTGGTCACAGTGCCACCGCTTTTGCACTGGCCTCTTCAATTTCGGCCTTTTATCAGGATCCCTTATACCTGGCTATTCCTTTGTATTCGCTCGCTGGTTTAACGGCCTGGCAGCGGGTTTATGCCCAAAGGCATTGGCCATCGGATGTGGTGGTAGGGGCTTTAATAGGGACTTTCATCGGAAGAAAAATCGGGAAATGGCAAAGAGAACGCAGCTCAAAGCTCAGTTTAAAACCCAGTATTCTCTTTGGAAGCTATAGCGCTATTTCGTTAAAGTGGCAGCTCGATCCTATTTCAGTTCGAAGCGAAAAGCCTTTTTAATTTCCCCTTGTATGCTGAAAATATAACTGCCTGGATTTAATCCTTCCAGCGGAATTTTCACGGTACCTTGTCTTAATTCCTCGGCCTTAAAATGGCCAGATACTCTTAAAGCACCGCTTTGATCGTACAGTCCGTATTCTACGCCTATATAGTATTGAGGATCGGGAAATTGCAATTCCAAACTGTCTTGTCCCCATTTGTAGCTCTCTTGAATTTGAATAATGGAATCGCCCTCAATTTTACCCTCTCTGTTAAAGACAGGTATTGAAACCTTGTACAAATAGGGCTTCCGATTGGCCAATTCTTCTTCCGCAAAATACAGGCTATTAGCCTGAAGGGCAAAGGCTTCCTTTTGAGAGAAATTCCCCAAACTGTAAGGATAGGCCTTAATTCGCTCAGTTTTTCGCCAGGCTTCTAGATACCAGATTATACTGTAACCCAATAAAAAGAGATCCTCACCATTGGGACTCAAACAAGCTCCGCTAACCCAATTGAAATGCTGGATGCCACTGGCTGTTTTAAACTCCTTAATCAACTTGGCATTTTGGGGACTGGGGTGGCAACTCAAGCCATATACTTTCACTTTTCCATCGAAAGGCATAGTGCGATTCTTCGTGAAGAGAAATAGCGAATCCATATAAACCACCATGGCCTCCAAATCGTAGTAGCGTTCCTTTTCCTCTGGTGGAAAAGCTGTTTGCTCTGGATAGCTGAAAGGAATTTTCCCTAGTAAAGTCCACTCACCATCGCTTAGGAGCTTGGAAATATCCAGAACCAGAATCTCCAAATCCTTTCGCTTATTATCATTATTCCCGAAATCGCCGATATACAGCTTACCATCGGCATAAGCCAGTGATTCCCAATCGTGGTTGTGCAGCGATTCCAAAGTCGGTCGCATCAATAAATTCCCAAGGGTATCGCAAATAAAGAGCTCTGCTTCATTGCCGCTGTCGTTTATCATCGCAATGGCATTAGGCGCAATAAAGGCCATGCCACTGCATTCTTTTAGGTCAGGGTGCAGAGTGGCTACACTATCGGCCGAAAGACTTTGACTCATCCCTAAACCCGGTTGTAAAAAGAGATAAAGCTGTATGATGATATTGCGGAGCATATTCATGAGCGATAAAGTAAGCAACCGTCGCCATAACTCAAGAAACGGAATTCATGATCCAATGCATATTGATAAACTTCTTGCCAATGCTCGCCAATAAGTGAAGAAACCAAGAGCATGAGAGTGCTTTTAGGCTGATGGAAATTGGTCACCAAGGCCGTAATTAAACGATGCTGATAGCCAGGGGCAATAATGATTTGGGTTTTGAATGGAAGCCAATCGGTATTTCTTTCATCTAATAGGGTTTCCAAGCTTTCCAGAGCTTGCAGGGGTTCTAATGCCCATTCCGGGTTTTCGAATCCCAACCACTGAGGAACGATTAATTCCCCATCCTTTAATTGATGATGATAATGCAGACAGCCCAGCCAATACAAGCTTTCCAAGGCACGCAGGGAAGTAGTTCCTACCGGAATAATGGCTTTTCCTGCGGCAATAGCTCCTTTTAATTTTTGAATAAAACTTCGATCCAGGAAGGATTCCTCCGCATGCATTTCATGTTCTGCTACCGAAGTGCTTACCGGCTTAAAGGTTCCGGCACCCACATGCAGAGTGAGGTAATTAAGTTCAATGCCTTTGTCTTGCAGTTTCTGGAATATAGCTTCATTAAAATGCAATCCAGCGGTAGGAGCGGCTACGGAGCCTGATCTGCGGGCATAGGTGGTTTGATAGGTCACCTTATCTTGAGCTTCGGCCTTGCGTTTGATATAAGGCGGGAGAGGCGTTTTACCCGCGAGTTCCAATACCTCACTAAAGCTCAAATCTTGATCCCAGCTAAGTTCAATATCGAATTGGGCATCCTCGCGTCCCATTTTAAGAGCCTTGAGTTTTAAGGAGCCCAGGTCTATTTCTAAATCGTGGTTCTTCCATTTACGCGCGCCACCTACCAAACAGCTATAGCGGATGCTGTCTTTAGCTTGCATAGCCTGTTCAATGCTTTTATGCTCTAATGGTTCGAGGCAAAAAATCTCGATGATACTTTGCTCATTCTTAGGGAATAACAATCGTGCTTGTACCACCCGGGTTTCATTAAAAACCATCCAGGCATTTTCAGGTAAATACTGATCTATGCACTTGTATTGACTCTCCCTTATTTCCTGATCTTTAAAAATCAACAACTTAGACTCACCACGAGCCAAAGGATATTCGGCAATACGATCTTCGGGCAGGGGATAATTATAGGTTTCGATGTCGATTTGACGATGCTCCACAACTGATTTTCGGCAAAAGTAAAGCCATTTTATATTTCTAATATTGCGGAGTGAAAAGTGTGGTCATTACAGTGAGCAATGACCTGGTAACTGATCAAAGAGTACAGCGCAGTATTAGCGTTTTACTAGACGAAGGTTTTCAGGTGAACTTTGTGGGGCGTAAATTACCTGCTAGTCAAGACTTTGATCCTAAGTATGAATACCACCGCTTTAAGTTGTGGTTTCACAAGGGTTTTCTCTTTTATGCCCAATTGAACATTTGGCTTTTCTTCTATTTACTCTTCCGTAAGCCTTATGATTTATACTGGGCTAATGACCTTGATACTTTATGGCCGAATTATCTAGTAGCGCGTCTTCGGCGCAAGCCTCTGATTTATGACAGCCATGAGTATTTCTGTGGGGTACCCGAAATTCAAGGGCGACCTTTGGTGAAAGCCGTTTGGCAAGGCTTGGAAAAGCGCATATTTCCCAAATTAAAGTGGGTTCTTACAGTAAATAATAGCATTGCTGATCTTTACGAAAAGGATTACGGTATTCGTCCGCGAGTATTGCGAAATGTGGGCAATAGTCTCCTTCCTGAAAATTGGAAAAGTCGCCTTGAATTAGGGCTGCCCGAAAATGCCTTTTTAATGGTGAATCAAGGAGCGGGTATTAATGTAGATCGCGGAATGGAGGAGGTCTTGGAAGCTTTGGTAGGCTTGGATTCCAATATCTATTTAATGATTATTGGAAAGGGAGATGTGCTACCTTTTTTAAAAGAACGCGCTCAAAAAGCGGATTTAAAAGGGCGTGTACATTTTATGGACCCCATGCCTTATGTAGATATGCTTCGTTATACGGTGGTGGCCGATTTAGGGCTTTCACTGGATAAGGATAGCAATATCAATTACCGCTTTAGCTTGCCCAATAAGGTTTTCGACTATATCAAATGTGGTATTCCGATTTTAGCCAGTAAAGTGGTGGAAGTGCAAAACTTGGTGGAAGGCGAGGGTATAGGCTTATGCTCGGATGTGGAGCCAAAAGCATTACAGGAGAAGATCAGAGAAATTCAGGCCTTAGGCAAGGCTCATTTTAAAGAGGCTTTGGCCGATGCAGCTAAAAAACATAGCTGGGAAAAGGAACAGCAGGTGATTCGCGAATTATTGGTGGAGATCGGCTTGAATCAATCGGTGCAAGCGGAATAAATCAAAACGCCAAAGGCTAGGTCCGGGTGAGTCTAAGCTGGATCGCAAGGATTTCTCCCAGGCATTCAGTAGCCAATAGCTGATCTTTTCTAATTGCCACTTTTTTAGAGTCCCGAGGATGCGCAAGAGTTTAAAACGATGGGCCCATTGCGGATGGTTTTGCTGAATCCAGATTAGGGATTCCATGGCCTCTTCACTTTTAGCTAAAAAGGCCAAATTGCGATCGTCAGCAGCATGGTATTGTGGATTTTGGATATGCAGAATGGGAATTCCTTCCGCCTCAAGGGCAAAACCAAAAAGGCTGTCCTCATAGCCATAGGTCTTTAGGTTTTCTTCAAACTTCAGTTTTTGGAAAATCTCAGCATCCGCTAAAAAGCAATTGGTTTGAAAATTCTCATAGGGATGAGCCTTTCTTTCGGCTAAATCCTGTACTTCCCGCTTTTGTGCGAATAGCCAACGTAATTCGGTGCCAGGCAAGGCTTTATCATCGGTATAGCGACCACCCACTACCACAGTTTTGGGCTTTCGCACATTAAAATAGTCGCTTAAAAAATGAGGTGAGTCTATGCGATTATCCCCATCGATCATTAAGATATATTTTCCCGAAGCTTTGGAGGCCAGAATATTGCGTCCCGCAGCTCGACCAAGGTTCGTACTACCCTTGTGTAGGAATACCTCCGGAAGGGGCTCCAACTCTTTGTTTAATTGTTCTTGCCAAATAGGGCCGGAACCATCGTCATAAATCAGAATTTCGAAATTGACCCCAAGATTACGGGCTTGCTTTAAAAGCTCTTCTACCAATTTTAAAGGTGAAAAGCAGTAAACCAATATGGCAATGCTCAGCTCCACTATAAGCTGTTCTGGACCGTATTAAAGACGGTTCCGTTTTCGCATTTTAGGGTTTCATGAGGGAATTTCAAGATCAGCGAATAATCATGAGTAGCCATTAATATGGCGCGTCCGCTATTGGAAATTTGTTCCAGTAAAATCATAATTTCCTCTGAGGTAGAAGGGTCCAGGTTTCCGGTAGGCTCATCGGCTAATATTAGCTGGGGATCGTTCAGTAAAGCCCGGGCAATGGCAATTCTTTGTTGCTCACCCCCTGAAAGTTGATGTGGCATTTTACTTTCTTTTTGATCCATGCCTACCTTGCTCAAGACTTCTTGAATCTTCTTCTTGATCTCCTTTTTAGAAGTCCATCCGGTAGCTTGCAAAACGAATTTCAGGTTATCGTGTACTGAGCGATCGGTGAGCAATTGAAAATCTTGAAAAACGATTCCCAAACGACGGCGTAAACCCGGGATATCCTTCTCTTTTAGATTATTGAGTTTTATACCGCAAACTTCGCCGCTGCCTTCCATTAAGGGTAAATCCCCATAAAGGGTTTTGAGCAAGCTGGACTTACCGCTGCCGGTTGATCCAATGAGGTATTGAAAGTCGCCCTGACTAATATGCAGGTCAACATCACTAAGGATTACAGTCTTGCCCTGATTAATGCGGGCCTGTGTGAGTCTGAGTATGGGATCTCCTTTCATAGGTCAATTTCAAAAATACTACAAGCATCAAGAGCAATAGCTCAGAACCTCAATAATAATTAACAGAGCGCGTTTAAAACTTATTGTCGCCTTAAAAATGCTGCCCCTGAAATACTCCTACTTTAGAACGATAGATTAATTAAAGCTAATATGCGCATTTTCAAGGCTTTAAAACGCTCATTGGCTATACTCATCTTACTTTCATCTTCCTTGTCTGCTCAGGTGAATCAACACCTGCAAGGCAACGAAGAGGATTATGAGTCGGCTCTGGAACTTTTAGAAAAGCAGCAATACGGTAATGCCCAACTTATTTTTGATCGCATTGCAGACAATCCGTCTTATGGCGAAGAAAAACGGATGAATGCCCGCTATTTTGCGGCTTATTGTGCGATTGAGCTCTACCATGGCGATATCGAAGAAAGGGTAGAAGAATTCGCTCAAATGCATGAAACCAGCCCCTTGCAAAATCGTTTGTGGCTGCGTTATGCGAATAATCTCTTCAGCTTAAAGCGTTATCGTCAGTCGATTCCCTATTATGATAAGGTAGACCCCTATGCTTTAAATGCGGAGCAAAAAGCGGAGTTTCAATTTAAATGGGCCTATGCGCTTTTACAGGATGAACAATCTTCTCCGGCCCAGGAGCTTTTCCTGAAATTGAAAGATGGAAACAGCGCCTATGCAAATTCTGCACGCTATTACTATGCTCACTTATTGTACGCTGATAGTAGTTATGCTGAGGCTTTGAATAATTTCTTGCCTCTGCAAGAAGATCCCAATTTCGGACCGATGGTGCCTTATTATTTGGCCCATATATACTATGCCCTGGAAGATTATAATAAACTAGTTGAAGTAGGGGAAGAGCTTATTGCGAACGCAAGTGAGACCAGAGCGCCAGAGATTGCCAAGCTTTTAGCGGATGCTTTTTACAGCCGTAAAGACTTCGCAAACACGCTCAAATACCTCAATATCTATCAGGAGAAAGGAGGGCGCATGAAATTGAAAGATCACTATCAGGCTGGGTATTCCTATTACCGGGAAGACTTGTTTGCCGAAGCGATTCGCTCTTTTAATAAGATTACTGCTGGACCGGAAGAATTACGCCAAAACGCCTATTACCATTTAGGGGATGCTTATTTAAAAGTAGGAGAGAAGAACCAGTCCATGGTAGCCTTTAAAGCGGCAGCGGATATTAACCATTCGCCTGAAATTACAGAAGATGCTGCCTTTAATTATATCAAGCTAAGCTATGAACTGGCCAGCCCCTTTAAGGATGCCATTGAAGTATTACAGGACTTTTTGCGTCGTTACCCAAATTCAAAGCACAGCAAGGAGATCAATGGGTATTTGGCCAATATATACATCACTACCAAGGATTACGACCGGGCCATGGAAGCTATTAAGATAACGGGTATCAATAGCCCTGAAATGCGCGGTATTTATCAGAAAATTGCCTTTTATCGAGCTACTGAATTATTCAACTCCCTAAAATTTGCCGGGGCCTTAAAGAAGTACGAAGAATCACGCGCATATCCTGAGGATAAAGATCTGGCCAACCTGGCGCTTTATTGGATTGGCGAATGTCAGTACCGTCTTCGCGATTATGAAAATTCGCGTAATTCCTTTCAAAATTTCCGGGCAGGAAAAGGAGCGGCAAACCAAACCGTGTATGCACGTTCCTATTACCACAGTGCCTATTGTGCCTATAAAATCTTTGATTTTAAAGCGGCGGCGGATGATTTCCGAATCTTTGCCCGCGATGCTAAAACTCAAGACCCGCGCAAGGCTGATGCCTATTTGCGCTTAGGTGATGCCTATCTCTTAACTGGGGGCTATTTGTTGGCTTCCGATTTTTATCAGAAGGCCATACAGGTTAACAGCGTTGAATCGGATTATGCGCATTACCAAAGAGCGGTTTGCTTGGGCTTGGATGAAAAACAGGATGAGAAGGTCCTGGAACTGAAAACTTTATTGGGTAAATACTCCCGTTCAGTTTACGCGGAAAAAGCCAAATTCGAATTGGGTTTAACCTATCTACATATGGATGATTACGCCAATAGCCTACAGGTTTTCAAGGAGTTCGAAAATGAATATCCGAATAGCGATCGCTTATTGGAAGTGCAGCTTAAGCAAGGTTTGATCTACAGCAACCGCGATCAAAATGAAATGGCGATTACGGTTTATAAGGAGATTGTAGATAAGTATCCAGGAACCCAAAAAGCCTATGAAGCGATTCGTTTAGCAGAGATCGTTTATAAGCGAGAGCGAAATATTACGGCCTATTTGGATTGGGTAGCTACTATCGAATTCATGGATATTAAAGAAACAGCATTAGATTCAACTGCCTACAGTGCTGCCTTTGATATTTATGCCGAAGGCAATTATGAAGCAGCTTACCAATCTTTGGATAATTATTTAAGTCGCTTCCCCAATGGAGTATTTATGCAGGAGGCGCAATTCCTGGCTGCTGATGCTGCTTTGCGCACTGAGAAAAAAGCAGAGGCCTACACTTTATACGCTGCTTTGGAACACAGCAATAACCGCGAATACAAATTGGCCGGCTTGCCTTTCCTGGCGGCTCAAGATTTTGCAGATAGCAATTATGCCCTGGCTCGCGAACGCTACGATCGCTTTGCCCGCTTAGCGGAAAGTAAAGAACAATTGCTGCGCGCTCGTACTGGTTTAATGCGTTGTGCAGATCGCTTAGGTGATGATCAGGCTCTTATGGAGCAAAGTACAGCAGTATTGAACATGGATCAAGTGAGCGAAAATCTGCGCAATGAAGCCAAGCGCTACCAGGCTATGGTATATTTCCGTCAGGAAGCCTACAATCAGAGCTTCCTGCTCTTTAGCGAAGTTCAGAAAGCTACCGCTGGTGCTACTAAAGCTGAAGCCTATTACCACATGGCATTAATTCGCCAAAAACAGGAAGAATACGACAGCAGTAATACTTTGATTAATCAAATGATTGAGGCTTTGCCATCTTACCGTGAATGGAAAATGAAGGCCTTATTAATGATGGCCCGCAACTTCTGGAAATTGGATGATATTTTCCAGGCCAATTATATTCTCGATTTCATTATTAGCAGTGAGGATAATGCCGAATTGGTGGACCAAGCCAAAGCTTTGAAAACTGAAATTCAGGATGCGGAAGCCCGTGCGATTGCGGAAAAAGAAGCGCTCTTGCGAAAGCAGGAATCACCCATTTTGCTGGATGCCGAAGGCGACCTGCAGTTTTTAGATAGTCCGGGAGAAGATTTCCCTTTGGAGGAACCTGAAATAATTGAGAAATAATATGCGAAAGATCGGATTAAGCTTATTGCTTTTAGGTGGTTTTTCCGCCTTTGCTCAGCCAGATAATCTGGGATCTTTAGAATTAAAGGTTACCGATCGCTATAAGGCACAGGTTAAGGATGCTCAGAAAATTTTGGAGCAACCTCAATATGCTGATAGCATCAGTCAAAAAATAGAAGTTCAATACAGCATTAACAGTTTACCGCTGGATGTACGGATGAATCCGGAACCTCTAAGTCCGGCTCGTATTCGTGTAGTGGAAGTGCCCGAATTGTATCGAGCCTTTATCCGTGGAGGATATGGAGCTTATAATACAGGCCTGGCCGAGGTTTATTACAATAGTAAGCGTAGCTCGAAATACAGCTATGGTTTTGATGCCCAGCACTTGTCAACTAAGACTGGTGTTTCGGATATCCTCTATGAGGACAATGCCTTTTCGCGCAATCATATCGGAGGCTATTTCGATCGTTTCTATTCCAAGTATACCTGGCATGTGGCGGCAGATGTCGACTTAAATAAGTACCATTATTACGGTCGACCAATGCTCAGTTTCTTGCCTGGAGATGATACCCTGGGATTAGGTGAAGCTCCTTATAACTGGTATCGCAGTTTTGGAGTGCAAACTTCTTTGCGTGAATCCCGGGAAAAGGAAATGGGCTGGTTAAAGCAGATCGATCTTCGTTACCGCTATTTTGGGGATAATTACAAGGCACAGGAGAATGATTTTCAGGTGCATTCGGATTGGAATTTACCTGCCGGTGAGCAGAAATTATTCCTGGAGTTGAATGCAGCTTATTTCAATACCAAATACGACAGTTTGTATAGTGTTGCCGATAGCTCTCGATTATTTGATCAGAGCTTTATGCAAGTACAATTGAAGCCTTATATCCGGGTAGACAAAGGCGAATACGCCCTGGACTTTGGTTTGAATTTATACTTCTTAGGGAATAACGACAGCCGTCCCGTAGAGACCAATGGCGGAGCTTATTTCTTCCCTGAATTAATCGTGCGTTATCGAGCTGTTCCTGATGTACTAAGCGTTGTAGGTGGGATTACCGGCTTATTGGAACGCAATACTTATCGCGATATTAATGGGATGAGCCCCTTTATTACTACGGGCCAAACTTCGGTACCCAGCAGAACCATTAAGGCTTTCGTAGCCGCCGAAGGTTTATTGAGTAGTTCTACATCCTTTCGGGTAGAAGGAGGTTATGCCAATTTGCGTTCGGATGCTTTCTTATACCGCGACCCCAAATTCTATTTAGATTCTGTGAGTGATGGTATCAATGTTCTGTATCAGGATTTGGGCGAATTCTACGCTTCCGGTAGCATTAACTTTAATTGGGAGGAGAAATTCCTCTTAACTGCATCGGCCACTGCTCGCGATTTCAGCCTGGCTGATAATCAATTGGCTTTGTACCGTCCCTATTTCGAGGCGCAGGTAGAAGGAAGCTATACCTATCGCGAAAAAGTCGGCTTGGGCCTGATGTTGAACTATGTGGGTGCTCGTCATGCCTTTGTACAAGAAGCCAATCCCAATTTGGAGGCCATGTTAAAGCCTTATGTTGATTTAGGTTTAAAGATCGACTATTACTACAATTCTCGCATTGGAGCCTTTATCAACTTGAGCAATTTACTGAATAGCGATTACGAGATGTATCTCGGTTATCGGGCTCAAGGCATCAATGCCTTATTCGGTTTCACTTATCGCTTTTAGAGCTGCCGCAATTTGCAGAAGCATTGTAGCTTTGCCTCCCTATGACAGAAAACAGTAGTCGTTTTGAGCAGAAACTCCACATTCGTTGGAGCGATCTCGATCCTAATGGTCATGTGCGCCATTCCGTTTATTATGACTTTGCCGCCCAATTACGTACAGAGTTATTTATAGCACGCGGTATTAGGGTAGAGGATATGGCTAGGGCCGGATTTGGTCCGGTACTGTTTGAGGAAAAAGCTAATTTCAGACGTGAGCTGCATTTCGGCGATGACCTGATAATGTCCGGCTCCCTGAAACTGTTGCGTGAAGATTATGGCCGTTTTGCCTTTGTACATGAAATTTGGCGAGGTGAGACTCTATGCGCCACGGTAGAGGTTTTCGGAGCCTTTATTGATCTTAAATTGCGAAAACTGACCTTGCCCCCGCAAGATTTTATTGATAAGCTTAGTAACTTACCACGCCACGCCGATTTTACGTGGCTTCCGATTGACAAATAAATAGCAGTATATGAAATTACTCGAAGGAAAAGTGGCTCTGATTACCGGAGCATCCAAAGGTATCGGTAAGGGAATTGCCGAGGTTTTTGCCCAACAAGGATGCCAGGTGGCCTTTACTTACCTTTCTTCTGTGGCTCAGGCCGAAGAGGTTGAAAAAGAATTAAGTGCCTATGGTATAAAAGCCAAAGGCTACCGCTCTGATGCTTCTGATTTTGAAGCTGCCCAACAATTGGTAGACGATGTTTTAAAAGATTTCGAAACCATCGATGTACTGGTAAACAATGCCGGTATTACCAAGGATACCCTATTAATGCGAATGACAGAAGAGGATTTCGACAAGGTGATTCAAATCAACTTGAAGTCCATCTTTAACCTTACCAAAGCCGTACAGCGCACTATGCTGAAAGCCCGCTCCGGATCCATCATTAATATGAGCTCGGTAGTAGGGATTAAAGGAAATGCCGGTCAGGCCAACTATGCCGCATCCAAAGCGGGAATCATTGGTTTTACCAAGTCTGTGGCCCTCGAATTGGGTTCTCGTAATATTCGCTGTAATGCAATTGCTCCCGGTTTTATCGAAACCGAAATGACCGATAAATTGGATGAGAAAACCGTACAAGGTTGGCGCGATGCCATTCCACTGAAGCGTGGTGGTAGTCCGGAAGATGTTGCCAATGCTTGCTTATTCCTGGCCTCAAACTTATCGGCTTATGTAACCGGTCAGACCTTGCAGGTAGACGGTGGGATGTTGACCTAAGGTCCGCATCTGCAAATGGAAATCACATTTAGTTATTCACCCTGGTATTTAGTCCCGGCTGCTCTATTGATCGGCCTGGGACTCTTTTTTTATTATTTCCGCAAACCGGAATACACTAAAAGCCAAATCTGGACCCTGGCCGCCCTGCGGTTTTTTGGGCTTCTGCTGCTTTGCTTCTTTTTACTCAAACCTCAAATTGTAGAAAGAGAAGTGCAGGCTTTAAAGCCACGCCTGGTTTTTTTGGAAGATGTTTCTCGGTCCATGCGCTATCATCAGGATAGCCTGGCTTTAGATTCGATCCTGGAGGCCTGGCCAGCGCAATCGGAAGACCAGCTTAGTAAGTATCAGCTTTTCTCTTATGTATTTGCCAATACCTTGGATGCTGACTCGGTAGATGAAGCGGAGTTCACCAATATTTATCAAGCCTTAAACGAGGTGCAGAGTCGCTTTTATGGCGAACCTTTGGCAGCTACAGTATTACTTACAGACGGGATTTACAATCAGGGGCGAAATCCTTTGCAATATGCCGCTCAAGCCAATGCCCCCCTTTACATTCTTAAATACGGAAACCAAGAGCAGGCCAATGATATTGGGATTGAAGCCCTGCGTTACAATAAAAGTGTAAGCTTAGGCCGAAAGCTGAGTTTGGAAATTGATTTGGCAGCGCGTAATGCTGCCGGGTCAAGCTTTAAGCTGGAAATTCGAAATGTGGAGAAGCAGTTAGTGCATCAGGCTAATTTTACGGTTAATCGCGAAGATTGGTTAGAAAGTCTGATTGTAGAAATAGCTGCCGATGAAGAAGGTTTACAATCTTATAGCCTGGCCATCATTCAAGCTACCGCAGATGCTAATCCGTCCAACGACCAAAGGGAGATTGCCTTTGAGGTGCGCAAGGAAGCCTATGCCATTTGGATTTATAGCCCCCAAAGTCATCCTGATGTAGCTGCAATCCGCAGAGCTATCCAAAGCGAAGCGAATTGGGAGATTCATTATTGTCGCAATCGCAATGAATTGGATTTAACAGAGGCGAGGGTATTATTGGCCTTTGACTGGGATGAAAGCCTGGTGCAAGAAATTCGGAATCAGAAAGTTCCTACGCTTTTCATTGCCGGATCACAATCCAATTTAAGGGCCTTGCATAGTTTGGGTTTGGGCAAGGGACTAAATCCGCATACAGAGGAACAATATGCATTAAACGCTAATGCTTTAGGCCTTTTCGCTCTGGACGCCGAGCAGAAAGCATTATTTCCCACCTGGCCACCTATCGAAGGATTGTACGGCAATTTAGAAGTGCCGGCTTGGGCCGAAGTGGTATTGTACAAGCAAATTGGCAATGTACAGAGCAATGAGGCGCTGGCTATTTCCGGAAGCAGGGAAGGGCAACGTTTAGGATTGTTGGCAGGCCGTGGCTTTTGGTCCTGGCGCATGTATAATGTGAAGAACGAAAAGCAGAGTAGAGCCTTCGATCAATTCTTCCGTCGCTGGGTACAATATTTACAGGCACAGGAAAGGGAAGAGCCCCTGCAAATTGAATTTGAGAAAGAACTCTATGAGCGTTCGCCCTCCCGAGTAATTGCTAAACTCTATAATCCAGGCGGGAATTTGGTAAATGAACCCGATTTGAGTCTTAAGCTAAGTGGGGCCAATGGCGAAACCTATGATTATCGTTTCAGTCGTGAGTCGAATCTCTATCGATTAAAGCTGGATGGTTTAAGCCCAGGACTTTATAGCTATACCGCCAGTACCCGCTTGGGTGATCGTAGCTATGAAAAAGGAGGCAGAATTTGGGTTCAGGAGAATTCTTTAGAACAACAAGATCTGCGAGCTCGCAGAGAAATGCTGGATGCCATGGCTAGTCAAAGTGGAGGTAAGGCCTATGAGCTCAAAGATTGGCCTCAAATGCTGACTGATTTAGCGCAATTGGAAGCGCCACAACAATTGAATGAGCACAAGATTAAGCGGGATTTATTGACCAAATGGGAGCTCTTCTTTGTAGCTTTGGTTTTCTTAAGTCTTGAATGGTTCCTCCGCAAATACTGGGGGCGCTATTAAATCAAATAAAACGGTTATGAAACAAAGAACAACATTTTTGATCGTTCTGGCTTTCGTGGCATTTTTGGTAGTTATCCTCACCTGGAATTCTATCACTTATACCATAAATGCTGGCGAAAAGGCGGTAATCTTCCGCAAATTCCAAGGCGGTTTGGATAAGGATAAAGTATATGGACAGGGTTTCCATGTGAAATGGCCCTGGGATGCAGTGTATACCTATGATGTACGTAAAATGGAAAGCTTTAGTAAAATGGATGTCTTGGATCGTAATGGTCTGACTATCACCCTCGATCTTTCCTATCGCTTTTATCCCAAAGGAGATCGAATTGGTTATTTGCATGATGAAATTGGGGCCAATTACCACGATAAGATCATTAAGCCCTATATCCGATCGGCGGCTCGAGAGGTTATTGGTAAGTATAATGCAGAAGAGCTTTATTCAACTAAAAGAGAGGATATCCAAAATGAAATTTTCACCCGCACGGCTGAGCCCATGGGCGAAAATTATCTGATATTGGATGTAATCCTGATAAGGGAGGTAAAACTACCCGCTAAACTAAAAGAGGCTATTGAGCGTAAGTTGGAGCAAGAGCAGGCTTCTCTAGAGTATGAGTTTAAATTACAGTTAGCACGTAAAGAAGCCGAGCGTCAGCGAATTGAAGCGGAAGGTAAAGCCCGTGCTAATGAGATTATCTCCAATTCCTTAACGGATAAAATTCTAAAGGAAAAAGGAATTGACGCCACCTTAAAACTGGCTGAATCAAAAAATTCCAAAGTAATAGTAGTGGGTTCCGGCAAAGACGGCCTGCCCATCATTTTAGGAAATCAATAAAACAGATCGAATGTCTGAAGAAATCAGAAACCTTGAGCCCCAGTCGGTATGGGGGCATTTTGCCGATTTAAATTCTGTGCCTCGTCCATCTAAAAAGGAAGAGAAAGTACAGGCTTTTATGATCGATTTCGCCAAGAGCCAAGGCTTGGAGTGGAAACAAGATGAAATCGGGAATATCCTGGTATCTAAACCAGCCAGTGCTGGAATGGAAGATCGCAAGAAAGTGGTTTTGCAGGCGCATTTGGATATGGTTTGCCAAAAGAACAAAGACACCGACTTTGATTTCGATACCCAGGGAATCAATATGTATATCGATGGGGAATGGGTAAAGGCTCGTGGAACTACCCTAGGTGCCGATAATGGTATTGGGGTAGCCTCCATTATGGCGGTTTTGGCCTCAAAGGATATCGCGCATCCGGCCCTGGAAGCTTTATTTACCACTGATGAGGAAGCAGGCATGACTGGCGCTCATCATTTACAAGCCGGTTTCTTAAGCGGTGATATTTTGATGAATCTCGATACTGAAGATGACGATGAACTCAGTATTGGTTGCGCTGGAGGTATTGATACCGATGTAAATTGGACCTATGAAGAAGAGGCTACCGATGCCGCTTCGGAACAAGCCTTTCAGGTGAAGGTAGAAGGCCTTTTTGGTGGTCATAGTGGTATGGATATCATTTATGGCCGTGGCAATGCCAACAAAGTCTTGAATCGTATGATCTACGATCCTCAAGAAGAATACGGCTGGAGCATCAGCGAATTTGAAGGAGGGGGTTTACGAAATGCAATTCCGCGCGAAGCTGAAGCCATTGTAATTGTTAGCAAGGATAAAGCAGCTGAGGCTGAAGAATATTGGAAGGAACTAGGTGCGGCGCTGGTTAAGGAGTTTGCCACTACTGATCCGAATATTCGCATTGCGGTAGATAAAGTGGATTTACCGGCTCAAAAAATGACGGCTACCGACTTCCAGCGTTTTAGTGCTGCCCTTCAATGCACCCATGATGGTATTCGCCGGATGAGTCCTGATGTGGAAGATTTGGTGGAAACCAGTAATAATGTGGCCCATGTGAGCTTAGCGCTAGGTAAAATGAATCTAAAAGCCTTACAGCGTTCAGATCGCGAAAGTGCCAAATTTGATATTGCAGATTCTGTAGGAGCTCCCTGGAGAATTTTAGGCGCTCAGGTAGAGCACAGTGGTTCATACCCTGGTTGGAAGCTCGATCCTAATTCGCGCATGTTGGGTATGATGAAGGATTTGTATGTAGAGTTGTTTAAAGAAGAGCCTAATGTGTTGGCTTGCCATGCCGGTTTGGAATGCGGTCTTTTAGGTCAGCATTATCCTAATTTGGAGATGATCTCTTTCGGTCCCACCATTAAGAATCCACACAGCCCAGATGAGAAAGTGAACATTGCATCGGTAGGGAAGTTTTGGGGCTATTTCCTCGAAGCTTTAAAAAGGGTTCCGAAATCTTAAAATTGCTAGTACTTTCGCAGAACCTCTCATCAAAAAAAGCGAAAATTGACAGCAAACCATGTGGATATTGTGGAATGCCCCCGCGATGCTATGCAGGGCCTTCACGATTTTATTCCAACTCAAAATAAAGTAGCCTATCTCCAGTCTTTGCTGGAGGTAGGCTTTCATAGTTTGGATTTTGGCAGTTTTGTTTCTCCGAAGGCTATACCGCAGCTTAAAGACACCAAAGAAGTACTGGCCAATCTGGACTTAAGTCGTACCCAAACCCAATTATTAGCCATAGTAGCTAACCTTAGGGGAGCTCAGGAGGCAGCGGCTTATGATGAAATCGAATACCTGGGTTATCCCTTTTCGGTTTCTGAAGTATTCCAAAAGCGAAATACCAATAAGACCATTGCGGAAAGCCGAGAATTAGTGGAAGAACTTCTGGAGCTCAGCACCAAGCAGAATAAGCAATTGGTGGTGTATGTAAGCATGGGTTTCGGGAATCCCTATCGCGAGGCCTGGTCGGTAAGTATAGTAGAGGATTTTTGTGCCGCACTGGCCGATCGTGGAGTAAAGATTTTATCCTTATCGGATACTATTGGCACTTCAAATCCAGAGAGTATCGCCCATTTGTTTGGTAGTTTAATCCCTGCCTTTCCGCAGGTAGAGTTTGGTGCGCATTTACATACACACGCTCATAATTGGCGAGAAAAGGTAGATACAGCCTATGCCAAAGGTTGCCGACGTTTTGATGGCGCAATCAAAGGTTATGGGGGCTGCCCAATGGCCGCAGATGATCTTATTGGAAATATGCCCACAGAAAAATTACTCAGCTATTTCAATGAGAAAAAGGTAGCACATGGTGTCGATATGCTGGCTTTTGAATCGGCTTACAACCGTGCCTTGCAAACTTTTCCGCTCTAAATTTTTTTCTATCGAAGGACTGCTTTATCAAAAGTGTTGTTTAAAATTAAAAGCAACGGAATAGCTTAATTAACAGGCGCTTGTTAATAACTACGCTTTATTTTAAAGCTATCAAATAGACTGTAAATCAATTATAACTTTTTCTTGGATTGCGCTGAAATCCAGCAGGGCTAAGGATTTTAAGAAGCCGAAATACTTGCGCAGTATTCTTATGTTGACTATTTTCGATGAAAACAACATCCATGAGGAACTGGTTACAAATTGCTTTAGAGGTCAAAGACTACGTTAGTAATGAGGGGCGTACCCTATCCATAAGTCAAGGAAAAATGCTGCGCGATCCAGAACGTAGTTTTCAATTTGAAATGGATAAGCAAACTGCTTAATTCAGCTTAACTTCGCTTAAAAAGTGAAGTGTTCCAAAAAGTTCGAGAAACAAAGTTTCCACCAGCTAAGGTAACCATGTATTGGGACGGCGATTGTTCTTTTTGCCGTTTCTGGACTAGCAACTGGGATAAGTTGCTGAAGGCTAAGGTTCAATTTGAGCCTTATCAAAATGGAATAGGTCAATTCCAGGATTTAGATCCCCAAATTTTTAAGGAAGCCAGTCGATTGATTGAAGAGGACGGGCATATTTACAGCGGACCGGATTCGGCTTATCGCAGTTTATATTTGGCTGGGAAATACTCTTGGCTGCACAAATCCTATCAGCGGAATGTGCTCTTTCGCAATTTTAGCGATCGTCTGTATCAATGGATCGCTACAAATCGAGGATTCTGCTTCCGGATCACAAAATTGCTTTTTGGTTCCGATCCTATGAACCTTCGACCCTTTTGGGCGATATACTTATTTGTAATCCTGTTTCTGATCCTTAGCTAGGCAGCTTATCAGCCATAATAGTATTTTTGCCTCATGAATGAATCGGAGTGTATCCCTTACCGTCAAACCGGTTATTTTAGTGAACTGATCCTCGACTATTTAGATCAAAATCCTCAATTACAGAACTATATATCGGATTTTCCCGAACTCCAATCTTTTAAAGCCCGCATCGAGGCGCGCCAGGATTTTTCTTTGGATAAGCGTCAAATTTTGGCGGATAGCTTAATCCAACAATACCAGGAAACGGGTATTGAGCCCAATGCTGAATTGTTGGAGCAGATCGAAAGCCTTAAGTCGGAAAAGACCTTTACGGTTACTACCGGACATCAATTAAACATCCTCACGGGCCCCTTATACTTTATCTATAAAATCGTGAGTACCATCAATTTGAGTAAGCAACTCAAAGAAGCGTACCCCGAATACAATTTTGTGCCCATTTACTGGATGGCCAGTGAAGATCATGACTTTGAAGAAATCTCTTTTATCAACCTCTTTGGAGGTCGTTTAAAATGGGTGAATGATTTTAAAGGCCCGGTAGGACATATGCCTCCCTTTGGGATGGGCAAAGTGATCGATGAATTGGAAGAGCATTTAGGGCCTGGTAAGCAGGCCGAAGAAATTCTGAGCATCTTACGCAATGGCTATCACGAACATCCTAATTTAAGTCAGGCTACCCGCTGGGTAGTACATGAGTTATTTAAATCGGAAGGATTAGTGATTTTGGATGCGGATCGCCCGGAATTAAAAAGGCAAATGCTTCCTCAATTTAAGGCGGATCTTTTTGAAGATCGTATCCACCAAAAGGTGCAGGAGCAAAGTGATGCTCTTAGCCAAAAATACTTTGCCCAGGTATTTCCCAGACCGATTAATCTCTTTTACCTAAAGCCCGGTTTACGGGAGCGCATTGAGTTTAAGGATGGCGAATGGTTGGTCTTGAATACCGAAATCCGGTTTAGCGAAAGTGAGTTAAAATCTGAACTTGAAAACCATCCGGAACGATTCAGTCCCAATGTGGTTTTACGTCCCTTATATCAAGAGGTGATTCTTCCAAACCTGGGGTATATAGGTGGGGGAGGTGAGTTGGCTTATTGGTTCCAATTGAAGTCGATGTTTGATGATCAAGCCGTGCCTTTTCCTTTATTGATTTTGCGGAATTCGGTATTGCTATGCCCGGAGAAATGGCGCAACCGATTGGCTGATTTGGAATTGGATCCACGCGAGTTATTTCAAGACTTGAATGATTTGAAGCGGAACTATATTAAGGAGCGCTTTCCTAAAGATGTGGAGCTCAAAGATTTTGATGAGCAATTGGAGAAGATGTTCGAAGATCTGGAAGCTATAGCCGAGTTAACGGACCGCTCGATGCTGGGCGCCGTAAATGCTCAGAGGCAAAAGCAATTGAATGGTATTGAGAATCTGCGAAAAAAGCTGATTCGGGCTGAAAAGCGTCGCTCATCAGAGCAGATGGAAAAATTGGAACGCGCCTATTTGGCCCTCTTTCCCAAAGGTGGCTTGCAGGAGCGCCATGATAATTTAACGCCCTATTATGCCAGTTACGGAAAGGCTCTTATCCAAAGACTCTTAAAGGACCTTGATCCATTGGATTTTCGCTTTACCATTGTCCGGCTTTAAGCTTTATATTCGAGCAACTAATTCAAGAACATGAAAAGAATCAGCCTTTGGACTCTGTCTGCTTTATTGGTAGCCGGAGCCTGTAACAATCCTACTGAAGAGAAAACACCCGCTGAAAACGAATCCATGACTGAAAAGACCACTGATTATCAATGGCAAACCGAGCAGTTTGCGGATTTACGCATTTTGCGATACCAGGTTCCCGGATGGGAAAAATTGAGTCTGCAACAGAAGAAACTGGCTTATTACCTTACCCAGGCTGGCTTAGAAGGCCGCGATATTTTATGGGATCAATTGTATCGCCATAATTTAGAGATTCGCAAGGCCCTGGAGACCATTATCAAAAATCACGAAGGCGAAGGAGATGCCCAATGGGATAATTTCCTGATTTATGCCAAGCGTGTGTTTTTCAGCAATGGTATTCACCATCATTACAGCCACGCCAAATTAAAGCCCGAATTTGATCAGGCCTATTTTGAATCACTATTAGAAAAGAGTGGCGCCGGCCTGAATGATGAGGCCATTGCCGTAATTTTCAATTCAGAAGACAGTAAAGGGGTAAGTAAAGACCCTCATCATGATTTATTACTGGCATCGGCAGTAAATTTCTACGATCCAGATATCACCGAAGCAGAGGCCACAGCCTTTTATAAAGCTCAGATGAATCCTAAGGATAGTACCCCAATTAGCTATGGTTTAAACTCCAAATTGGTACGTGAAAACGGAACTTTAGTCGAGAAAACCTGGCATGTTGAAGGTTTATACGGACCCGCCATTAAAAAGATTATTTACTGGTTGGAGCTAGCCCAAGGAGTAGCTGAAAATGAACAGCAAGCCAAGGCTTTGAGTATTTTGATCGAATACTATAAAAGTGGTGATCTCAATAAGTGGGATGAGTATAATATTGCTTGGGTACAGGATACCGCTAGCACGGTAGACTATATCAACTCCTTTATTGAAGTGTACCATGATCCATTAGGTTATAAAGCTACCTATGAAACCGTGGTTCAGGTAAAGGATATGGATGCCAGTGAAAAAATGAAGGTGATTTCGGAAAACATCCAATTCTTTGAGGATAACAGTCCGATTATGGACCAGCATAAAAAAGAAAAGGTGGTAGGTGTATCCTATCGCATGATTAATGTTGTAGGGGAAGCTGGGGCAACCACTCCTTCAACTCCCATTGGCGTTAACCTTCCGAATGCCAACTGGATTCGCGTAGAGCATGGTTCTAAATCGATTAGCCTTACCAATATTGAAGGCGCTTATGAGAATGCCCGCGGCGAAGGATTTCTGGAGGAATTTGCCTTTAGCACGGAAGAATTGGAGCGCGCTAAGAAATACGGAGCGATTAGCTCTAAGATGCACACTGCACTCCATGAAGTGGTAGGTCATGCTTCCGGAAAACTGGAAAAGGATGTACATACTCCCAAGGAGACCTTGAAAAACTACTCCAGCACCTTGGAAGAAGCCCGTGCTGATTTGGTAGCACTGTACTTTATTATGGATCCTAAAATGCTGGAATTAGGTTTAATGGAAAGCCTGGAGGCCGGTAAGGCAGAATACGATAATTACATCCGCAATGGTTTGATGCTGCAATTACGTCGCCTGAATTTAGGTGAGAATATTGAGGAAGATCACATGCGTAACCGTCAATTGATTGCAGCTTGGGCCCTGGAAATGGGAGCCAAGGATAATGTAATTGAGCGTAAAGTGATTGAGGGTAAAACCTATTTCGTAATTAATGATTACGATGCTTTACGTGAAATCTTTGGTCAGCAATTACGCGAAATTCAACGTGTTAAATCCCAAGGTGATTATCAAGCTGGACGTGATTTGGTAGAGAATTACGGAGTTAAGGTAGATCAAGCAATTCATGAAGAGGTCTTACGTCGTACCGAGAAATTGCATATCGCTCCATATGCAGGATTCATTCAACCGGAAATGAAACCGGTATTTGATGGTGAAGAGATCATCGATGTAGAATTGGAATTCCCTACCGACTTTGTTGAGCAGATGTTGCACTACGGAGAAAAGTATTCCAACTTATAAATTTGAAAGGCCTGTCATTATTGGCAGGCCTTTTGCTTTTCAGCCGCTAAACATCCAAGCTTTATGAAGAGAATTATACCAGCACTTATAGCAATTGCTGCTTTACTCAGTTCTTGTGGGGGCCAAAAGCCGGTAATGATCAATACCATGCGTCCCGCAGCCCTTACCATTGATCCAGCTATTCAAACCTTATTATTGGTAGATCGCACTAAGCCCAGTAAAAAGGGCAATTGGGTGAATATTGGTGAAGGTATCCTAACGGGGGAAATGCCACATCAGGATAAAGCTGCCGCTCAGGAGCTTTTAAATGGTTTAAAAAACGCCCTGCAAAGTTCACCCCGTTATGAGGTATTAATTGCTTCTGAAAGATTGGAGGGGAACAGTTTAACCGCGGCATTTCCGGATCCACTCCCGGAGCATTTACAGTTTAATATTATGAATCGTTATCGCGCAGATGCGATCCTGGTATTAGAGGTAATGGATAGCGATTTCATCATTACCCAAGGCACACGGAAGGTAAAGCGCAAGGTAGGTGAAGGAAAAAACCGCCGTGAAATTGAAGTAGATGAGTGGTATGCTGAAGGCGTAGCTAATATTCGTGTCGGCCTACGCTTATACAATCCTCGCAATAAGGAATTGATTGATCAGCAAATGATCTCACAAACTAATACCTGGGAGGGCGCTGCCGATAGTAAAGCGGGAGCCCTGGCAGCATTGATTAGCAGGGCAGATGCTGTACGTCATTTATGTGGCCAAATCGGACATGATTATGCTTATAAGATTGCGCCGATGCCAATAACCTTAAAACGCATTTTTTATACTAAGTCTAAAGAATCTCCGGAATTGGAAGAAGGCGGTCGCATGGCCGAAGTAGGGCAGTGGGAAGAAGCGATTGAAATTTGGAAAAAGGGCATTCCTAATGCGATTGAGCCCAAAGATGCCGGTCGCATGGCTTATAATATTGCGGTAGCCTATGAGGTTTTAGGAGATTTGGAAGAAGCCAAGCGTTGGGCACAGGATGCCTATTCACGCTATGGAAACAAAACCGCTCGTACTTATGCTAGTCAATTACAGCGACGGATGCATGATGAAAGAGCAGTGCAAAATCAGCTACAAGAATGAGTTTGGATTTCAGCGCTATTCTTAGCACCGAGGGTTTAATTGCCTTTTTAACTCTGAGTTTATTGGAGATCGTATTGGGTATTGATAATATCATATTCATCTCTATCCTCACCAATAAGTTGCCGAAAGAAAATCAAGCCAGTGCACGTATTTCGGGTATTTCCCTGGCTTTGGTATTCAGGGTGGCCATGTTGTTTGGTATCAGTTGGATCATTCAATTAACGGAGCCCTTATTCACGGTAATGGACATGGAGTTTACTGGTCGTGATCTGGTTCTTCTGGCGGGTGGATTGTTTCTTCTGGCTAAATCAACTTCTGAGATTCACCATAAGATGGAAGGAGAGGAGCATCATGAGGAAGAAGGCAAATCTAAAGTTCGAAAAGGCTTAGCAGGAATTATCATCCAGATCGCCCTTTTGGATATCGTATTTTCCTTCGACTCCATATTAACAGCCATCGGGATGACCCAGGAATTGGGCATCATGATTTTAGCGGTTATTGTATCCTTAATAGTAATGCTGATTTTCGCAGGAAAGATTGCTGCCTTTATTGCCAAGCATCCCACTTTGCAAATATTGGCCCTGAGCTTTTTGATCTTGATAGGGGTAATGCTAATAGCAGAAGGATTCCATCAACATATCAGTAAAGGATACATCTATTTTGCGGTAGCCTTCTCCTTAATTGTGGAGATAATCAATATGCGGGTGCGTAAGGGATCGGCCAGGGGCGGCAGTTAAAAAAGCGCTAAAATCTCAATTGAGCAATGATCCCTAAATAGTAAAAAGGATTTAATGTAGATTTGTAGGCTTAAACCCTATTTTAATATTTCTCCTATGAAAAAAACAGTACTTACCTTGGCCTTGGCCCTCACTTTAGGAGCAGCTTCCGCTCAGAATGACTTGGGAATCAATATGACTTCTCCAGCTGCTGGTAGCACAGTAGGTCCGGGTGTGGCTTTTGATTTTGACGTTACCATTACTAATGTGGGAACTCAAGCAGTTACTACTAATGATACTGTAGTATACTTTCCATTATTAAATGGTTCATTATTGTATACCTCACAAGGTGGTCAGCAAGTGCCTATCGCATTTTCTATTACTGGAACTACTATGAACACCAGTGATACCGAAAGCCGTTCTATCAGCTTCGGTGGATTGAGTATTAACAATGGTACTGCTCAGAACGTAGATTTTTGTGGCGGTGTTCTTGCATTTGGTCCAAACTGGAACAATGTGAACGAGAGTGATACTACCAATAACACTTCTTGCCAGTCTCTTATGTATGATCCAAACGGTGGAACCGTAGGTTTAGCTGAAAACGTAATCTTCAGTGAAGGTTCTTTAGCCGTATTAGACGGATCTTACTCTGATGGCTCTACTTTCTACGTAAACGTTTATAATATGAGCAGCCCTTCTGCTAAAGTGAGCTTCATCGATCTTACTGGTCGTGTAGTTTACAGCCAGTCTTTCCAAACTCAAGGAAAAGAAGTGCGTGCTGAAATTAGCTTAAACGACATGCCAGAAGGTATTTTGTTAGCCGTTTTGGAAGTAGACGGAAAGCAAATTAATGCTAAGAAAATTGTAGTAGAATAAGAATATTCTCTAGCAAGCATAAAAAAAGCAGCCTCGAAAGGGGCTGCTTTTTTTATGGGCTAATTCGGAATTACTTCACCATTACCTTAATCGTTTTCGAAAGCTGCTTTCCGTAGGAACGGTGCCATCCATCGGCAAACTGCATGGTTAGGGTGTATTTGCCAGGATTTAAATCGAGGCTGTCGCTGGTTTGACCACCACCATAGTGAATGTTTACACTGTCACTGGGAACGGTGCCACCAAACTCAATATATTGGTTATTGATAATAATGTGGTGGTGTCCTTTGCCCTCATGTACTTCTCCGGCGGGCTCCACTTCCATACCTTCAACCCCAAACTCTACTAAGAAAGGACTTTCTAGAGTGTCACCATCCGATAGATTAGCGAAAAACACTTTCGCATCGGCCGGTGCAGTTGGTTGTTGATTGGCTGGTGTTTCGTTGCTTTCTTCGCTGGTAGTACTGTTGTTTTCCTGTGAACTACTTTCCTCTTGGCTGGCTTGATTCTGACAAGCTACTGCTGCCAAGCTTAAAGCTAGCATCAATGAAATCTTCTTCATGTTTGTTCTTTTATTCAAAAATAGAGGTGATTTTGACGGGGTACAAATAATGAGGATGCTAAATTTTCCTACAAATTTTCAATGCTAATTCTATAAATTTATAACATAATTAGCTTAATAACAGATACTTAAAGTTGATAATTAAATATTTACAGTTATTAAAAATTCTTTGTTAATAGAATTATAAAGCTTGATTTATAAGGGCTTATACTCTAGTTATTTTTGAAGAGCTATGAAGAAAAAAACGCCCTTATTCTTGATTACGCTTTTGAGCTCCTCTCTGCTTTCGGCTCAAAGCTTACCCTTTTTGCTTCAGCATTTAGAGTATCAGGCCCCAGATTGGAATCAGCATCTGCAATTGAAGATTAATGCCGCCAAAGATACGGTGATCTGCAGTAGTGGAAGAAGAATTGACCCTGGACTTATACAGGAAGATCATTATGATTTATCCGGTAATTGGATAGGAGTAGATCGCATTCTAAAAGAAGGAGATGCGGCTATCCGTCGTTACAATTATAATGACTCTGAACTTTTAGTCCTTTTTAATGAACAGCAGCAAATATTGAATCTGAATCGTATTTCCAGGGAGGCCAGTGCTGTGCATCGAAGCTATGAGTGGCAAGATTCTCTCGTCCTGAGAATAAATGAAAGTCAAGCGGATACTGTCTTAGAATGGGTATTTATTTATTCGCCAGATTTTAATCGATTAAACAAGGTGAAGCACTTTAAAAATGGTCAGGAAGCGGCAGAGTTTCGCTTTAGTTATAATTCCGGAGGTCAGTTAGTCAAAGAGGAGTATTGGGTAGAAGGAAGTATTCACAAATTGGTGAGCTATCAATATGAAGAAGCTCGTTTGCACGCTCTGATTCTAACGGATTTGGTGAAAATCGAGAATAATGTTCAAGTGAAACATTTTTACCAATATCAGGATGATGGCTGGTATAGCAAGGAGATTCAATGGGTGAACCTGGATAATAATCAACTGCAGTTACGTCAATTATTGAGCTTTAATGCGGAAGGTCAACTCATCGAGAGCAAGAAGGTTTACTATTCTTCTGAGGGCAGTCATCAAAATATTGACCTTTACAGTTATCCTGATAGTGATTCGGAGTCTTTGCAAAATCTGAGTTTAAGGATAGACCGGCGGTAAGACTTATTATTTCCCTCCGCATTTCTTTATATTATTAGCGATTTAAAGGATGGGCATTATGTATGAAATAAAGCTTGTGCAGGTGCTTAATCGATCATGTTTCTGCTGCTAAATGGTCTTTGTAATTCCTCTTTTCGTCCATTTTTAAGACCTTAATAATGTGAAATGCTTATCAACTGTTCTTAACTCCAAAGTGGCTGGGAGCCGGAATGGGCTTGCAGTAGCGGCTTTCAAACTAAAGACTATCTAAACGTTAAGTTTTAGAGAAAACGTAAAAGCTGACTGAACTTAAGCTATCTTGCGACAGCAAATCTGAGTGGATTTGTCTCATTTTTTATTTTTTTATTCTTATGAACATTTTTGTTGCAAGTCTGGACTTTAACGTTCAGGAAGATGATCTCCGTAGCGCTTTTGAAGCTTTTGGTGAAGTATCATCTGTTAAAATCATCACTGACCGCGAAACCGGTCGTTCCAAAGGTTTTGGATTCGTTGAAATGCCTTCTGATGATGAAGGTAGTCAAGCCATCGAGTCATTGAACGGTTCCAACTTGCGTGGCCGCGATATCGCGGTTAAAGAAGCACGCCCACAGGAAGAGCGTCCAAGAGGTGGAGGTAATTTCCGTGGTGGTCGTGGCGGCGGCGGTGGTTACCGTGATCGTAACGATCGTTACTAGGATTTGAATCTTATTGACAGTCTAGATCCCGGAGTTTTACTTCGGGATTTTTTTATGCCCTATTTTTCCTCTTCCTCTGATATAAACTCCTTTTGAGTGTGTTCAAATTGCTTCACACTCTGATTTTTACGAATTCGAGTAATGGCCAAGAGCATATAAAAGGCTGCTTTAGGAAGCTCGATAAAAATCCCCAGGTTCTTCCATTGGAAATAGGAGCGAGGAATGCAGATAAAAAGCGTAAAGGCATAGAGCCCTAAATAGATATACCAATAAGGATGGGGGCTTGAGAATACAAAAGATAATGCCGCTGCTACAAACAAGAGTAGAGCAAAGAGCAATTTAGGAATCAAAGCCATTTGCAGCATCTTGTCGAAAAAGCCAATATTTCCTTTGAAGAGGGCAATCAGTCCTGGGAAGAAGAATACTCTTAAAGCGTGAAACTGACCGGCAATCCAACGTTTACGCTGATTGCTGAAATTCTTGCCCTGTGAAACCTTCTCATCATATACCGGAATATGGGGAATGAAATCGATAGTCTTGCGATGCTCGTTTAAATAGAACTCAAATAACTTATCCTCTACAGCCGAGTCTTTATTGATATTCTCCAGTGTTTCTTTCAAAGTAGCCGCTTCGAATAGCATACCACTGCCAATCAAGGCCGAGCTTAATCCCAAATTACGATGTCCCTCTCTAAAGATAGTATTGGAGATCCCCTCTGTAATTCCGTCCAGTACGGCCAATTTGGTATTATCATTCTTAGCGGTGCGATGTAGCTGATACACTGGAATGTCTTCCCTGATAATAGCATTGGTTTCCAGCAAGCCATTTTTATCCATGCGATTATCCGCATCGAGGATTAAAAAGTAATCAGGCCATTTTTCCCCTTCCTGAGCTTGCATCTGCGCCAAAAGGTTTTTGGATTTGGTGGAATGATCAAAATTCATCACCACTACTTCAGCACCCAGGGTACGTAGCTTTTCTACGGTTTCGGGTTTCATTTGGTCCGAGCCTACCACCACATGCATCAATTCTGCTGGATAATCCAACTCCAGCGCTTGCTTGGCCGTTTGGAGGATAATTACATCTTCTTTATAAGATGGGATTAGAATTGTGATTTTATATTGCTTTTGATCCTGCCTTTTGATCTTGCGCGGCAAATGAGCCACTAAGGCAAAAATCAAACTGTAAAAAACCTGAATCCCGATGAGGATGAGGAGTATAAGTTCCAAATACGACCAAAGTACTTGCATGGGGTAGATTGCTGTGTGGGTTCTAACAAACCTAAGTTTTCTCCGATAAATTAATCCGACTCCAGGCCAAGAAAATTAACAGAATTACTAAGAGTCAGAGTAATGCAGGCAAAAGCCTATTTATGTTCATGCCACCATTCAGTGCTGGTCTCTCTAATTGCATACACTTTACCAGGCAGCGGACTGCGCCAATTAAGCTTATTGGCTTTAGCATGTTTACTAAAGTCTTCGATAGGCTCAAACCATGCATGTTGGTAGGATAAATTAAAGCCTGCCCAATGAACGGGGATTGCAATTTTAACCCCGGCATCTAAAGCCGCTTGCACGCTTTCTTCAGGAAACATGTGAATATCTGGCCAGTCCACGCAGTATTGGCCGCATTCCATAAAGGCTAAATCAAAGGAGCCGAAACGTTCACCTATTTCTTTAAAATGAGGGCCATAACCACCGTCTCCACTAAACCAAATAGAATGATCAGCACCCTTTAAAACCCATCCGCCCCAAAGGCAACGTGCCATGGAACTGAGGCCTCTGCCTGAAAAATGTCTACTGGGCGTAAAGTGTATTTCCAGATTCCCTATTTGCTTTTGATCCCACCAATCCATTTCTTCAATTCTCGAAGCATCAATCCCCCAGGCAATTAAATGTCGTTTTAGTCCTAGAGCCACCACAAAGCTTTTAACTTTTGATTCCAGTTTAAGAATACTGTTCATATCCAAGTGATCGTAATGGTCGTGGCTGATTAATACCAGGTCTAAGTCGGGCATTAATTCAATTTGTTCCAGACTCCTTTCTGAGAATCGCTTGGTTCTTGCCGGACCAATGGGGGAGGCATCCTGACCCAGCATAGGATCGATAAGGATGTTAAAACCGTCCAGGCGCAAGGCAAGGGCTGAATGACCAAACCAGGCATAAGCCGGTTCATTTTGCTTGTTTAAGAATTCACCGGCATCAAAGTCTTGCAAGGGGAGGGCTTGCTTTGGCATTCCTTGAGGATGACCTTTTATTTGTTTGCAGAGCATGCCGGGAAGTTTTCTCCAGTCGATGCCGGTTTGAGTGGGAATGGCGTTTTGGAATTTTCCTTTTTGCCATTGCAGAGATTGGGCGTACCACTCCTTTAAGCTGCTATTGAGCTTGCCGCCAAATTGTTTTGAATTCATCTTCTGTTGTTTACCACTGAAGCGCTCGGAAGAGCCTCTCCTAATCTAGGGGGTAAAGAATATTTCGAAGGTAAGTAAAGCTGGCCTTTAGTTCATCTTTTTGTTTCCGAAAAGGCTTAGGGCCTATTCTAGTAATATTCACTTATCCATAGGGGGGAACATTTGGATTGTTTGCAAATAAAAAGGCTAAGTCACTATTGAGACTTAGCCTTTTTTTATGCTCTAATTGGATTATCTATAACTCTTCGAGTTGGTAGCCCACCTTGGCAACCCGCTCTTTGATGGTCTGTACATCGATATCCTCAATCTCAAGACTTACAATACGGCTGGGATCTTCCAGGTCTACCGACCAGTTTTTCACTCCTTCCAGAGCATCCAATTCCGGACCCACCTTAGCGATGCAACCATTACACTTTATATTGCTCTTAAACTTTAGACTTTGCATGTGATTTCTATTTACCAAGCAAATGTAGGGCGGAGCGTGATCAAGAGACTTATGGTATTTTGTTGGGGATTTATAGGGTTTTGATGAAGGAGGTCCTTAGCCCTTTGCTTTTACAGATTTAGAAAAGATTGCAAATAGTAGCCCTGATGCCAGGGTCAACTCCACTAGTGCCGTTGGCGCATTAAGTATAAGGTAAGCGCTGCTAATTACATCATAAACTTGAAACAGTAGTAAGATACTGGCTAGAATAGAAAGTACACTCGCCAGAAATCCCGAGATGGATAACCATTTGGGAATACACTTGGAAACATAAAGCAGATAATAAAGAAGAAGATTACTGGTGGCTAGCACCAAGACCATAAAAACATGATTGAGATTGTCGCGGTTGGTTTTCAAGATACTCCCCAAAGTGCTTAGGGTTTCCAATTCCATGGGATTAGTTTGTGCAATGTTCTGGCTTAAACTTAAGATGGACAGGAGTTGAAGGGTGCCCATAATCATTAGCGTTGTGGCCACAATTCTTAAGCTTAGAAAACTGATAGTTAAAGCCTTATTGAATGAGGCTAAGAGTGGGTATAAGACCAATGCTATTGCCAGATATATTAAGGCTAGCACAAATTGGTTGAGGGCTGCAAAGATGCTTTGATCAAAGTTTCCGCGTGCTTCCAGGAGATAATTAGGGGAATCGATTGCCGGAGCAACGCTAAATAAACCGGTGACAAAGGTCAATAGGATAAGCGCTCCCACAAAGCGGAGCGGCCTTGTAAAAGAAGTACCAGACATATTAAAAATTTAGGTGGATTTAAAAAGCTCGACTATGCTAAAGTCCCAGATATTAAACGGCGTAGATATAATAGGTAAGGATAATCGCCAGCGAATTGTAAGAGGCATGCGCCAAAATGGAAGCGGTTAAACGCTGGGTCTTGATATAAAGGAGGGTATAAATTGTAGTGGGGATTAGGATATCCAGCCAATCTAAGGCGCTGGCTGGCATATGCCCCAAGGCAAAGATGAGCACCGACAGACTTGCAGAGATCCACAGCCCTGTTTTCGGATCTTTAAATGCATCCTTAAGAACGGAAATGAAAAAACCGCGATTAAATAGTTCTTCAGTAATACCACCTCCGATAGCTCCAAGGGCAATAAATGAAAGTAATCCGACTAAACTACCGTCGTACATTTTTACTAAAGCCTGGATATCTTCTCTATTGGCTCCTCCGGTTAAGGGAATGATTAAAAGAAATTGAAGGAGAGTCCAGGCTAATCCGAAACCAAGCCCCAGTAGAATATCCTTATTTAGCTTTCGAGCGTCTAATCCAATAGACTTAAAACTCTTTCCTAATATTTTCAGGGAAAGACTCAAAAGCCCAAGAATGCCAAAGAATTGAAATAGGGCAATGAAAAGGAGGTTGATACCTTTTTTACCGCCATTAATCTTGCTAATTCCGAAAAAGAGATCCGGGAGAATAAAAAGTAAATAGCCCAGTATCAAACTTGAAACAAAGACCAATACTATCTTTAAACGACTGTTTTTCTGATGTTTACCCTGAATGTCTCCCATAAGTTGAGCTGCTTTTGTCGGTTGATCTTAAAATGTGCCTATGCCGATAAATCAGGAGACAAAGATGTAAGGATTAAAATTATCAAAATTGCACAAAAGGGACATTTTAAATTTAGTCCTCACCGAGCTTCCAAAATTCCTTCGGACTGAATCCACTGAAGGCTTTGAAGTCACGAATAAAATGAGCTTGATCAAAATAACCGCATTGTAGGGCTAAATCGCTTAGCTTGGTGCTGGAAGAATGCTTTCTTAGGGCGGATTCAAAGCGTAGAATTCGCGCATAGGATTTGGGATTAAATCCGGAATAGTCCTGGAAACGCCGTTTAAACTGCTTTTCGGAGAGGAAGGCAGTTTGGGCTAAATCCTGGACTTGGACAGCACCATTCTGTTTTTTCAGGATTTGAATAGCCTGGAACATGAGTTTATCCACCGGATGGGACTTTGCCAGAAAAGAGCTGAAGAACTGATTTAATACTGCAATGCGCTCGGAGGGACTGCAAGCAGCGGCGATTTGCGCTTCCAACTGATTTCCTCGCCTACCTAAAAAACTGTTGAGGGATAGGCATTCTTCACTCAATTCCTTTGCCGAAGGACCAAATAGCATTGGTATAGCATAGGAGGGAAGTGATACACCTAAAAGTTGGTGATAGGCCGGTACCTTATGTTGACGATAAGAGGCGGTATGTCCTTGAATTCGCGAAAAGAGTAAGTCCATACGAGCCCCATCTTGTTTAAATCCAAAAACGATGTCCGTGGTACTACTACCAATGGCATAGTATAAATCCTGAACCGGTGCCTGACTGCAATCCCAGGTACCCATCCAATAATGACTCACCAGAGACTGGAGATCGGAGCTGGGAGGGATGATGGTGTAGTGCATGTGACCTAATATTTCCGGATGGAGGCAGGGGAATTACTTCCCAATACAAAAAGTAACGAGCTTTCTAAACCTACTGTTATATAAGCCATTCAGAGCGAATGTCCTGAAACGGGCAACAACTGGGCAACAAGAAATCATAAGGCTTTAGAAAACAGGGGATAAAGAAAGGAAAATTCAGGGAGTTCGAGAAATGGACGTTTCCCTACTTCTGGGCTAAAGGTAAGGCAAAAAAAGAACCGCCTCCAAGTGGAAGCGGTTCCCGACATCTGCAACATCAACCAGTATTAAGCAACAGTTACTGATCCTAAATAAGAGCTGTTGGAGACCTTGGTGCCATCTTCAGAGATAAAGCCTAAGAACACTTCGACATCATCACCGGTGAAGTTAGAAGGCACGGTAAGGGTTTCTGCGGTAGCTGATCGGGCAGCTCCTGCAGTGGTGTACACTGCTTCTCCCTTAGTTGGATTCAGGATCACGATAAGTGCCTTATCGGTCGCCTGAGCGCCTCCAGAGCCTGAGTTGTCATCCCAGGATAAATCAACCTCAGCAGGGTTGGTGGAAGCGGCTGCACCGTTTACGCCTCCAGCAAGGTTTCCTCGACTGACCAGCGCATTCGGATAGTCAACAGAGTAGTTAGGGTAAGTCCCGGTAATGGCGTTGTTCAGGTTGTAGGACATCGCGCTGTTAAACTGGGTCATACCACTTGCATACTTCTTGAAACCAGTCCTGAGGAACTCAGTAATTGGTTGCAAGAATCGCAACACGGTCACGAACTTGGTTCGTTGATCGACCTGATCGGGGGTTTTGGGGTTTGCTACACTTGAGGGCTTGATACGTAAGTAGTCAATGCCCTTCCAGGTTCCACCGATAACGTTTCCCACCTGGCCGGACACACCTCCCAAGATTCCTTGATTAATTTTTCCCATGGCTTTTCAATTTTTATGGGGTTAAACAAAATATTCGGACTTGACACGGACTTGGTACGGCCTTGTCCTTACTACAAATATGACGTGAAATAGCGGTAAAGAGTGCTGGTTGAGAGTGGGTTGCGCCAGTCTGCCGAACCTTGCTTTATTTGGCATTCAAGAGCAACCGGAGAACAACCATTAAAGACCTTCTTTTTGCATTTCTGCAAAGTTTGCGGAAGCTTCAAAGGTGGCTACAGAGATCAGGCCGGGGCACATCACCGCATCAACCCCATCAATATTTTTTTAAGAGAAAAGAAAACCGAAAAAAGAAAAGAGAAGCCATGTCATCAGGCGGGCGAGGCTGGACTGACAAAGTTTTTGGATTAAAAATACTACCCGCAGGGTGGAGATTTTTCATTCAAAACCCGCAGGGCTTGACCTTGGCAGACCAAAGCGAGGGGCTGTGCGGAGCCCGACTACTTTTGCTTGCCTCTTTTTGTTTTTTCTCCTTCAAAAAACTATTAAGACTTTACGATAGTGTTCTTCATTAAGAGGAATTCCTGTACTGACTTCATTGATCTTTGGATAGTTGAGTACATAATTATCGTAACCAACCCATTTTAGAATCAACATGCTGAGTAAAGTTGACAAACGAAGAGCTGAATAATAAAGGTCAGAGTTCAGGCGGTCTGTGGTCCTCCCTTCTCCGGCACCAGTTAAATCGGGAGCAGTGCCGTGGAGGAATTGATTGCGGGTTTCAATAATTATTTCGTCAGCATCAAGTAATTGAATATCCAAAAATCCGAATGGAGCTTTCAAGATATTTCTATTCGAGGTTCTGTTGATCCCATCAACCTTATTTGAAAGCAAATCATAATCATGTTCGGGATGAGATTCTCTGAATTTATCAATCACGGCCAGGATTTCTAGGCGAATATCCTTCCAAAGGTTCTTGTCCGAAATTGAGTTCAGGGAACGTTTTTTCTCCTTAAATACGAGAGGTGCAAGGGTCTCAAGTGCTATTGCATAGCCGCCAGGCATAAAGAGCAGACTTGCCACACTGGATTCGAGAATTAACACTATGGCAGAGGCGAAATCCTGATTGGTGTGTATTAATTCTCCTAATCTGGAGAACTCTTGAATGGAAAGAGGTCTGAGGCATTTTGCTTCATACCACTTCTCGGCTACCGGACGATCATAATAAAGGCGGCTATAGGGATTGGTGTTAATCGGTTCGTAGTGGCTCCGCATGGTGGAGCGAATTGAAAGGAAGTGAAGGTGTTCGGGTTCTTTCATTTCCTTGGTTGGGAAGGTGAAGCAGTAGCATGAATCACCTGCATAATAGCCAGAAACGTAGGCCAGGGCATTTCTTGCAGCAAAAGCCTTCTCACTGAACGATCCAAAGTCTTGTGCTAATTTTGATTCAATAGACAGAAAATAATTTTTGTCATCATCATGGAATACTGCAAGAATCAGGTCGTCATTTTTAATTGTGCACTTTGAACCTGTGCGGCTGGTATAGCCAAGGTCAGTGTCAAAAAAGTATTCCTGGAGCTGATAATGAAAGCTCAACTCCCTTTCCAAAGGAATGATCATGCGGTAGAAGTACTCATTGGTTTCAGAATATCCTTTAGTGTGAAACCGATCAATTGAACCAGAGAATGATGGTGGGGAATGTGTACCCAAGAAAACTCGTGTAGCTATGTATTCTTGTTCTTCAAGAGCTAACGGGAGTTCCTCTTTGTATGGGCCGAGGTCAAGGTTTCCGTGAAGGTCGAATTGATTTCCATAATCAAAAGAAAACTGAAAGGACTTGAGTGATCGATCAAGTTCGATGGGTAAGTCAGATTGAAAAATACCTGACTTCTTAATTAATGCTGATTTTGTTGATTCTAATTTCATGATCCAGGCTAAAGCTGGTTTATGATGAATGAAGGGTTTTGTTGGTTTTGATGAAGTCATAAAATGGTCGTTTTCATAAATGCAAGGTTTGCAAACTTTGCAATCGTTGCAAAATAGGGAAGAATAAACGGAGGTGGAAATGGAGTTCTTTTCCAACAGAAATTGCTGTTGAAATCAAGGTGTTATCTGCGGGCGGGGTTGTGCGGTGGGGAAACGCAGGAGAAAGCGCCTGCGGCCAAACGGCTGGCTGGCGGCTGCAATGAGTGAGGAACGAACGGATTGCGGACCGCCAGACAAGCTTTAGCGAGCCGACCTGCGAGTGGAGCAAGGGTGGAGAACAGAGATAGCCTGAGGAACGAAGGCGGCTGGGCGACATATGTGGACTGACGAAAACGGAGCCGATTGGAGGGTGTAGCTTTAGCGGAGACCGGAATGAGCCGAGGCTTGAGGAAGGACTTACACAAGGGCTGGCGTGTTTTTTTGTTGCTTTTCAGGGCAACCTTTGAAAATCGATCCATTCGCACTGGATACAAAAAACATGACAGTCCGCAGCCCGCAGCGACCCGCAGGCGAGCAAAATTATGGGCAGCCGGTGGACTGCTGACCGGCTGAATGGAATGAAGTGAGGGCTCGCAACGAAATGTAATGAAGCGGGACAGCAGGACAGAGTAGGCTGCCGTGAGGATGACGACTGAGTTGCAAGTAGCATGACAGGCTGCCTGAAAGGCACCCGTAGGGCGTGATACTGCCTGGAACACCTTATAAATTTAACGCTTAGTGGAAGGCTGAAGAAACGGCCTGGCATGATACTTTGCCGAAGGAGGAAGACGAACACCGCTTTTCCTGCGTTTTGTGCGGCTGGTTAAGCAAGTGTGGCAACTGAACGGAATGGAGCTTTAGCGGAATGAAGAGAAGGCGCTACTCTTGCTGCGCGGTGACGGAAGCTGGTGACTGCAAGAAGGGAGGAACGACCGACTGGAAGGAACCTGCTGGAGGCACATTGCTTTATTAAATGTGTATTTTCAATTGCAACAAGATTTGTCCTGCTGAATCGGTGGACAATTTACCGTACCATAACTGCAATAGACGCAGCAGTCACCTTTTTTGGGTTTTAATACTTTGGAGCAGTTCTCGCATTCATAGAAGTATTGACAGGCATCCGTAGGCATGGTTTCTTCTTTCTGAAAACCGCATTTTGGACAAGTAATGATTGACGTTGATATAATTTTCATATTCACTCTTTTCAAAATTCTTAAAGCATGTATGAGAGATCTGAACCGAAGGTTGGATAGGCATAAATCATCTTTTTTAAATCCTTTGATTTCAATCCGGCTGTAATGGCTATCGCAAAAAGATTAATGGTTTCGGCTGCCTCTGGGCCAATTAGATGTGTTCCCAGCAACTGGCCACTATTTTTATCGGTTATGGTTTTAAAAGCGTATTGATCTTCATTCAAGCGTTTTGCATTGAACCACGAACTTGCTTCCTCATAATTTACTGACACCTCAATATTCTTTGCCTTAGCAGTCTGCTCCGTTAAACCTACACTGGCAATGGAAGGAATGGTGAAAACCACCGAAGGAATAGCACCATAATCAACAGATTTTTTATTACCATTGATGATATTAGTAGCTACCACATGACCTTCCATGACGGCAACAGGAGTCAGAGGCAGGCCAGAAGAGTTAGCCGTATCGCCAGCGGCATAAACGTGCGGATTCGAAACACTTTGCAGGTGCCGGTTTACTTCAACACCATTATTGCCATGGGAAACTCCGGCTTTATCCAGGGCTAAATCTGCAATGGCCGGCACTCGACCGGAGGAATTAAAAACAGCTTCGGCCTGAAAATGCACCTCCTTTTCATCTTGTCGGCCTTTAACGATTAGTGTGTTTTCTTCTTTGTGAATTTCTAATGCTTCAGTTTTCAGATGGATTTTAACGCCTAATTTTTCTGTAGCCGACTGTAGATGTTTCACGATGTCTGGGTCAAAATTCTCCAGGGAGTGAGTTCCACGGTGAATAATGGTAACCTCTGCGCCTGCCCGGGCCGCAATGTGGGCAAACTCAAAGGCAATATAACCGCCTCCTATGAATAAGATGGAGTCAGGCAATACATCAAGATTCAGAAAGTCTGTACTCGTCAATGCATAATTTGCCCCCAGTATTCCCAGCGGACGTGGTTGAGCACCGGTAGCTATGAGGATCTTTCCAGCCTCTATCTGCTCATTTCCTAATTGAAGTTTGTTCTTTCCAATAAATTCAGCTTTTTCATGAAAAGACTTTACCCCATTTTTACGGAAGCCTTTTTCTACTTTAGCAGGCATTGGTTCCGTAAAGGTGTTTTTAAAGCGCATCAAGTCGCTCCAGTTTATTTCCGGCTTTCCGGTAATTCCTTTTCCCTGGAGATTCTCTGCCATATTTGTTGCTTCAGTGGCACTGATTAATACCTTCTTTGGATCGCAACCCCTCAGCGCACACGTGCCTCCGTAAGGTAATTCATCGGTAATGCCTACCGATAAACCAGAAGCAGCACATTTATTTGCGACAGTGATACCTGCCATTCCAGCGCCAATTATAAATACATCAAAATGCTGCATGGGTTATTGATTTTTTATGTCGGTCACTTTATAACCTGTGCTATTGATTACTTTTTCAATTTCACCGACTGAAGTTTTAGAGGAATCAAACTGTACGATGGCATTTTCATTTTCATAAGAAGCTTTCACGCCCACGATACCATCCAATTTATTCACTTCATGGCTGACATGTTCTTCGCACCCTGTGCAGGTCATGCCACTTACAGAAAAGGTTGCTGTTTGAACGTTTTGCCGATCAACAACAATCACTTGTCGATCCTGCTTGGGATAAAAAACATCTGCGTAGAGCGGAAATGCCAGCATCAATCCAGCAAAAACGGTGACTATGCCCAGGAATTTTTTGGATTGCCAGAAAGACGGCTTTTCATCATCCTCACAAGCACAATCAATTTCTTCTTTAGAACGTGGCTTTAATTTTTGATACCAGGCAAAGCCCAAAACAAGTATGGTAATGCCTATCAGGTAGGGCCGTGCAGGATCAAGCCATGAGAAAGTTGAGGCTGCACCGCTGGCGCCTGCGATCAGAGCCAACACCGGTGTTATACAACATAGTGATGCTGCAATCGCAGCAACTATCCCTGTTCCTAAAAGTCTTTTGGATGATTTACTTTCACTCATTGTGTAGCTTCTTTTATGGATGGAACCCGAAGATTTTCCAGCATTGGTTTCAAATCTTTTAATGCTTCATTTTCCAGCGAATAGAAGATGGTCTTGCCTTCTTTTCTTGAAATAATAATCCGTCCGTCTCGCATTTTCCGCAGGTGCTGCGAAACAGCCGGAACGCTCATTTGTAGGATGTCGGCTAAGTCGCAGGGACAAAGTTCTCGTTCTAAAAAGAGGAGGTAAAGCATCTTCAGGCGCACTTCATTTCCTGCCAAAGCAAGCACAGAGGCTAACTGATTTACCTGAGGCTGGAGATTTTCCAATTCGGACCTTCCTCTTACAATTTGCGCCTGGTCTGCCTCGGCACGTATGCAATTTATGGGATCTGCTTTTGACATTCTGCTTCACTTTGACCACAAAGGTACATTACTGTTGTCATTTAAGCAAATGATTAAATGTAGTAGAAAATATTTTTCGCCAAAAGCTTAATTGCGCTCTTGTACATTACACGGAATGAGATAAGGATGTACTACGTTGATCTTGGAGCATACATAATAATCAGTACACCAAGCAATGCAACAGTGCCACCGATAAGGTCATACTTATCCGGCACAACTCCATCCACCTTCCAGCCCCAGATAATAGCCATCACAATGAAAATGCCGCCATAGGCTGCATACACCCGGCCAAAATTTGCCGGTTGAAAGGTGGCCACCACTCCATAGCCTATTAAAATAAGACCACCCAAAACGCCAATCCACCAGGGCCTACCTTCCCTTAAGCTGAGCCAAACCATATAACCGCCTCCGATTTCGAATAAGCCGGCTAATACAAACAGAACCATTGATTTAAGGATAGTAATCATTTCACACTGTTAATTAATTGTTGAATATCCGGAGGTATTTCCATTGATTTTAGAGGTGGAACCTTGGCTCCTCCTGTATTACCTACAGGAATTTTCCCAACAAAAGACTTTACCCCACCTACCAGTAACCGTGGTATTTGACCGATCACCTCTTTGGCACTTTTAATTCTGATACCAAAGAGAAGCATCTTCCAATGCAAATAGCTGTGTTCCCAGGGGCAAGACTGGCCGATTATATGTGCCCTTTCAAGATGTCTCCAGGCAATTCTAAATTGATCCTTTTCCAGAGCTGCCCGATATACTCTAAGCTCCTGCTCGAAGTATGGCTGCAACCTGGAAGGCTTAATAGTGTTGAATTTCATATTGTTTGCTTTAGCTACATCATAGAACAAACCTAAACATCAATCTTTCTTCCGTTCTGAAAAGCTTCCCAACCCTCTTTAAGAGCATAGGGCACGATCAGAAATGCTGCAACAGGATCGGCCCACCACCAATCCAGATAACGAACAGCAAGCAGACCCCCTAAGACTGCAATGGTCTGATAAAGGCATACAAAGGTATCCTTGGAATCTGCAATTAGCTCCTTGCTGTCCAGCTTTTTGCCATAGCGGTATTTGTACCAAATCAGGATCGGATTTACCACGAGAGAAATCACGAGTATTACAATTCCGGCTGTACTCCAGGAAGGAGGGTTTTGAGCTATCAGCTTTGAAATAGAATCATAGGTAATAAAGGCGCTTACCAGTAAAAATGAAATGGCGATAACATAGAGAGTGGCTCTTTCCCTTTTTCGAACGCGCTTTTCACTGATGCCTTTCACTTCACCATTAAGCCGCCACCACAAGGTACTTGCCGACACTACTTCAATTATGCTATCGAGGCCCCAACCGATCAAAGCTGCACTGCCGGAAGAGAAACCTGCAATGAGAGATACAACTACTTCAATGGTGTCGTAAATGACATTGTAAACCTGTACTTTACGGGCCTTTCTAAGATATTTTCCTCTTTCCTTTTCCATAAGAAGTTACTTGCTATTAATCCACTCCCTCGCCTCCTCAGCTTCTTCCTCATCAAAATACCGGATGTCTGCATCGGTAAAAGGTTTCATGATATCTGTCATGAGTTCGTGCCACTTCTTTTGGCCAACAATGGCTACTTTTTTAAGATGCTCCTTATTTTTAAGATCAAACTTCGCATCGCGCCAAAGAGCGCTTGCTGACCAGCCTTCAAAATCCTGCATCTCAAAGTACCAGCTAATTTGTTCGTGCTGCTCAATTTTCTGCCACAGTAGTGGTAACATTTTATCGTAATCGGTATCATCAAGTTTGCCTGTAGCAACTATGTAAATTTTGTCTATATTTTCTTCTATCTGTATCATGTCGTTACTATTTAGAAAGTTTCAAAATGCGAATAGCCCCCCGCATCACAAAGGCGAACACGATTCCACCAATTAACAGGTCCGGCCATTTGCTGTTTAGAAAATAAACCATAACACCGGCCAGGATCACTCCGCCATTAACAATAATGTCGTTGGAAGTAAATATGGCACTGGCCTGCATGTGAGCTTCATCGCTCTTAGCTTTATTGATCAGCCAAAGCGAAACCAGATTGCCTATGAGTGCCAGTACTGATATGATGATCATCCACTGAAACAGGGGCGTTCCGCTTTCGCTGAAAAACCTGCGCAATACTTCTGAAAAGCCTAATAGTGCCAGTCCCATCTGAAAATAGCCACTGATTTTAGCTACTTTTTTCTTACGAGACATGGCAGCACCTACAGCAAATAGGCTCAGACCGTAAACGATGGAATCTGCCAGCATATCCAGAGAATCGGCTATTAAGCCCATAGAACTGGAAATCCATCCGGTAGTCATTTCTATTACAAATAAGCTGAAATTGATAGCCAGCACCCACCAAAGTATTTTTCGCTGTTGGGAGTCGTCAGTAGCCAACGGCAACTCAGCTTCATCTTCCGTACTTTCCAAGTGGTCACTGAGCTTAAGTTCACTAATGGCCTGATGGATCTTATCCACTTCGTTTGTGTGATATACTTCCAGTTTGCGATTGGGGATATCAAATGAAAGCTGCTTTACTTCATTATAAGGTTCCAGCTTCATACGGATCATCTGTTCTTCTGAGGGACAGTCCATTTTTGAAATTATGAAAGTGGATTTTTTCATTTTAATGACTATGCGATGTCTGACTTTTCTTCATCTCTGAGATAAGGTAGTAGGCATTGTTCCAGGCTACTTTAGTTCCTTTGGGAAGTGGTTCCAGCAGGTTTATTTCCACCCAACCTTCATCAATAACACCAGTTCGTATTTCCACGGGTTTAAATGCCCACTCCGTCTCACCATCCTCATTGTGCTGTTCAGCTATGAAGATATAGGGTTTACCTTCTTCCTCGATAATGGCACTTTCCGGCAGGGCGTTTACAGCTTTATTCTCCGTGTGGATTTTTCCGTTGATGTACATCCCTGGTATCAGGAATTCCTTCTTTTGCTCAATTTCTGCGTGGACGTGAACCGCTTTGGGGTTTTGTTCAAATTGTTTCCCTACCGAATAAATTTCGGCTGTAAGGCGTGAACCGGGCACGGACTCCACAGTAAAAGAAACTTTCTGCCCTTCTTTCACTTTGTATACATCTTTTTCGAATACCATTAAATCTGCGTGGATGTGCTGGGTATTGACAATTTTGAACATTCCCGTTTGCGGCTGAATGTACTGACCTAACTGGATCAACACTTTTTCAATGTAGCCATCTATGGGGCTTACCACCGGCACCTGCTCATATACATCACCATTCCTGATTTTCTCTACCTTCAGGTTCAACTGGCGCAGTTGGGCTTCGTAGCCCTTTACTTCTCCTTTCATGGATTGATAGTCAGACTTGGTCTCCTGAAAGGTTTTGCCGGAACCT